>Ga0116192_1002175_pt1 | contig 13195 bp, 6 predicted proteins | sample AD_UKC113_MetaG_FD_89876 | JGI IMG/M metagenome (GOLD analysis project Ga0116192, IMG submission 89876) | Active sludge microbial communities of municipal wastewater-treating anaerobic digesters from Hong Kong - AD_UKC113_MetaG | ecosystem: Engineered > Bioreactor > Anaerobic > Digestate | place... | reverse complement strand
TTTTTTTAGGTGACGTTATTGACAGAGGTAACTTTGGTTTAGAAATTATATTAATAATTTGTCAATTGATTATTAATAATAATACAAATAATGTCAACAAAGTTATCTTTAATCGAGGAAATCATGAGTATCCTAGAATTTATGAAGATAATGGATTTTTAGACGAAATTAAACACAAAATATCTATAAATCAAGACCGTGATAAAAATATTGTCACTGAATTATTTAAATGGTTACCTAGCGCAATTGTTTTATATGAACCGATAAGCAATAAAAAAATATGGCTATGTCATGGAGGTATACCTATTGATTGTAGGTATAAGGATATAATTTTTTTGAAAGATGTAACGGATGACGAGATATTAAAAGAGTTTGAAGAAAAAAAAAAAAAGTTTCTAGAAACAAAAAATAATAATAATCATAACGATAATTTAATTATTATTGAGTACGATGGTTTACAAAGAGATAATAAAACCGAAAGTAATAACGATAGTGAAAGTGATAGCGAAAGTGAAAGTGATAGCGAAAGTGAAAGTGATAGCGAAAGTAATAACAATAGCGAAAGTGATAGCGATAGCGAAAGTAATATTAGAGGTGGTAGTATTAATACTATTAGTGATGATGACATTAGTAATAACGATGGCGATAGTATTAGTATTGATGACAATTATAGTGATGACGGAAATGATGGTGATACAAGTCAAATTAAAGTAATATGTAAAACTAAATTATTTGATAAACAATTTACGCTTGACATAAATGATTTAAATAATACAAATTTTATTTATAAATGTATTTTTGCAAATAAAGAAATTGATGATAACCAAAAAAATAATAATAAAATTAAAAAAAAGCTAAATATTGAAAAATTTAGAGAAATAAGTAAATATAATCTTGATGATTTACTTGAATATGAAAAAGATGTACCAATGCAGTTACGTTGGAATGATTTTAATGATTTATATAATGATAGAAATGGTGGGTTATCTGTAACGAATAAATTAACTACACAATTTATGGCAAAAGAAAATATTAGTTTTATTATTCGTGGGCACTTAGACGATTGTAGTAACTCATTACTATTTAGAACTAATGTAACCATTAAAGAAAATATATTAGAAAAAGTAAATTTAAAAAAATATATTGAAGAAGAAACATTGTACAAAATTTCAGAAAATAACCGAGATAATGATTTAATAAAATATAATAACAGCGAAAAAATTGACGGCTCATATGTTTATGGTCCAATCGCTAAAATACAAGCCAATTTTAGCATTGATAATAATTTTGAATCAACTAATTTATTACCCGTTTTGACTGTGTCAACTAATACTGATAATGGTCGACATTTAATCAGGGACAGTTTTTCAGTGCTCAGATTTGATTTGGATCAAACAATTTGGGACGGAGATTTGTTTGAACAATCAAATAATATTTTTGATATTAGAAGAGTTATGTACGAGTTTAATTTAAAATTACAAAAACTTAAACTCGAACGGGATATATTTTCAAATGAATTATTAAAATCTCTTGAATTGAAAAGATTTCAAGAAACAATCGATAATGAAAATAAAATGAACGATAACGGTCCGCCACCAGCTATACCACCAGCTATACCATCAGTTATACCACCACCTACCACACCGTCCACAGAACCATCGGCAGCACCACCTCCTGCCATACCACCTATCACATTTCCATCCATACCACCTACCACGCCGTCAGCAGCACCAGGAGCAACAACACCGTTACCACCACAATATACATCAGTGCATCCATCAGCAGCAGAGCTCGCAGAACAAGAAAGAATATATTTAGAAGAGCTAGCACGACAAAGAGAACAACAAGAAAGAGAACATGCACAAAGAGAACAACGAGAAAGAGAACAACAAGAAAGAGAACAAGCACAAAGAGAACAACGAGAAAGAGAACAAGCACAAAGAGAACAAGCTCAAAGAGAACAGAGAGAAAGAGAACAACGAGAAAGAGAACAACGAAAAAGAGAACAACGAGAAAGAGAACAACAAGAAACACCCGACAGTGCCCCTAGCGCAGAAGATCGCAATAACACAGGGAATGCAGAAGAGCCAGATTTTCCTTTTACAACGATATCGGATATATTAGACAGATTAAATAATGATAAAAAAAATAGTTATAATCATGATAGTGATTGTGATTTCGTAATTCATGATGTTTGGACGAAACAGGACAATAAATATTATAAAATAGTTGATAATAATAAAAAAGTAAAAATTTTAACTTATAATAACGTTTGTAAAGCTTTAAATATAAATGATCATGATTGTGTTGAATTTATAAATATTTTAACAAATGACAGTGACAAAACAAAACAAATAAATAATTTAAATAAATTTTTAAAAAACAAGTTTTTAACATCAATTGACATTAAAAATATGTTATCTAAAATACATCCTAAAATCATACTTTACATCTTGGATAGTTTTGGTTTTATGTTTGACTTAATAAATCTACAGATTGTGAGTGTAGACTATTGGATCAAAAATTTGTTGCCAAACATTTTATTAAGTAACACTGATAAATTCATAAAGACAAATACTAAAACTATTCAACTATTGAACTGTTTAGTAAAATTTATTAATGAACTAGAATTATTTAAAAGTATGTATTTGCAACAAGATTATGATGATATGATCAAACAATATATACCTGGTGCGAGTGACACACAAATTTACAATGTTAGATTTAATAATATCTTTGAGAGAGATATGTATTTGGAAAATGTTAAAAAATCACAACAAGATATTGATCAATATAAAAAGTATAATCAATACAGCAACAGTTTTAATAATTTAAATGTGTTAGATATGTTTAACTTAACTGGAGGTAACAAAAAAAGAGAACAATATTTAGATTTCAGCGATAAAGCAATAATTGCATATAATGAGTTAAAAAATCGTCTGCACAAATTTAATAAAAAAATAGGAGAAAAGGACGAAATAAACTTTAGTAATATGATTTCGAATTTAAAAATTTATCAAGGCATAGCAAACGAGTATGCATATCATTTGAACCGTTACCCTAATACAGACTCTAAAGACATACAAGACAGCATTAATAACTTAAAAAAATATTATGGCGAAATAGAAAAACTAAAGGATAAAATTATTGTTTCTCTCGAAAAAATCGATACTATTACTAATAATTTAAATCGTATTAATAAATTAAAAAAATAAAATAGTATGAAATAATAAATGTAACATAATAAAAAAATGAAATATTATATCAATAAATTTTTTATAATAATATATATAGAAAAAATGTACACGAATGATAAACTTTGGCAACAGGTATATAGTTACGATCAGTTAATAATACCAAAACCGATTAATTTGCCTCGTTCTAGACTACCAGAACCAAAAGGTCTTGTCGTGTTACATAATGATAAATACTTTAAAAAAAAAAAAATAACGAACAATAATGATTGTTTAAAAACAATAAACGAATTGCCTGCATCTTCTACTGAAATATATTCAAAACCATTACATAAAATGTCAAGTGATGAAAAAACAAGTATTGCTGTAACATGTAGCATTAATGTTTTACATTATGACTTGTTGTATTTAATAGTAAAATATTTAACAATTGATGAATTGTTAAATTTAATTTTAACTTGCAAAAGTTTATACTGTTTTTGCACATCAAATACAATCATCAAACATTTGACATATTATCCAGTTGATATACACGACGATTATGCAATTTATAAAACTGTTATAAATAATAATAAATTTATACAAAATCAAATAAATATTGTATTTTGGAGTGTTCCAAAAGTAAAAACAAGTTGTATAAAACATTTAAGAAATTTTACTTACGAACTAAATAAATATTTAGGTCAATTAGATATTGAAAAAGATTGTGCAAGCGTTATAAAAGATTGTACAAGTATTGAATTTTTTAAATTATTCAATTTTACTTCCAAGATTATCCTAGTCAATGAATTATGGAGCAAACCATTTGTATTATTAAAAACTTTTATAATCGGTAATAAATTATTATTGGAGATGAAATCTATCGAATTTGAATGTTTTGATCGAAAATTTGATATCGAACTAAATTTTGAAAAATTTACAAGTTCCGATTGGTTACAGCTATTTATTTTTGTGTTAAGATGTGTGTATATAAATCCAATTAGTTGCCCAAGTTATTTAAAACAATTCGAAAGTAATAAATATATACATAAAAGATTAATTTTCGTGTACTATAGAATGAGAGGTTTTGTAACATCGTTAACTTACGAATATAGAAATACATCAGTGAATTACGAATATTTACTGTGTTAAAATATAAATAAAATAATATTGGTGTATGCTATGTTCATTATTGTGTGATTGCTATGTTCATTATTGTGTGATTGCTATGTTTATTATTGTGTGATTGCTATGTTCATTATTGTGTGATTGCTACTGAGTTTGAGTGTCTGTTTCTTTCGATATATTTTCGCTACATTCTTCAAGTAAAATTTCTTTAATTTCTATTAATTTTTCTATTTTTTTATTAATTTTATTTTGTTCTTTGAGAGCATTTTCTTTATTAAAAATATCAAATGTCATTTCTAATAATTTTTCTACCATTTTATCAACAAGATTGACTGCAACATTTCTGTAACAATTGTCTGTGAGATTACTAATTAATACATTAGTATATGCATCTGACCAATCTTTATCATAAATTTCTAATTTAACATATTTTGGCAATACATCAAAAACCAGAAAACTTGGCATTTTTAAAATTTCAGGATGTTTGTTAACAAAAAATCGCATTATTTCAAATAAAGATACACAAGGTCTTTTTTCCAAATTTAACATTGCAATAATACTATATTTAATTTTCGATTCAAAAGCTTCATTACTAATTTCATCAATCATATATTCAGCAAATTTTCTACTAATAGGATCATCAAATTCAACGTCTCTGTAAATGTATTCCAGCAATAAATTATTAGTTACTGATTTAATAATTTTATGTATGTTATCATCTTTTAACAATTTATTAATATATGATACAAGTAGTCTGTTCCAATTGTTTCTTTTAGTACCTAAATTATCATCTATACTTGGTTTGACTAGTGATAAAGTTAACCCAAGTATTAATTCTTTATTATACGCTTTTTTAAGATTTTCGTTATTTATAAAAACGGATGATTTGATACCATAACTAAATAATTGTTTAAAATCAGTGCCAAGATTTCGTGCATCTATTTTTCGAAATAAGTTTGAAATATTGCTATCTACAGTATTTTGATAATGTTCCAGCTTGGATTTTTCCTCAAATAAATCATTTTGCAAACATTCTCTAATTTCTTTTTCCAATCTTTTTCTCAAATCATCCTCAAACTCTGCTCTTTCCTGCGAACTTCCCACTAATTTTTCTATCATAATTTTCAAATTAACACTCAATTTTTTATGATCATCGCCCATTAAATTATTTAAAAAATTACTCGAATTTTTAAGGCAATCTATTTGATTATTAATATCTACCAATATTCCAGGAATAAATTCAATAATTTTTTTTACTTGAATATCTGAAATCATTTTTCTCAATGTGCGAACTCCTGAAGGTTTAATATTTTTGTTTTTTCTAAAATATTCATCTTCCAATAAAATCTTGTCCTCAACAGTAATGCCTTTTTCTATGTCCATATCGTTCGACAAAATAACTGCACAATAACCGTGACCCAATTTGTATTCAGAACCATCCAACATTTTTTCTAAATAATCAGTTTTTTGATTCTTAATCATATCAATTTTAGTTAAAACACCCAATGTATCGCCACGTCTATCAATTTTGGAAATTAATTTTATTGCTGTATTCGTCGCTGGATCTGATGGTGCTGCATGTACTATGACTGGTATAAAATTTTTATTTGATACGTAAGAAAGAGTCATATTTTTTACATCTTTTCTAAAATCATCACCTGTTTCATCTGATACTGAAAATAATCCTGGTAAATCAATAAATGTACTGTTATGTACATTGGGACCACTTACAAGTACATCTATTTTTGTAACTATTTCATTATCATTTAATCTTTTTATTTCTTGTGCCACATCTGTAACATTATTAAATTCTTTATCACATATCTTATATTTTGTTGTATTTGATCTAAGTGTTGTTACGTGAATAGGTTTTTTGGTCGCCATTTTCATATCAGTTGGTAAAATATAATTACCTGTAATAGCTTGAATAACACTTGATTTGCCACTGGATTGAGGACCAAAGAATACTAAATTTGGAAATTTTTTTAGTTTAATGCCAAATCTTTCCAAATCTGCTATTGCTGATAACAATTTATTTGAATCAAATATTTGTGTGTGGATACTTTTTTTAAAGTAATTTTTATTCAAATAGTGATTATTTGTTATGGGTTTAATGATATTAGTAAACATCTCAAATTAATTAATAAAAATATTATAAATCAAGTACTAATACGTTCAAAAATCAATTTTAATAAAAAAAAGTTTTTTGATAAAATACAGTATGTTTATATTATCCATATGTTTATACATTCATATGTTTATACCAAAGTTTTACAAAAATTTTTTTTCCACTCATCTTTACCATAATTTTGATATATATCTTTAGTTATTTTACATTCTCTTGCACTACCTTCTTCTATATCTACAGTAACACATATTGATACATCAAATATAATAGGCACTAATGACTCTAAATCTATATCTATCACTAATCGATGTAACTCTGGTAGGGCGCGACATATGTTAAGATTGATACCATTCACTGGTGTTGAAAGTACATTTAATTCACGTAAACTGCTGGGTAAATTTTCTAATTTTGAATTAGAAATTGTTAGATACCGTAAACCATAAGGCAAATTTTCTAATTTTAAATCAAATGAATTTCTGAGTGTTAAATTGCGTAAACCTTTTGGTAATTTATTTATTTTTTGATTAAATGCGTTGCCTAGCATCAAAGTTTGTAATTTATCAGGAAAATTGTCCAAACTCTGATTAAAGGCACCGTGCAAACAAAGATAGCGTAAACTTTCAGGTAAATTTTCCAATGGTTGATTAAACTTGTAATCCAAAATTAAATCTCGTAAATTATTAGGCAAGTTTACAAGTCGTTGATTAAAATTACCATTCAGAACTAATATTTTTAAATTGTTTGGTAAATTTTCTAGTAAATTATCTGGTATTCTCGTTTCAATTTGGTTGCGAGGTGGACCAACCACGATAGATAATCTTAACAAACTATTCGGCAAAATTATTTTTTCTAGATTTGTGTCATATACAAGTGTCAAGGATCTTAAATCATCACGCAAATTATCTATTGTTCCATTGCACACTTTTGATGCTACTATTGTTAAACTTGTATAGCCAGACATTATATTTAATAATCTAGTTGAGGTATTAAATAAGTATTTTTATTTCATTTTTTATAACGTACATTTATGGTACTATTCCAAAATCTTATAACGATCTCGAAAATTCAGAAATTTTGTGGTTATCAAATAATAATTTTTCAGGTGATTTACCTAATCTCAAAAGCAATAAAATAAATTATATTGATTAGAGTCATAATAAAATTGAATTGGCATAATACCAACGTGTTACGTTTGTATAAATTTGTTGGCATGCATTAAAGTTGTAAATAAAATAAAGCAATATTATGTTTGGTGATTAAGAGCAATCGCATTCGATGGCAAATATTAAAGTTGTTAAATAAAGCAATATTACGCTTGTCCAATTGGGAGACATCGCGTTCGATAACTTAATCAGTCAAACAGAAATGGTGTTATTTGAGTATTTATTTTTTTTTAGTTTAATCACTGGTGGTTTCACTAATTAGATTTAACGTTTTACTGTTTAGATTCCATGTTTTGCTTTAATGTATTTGTTTTTATATTTTTTATATTTAAGTTCGTATCCGCCTGCCTGAGAATTAAATAATTTTAAATTACATGATCTAATAAATTCCTTTAATTCATTCATTTTATTTTTAAAAGTAATATCATCCACATTGGCATATGTATCGTAATATTCTTGTGCATCTTCATATATATATTTAATTGCGTTAACGTCGGTATCATCTAATTTAGTAAATCCAAATTTGTTAGTTAATATGAACTCAGAAACTTGTGATATTGTGTATGAATAAATTTTTTGTAATCCATTTTTGATCTCATAGTCAAACACAAAATATCTTAAAAAAATAGATAGACCTTTTTTTTCATGTTCTGGATCAGTGGTCGAACCATCTATTGATAGAAATTTTATACCACTTTTTGACATTGATATCCTATAGACTATTACGGAACAAATCACATTTGTTTGTTTTTCGAATGCAACCATTGTTTTCATGACTGGCTCATTAACATAAGTTAATCCTTGACCATGTTTTTTATTATTATTGATGAAATCAAACATTTTATTATAATGCTCTTGATTATTTTTATTATACAAACAAATGTAATAATTTGTGTTGCACCCTGAATAAGCTAAAGAAAAATCAATTTCGCATTTATTAGTCATTTTTATACATTTATCTAAAGAAAAAATTTTGTTTAAATACAGAATTATTCCCAATGCACTTTATGCGTCATTATTTAAAAATAATTTAAAATTTTTTATATGTTTTATGCCGATATTTTTAGATATTTGTGTACCTTTTGATGTTTTTATTTTTAAGGGATCTTCCTTTATTAATGTTTCATAATCAAAATTATTTTGTAATGCATCTAATACTGATTCATAATACTGTTCAAAATCTTCTTTTAATTTGATAATTATTATTTCACTACTTGCACTAAAATCTTCATTAACAATAAACATATTACCTTGATTATTGCCAGTTTTAACACATAATATATATTTTCCTGAATGCATTGATTGTTTACAATACAGTGTGTCGCTAGACAAGTAATAAGGTATTTTATAAATTTTATCTTTTTTTGGTTTTGTTTCGGCATTTTTTTCTCCGTATTCTATGGTTTCACAAATTTCATCCATTGTGTATCCTATTTTGTTGTCGTTGTCATTATCATTATCATTATCGTTATCATTATCGTTGTTGTCACTGTTATCGTCACTAATATTATTGTCGTCATTGACTTTGATATCATTATTATGAATATTTTTAAATGGTTCAAATAACGTGTTTAATTCCTGTTGATATTTTTGTTTGTCTGATTCTAATGTGTTTCTTAAATTATCAACTTGGTCGAATAGTTCTTGAAACTTGTGTTTTTTCATGGCGTTAGGTTTGAGTACTTTTATTTTAAAATTATAAAATGTTTCTTGATTTAGACCTTTTTGATTTGTTCCATTAAGCTCATTAAAAATTGCAGGAGATATATTTATTATCCAATAAGCAATGTAATTTTTACTAACATTATTTTTTGGGATAAATGACCATCCATGATGATTTATGAAAAATTTATTTTCAAAAAATGAAATTAATTTATGGCTTACACCATCTTTGTGTATGACCCAATCATTCTCATGAGTATATTTATTTATCATTCCTGAAATTTGACCCCCACCGACAATAGGATATATTCCTGTGTCATAACTTTTTAGATATTTTCCAGCTTTTACTTCACATACATCACTCAATTTGTAAACATTGTAATCTTCTTTTTCTTTTCCTTCACTAGTCAATTTATTTATTAACTCACAAATAGCTTTTTCTTTCCGTGGTATTAATTCAGTATTTATTGTTATTTGTTCATGAAGTTTTTTGAGAGATAATAATTGTGGTTCGATTGCTTTTAAATCTTGTGGTATTGGTATTTGTGTTTTAATTAAATTTTCCTTTTTTATGTGTCCCATAGTTGAACCATTAAAATGAAATTTTATAAATTCATTCCAAAAGTATTTCACATAAACATAAAAATACATTGTTATATTTGTTATTTTGTTGAAACATACAATATTGTCGGCTGAACATGAAAATTGATTATCAAAAAATAAGGATCCATTACCGCCGGTGCCAAAAATTAAATAATTATTATTTTCATCGCTAACATCACAAAAATCACAATATTTGATCGTAGACGAAGAAGTATAAAATCTGTATTTACCTTGTTGTGATCCAGATGATGCAGGATGTTTTGATTTTTGTTTGAACTGAAAAGTATCACCAAATTTAATTAATTTGTAATCTTTTGGCATGGTTATAATATCGTTTTCTTTAAACGCAAAGTGTTTATATTTGTTGTAATTCTTATAATTCCATGACCATTCATACTTAACACTAATTTGAGCTTTTTTACCTTTTCCTTTAATATCATTGCCTTTACTAATGTCTCTAAATGTTGCATCACATAATATTTTTTCATACACATTACTTATTTCGCCTTTATATTTTTCTAAATGTACCATGCCTTTTTCATCTTCAACAAATACGTTATCTGGTTGAATTTCAACAACTAATTCAGAAAAAACAATTTTATTTGTTTGACCATTATTATGTAATATAATTATAGATGTTTTTGTGCTTGTATTTTCAAAAGCATTAGCTGGAACTGAAACAATATTCGTAATATTATAATTTTTTGTGATAACTTCACGTAATTTAGAATATTTATTATCAAAAAATACTCCTTCTTTTAACACCAAAGCAGCAGTACCGTTTCGATCAAGTAGATCGACTAACAACATCAAACTACATATTTCTTTGTCATTTGCATTTTTTATGCCATACTTTTTAGCAAACCCCTTGATTCTGCCAGAACATGACAATAAATTTACCATTTGTGAGTCAATAGCTTTTTTGTATTCATTTATTTCTTTATTCAATTGTATTATTTGTTTCTTTTTATTTTCTATAAATTGTTTGTAGTTCTCGCAAGTCAACTGATTTGCTCGAAGCGAAGGGTTCTCATTATCTTTGTCATCACTTAAATTTTTAATTTGTTCTTTTAATTTAACGATGATTAACTCCTTTTTAATTTGTTCTGAACTTTTTGTAAATTTATCGCCCCCATAAGGTGGATTAGAAATAACATACATAAATTTTTGTGGTTCTACATAATCTTTTTTAAATTCATGTTTAAAAGAATTTATTCTTTCGTAATTATTGTTTCTTTTGGGCATTACTCCTGTGATAGCAAACATTTCAATACCAGTCATATTAACGACATCTTTTTGCATATCATAATGATAAATTTTATCAACATTGTCAACCCAATTAATATTTGGAAAATGTTTTCTTAAATAATGGGCATATCCTAATGTAAAACCTCCAGAACCTCCGAAAGGATCTATCATAGTTTTGATATTATTGTCTTCTAAATTTGGTTTTAATTTATTAAATATAAATTCAACTATGTATCTATCTGTGAAAAATGCTCCCAATTCTGAGATAGCTGTTTTGTCTCTTCCAATGAAATATTCATAAACTTTTCCTGATAAATTTACTTTATTGTTTTGATTATATCCTACAGGTATTTTATTAATTCTAAATATTAGTTCTTTCCAAACATTTTGACAAATATCTCTCGGAATTTGATGAAACAAAAAATCTGCTAAATCCTTGTTTTTATTATTTTTGTGTTCATTTTCAAAAATTGAATCATAATCCTTTTTCATTTGAAACAAAATTTCTAACACTTCGTAATCAATGTAAGTTGATATGTCTGCATCTAATTTTGATCTTCTAACCAACTCATCAAAATCCAATAATTTTTTTTCTTCATCTGATAGACCTAAATTATCTAAATGAGGCTTAATTAATTTAAGACCATAAAACACATTGAACACATTTAGAGCAGCCATTCCATAACCTATAGCGTTATTACGAAGAAAATTATGAATTTCGTGTATATAGCACCTTAAATCATCATTCGTAGTAAAAAAGGTACCTGAATTCATACTTGTATAAATAATAGTATCATTACTGTTATAAAGTTAATATAAAAAATTATCAATTTTTAGTAGTTATTACAAATTACTATCTTCTTTCACTTTTTATTATCAGCTGGTCAAAACGCTTATATTCGGGATATAATTCTCTAATCATTCTGGGCAAATTATATTTATCGCATAATTTATAGTAATCAGTTTCATTATAAATTTTATTCTCTACACATTTTAATTTCCATTCTGCGTAATTTTTTGGAAAAATACTTGTATTAATTCCTAAATAATCATACCAATTTTTCCATATGGTTACAAAAAATTTTTCTGGATCTATTGTTAAATCATATTTTCCTATTAATTCTTGGTATTGTTCTTTTGTTTTGATGCCTAGTTGTTTATTTTTATCTACGTCTAATTTGTAATTGGCTATTAATTCTTCTTCTTTGTCTAATTCACACTTCTTTTTTAATACTTTATTAAATTTAACAATAATATTATCCCATTCTAATTTATTACAATTAATTTCTATTGTTTTATTTCCAATATTAAATTTAATTTGATCGCTTTCTTTATCAAATGTAATTTTACTCATTAACTTAACATAAGTTTTGTACTTGTTACTTGAACCATCTGTTATGTCTGCTAAATTCTCTAAAGCAATGTAATAACCTAATATTTTATCAACAAATTCTTTATCATAATTATCATTATTCGCTACACAATCAATAATTATTCCTTTAGTTTTTTCTGGAGTTTCTGGACATAACCTTAAAACTCGACCTATTGATTGAATAAATGGTATGTTTCCTCTATTTTTTACTTTATCTAAAAACATACAAGAATCTAAAAATTTTATGTCTGAACCTTCACGATGTTTTGTCGCGCAAAATAAAATCATATGGTCATTAATTTTTTTAAATTTATTATAATCATCATTATTATGTTTTGATGTATCTATTCCAAAACAAAAGTTTTTTAAATTATCATAATTTTTATGTTCTTTCTCAAATATGCTTTTCTACTTATTAGACATTATAATAGTACCACGCCAAGCAATAATTTTTTTATGTATCATTTTTGTAGTAATGCTATTCAATAAAGTTAAAACAGATATGATATCTTTTTCTGTTATTTCATTATTATTATTGTCTTCTTTTTTGATTTTATTGTATGAATCAATATTATACCAATGAAATTCAGGAGGTAAAATTAATTTTTGATTAATTGCATACATCATATTATAATTGGTTAATAAATTTAATTGTTTATCACTCGAAGATGCATAAATACTCGATAATCTTTCTCTATCCTGTTTACTGCTTCTAATC
>Ga0116192_1002172_pt1 | contig 13211 bp, 11 predicted proteins | sample AD_UKC113_MetaG_FD_89876 | JGI IMG/M metagenome (GOLD analysis project Ga0116192, IMG submission 89876) | Active sludge microbial communities of municipal wastewater-treating anaerobic digesters from Hong Kong - AD_UKC113_MetaG | ecosystem: Engineered > Bioreactor > Anaerobic > Digestate... | reverse complement strand
GGGTAAGATGGGTAGGTTGCTGTGAAATCGTGTGAGGTTGGTAATCTATTAAACTGGTCTGCTCGTTTGTAAATCTGTGAGAAATTAACAAGATTTCTTGTTTGTATATCAAATGTTTCTTGAACTAGTTCCTTTTGAATATGGTCTTTAGACTCATTTATGACTATTTGGGTGCCTTTTTCTTGAGCTTCTGCTATTGCTGATAGTTGTGAGAGGTTTAATCTAGCACCTTGCTTGTCTTCTTCCTCTGTTTGGTCTTGTTGTTGGCTGAGCAGTTCTTCATATTCGTAATAGTTTTCTGCTTCCATATTTACTTTACTATTTTAATAAATAGAGGGTCTTGTACGGATATAGTAATTTCATCTCCATATATCTGGTTGTTTGAATCCTTAATTGTGTATGAAAATTTACCTGTATCTTTATCCCATTGTGCTATTTGTTGTAGTGATGCTTCTCCGTTATTTTGTAATATTTGTGCTGATGTTGTATCACTCGTTGTAAGCATGGATGCAGGAATTAAATTCCAACCTACCATGTCAGAGAGTTTTGCGGAATTTTCTACATTTGTTCCTTGGGCAGTTACGGAGTAAGGTGCTGAAGCTATAACTAGATATATTTGTCCTGGTTCTAGATTGAAATCTTTTCCGTTTATTGTTCCTTTTTCATATTTGACAATGTTTTCCCAAGCACCATTTGCGAATCTTCCAACAGCAATAATTTTGTATTGAGAGTATTGAATCAATCCTTTTGCAGTGTTTATGGGAACTTCATTTGGATTTTGTATGTTCGCTGCAGTTACAAAATTGATGCCTTCTGCAAAGGAATATGTAATAGTTGCTGTTTTACACTGTGACTCTGAAATGTCTGTTTTAATTTCTCCAGTACAGTCATATGGCATTTGCATGGAAAGAATCGAATTCTTTTGACAGCATACAGGGACTGTTTTCACAGACTTTTTATCTGGTGTACATGTATATCCTTGATCTATGTTCATACGATATCCTGCATTTCCGCCACTCATATCGTATAGACATTGGCATCCATCTGCATCTAAGCAATATCTATCTTTGTTAGACACAATCATTTCATCTCTGCTTCCGTCTTTTGTGCCAGTTCCAGAACTTGTTGTCCCTGAGCTAGATCCAGAGCTAGTACCTGAACTTGTTCCAGAGCTACTACTACTTCCTGAACTTGTTCCAGAACTTCCGCTACTTCCTGAACTTGTTCCTTCAGAAGATGATTGGCTTCCACTTTGATTAGGATTTTTTGTAACAGATGAGTCGCAATTATTGTATTCAGAGTTTGTTACTGCAGATGAGTAATCGCATAATCCTGGCATAGCTGGGACGCTAAAGGGCCAAGTAAGGGATTTACTTTCATTTGTAAACCATCCATAAATAGGTTTTATACTATTTATATATTCCTCACCTTTAGTTAGGGAATCTTCTGTTGAGCAACCTCCAGTCCAATATTTCGCTCCCCATAAGTACAAGGGTTCCTCGTTAGATTTGGATCCAGATTTACATGTTGCGATATATGATTCCTTTGCTACATATTTTAGGAAGTGTTCTAATTGTGCAGTGAAATCTTTTGGAGGAGCAACGGAGCTTCCATGTATACCAAAATCTTCTATATCTTTTCCTGGGAACCCTGCATAATTACTTCCTGCAGATTCATGAGCCCATATTGTCATAGTAAATGCTGGATCTACTCCTGCTTCTACTGATTTACAATAGGCATCTTCATAGCATTGGTTACCGTATGCCCCACCTGGGCATCCTGCTTTAAACCTAGATAGTATATCTACAGTTTGAAGTTTGTTTGGCGGATAGTTAGTTGCATTCATAACTACCCCTGTTTTGCAATTAGCTCCTGATTCTGCATATACAGGTCCTTTTAGGAGAATATTTAATCTTGCAGTAAGTTGGTTTTGGAATGCATAGTCTGCATACTCTCTCATACTATATTGTTGTCCATCAGAATCAAATGCAAATGTCCCATGATATTGTGTATCTAGCATTAATATATTATCTCCAACAGATACAAGTATCAGTTTCTGAGGATATGACTTTCCAGTTATTATATCTGGCATGTGAATTTCATCGTTAATTTGTTTTGTGGCGAATGTGTATCCAGTCCATACTTTATCTTTTGACTTTATTCTGAAAGCATATGGAGTGTTAGGTGAAAGATTTTCTAATTCTATTTTGTAAACATTTTGAGAAGAGGTATTATCTTCATATATTTCAGAATCGCTGATCTCCTTGTATGGTAGTGTGCTGTTTTGTTCTTTGTATGAGAAGGTATGGAGGTAGTTTCTATTTGCTTTCCAATATATTTGAACAGTAGTTGGAGTTATATTCGCTACGATTATTTCTGTAGGCTGTTGTTTTTGTATGTTTCTTTCTTGTACTAATCTTTTTACTAACAAAAACATTGGTGTGATGATGATGATAGTAAAGAGGAAGGGTAAGAGAATTTTTTCAAATTTATTAGTCTGTTCCATTACCAGTATGATATCAAAAATATTCCAATTTGTGTATATTTGTCTGTGTTCGTGTCTTGTAGTAAAATCTCACATTAGTTCCTGCTCATTTTAAAAATCCATAGGAGAAGAGATGATAGAAAATAGAATAGCTGTAAGAGCTTTAGACATTTTTTTCCCAGATTATGATAGGTATGCTATTCCATTTCGTCAGAAGTTTAGCTCTGTTATAGGGGAAGAGATATCCGCAATTGATGTGGTTGATATGTTCTTCGAGAATGAATCTAGTGAGAGTTTGCATCTTTGTGCAACATTTCCAAAGTTTATACTTGCTTTAGGATATAGTTCCGAAGAGACTAGTAAGGCATTGAAGTATTTTAACAAGGTTATGCTTGAAATATAGCAGGTTAAATGTAGCAGGAGCTGAAATTGGCATCTTTAATTGTATGTTTGTCTCTTAAGAGGAGCAATTACTTGTTAGAGGTGCCAATTCTATTTTTGTTTTGTATGTTTGTTGACTGTAAATCCAAAGGTTAGGAATAGTGTGCCTATTAGGAGTAATGGGATCGTAATTATAGATGGAAGTGAGGTTAAGATAATAGCGAGTATAGCTATGAGTGTGTATGTAATGCCGATCAGAAGGTCATTTTTCCATGAAAGAATTAAAATGGTTGCTAATATGATTGTTGGAATGTTGTGGTTGAATAGTTTTTGAATTGTTTGTAAAGTTTCAGTATTTGTGTTGAAAGTATCAAGAGAAAAAGAGAATAGGAAGCATAGGAAAAGAATGGAGAGTGTTCTTGGAATCCAGAATAAAAGAGTTTCTGTAGATTTTTTCATAGTTTCTTAAAGATTTATTATATCGTAAATATTAAACAGGTGAAGCTGTTTATATGATATATTTTTGAACGACATACTTTGTTTTTAGTTTGATTCTCCAATATTGAATAGGGTATTATCAGTGTATGTATAGATACCTTTTTTTTGATTTAGATGACACTTTGGTGAAAGATAATCCTGTTACAGGTAGGTCTGAATTATTAGATTCTGGATTGGAAAAATATAAAGAGTTAGTAAAGGATTCTCCAAATGCTACTAAAATACTTTTAACTAACAGAGAAAGCAAAGAGATCAAATATCCAGAAGTTTATGTTTTTGATGAAATAGTTGGGAAGGACAATATGGAAGAATATATAGAAAAACATATACACAATATTGATTACTCAAAATTATTTTCGTTAAGAAAACTTTACCTTTTTATAAGGGGGATATCTTTGTATAAAAGGAAGCAAACACCTAAACTTCTCTATATATTTTTAAGAGGGGAAATGGAGAATGATAAAATATATGTGTTAGATGATGATAAGAGAGTATCGGGCATGTTTCGTAAATAAAAAACTCCGCGACCAGGACTCGAACCTGGAACCGAACGGTTAACAGCCGTTTGCTCTACCATTGAGCTATCGCGGATTATCAATGTACACTTTGCTATTATATCCACCTACTAGTATTTGTGCAACACACAATATTTGTATATTATATATTTAATATATCTAACTTAATTCTAAGAAGCATGTTAGACCAAAAAATTAAAATATCCTTTATAGGTATGGAGCCTACTGAGGCCCTTAAGTCGTATGTTAAAGAAAAAATATCTAAATATGAAAACCTTCTTGATGATGCTACTTCCATTGAAGTTTTCCTAAAAGAAAGTAAGTCAAATAGAGGAGTAAATGATGATTTTAGAATTGATATAAATGTTAGTCTTCCTGAAACAAGAATACGCGTTGAACAAAGAGGTGAAAATATGTATGCAAATATAGATGAGGCATCTGATGTCCTAAATAGAAGATTGACTAGGTATAACGAAATGAAAGATCATTGGAGTGGTGAGAAACCTTGGAAAATGACTGAGGCAGAAATGAGTATGAACAATGAAGAGGATACAGAGACCAATGTCATATATATTCCCAAAATAACAAAAAGGAAAACAATGGATGATATGACTCCACTAGAAGAAGCTGAAGCTATAGAAAGGATGGAAATGGCAGGATATGATCAATATTTATTCAAGAACAAGAGTACTAATAAAATTAGTATGATATATAGAAGAATAGATGGAGGGTATGGTCTTGTAGAACCTAAAGATTAAGCCGTAGTAGTATACATTATATACAAAAACCCCGCCTCAAGCGGGGTTTTTATTACATATTCTCTGGTATCGATTCTTACTTCTTAATATTATCGATTACCTCATTTACCAACTTTATAGTAGTAGTTAAAAATCCATACTTTGGAGGATTTGTTGCATTATCAACAATATTATATTCATTCCTCTTCTGACTTAACCAATCCTGTGAATTAGAGTCAACCAACTGCCTCTTATACCAATCTGTGGTCTGATTCTTGTATTTATCGAAATCAAGCTTCTCACCCTCTTCTAAAGCAGCAGCATCTGTAGGGAACAAAACATCACTATATTGGTCAAAGAAATTCTTTATATCATCATCTGTATACTGCAATGATGGCTCTAAAATTTTTCTTAACAAGACATCTGTTCTTAACTGATCCTTAAGTTGATCAAGTGTGAAATTATTTGCAACTAATGTATTTTGAAGAGCTTCTTCTCCACCCATACTCTCCTTTATTCTCTCTAACTCAGCATTAATATCTTCATCAGTAACTTCTACATTTGCCTTCTTTGCCTCTAATTCAACTATTTGATCATCAATCATCTTCGAAGCCATTGCTTTTCCATAGTATTGTTCCATTTGTTTTCTCCATTCACTTCTAGGAATTCTTGAATTATTGACTATAGCTATACTGTAACTATTATTGTAATACTGCACTCCTAAGTCTATTAGTGCTAAGCATGCAATTATTATGACTATATACTCTACAATCTTAAGGACAGGTCTAAAATTATGACCTTCAACTTTAATGGTAGGTAACTTTGGTTTCTTGAAACTAATCTTTTTTGTAGATTTATCCCTCTTATCTTCTTTTAAAGCTTTTTGCTTGGCAGTTTCTTCCTTTATTGGGGCTTTAGCTTTCTTATCTTTACTCATTAAGTTAATATATATTAAATTTAATAGACTAGTCCAAGTTTAGCAGAATATTACTAAATATGAAAGAGATGAGGGAAAGATTATTGTATCTTCAGATGTAAATATATTGTTCTATAGCCATTATTGTGATCTATTATTACATAACCTTGTCCACACTCTGAGTATCTGTAAAGAGTCCCACTTGCTGCAGCAACAACTGCTGCACCTCCTGTAGAATAATAATCAGAACGGACTAAATCCGTAGCATGGTAGTTATATGGATCTCCTTCATGGACATTTTGTGTTACGACCACAGATCCAGTTAAAGGCATCAAGTAAGATCCAGAAGATGCTGGTTGTGGTGGAGTTGTACCATCCCAATCATAAGCAGTTCTAGGCCCATTCCATGTTAAAAATGCATTACTCCATATTGGAACATTTGCATAGAAGGGCTGACCAGTTCTTGAGGCACTAATTCCAAAGTGGAGATGAGGTCCAGTAGAATATCCACATGTCCCAACTCCTGAATCAAGGTATCCTATTAACCCACCTCTTGGAACAGGTCCTTCATTTATCATTTCTCCCATATGAGCATTTATATATTCAAGTATTTTTGCATCTACAGCAGCCTGTTGTGCTCTTTTTTGAACCATTTCTGCAAGAAGTTCTGCCTGTTTGATTTTTGATTGTGCGAGAAGATTTTCCCTTTCCTGTTTCTGAGCATCTAACTCCTGCTGATTTTCTGCCAACTTTATTTTTTCTTCTTCAGTATTATTTCTTTTGATTTGTAGCTTTGCTCTGTTTTCTTCAAGTTCCTCCTCTTGTTTCTTTAACTCAGCTGCTTTCTCAGAGTAGTTCTGAAGATATTGTTTATCTTTTTCTCTAGTCGCTGCAAGATATTTTGCTTTTCTTAGAGCAGAAGATATGTTTTTCATATCAAGAAGTATTTCAAAAGTGTCTAGAAAAGAGTATTTGTATGATTCTGATACCCTTTTATCTACTGATTCTGAAAGAACATCCATTTCCTGCTTAAGAATAGATACATTGTCCTCTTTCTCTTTAATATCTTTTTCAAGCAGCTTTATTTCGACATCGTTTGCACTTATTTCCACTTGTAGAGATTGAATTACTTTTTCTGACTGTTCAATTTGATCTTTTAGGTAATCTATTTTTTCCTGAAGGGTCAACTGTTGGTATTCTTCGTTTTTAAGCTGTTTACTTATGTTATCAACCTGCTGTTTTAAAGTAGTAGATTGTTTTCTTAGATATTCAACACATTCATAGGAATTAGGATCTATATTCGATGGACATAATGATTGAGTGTCTGCAAAGACGTTATTTTTTTGAGGCATAGCAGATACAGCTGATATTCCAGCTAATACCGATATCACGAGTAAAATTGTAAGTGTTATTTTCCTTTTTTTCATTTCCTATTCTAAATATTTTCTTACTGCACTAAGACTGCTTATGACTCCAATGAGACCACCAACGACCATATGAATAGCATAGTAGATTAGCAAGAATAAGAGATCTGCTCTCATTAAAAAGCCTAAGTCAAAACTCTTGAGTGTTTCAGTTATGAAGACAGCAAAATCAGTGCCTTGTGTATAGTACATTAAGATATACCAAGGAATTATCAAAAGAGAGGCACCTATTACTCCTCCTGCGATGCCATAGAAAAGACCTTCCAGTATGAAAGGAAGTTTTATGAAGCTATTAGAGCCACCTACAAGGTTCATAATACGAATTTCCTCTTTATGTGAGTTAATATTAAGGCCGATTGTTACCCTTATTAGGAAAAATGTTACTATTACAAGTGCAACTATTAGCACAATTGAACTTATGTTTATTATCTTTGATAGTGATTTTAGATTATCTACAACATCTTCAAAGTACATAACCTCATCGATAGCTGGATTAGTTTGTTTTTCAGCATTTATCTTTTCTATTATTTGTAATAGAGCTTCCACTGACTTTGCACGTATCTCTAAACTTGGTGGAAGAGAATCTGCCGTAACCGTAGATAGTAAATCAGGATTGTCGGCAAAGTCATTTTTGTATATCTCAAGAGCTTTTTCTTGTGATATGTAATCTATGCTTTCTACCAGATTTTCATCATATATTTTATCTCTAAAAAGCATAATGTAGGATTCTTCAGTATCCTTTTTAAAGAAAACTATTACCTGAGCTTTCTTTTCATAGTATTGGACTCCTTTCTTAGCAATAATAGCTGCACTTATGAACAGAGAAGATATCGCTATAACTATGGAAGTTACTAGGATTGTAGAAACAGAAAGCCACTTGTTTCTTTTAATATTATTTTTTGTATAGGAGATTATTTTACTGCTCATTGTTGTTTTTAATAGATTTATTTAATAAATAGCTTCTAACAAAATCTTCCAATATTTTTTCTTCTTTGTCATTAAAATTCATGTTTTTTAAATCATCTTCAGTAAGTTTTAATATTGTATCCATGTTAGTAATATTATTTTGAATTAGTTTCTTTAAAACTTTTTTATTCAAGTCTTTGATACTGTCATCTGGAATAGATTCATCTTTCTTTTCTTCTTCTGGCTTTAGTACTTTTTCTATCTCTTCTGCAGTATTTATCTTTTCTTCAGTGTGTATAATAGAAGGCTTTTTAGGCTTCTTTATTGTGTCGTAATCACCTTTATTGTCTGAGATAACTTTGCCATTTTCTATACGAATGACTCTTGTTTTCATAAAATCAACAATTTCTTTATCATGGCTTATTACCATAACAGTAGTTCCACTCTTGTTTATACTTCTTAGTATCTCTAGGATTTGAAATGAATTATCAGGATCTAGGTTACCTGTTGGTTCATCTGCTATGAGAAGATCTGGATTGCTTGCAAGAGCTCTAGCTATTGCTCCTCTTTGCTGTTCACCTCCTGACAATTGGATTGGAAAAAGTGATCTCCTATTTTCAAGCTTTACTAAGTTTAGGAGATAATCAGTAGTCTCTTTTATCTCTTTATCAGGTTTACCAAGAATTTCTAATGCAAAGGCAACATTTTCTTCCAGAGTTTTACTTGGTAAAAGCTTTATATCTTGAAATACGACACCTAGTCTTTGCCTGTATTTAGGAACTAAAGGTTTAGGGAGTTTTGTAATTTCTACATCTTCAAAGAAAATAGTCCCAGAAGTAGGAAGTTCTTCCCTTATGAGTAATCTAAGTAATGTCGTTTTTCCCGCTCCGGATGGTCCTACTAAGAAAGAAAACTCTCCAGTATCGATACTGAAAGTTACATCTTCTAGAGCTGTAATATCTGGGTTATATTTTTTTGTAACATTATCAAACAACAGCATGGCAGTTTTAGACAGATTAAGTAGTTTTCACTTCTCACTATGTTACTTCATTCTTATTTCTGCTTCAACCAGTTCGTCTATATCCCCATTTAGAACGCTCTCAGGATCATTTAATTCTACTCCTGTTCTAAGATCTTTTACCATCTTGTATGGGTGAAGTATGTAGTTCCTTATTTGGTTGCCCCATCCAGCAATTTTGTATTCACCTTTTATGTCTGATATCTTAGTTAATTTTTCTTCTTCTTTTATACGCCATAGTTTTGCTTTAAGAATCTTCATAGCATTTTCTCTATTTTGAAGTTGACTCCTTTCACTAGATGATTGAACAGTGATGCCTGTCGGTATATGGGTTATCTGTACTGCCGATGATGTTTTATTCACATTTTGACCACCCGGTCCCCCAGATTTTACTGCTTTAAATAGAATATCTTTGTCTGGTATCTCAAGTTCTGGATCTTCATTTTCTAACATAGGCAGAACTTCAACTCCTGCAAAAGTAGTTTGTCTAAGGCCTTGAGAATTAAATGGTGATATTCTTACAAGTCTATGTGTTCCATGCTCCTTCTTTAATGTTCCATATGCAAATGGTTCATCTATGTATATGGTTACATTCTGTAACCCAGTCTCGTTTCCTTTTGTCATCTCTGATATCGTATATTTCCAATTCTGTTTATCAAAATACATTGTATACATTCTGAAAAGCATCTCCACCCAATCATTTGATTCTGTACCTCCCTGTCCAGCATATATTGATAGGATTGCTGGAGAGCTGTCATACTGATCTGAAAGAAATTTTCTCAATTCAAATTTGTCTAGTCTTTCTCTAAGAGCAAGGAAGTCATCTATTAGCAAGTTCTGTTCTGTTTCTTTAGTTATGGAATCGAATATATCTGCAAGAGAATCAATATCTTTTTTTAATGCTTCAGCAGTAGAAACCTCGTCTTGTATATATGCAATTTCAGCCATAATCTGCTTCGCTTCTTTGTTATCTGCCCAGAAGTTTGATTCCAATGTTTTACTTTGGAGTTCCATAAGCTTCTGTTTGTTTTGATCAAGATTAAGACTTTTGATTGTTTTTTCAATATCAGATTGAAGGTCTAAGATATCTCTTTTGCGTAAATCGTTCATATGTAATATATTATACACGAGTTTTGTTTGACATGATTTTAATTCAATAATCCTTTTGTATGTTTGATTTCCTAAAAAAAGAAGAAGAGAAGAATACCACGCTTGCACATCCGCAATATGCAGATAAGGTGTTTAGTAATCGTAATTTTGTTACACTGATAGTACTTGATGGTTTTGGAGTATTTCCAGATGCAGAAGGTAATGCTGTTTGGGGGGCAAAAACTCCATTCTTGGATACAGCGTGGACTTTTGGAAGATCCACATTGATTCATGCAGCTGGAACTCATGTAGGACTTCCTAATGAAGAAGCAGGAAACTCAGAGGTTGGACATCTTAATATCGGGGCTGGGCAGGTAGTGTATCAGTCTCTTCCTAGGATAAATGATGCTATTAGTGCTAATGAGCTTAATAACAATCAGGTAATTCGAGAGATGTTTGAGCATCTGCGAAAGAATAAAAGTGATTTACATTTGACTGGAGTTTTGAGTGCAGCTGGTGTACATGGGCATATTAAGCATCTTTTCTCGCTAATGGAGATTTGTAAAGCCAATGGAGTGAATCCTTACATACATATTATGCTTGATGGTAGGGATACTGGTCCTATGGATGGATATTTGTATATAAGTAAATTAAAAGAAAAGATAAATCAACTTGGTGTAGGACGAGTAGCATCAATGATGGGACGATTTTATGGAATGGATAGAGATTCAAGGTGGGAGAGGACTAAATTGGCATATGAGGCTATGGTTGGAATATCTGAAGATACATTTACTGATCCAGTAGATGCCATTCAAAAAGCTTACAAAGCTGGTGAGTATGATCAGTTTTTTAAGCCAAGAGTATGTGTGGGCAGTGATGGTAAACCAGTTGGCGTCGTAAAAGATGGAGATGCTGTATTGTTCTGGAACTTTCGTGAAGATAGGGCAAGGCAATTAACGAAAGTTTTTGTAGAAGATGAATTTACTCCATTTACGAGGATTAATTATCCAAAAAATGTATATTTTGCGACTATGACAGGTTACGAAGAAGGTTTGCCTGCCCATGTATTATTCCCTCCTCTTGAGGTTAAGCAGTCTTTGTCAGAGTATCTTTCATTGAATGGTAGAAGACAAATTCATCTGTCTGAGACAGAGAAATATATGCATGTAACATACTTTTTTAATGGTGGTATTGAAAATCCTCACCCTGGGGAAATATTCTTTAATATTCCATCTCCGAGAGTTGATGATTATTCATTGACTCCAGCTATGAGTGCTGAACTTATTCGTGATGAAACTGTCAGAAGAATTAAGGATATTAAGAATAATCCTCTTGAATTCATACTTCTTAATTTTGCTAACCCAGACATGCTAGGGCATACTGGAAACTATAATGCTGCAGTAAAGGCAAATGAAATTACCGATGGATGCTGTGCTGATGTTGCTAAAGCGTCTCTAGAGGCTGGTGGTGCTGTAATAATAACGGCAGATCATGGAAATTGTGAGACAATGATTAACAGAGTAACAAAAGAGATCGATATTGCACATACAAATAATCCAGTTCCGATGACAATACTAACTGATGTTGAAGAAATGAAAGGAAAAGCTGGAATTCCAGCTAAAAAGATTGGTACAGGAGAGAAGGCTAAAACGACTGGTCTTCTGGCAGATGTTGCCCCAACTGTTCTTGGATTATTGAATATGGATATTCCTGCAGGTATGACAGGAGTTGATCTTCGCTCAGTTATTTAGTACTCATATGGTGAAAAGCAGTATAGCGATTCCAAGAACTATTCTGTAAATTCCAAATACAGTAAGCCACTTTTCTTTACTCTTTTTGTTTATTATCCTTAGACAGAGGTATCCAACTAGGAAAGTTATTGTGAAGACGAGAAGGGAGTCTAATGATTGTAGTGATATTTGTGAATCTGCCATATCAAGAATAACTCCACCTAACATTACGGGAAGACCTGCCAATAGTGAGTACTGTAATGCAGTATACTTATCAATTCCCAAAAATACTCCAGCTATAGTGCAAATCCCTGATCTGGAAGTTCCTGGAATGAGAGCAATTGCTTGTGCGAGTCCAATAATAATTGACTGCTTCCATGTTATTTTTTCAAGACTCTTTATGTGTTGATTGTGATACTTGTTTTCTACATATATCATAACTATTCCCCAAATAATCAAAGATATGGCAGTAATCCATGAAGCTCTTAATTTTTCTGATATGACAGAATCAAACAAGATGCCAAGTATTCCAGCAGGGATTGCAGATACAGCAATTTTTAAGAAAAATATCCATTTCCCTTTTGTAAAGAAATTATGAAAAATTTCATGAGCAAAAAATATTAATATTGCTAAAGTAGTTCCAAGATGGAAGAACATTAAAACTGCTGAAGACACATCCATATCAAAAATTTCCCCAAGCAAGAGTAGGTGAGCTGAACTCGAGATAGGAAGCAGTTCTGTAATACCTTGTACTATGCTCATTATAGTGAGCTTTAAAGTTTCCATATAATTTGGTATTCTGAATTGAACACATTATGGTAATATTAAATAGAATGATAGTCAAAGATTGCTTAAAAATTTTTACAGTCCTCCTTGTGTGTATACTTCTCCCCTTTGGAAAAGCTTTTGCTTCTTCTCCATCCTTTTCTTTGTATCCCAATGGTGGAGTGGTTGTGAATGGTGGTGATGGATTTGTTGTTGATGTAATGATTGATACTGGTGGTCAAAAAATTATCTCTGCAAAGTTTACATTGCTTTTTGATCCTAGGGAACTTCAGTTGACTAAGGTCGAAAGGAATAATTCATTGTTTGATCAGTGGCCCGAGGATGAAAGTACTGTAGATAATGATAATGGGGTAGTTATGCTTGAAGGATTTAGTCAGAGTGGGAGTGGAAAAGAGTATATTACTGAGGGAGATCCAGATATATTTGCAAGGCTTCATTTTAAGGCATTGAAAAAAGCTGATGCAGTGCTTGATTGGGAGTACGAAACGAATAATTCTGTGTTTGAAACAGTAATGATACTTGATGGTAGTCCTGCCAACAAAAATATTTTAACTACAAAACCTAGTAGTGCAACATTCAGGATTGGTACTGTAATCATATCTGATGGGTCATTGTCAAATACTGGTATTCCAATGAATAGGTATGTGCTGTTCACAGGCGTCGTACTCATATTATTCGGTGGATTTATGGTGTTCACTAGACCAAGGTCATTAAGTAGAAAAAAGG
>Ga0116192_1002168_pt1 | contig 13218 bp, 12 predicted proteins | sample AD_UKC113_MetaG_FD_89876 | JGI IMG/M metagenome (GOLD analysis project Ga0116192, IMG submission 89876) | Active sludge microbial communities of municipal wastewater-treating anaerobic digesters from Hong Kong - AD_UKC113_MetaG | ecosystem: Engineered > Bioreactor > Anaerobic > Digestate... | reverse complement strand
GGGCTTGAAAGTAAAAAAAACGAAAAAAGGAGGTGTTAAAAATGGAAAGAAGAAGAGGTTTGTTCTACACAGGCAGTTTAAGGAGAGTTCACGAACCAGCCCTACCCTCCTTTGCTAATGCTCAGGCGGGCAGGCGCAGAAGTGCTAAGTTAGAGCATAGGGGGTTTACATTGATAGAGTTGCTTGTGGTAATAGCGATTATAGCGATTTTGGCAGCGATGTTATTACCTGCTTTATCAAGGGCAAGAGAAAATGCAAGACAGTCAGTATGTATGAGTAATTTAAAGCAGATCGGTATAGCCGTAATGATGTACTGCCAGGATTATAATGAGGTATTACCTTCTGTTAATATAGGACAAAACTGGTACATAAAATTACTAAGATATACAAATCCAAAATTATCAGGTGTACCAGTAGCAGAGTATCCAGCAAAGCCAAAAGGACCCGTAACCGTATTTGTTTGTCCAAGTAATAGATACTACTACACGTCTGGTAGTACTACTCCATGGAGTTATGCTGTTAATTACACAATGAATATGGAGTGCGGAATATTATTTACCGGTGGCCCATCTAATTATCCACGTAAATACGCAAGCATTAAGAAGCCATCAGAAAAAGTTATAATTGGTGATTCTACATATGGTCCGGGTACTACAGGATCCGGAATATCTTATATAGGAACATATATTTGGTTTCAAGGGGGAACTGCTTATGTCGGTACGAACAATCGCTGGTTAGGATATATTCACAACGATGGCAGTAACTTACTTTGGGTGGATGGACATGTAAGTTGGCAGAGAAAAGATATTATAGAGGCACAAGGATTGCAATACGGCGTGGGTAGTGGCGGAGGGTGGTTTGATTTTGATAATTGATATGTGGACAAGAAATAAGGATAATTTTGGCAGAACCGGTAAGAAAACAAGGAGGAATAATGAAAAGAGTAATAGCATATGTGGTATGTATATTTTTTTGTATAGGAATAAGTTGTTTGAAAGGGGCAGAGAATTTATTGTTAATTGGGGATTTTGAATATGATAGAGATAATAATGGAGTTCCAGATGGATGGGCAAAACGGGGAGTTGCAACATCTAATGTGTCTTATTCAATGGATACAGAAGTTGTGCATAGTGGGAAAAAGAGTTTAAAGATGGTATTTGATAGCAAAAGGACAGAGTCAGATGAAGGATATGTGGTATTACGAGATAAAAAGATGGAATTTTTTGAGAGAGGCAGGAAATACAGATTAACAGGATATGTAAAGGGAAAAGAATTTAAAGGGAATGCGGTACTTTCTGTTTCAATATATGGAGAAAACAATGTTCTTCTATTGACAAGTGCGGATAAAGTTGGTTTATCAGGAGAGACAGATTGGTTATTATTAAAGACAGAATTTACAGTACCAGCAAATGCTATTGGTGTAGATGTATATACTGACACTTCGGGAGGTATTGGAGGAGGGATAGTATGGTGGGATAGTATCTCCCTTTATGACATAACAGGGGAGAAAGAACCGGAATATGCGGAAAAAGTAATTGACTCATTTGAGAATGAAGAAAGTATGAAATTCTGGATTTCTTCTGGTGCATTAATTACAAGGAGTGACGAGTATGCTTCAGATGGGAAGTTTTCTTTAAAAATGGATTTCAAAGGGTCAGATACGGATACGTGGCCGGGGGTAAAGCGAACTTTATTTTTTGATAAAGGAGAAGTTGATTGGACAAAATACGAGTATTTAGCATTTGATGTTTATAATCCAAAAACAAATCCTGAATATATTTCTTTAAGGATAGATGATGCAGAAAAAAAGGCGAGTTTTGTAAGTTATGTCTGTGTGCCGGGTACATGGACAAATATAAAGGTAAAAATATCCACTTTAACAGGAATTAATACTTCAATGATAGAGAGTGTATTATTTTATATGAGGATGCCTCGTAGAGATGCAACTTTATATCTTGACAATGTCAGGTTTTTAACAATAAAAGAGGGGGAGAAATGAGAGAGAAGATAATGGTTGTATTATGTTTTTTGTTTTTACGGGTTTTATGGAGTAATAGCACAGAAGGGCGAACAATTATCAATGAGAAATTTCAAAGTTCCTTACTTGACCGTGGGACATGGCAGGTAACCGATGAAGGTGTATCAATAAAAGATGGTAAGTGTTTAATTTCAGAAGGAGGGCAAATTCTTTCAGTTAATTCATATCCAGAGGGAGTACTTGAAATAAGACTATCTTTAACAAAACCACTTACTTCTGGGGCAGTAGCGTGGGGTTTTCGGCACAAATATGGAGCAAGACCCCGTATAACTTTTTCAGTAGAAGAGAGTATGGAATTAAGAGCAAGTATATATGATAATGAAGGTAAAAAGATGATAGACAGTCAAAAAATTCCATTAGATTGTAAAGTTCACAATTACAAAATTGTCTGGCAACCCAAAAGAGTAGTTTTTTATTTTGATGGTAAAGAAATTTTCAACTATGATTTTGAAGAAGATATTGAAATATCCCCTCGTCCAATAACAATTTATAATGTTGGTTCAGACACAGTAGTATCAGTAGAAGAAATTACTTATAGAACAGATGCAACAGATGAACAACTTGCCGAAATAAAAAACAAGTACCAATTTCGTCTTGGTAGTATAAAAGACCTGAAATTTGTAGAGTTAATACATGTGGATATGACAGAACTCCCGGAAGTATCAGATTTCTGGAAAGAAAGGGGATATATAATTTTTTCTCGTCCTTACACTCAGCGAGTATTTTGTGATGATACACCAGAAGCAGGAGAGATAATAGATGTTAATAAAGGGTTGACAACTTTTGTAACACCAGATGAGTATGAACCAATAACATTTGCAGTTCATGCACTAAAAGAGACAAAGGAATATGAGGTTTCAATAACAGACCTTTCAGATGGAAAAGGGCATTTTATTTTTGCTGATGCAATTTCCATAGGGATGGTGCGTTCGCTTAACAAACGCCTTCTTTACAACTATAAATGGAGTCCTGACTATATTTTCATGCCTACTTTTATAGAAGGGAAGAAAAGAGCGAATATTCCCTCAGGTAAAAATGCTCAATACTGGTTAACTATAAAAGTTCCAAAGGATACAAAGGCAGGGAAATATTTTGGTATGATAGAATTTGCCTCTATATATGGTCCAGAGGGAGGAATTCCAACACGTTTTCCTTTGACAATAGAGGTATTACCATTTACTTTAAAAGAAGCAGATAGGTACACATATGGTTTCTGGTATCCAGCAAGTAATTATATAAACACAAGAGAGGAATTTGCATCTGATTTTTTAGAAATGAGAAAGCATAATATGAATGCATTATTTGGAGGAGTTGGGATTGGTGCAACTGCTGAAGAAAAAGATGGAAAAATTGTTATTAAAGGAGTATCTGATAAATTTAACTGGATATGTGAAGAATATAAAAAAGCGGACTTTAAAAAGCCCATTCTTTATTCTGGCGATATTGGTTCTAGTTGGGCGAATTCTCGTGTAGCAGATATACAAAGTGAACAATGGCAAGAAGAGTATATAAGGTATACTCGTGCAGTTCTTTCAATGGTAAAGAAAAATTATGGATTAGACCTTATAGTTCAGCCAATAGACGAACCGGCCTGGCAAGGAGAGGCAATTAAAGATAAATGTGTAAGATATTTAAGACTTTTAAAGAAAGCGGGCGCTGTAACCGAGACCGATGGCCCGTATGATACCTTTATGGTTGAAGAAGCAGGACCTTATAGTGATGTATGGAATATCAATGGTGGATTATGTCCTATTGAGAAAATAAAACAACACAAAGCGGAGGGAAAAATACTTTGGGCATATAACAATGATGTAGAAGGTATTAGACCAGAACTAATGAGATATGCAGCTGGGTATTGGCTATGGATTTCAGGTGCTGATGGTATAAACAATTGGGCTTATAGAACAAGGAGCGGGAAGAGTATATATAATGATTTAAGTGGAGAAACATCAAATTTTGTTTATTATTATCCCAAAACGGACAATGAGATAGGAGGACCAGCAATTGCATTTGAAGGTTTTAGAGAAGGTATAGATGATATACGATATCTTCTCACATGGGAAGATGCAGTGGAAAAGGCAAAAAAGGAAGGAAAAACAAAACTTGCAGGGGAAAGTCAAGCAAAAATTACAGAAGTTTTTTCAAAAATTAATTGGAACTATAGATTAAGAGACCAGGCAAAGTGGCAGAGAACATTTTATTTGAGCACAGGCCAGAAAGCAGTTGTTGGGGATTTAAAAGTGACAAATGGTCTTTCCTGGGAAGATTATGATAAAATTCGTAAAGTTATTGCAGATGAAATTGTAAAGTTGATAAGTGAGAAATAAAAAAGTGGGTTGGCTAAAAAATTAATGAAAATTCTCTATCTATAGAGAAGAGGTTATAAGTTATGTATTGTTTATATTCGAAGGTGCTTTGAAAGTAATTTATATTATAGGAGGTATTTCTCATTACAAAGAATAGAGTAAACTTTATAATATCTTTAAAATGAAGAATATAAAAAAATTAAATGTAAAAGGGTGGTAAAATTTTAAAGAAAAAAATAAAAAAAGAAAAAGTTGGCATTTTATCATTAAGATAAAAGAAGAATTATTGCCAAATAGTAACTACTAAATATTTAATCTCACACAAAATTTTTTTTTGCTGAAGAAGTTTAAGAGAGAAAAAGTTAAGATGAAAAAAAGAGCAGAATATATTGGTGGAAAATGGGGCGTAATGGTTCATTTTTTATCTGATTTTCCATGTAATAGGGAAAGAGTAAATTTAGAAATTGATGAGTGGAATAAAATTGTTGATAATTTTGATATTAAAAATTTTGTAAGGAACTTATCAAAAGTAAAGACAAATTGGTTAATATTTACCATTGGACAGAATTCTGGTTTTTATTGTTCCCCAAATAAAACTTATGATGAAATAGTGAAAAGGGAAAAAAGTAGATTATCTAAGAGAGATTTAATAAAAGAATTAGGAGAAGAATTAAATTCAAAAAATATAAAACTTATTGCATATCTACCTTCACATGCTCCATCAAGAGATATTTACGCAGTTGAAAGGTTAAAATGTACACCCATCTGGGAAGATGGAGGAATAAGATGGGGGTTGAAGAAAGAAGAATATAAATTCCGGGCAGGAGTTGATGAGCGACTTAGTGAATTTCAGAGAAATTGGGAAAATATAATAATAGAGTGGTCAAAAAGATGGGGAAAACTTGTAAGTGGATGGTGGATAGATGGATGTTATTATTCAGATAAAATGTATAATTTCCCAGAACCCCCAAATTTTAAAAGTTTTGCAGATGCACTAAGAAGTGGGAACAAAGATAGCATAATTGCTTTTAATCCTGGTATAAAAATTCCTGTAATAAGTTTAACTGAATACGAAGATTATACAGCAGGAGAAATTGCAAATGGATTTCCTGTTTTTTATAAATGGGTACCTTTTACAAGATTTATAAATAATGCTCAATTTCATATTTTAACTTTTTTAGGAGATATTTGGGGATTAGGAGAAGAACCAAGATTTCCAAAAGAATTAATTATCTCATACACAAAATATATAACTCATCTTGGTGGAGCAATTACTTGGGAATTTCCCCTATCTGATATGAAAGGCAATATAAATAAAAAATTTTTAAATCAACTTATTTCTCTTTCAAAATTTTAAATACTATTTATAGTAAAATTTTTAAATATTAGTAATCAGAATCTATAAAAATTTACTCCTTTCATAAAAAATTCATTTTCTTTGACTTTCCATTTATGTTTTTGTATCTTTCAGACATGCAAATTAACTTCTAACTCTGCAAGAATTAAGTAGTGAAATTCATTTCCCAAATGAAAAAAAATATGTTAAAATAATTTCTATAACAAAATTATAGAGAAAATGGAGGTGGATATGAATAAAATAAAAGGTAATATGTTAATTGCTCAAAGTGGAGGACCTACTGTTGTAATAAATCAAAGTTTAGTTGCAGCAGTTCTTGAGGCAAAAAAACACAAAGAAATAAAAGGAATTTATGGTGCTTTATATGGTGTAAAAGGGGTTCTTGAAGAAAATTTAATTGATTTAAAGAAAGAAAGCAATTCTAATCTTAAAAAAGTTGCCTTTACTCCGTGTGCTGCTTTGGGAAGTGTGAGGAAAAAACCAACTGATGAGGAATGTGAAAAGATATTTAAAATTATGACAAAATACGATATAAGATACTTTTTTTATATTGGGGGAAATGATTCTGCTGAAACAACTTATATTTTGAATGAAAGTGCAAAAAAAGTTGGATATGAGTTCAGATGTTTTCATATACCAAAAACAATTGATAATGACCTGAAAGAAAATGACCATACACCTGGATATGGTTCTGCTGCAAAATTTGTTGCTATGGCTGTTATGGGAGATAATTTAGATAATAAGTCATTGCCAGGAGTTAAAATAGATGTTGTTATGGGCAGGCATGCTGGTTTTTTGGTTGCATCTTCTTCTCTTGCAAAAATTTATGAAGATGATGGACCACACCTTATATACTTTCCTGAAAGACCTTTTATTATGGAAAAATTTCTTTCTGATGTTGATAATGTATATAAAAAATATGGAAGATGTCTTATTACTGTCTCGGAAGGAATTTCCGATGAAAAAGGAGAGCCAATTGCCTCTAAATTTACAAAGGAAGTTGATGCACATGGAAATGTTCAATTAAGTGGAACTGGTGCTCTTGGTGATTTATTAGCAGATATTGTAAAAAACAAATTAAATATAGGAAGAGTGAGAGCGGATACTTTTGGATATTTACAGAGGTCTTTTCCTGGAATTTATTCTGAAATAGATGCAAAAGAGGCATACAAAGTTGGTGAAATTGCAGTAAAAAGTGCTATTTCAGGTGACTTTGGCAGTTCTGGTTCTGTCTCAATTAAAAGGAAAAAATCAAAAAAATATAGTATTTATTATGAAATTGTTCCACTATCAAATGTTGCAAAAGAAACAAGAAATATGCCCCCTGCCTTTATAAACAGTGAAAATAATTTTGTTACTTCTGCATTTATTGAATATGCTAAACCAATTGTTGGGAAACTACCTGAAATTGGAATACTAAAAAAAATAAAAGTCCCTAAAAGATAAATTTATTTAGAAGAAATAAGACACCAAGAATAACAAGGAGAAAACCCATAATTATCTCTATTACTCTGTAATGTTTTTTTATTTTGTTAAAAAAGTTTAGAAGTTTATTTAATAATAGAGATGTTATAAGAAAAGGTATTCCAATTCCTATTGAATAGGTAAATAACAAAATTATTCCCCGAAAAACTGTTTTTTCATTTGCAGCAATTATTAGAATTGAAGAAAGAACAGGGCCAACACAGGGAGTCCATCCAGCAGAAAATGCCATCCCTAACAGGAAAGAACTTAAATATCCTGTTTTTTTGTTTTTTAAGACAATTCTTTTCTCTGTATATAATTTTTTTATTTTTAGTATTCCAGTTAAGTGAAGGCCAAAAATTATTATTATGATACCACCTATAATTCTCAATATATTTTTTTTCTTTAAAATAAAATTTCCAATTGCAGTTGCAGATGCACCCATAAGAACAAAAATTAGAGTAAAGCCAGATATAAAAAACAAAGAAATAATAAAAATTTTTAGAGTATTTTTTGGTTCTTGTAATTGTTCAATACTTATTCCTGTTATATAAGAAATGTAAATTGGGATAAGTGGAAGAATACAGGGACTTAAAAAAGAAAGAACCCCAGCAACAAAACTTATTCCAAGAGAATAACTTTTAATTTCCATTATATTTTGTAATTTATATTTTTTACTTTGTGCTTTTCAATAATACTCTCTGCTTTCAGTTTTTTTGGAACTGAGTATTTACAATAAAATTATACCATTTAAAAGTTTGAGCCAAAAAAATTTTTACTTTTTATGTATTTATGTTATTTATATAATAATGTACTTTATTGTTTTGAAGTATAATTGAATAGTGTCAAAAACTTAGATGAAAGAAAGATGGGAAATAAAAATCCCTCTCACTCCGCTGTCAAAGGGGAAATTTTAACTCCTTCCTTTTATAAAGGAAGGGAAAAACACTCTCCCCTTTATGAAAGGGGAGTGAATTTAATTAACCAATTTTGGCAGTACCTAATTGGGTAAAGGGGGATGAAATGAAGATTAAAAAAGTGAATTTGAATTTTGAGTATGAACCATTTAAGATAAACTTGGGTTTTAAAGGAAATTATGTAACTGGATTATGGGAAGTAATAACTTATCTTGAATCAGAAAATAATTATGGAATTGGACTTGGAACTCAAAGTGTTCTCTGGTCAGATGCCGATGTTTTTATTAGTAATAGTGCAGCAGGTGGAAATGCACTGATGTTTTCAACTACTCAGTTTGCTTTAAATTTATTAGAAGGGAAAAATATTGAAAGTCCCGTAGAGACAATAGAAGAAATATTTGATGATGTTCATGAATATGCAAAAAAAATAACAGGTAAAAAAAATTTAAGAAAAACATTTACATTAAATTCTCTTGTTAGTGTTGATAATGCATTATGGTCTCTTTATGCAAAAGAAACAGGAAATAATGACTTTTTTAATATGATTCCTGCAAAATATCAATCTACTTTGAAATATAGACATGAAAAACTTGCCTGTATTCCTTTAATTTCATATTCAGTGTCAATTGATGAGGTAGAAAAGATGGTAAAAGAAGGATATTTTGTTCTTAAAATAAAAATTGGTTCTGACCCAGAAGGTGATGGTGATAGAGATAAAATGCTTAAATGGGATATGGAAAGAATAAAAAATATTCACCATCAACTTAAAAATTATACAACACCATATACAAAATCAGGTAAATTACCATATTATTTTGATGCTAATGGAAGATATGATACAAAAGAACGACTATGGGAATTGATTGATTTTATGGATAAAATAGGTTGTCTATCACAGGTAGTTATAGTTGAAGAACCATTTTCAGAAGATAACGAAATTGATGTAAGTGATTTTCCTGTTCGGATAGTTGCAGATGAAAGTGCTCATACAGACAAAGAAATTATAAAAAGATGCCAGATGGGTTATAAAGGAGTTGCTTTAAAACCAATTGCTAAAACATTAAGTATGACTTTGAAAATTCTAAACGAGTGTGAGAAAAGAAATATGGACTATTTTTGTGCAGACCTTACAGTTATTCCCCCACTAATTGATTGGAATAAAAATCTCTCTGCAAGAATAAAACCATTGACAGAAATGAAAATTCAAATGGTAGAAGCAAATGGTTTTCAGCATTATGAAAACTGGAAAAAACTTCTTTCTTATCATCCTTTTTATGGGAAAAAGTGGGTTGACGCAGAAAATGGTATTTTTGTTCTTGACAATGATTTTTATGAAAAAAGTGGAGGAATTTTTGATTGCTCTCCTCACTATAAAAAACTTGTTATTTCCTGACCATTTACTTTAATTTAATAGCAAGAACCCTAACAAGGTCGGCAGTATTTTTTACAGTATCTATAAGATTTTCAGTTGTATCAATTATCTCATAAAAAATAATTGAAATTGGTAAAGATATTTCTGTTTTTAAAAGTTGCCCAAGTAATTCTCTCCTTTTGTCATCTCCTTCTTCCTCAAGTATTTCTATCTGAGAACATTCTTCTAAAACTCTGTCAATTTCATCTTTTATTAAAGAAACAATTGCATTTTTAAGTTTTTCAATACTTTTTACCGCTATGATACTATTATCAAGTAAACTTTTTGAAAGTTCTGGCATTTTTATTCCTTCAATAAATTCAAATAACCTTGCAACACCTTTTGCACTATCAGCAATATCATTAAGTTTAGTATTAAGAAGCAATAAATCCTCTCTATCGGCTGGCATAAGGTATCCTTTTGAGAGTTCAAGAGTTATTGTTTTTCTTATTTCATCCCCTTTTTTTTCATATTCTTTTACCTTACTTATTGCATTATTTTTTTCTTCTGTTTTATTTTCATAATATGCCTGAAAACAATTTTTCATCTCTTTCACACATTCAAACGATAATTCCATATGTTGTAATTCAGCATTAAGTATTTCTTTTTTTTCTCTTTGTCCTAACCATACAAATATATTTCTACTTCTTTCCATTTTGCACCTCCTGTTATAAGAAAGCGTTAATTATTCTTAAAAAAATAAAAGTTATTAAACCAGAAATCACAGGAGTTAATGCCCATGTAAGCATTATATCTTTTGCAATTTTCCAGTTTATTGTCTTTATACCTTGAAGTATCCCTATTCCCCATATTGCCCCAACTATTGAGTGAGATGTAGAAACAGGTATTCCATAATGAGTATAGAGATGTATGTTAATTGCAGAAGATACTTCAACTGCAATTGTCATAAGAGGAGTTAATTGAACTATATTAAAACCAATTGTTTCAATTACTTTATATCCCCATGTTGTAATTCCAAGAGTTATTGCCAAAGCACCAATTATTGCAGCACCGTTTGGAGTAATATTACCTGTTCCTATTAAAATACCTGTTGCATTTGCAACATCATTTGCACCCCATGAAAAAGCAAGATAAGCACTTGTGACATATATAGAAAATAATATTAGCCCTTTTTCATACTTTTTTATAGCAGAAAAAGAAAATATAAATTTTATTAAAGGATAAAGCAAAATTGTTATAATTGCGGAACCAAAAGGAGTTAATACCCAGCATATAAAAATTTGTTTTATTTTCATCCATTGTATAACCGTCTTAAAAGCAAGTCCTCCACCTGCAACAGCACCAACAATAGAATGAGATGTAGAAACAGGATATTTCTTATAAGTTGCAATTGTTACCCATATTGCTGCTCCTAAAATAGCAGCGAGAGAAATTAAATCTGATTGCAAAGGAGGCAGTAGATTTAATGGAACAACTCCTTTTCCTATTGTTTTTATTACCTTATGTCCAAGCAGTATTGAACCTAAAAAAGAGAAGACACATGTTATTATAATTCCATCTCTTAATTTCATAACACCAGAGCCAATGTCTGCACCCACACAATTTGCAGCATCATTTGCTCCCATTGACCAACCCATATAAAGAGAAGACAAAATAATAAGTATAAATAACATTAAAATGCCCTTTTCCTTAATTATAATATACTTATCTATTTAAAACAAAAATTATATAAGAGGGACAAACATTATTTTTTTATACATTTTATTGACGAAAAATAAAAAAATTATTATACTTATTATATGGATGTAATGATTACAAACTTGCAAAGAATATATGATGATATCAAAACAATTATTAAAGAAAAACTTGAGTGTTTTAATAATTTAAATAAAAAAGAAATAAAAATGGAATTTATTTTCTGCCTTTTAACACCTCAATCAGAGGCAAAGAAATGCTGGCAGGTGGTTTTAGAACTAAAAGAACATGGCTTTCCATTAGCTGAAGAGAAGATAAAAAATTGTATTTCAGGTGTCAGGTTTAAAAATAAAAAAGCAAATTATATTAAAGAAGGTATTTCTAAATTTGAAAGTTTATATTCTAAAATAAAAGAAGAAAAAGATGTTTTTAAATTAAGAAAGGACATTGTTATGAAAATTAAAGGTATTGGATGGAAAGAGACAAGTCATTTTTTGAGAAATATTGGGAAGGGTGAAAACTTTGCAATTCTTGATAGGCATATTTTGAAATGTCTTTGTAAATACGGGGTTATAGAAAAAATACCAGAAAGTATTTCACAAAAACAATATATAAATATTGAAAATAAAATGAGGGAATTTTCTAAAAATATAAAAATTCCATTATCTCATCTTGATTTTCTTTTCTGGTATATTGAAAAAGGAGAGATATTTAAATGAATGAAAAAGATATAAGAAAATTATTTGAAGAATATGGAATTCAGCCATCTTTTCACAGGTTTAAAATTTTGCAATTTCTTATGGAAAATAAAAATCATCCTACTGTTGAACAAATATATAGACACCTTGTAAAAGATATACCAACTCTTTCAAAAACAACTGTTTATAATACTTTAAGATATTTTGTTTCAAAAGGGATAGTTGCCGAAATTATGATAGAAGAAAATGAGGTTAGATATGATTTTGAAACAACTCCACATATTCATTTTAAATGTAAAAAATGTAAAAATCTTTATGATATTTTTCTGGATTGTGATATATTGAAAAAGCAGCAAATAGATGGACATAAAATTGAAGAACATCATATTTATTTATTGGGTATATGTAAAAATTGCCGGACTATTGACAACAATAAAAAACAAAAGTAAAATGAAATAATAGCAAAGTTGAAATCAATACAAAAGAGGAGGGAAGAATGGAAAGATATGTATGTCAGGTTTGTGGATATGTATATGACCCGGAAAAAGGAGATGCTGAAAATGGAATTAAACCGGGAATTCCTTTTGAGACATTACCTGATAATTGGGTTTGTCCTGTTTGTGGAGCAAGTAAAGATATGTTTAACAAGGAGGAGTAATGCCTATAAAAGAAATAAAAAAGGGTATCTGGGCTATTATGATAAATGATTGGGATAGACGAATTTTTGATGAGTTAATACCTTTACCAGAAGGAACATCTTATAATGCTTATTTTTTAAAAGATGATAAAAATGTTTTAATTGATACAGCAGACCCGAGAAAAAAAGAAGAATTGTTTGAAGCACTTGAAAAAATAAATGTTAAAAAGATTGATTATATTGTTTCAAACCATTCTGAACAGGACCATTCAGGGTGTCTACCTACAATTATTGAAAAATTTCCGGAGGCAAAAATTATAACAAGTGAAAAAGGAAAAGAATTTTTGAGCTCTCTCCTTTTAATTCCTGAAAATAACTTTATTGTTATGAAAGATTGTGAAAAATTATCCATTGGAGAGAAGAAATTGGAATTTATTTCTGCACCATATGTTCACTGGCCTGAAACAATTTTAACATATGAAGAAAAAAACAAAGTACTATTCCCATGTGACCTTTTTGGTTCTCATTTAGCAACAAGCGAAATTTACGCAAGTAATAATATAAATGTTTTAACTTCTGCAAAAAGATACTATGCAGAAATTATGATGCCTTTCAGGACATTTATAAAAGGACATATAAAGAAACTTGAAAACTATGAAATTTCTCTCATTGCTCCAAGTCATGGACCAATATATAATAATCCATCTCTTATTATAAATGCTTATAATGATTGG
>Ga0116192_1002166_pt1 | contig 13222 bp, 13 predicted proteins | sample AD_UKC113_MetaG_FD_89876 | JGI IMG/M metagenome (GOLD analysis project Ga0116192, IMG submission 89876) | Active sludge microbial communities of municipal wastewater-treating anaerobic digesters from Hong Kong - AD_UKC113_MetaG | ecosystem: Engineered > Bioreactor > Anaerobic > Digestate... | reverse complement strand
TTTTTGGAAGATTTTGAAAATACAGAGGGAATGACAATAGGAACAGAATCAGGGGAGCCAATAGTTATTTGGCTAAGTTCCATGGATCCTGGATTAATTTCCCATGAAGCATTTCATGCCACTACTTCAATAATGAAGTATGCTGGCATCCCTCTTTCTGATAGCTCAGAAGAGGCTTATGCTTATGAACAGCAATATATAGTTAATTCAATTATAAAACTTACAAAATGGTAATTTTTTTATTAGGGTATATAGGTGTTTTTATTTTTTCTATTTTAGATGCAAGAAAAGGAAGCTTGTATTCATTTTTTGAAATAGAAGTCCCTACATTCAAAACATTCAATTTTGATATAGGTATTAATAATACATACATGGAAAATGAAGAGTTTCTTATGAGAAGAGTTCAATTAGGATTTGGAATCATTTCATTTAATTTCTTTTTTGGAACAAAATTAGAAAGTTAATATAGCATTCTAAAATAAATTCCTTGTTATTAATATTAATAATGTTACTAATTTTGCATTAACTACATATGGAAACAACAATTCAAAAATTAAGAAAACAAACAGCTGATATAGATAGAGCAATTATTTATTATTCTATTCTTTCTTTAGTCAATAATATAGGGTTAACTAAAAGACAAATTCAGTTATTAGCATTCACTGCTGTTAGAGGTGGGATAACTAACCCTGCTGCTAAACAAGATTTTTGTGAAAAATATGATAGTTCTCCTGGAACAATTAATAATATTATTAAAGATTTAAAAAAAGTTGGTATATTTGTAAAGAAAGGATCGAAAATAGCAATCAATCCAGCTATTAGTTTAAATTTTAAAAATAATTTGATATTACAAATAAAACTTGATAATGAATCCTAAAGATATAATAATAAGAAAGATGAGTGTTAAGATGAGGATTCCTGAATCTACAATAGAAACAATTATTTCTCATCAGTTTAAATCTATGAATAGTAAAATGAGTTCTTGCAATTCTATAGAGATGAGTGGATTTGGAAAATTCTTGTTTAAAGACAAAATAGCTGAAAGAGAAATACTGAAATATCAAAAAATTCTTGACCTTCTTTATCAAAAAGAGAAAACGAAAACAAACGAAATTAAAATAAAAGATATAGAAGAAAAAATTAAGAATTTAAAAATAAAAGTTTATGGATTTTGCAAAGATATATCAGGGGTGGAAGAATCTAGCATTTCCGAAGGAGGAGATAAAGGAATTCCTAGAGAAGCTTGAAGAAGAAAGACTTAAACATTGCAGAGAATGTGAGCATGGAGAAAAAGAAATATCCCTTTCATCTAGATGTTCTCATTGTGGATGCTTTTTAAGAGCAAAAGCCAGATGTACAGATTGTTCTTGTCCAATAGGAAAATGGACAGCTATATTCTCATCATATCAGGATGAAGAAATTCAAAAAAATATATTATGATAGATTATCAAAAAACACAAGAAGCTTTTTCTATAATAGAAAGACTTGAATCTTTAGCCGCAACTAATGGTATTTCAGAAGAAGTTAAAGAAAAAACAAATGCTCATATATCTTCTTTATTAGATTTTATAGGAGAGCAAATAAAAACATTTAAAGCAGCCGCAGCAGGAATTAAACTAATTTAACATGAAACACTATGAAAAAATAATAAGTTTGTTTCAAGAACTTAAAAAAGAACACCCTTCATTTTCAATTGCAAGGCATATAGCTACTGCTATAGCAGACTATGGTGATATTTGGGGAATGACTGATAAAGAATTTTTATTTGCATTAACTAAGTATCAAGCAGAACTTAATATGGATACAGATAGAATAGCTGATGATCAATATGTTTCTGATATTATCAAAGATGCTGAAAATCTTTCTATAATTGAAAATTACGAAGATGGCGACTAAAAAAGTATATATTGATATTGAATTACAATGGGCAGAGCAGCAACTAGAAAGCTGGAAAGCTTATATTGATGCAAATCCAATGGAAAAACTTGAGGATAGAGTGGGTGAAAAACTTACAACTAAAGGTGGTGTAATACCTTATGTTATATCTACAAGAGAGCAACAAGGAAAATTTTTACAAGACACAATGAAAAATTATCTTTCTTTACTAAAAGAAGTTGATAATATGAGAGCTGCTGAAGAAGCTAAAAAAGAAGCAAGAGGTGATCTTGATATTCCTGAAAGAATGAAATAATGGAAATAAAAACTACAGAATTTTTTAAGAATATAAAAACTCTCCCACCACCAGGATCTCAGGAATTTAAACAATTAATAGACTGGGAAGTTGAAAAAATAATGGGTGGAGTTACAGTTAATGGAGTCTACTTTTCTGGTTGGCTCTATTGGCATTTAAACCATTGGTATATTCGTATAGATGATACTGATAATTATGGTAATGATGTACGTATAACATCTCTACCTGAACTCAGAGATAATGAATGGATAAGAGCTGAATATCTTGAAAAATGTCGTGTAGATAGACAAGGATATATGGAAATAGGCGGTAGACAAGGTGGAAAGAGTGAGATGGAAGCATCTTATTTTTCTATGAATGCTACTATATTTCAAAATACACAAAATGTTATTGTCTGCGGAAATGATAATGACCTTTCCTTATTAAAAGACAAAGTTGATTTTGGTTTAAGAAAACTCTGGAAAGGAATAGCTATTCCAAGATTGGATAAAACCTGGAGAGGGAACCAAGTTAGACTTGGATATAAAACTAAAGATGGTGATGATAATATATGGAGTTATATTATTATCCGTAATGCTAAAGATGGAAATAATACTGAAGTTGCAGCTGGTACAACAGCAAAATCATTTATTATGGATGAAGTGGGTAAATACCCATTTTCTGAAGCATATGAAGCAGCTGTACCAGCATTAAAAGGTAAAAATGGATTAAGAGCAGTGCCAATCCTGGTAGGTACAGGTGGATCCTTTGATAAAGGGCAAGAAGCTGAAAACTTCTTTTATAATCCAGATGCAAATAATTTTCTAGCAGTAACTGACGAAGCTACAGGTAAAAAAACATGTATATTCTTGTCTGGTATATACAGACAAGATGCTAAAGTGGAAACTACATTAGGTGACTGGTTGATTAAAGAAAGAAATATTTCTCTACCTGATGATTCTGATCTTTTTTCTATGCCTATGAAAGTGGCAGATAAAGAAAAAGCTATTTCTCTTATACAAAAAGATAGAGAAGAAAAAAGAAAAAACCCAGATGCCACACTCTATTTAAAGAGTGTAATGTATTATCCCTTAACACCAGAAGAGTGTTTCTTAAGAAATCATGATAATATATTTAATGTTACAGCAGCAAAAAAACAAAAAGCTAATTTATTAGCAGATGATTTAAAGGGCACTCCTGTAATATTATCACATGATGGTGAGAAAATTGTACATGAATTTACTGATAAACAACCAATTACAAATTTTCCATTAAAGACAGGAGATAATAAAGATGCACCTATAGTAATTTATGAATTTCCAATAGAGGATCCTCCGTATGGATTATATGTAGCAGGAGTCGATCCTTACAGACAGGGAAAGGCTGAATATAGTTCATCTTTAGGTGCTGTTTATATTTATAAGAGAATGCATGAAATCAATTCTGAAAAATATCAGGATATGTTTGTTGCTTCATATGTAGCTCGTCCAGACAGTCAGGATGACTGGAATGAACAAGCTAGGCTTCTTTGTAAATTCTATAATGCTAGAGTGTTATGTGAAAATGATGAATTAAGTTTCATAAATTATATGATTTCTAAAGGTGATGCTTTTTTATTAGAAGCACAGCCTCAATGGCTTAAAGAAATTGTACCAAACACTACGCAAAAAAGAGATTTTGGTATTTCAAGAGCAGCAGATAAAGTGAGAACATTTTTAAACTCTGCTTTAAAAAAATACTCCGAAGAAATTATACATAGGGAATTTGATGAAAATGGATCTGTAATAAGAGAAGAAATGCAAATGAGAAAAATATTAGATGCAGTTCTCTTAGAAGAAATGATCAAGTTTAATGATGAAGGTAACTTTGATAGAATCATAGCAGCGTCACTAGCAATAGCTCAAGCCCTCAAGATGGATCCTATTATAGGTGCAGTAAAAGAAAAAAGAGATTCTCCATACGGAAAAAAGAAATTAAAAAATAAACTATTTGCTTCAGAAAGCAAATTATATAAATCTAACAAACCTAGTAGGTTATGGCAATAATCAGATATACAAAAGAAGAAAACATAAGGTATGCCTATCTCAACATATTTCCTGATCAGTTTAAAACCAAAGCTGAAAAAGAAGAAGATGGATGGATAAAAAACACCATGGATTATTTTGCTAATGCGGCATATGCTCAATATACAAAACATAGAAATACATTTCTAAAGAATTATGATTTAGTTAAAGGTATCCTTCGTCCTGAAGATTTTTATCAAGATATGTCTCCTGAAACAAGGAGTTTTATAGATAATATATTATCAGAAGTTAATTTACCTTCTTATGTAAAGCATTATAATATATTAACCCCACCTATCAATACAATGTTGGGAGAGCTTGTAAAAAGACCTGACATATATAGAGTGAGGGCTATGGATGATGATAGTAAAGCAGAAGAGTTACAGGCAAGAACAGAAGTGTTACAACAATATATTTTACAGGAAGCAAAAAAAGAAATTTTAGAAAAATATAATGCTTCTGGACAAGATTTATCTGAAGAAGATTTAAATTCCCTTTCTCTTGAAAAGGTTCAAGAATACATGGAAGGATATACAACTCTTGCTGAGAGATGGGCTAATCATGTTCTTGAATGTCAAAAAGTTGATTTTAATATGAAAGAAAAAGGGGAAGATGCTTTCAGAGATTTGATTATCTCAGGAAGGGAATTCTTTCATATATATGAGGATAATTCAAAATTAGGTTTTAATATAGAAGTTGCCAATCCTAAAAATGTTTGGTTTTTAACAACACCAGATAGAAAATATGTTTCAGATAATTCTAATAGAGGGCAAGGAGCTTATGCAGGTGGTACAGTTGAGGTTATGGAAATATCCGAAATAATAGAAAAAGAACCTGATCTAACATTAGATGAAATCAATCATTTAAGAAGCTCTCTACAAGATTATGGTTTAATCAATGTCAGGGATAGTAATTTAGGTAATCCTAATGCCGATAAAGGTATTGATAGCATAGTTTATGATACATATGATCCTTTAGTTTTGAAGGAAAGAATGATGGTTGAAAGTTCTTTAAAAGAAAATAATGACCAATTAAAAGATTTTTTAGGTTTAACATCTAATGTATCGGCATTTGGTTATAAATATGTTCGTATAAAAGCATATTGGTTAAGTAAAACAAAAGTAGGGAGAGTTCAATACATAGATGAATTAGGTAATGAACAAACAATGCTTGTAGATGAAGAGTATAATAATGGGGACATACCTACACAAATTGGTGATGTAGAATGGGGATGGATTAATCAATGGTATCAGGGTACTAAAATAGGTCCAGATATCTATCATGTTAAACCATTTAAGCTTTTAGATTATCTTCCTATTATTGGACAAGTATTTGAAATTAAGAATACAGAAACTAAGTCTTTGGTTGATATGATGAAACCATTTCAAACAATTTATAATATTTGTATGAACCAATTATTTAAATTGTTAGAAAAGGAAATAGGTAATGTTGCTTCTGTATCAATAAGAAGAGTGCCTAGAGTTAAAGACGGAGATGCCCAAGATGATATTGATATCTGGGAAATGGAAGCTAGGGAAAGAGGTATCATGTTTGATGATGATAGTCCAGAAAATACAAAGGCTCCAGTAGCTAACCAGACCATTGCTAGAAATATAGATTTAACACGTACAAATGAAATTCAATCTAGGTATAATCTGGCAGCTCAAATGAAAAATGAATGCTGGGAGCTTATAGGTTTAAATAGACAAAGACTAGGTTCAATACAGGCAACAGAAACAGCTACAGGAACAAATACAGCTCTTTCACAATCATATGCACAAACAGAACCTATATTTGCAGCACATGAATATATAATGAACCAAGTTTATCAGGCTATTATAGATGCTGCTCAATATGTAGAGAGTCATAAAGATGCTTCAACTCTTTCCTATATTACAGGAGAGGGAGAAAAGGCATTTATAGAAATAAATGGATCTGATTTAAAATTCAGAGATTTAAAAGTGTTTGTAACATCAAGACCTCAAGACATCCAAGCATTCCAAGAATTACGTCAATTAGCACAACCTCTTCTTCAGAATGGTGGATCTTTCTTAGATGTAATAGAATTGTATTCTAATCAATCTATGAGACAAATGAAGCAAGTGTTTTTAAATCTTCAAAAGAAACAAGAAGAAATACAAAAACAACAACAACAGATTGAACAGCAAAAAGTTGACCAGCAAAACGAACAAGTTCAGCAAGCTCAACAACAAGAAGCTTATATCCGCCAACTTGAAATGGAAAATGACAATAATAACAAGGAGCTTGATAGAATTAGCAAAGAAAAAATTGCTGCTATGAATTTGCTAAATAAACAGCAGTCTGACTCTTCTGTTGATTACACTCAATTAGCATTTGATACAGATAAAGCAATAAGAGAATTAGATTTAAAAGAACAAGATCTTAAACATAAACAAGTTGAGCTTCAATCTAAAATTGCTTTAGAAAATAGAAAATTAGATGTAGAAAAACAGAAAATGGCTAATGATTTACAGATGAAAAAAATGGATGTAAAAGCTAAAGCTAAAAGTAAGAAATAATGTTTACAGATATTATACAATGGGTTAAAGAAGGCTGGCATGAGATAAAACCAGCCTTCATTGTTTCAGCTTATCAAAAAGCTATTATTCTAAGAAATGGTAAATTTTTAAAGGTTTGTGAACCTGGATTCCATTTAAAAATACCTTTTGTTGATGAATACATAGAACAACATATTGTGCAAACAACTCAAAGTCTATCGGCTCAATCTTTAATTACTAAAGATGGAAAGAACATAGTTGTTAGAGGTATGGTTAAATATAAAATATCTGATGTCAAAACCTATCTTTTAGAAGTATTTGATGCAACAGATGCTATATCTGATGTATCCCAGGGTATAATAAAAAGTATAATAATGTCAAAAACATTTGATGAATGTCTTGATAATGAACTAGATAATACTATTACAAAAAAATGTAGAATAGAAATAAAAAAATTTGGAGTAGAAGTTATGCAAGTTACATTAACAGATATAGCACCTATAAGAACACTACGACTTATAAATGATAATTTTTCAAACAAACTAGATTAATAAATGCTATATTACATAACAAAGTGCTTGAAATAAACATAATTCTCTTTGTTAATAAATCTTTGTAATATAGTTTTGCTAAATAATAAATACAACTACATATGGCTGATAATGAATTATCTTTCAGTATAACTGATACGTTTTCATCTTCTCAACAAACTATTGATAGTTTCTTAGATGATGCTCCAAATGGTGATGGTTTAGAACCTATTGACGGAAATGAACCAAAACTTGCTACTAAGGCAGTTAAACAACCTGTTGCTCCAGAAAAGAAGGAAGAGAAAAAAGAGGAAAAAAAAGAAGAACCTGTAAAAGAGTTTTCTCTATCTGATTTGGATGAAGAGGAAGAAGAAGCAGAAGAAGTAGCAAAGAAAAAAGAAGAAATTAAAGAAGGAGAAGAAGATTCTGATAATGCATTTGAAAATTTTTCTAAAGGTTTATATAAATTAGGTGTTTTTTCATCTGATGATGAAAACCCTACACTACCTAAAACAGGAGAGGAATTTTTAGAAACATTTACAAATCAAGTAAATAAACGTGTTGATGAAACTATAGATAATTTTCTTGGTCAATTCGGAGATGATTATAAAGATGCATTTAATGCAATCTTTGTCAACGGAGTGGATCCAAGAGAATATTATCAGACATTTAATGAAATACAGGATGTAAGTTCTTTAGACTTAACTAAAGAATCAAATCAAGAAGCAGTTGTTAGACAAGCTTTAACAGAATTAGGTTACGATGAAGAAGCTGTTTCTGAAGAAGTTGATAGATTAAAACAATATGGTGATTTAGAGAAAGCATCTCAACGTCATCAAAAAGTGTTAATCAAAAAGAATCAAGAAAAACTAGATTCTCTCTCTAAAGAAAGAGAAAGAATTCAAAAAGAACAAAAACAAATGAAGCAATTATTTGTAAGTAATGTTGCTTCAACCCTACAGGATAAGTTAAAAACTAAAGATTTTGATGGCATACCTTTAAATCCTCAACTCGCAAAAGAAGTTCAGGATATGCTTACAGTTGAAAAATGGAAAAACTCAGCTGGGGATACTTTAACAGATTTTGATGTTGAATTATTAAATCTGAAAAAACCTGAGAATTTTGTATTAAAAACAAAATTAGCGTTATTCTTACAGGTGTTAAAAAAAGACCCCACTCTATCTTCCTTAAAAAAAGCAACTTTAACAAAAGAAACAAATACTATATTTGATGAAGTTGTTAGAAACAAACCAGCAGCCACAAGACAAAAATCAGCTTCAACTTCCTGGGAAAAATATTTATAATTATTTAAAATAAAATCATACAAAAAATGGCAATTCAACAATTACCAGGTGCTACTGGGTTTATGTACGCTAGAGTATCTTCTATGGATAAGCGTGCAGTAGGTAAATTGACTGATACCAACCACTTAGAAAGTTTTCATAATTCGCAGCCAGCTGACTACGATAAGAAAATTATATCTTTATATACACAAAGTTCATTGTATAGCAATGACTTTTTGGATATGATTAACAAATCAACTCCATTCTATATTGATAATAACAGTGATGCTTGGAAATGGGATATTCAGGTTCCATACAAATTTCCTAAAATCATAGAAGTTCCTACACAAACAACCAACTTATCTAAGCCAGGTATTGATGGTCAGGAATTTTGGTTAGTATTAGATACTAATGAATACAGTAAAAATGCTGTAGTATCAGTTGGTACTCGTCAGTACGGTCCTAGATTCTATGTAGTGGCTGATCCTGTTCCTTATAATTCTGGTTACTTATATACATTCACATTGGTTTCAGAAAACCCTACAGTGGATTATGTAGCTACTAAATTTTTACAAGTTGGTAACGAATTAGAATTAATTGGTGGATCAATTGGTGAATTTGACCAAGATTTATTAGGTCTTCCTAGACTTGGTGAAAAAATAACAATGTTTGAAACATTAGGTTCTGGTTATGGTTTTGAACATAAAATCACAGAATGGGCTGATGATAGAATATTAAGAGACAGTGATGGAAAACCTTTGGACATATTAGTATATGCTCCACAGCGTAGAAATCAGATGCCTTTAACAAGAAACGATATTAAATGGGAACCATTTATTGAGTTCTGGATGCGTAAATCAATGCTTGAAGTAAAAGTTAAGCAAATGATTTGGGGAAAACCAGGTACAGTTAAATCAAATGGATCTAAACAAGAAGTAAAACGTTTATCTGCTGGTATCTATCACAGAATGAGAAACAACGGTAACTTGGTTCAATACAACCGTGGTGAATTCTCAGCTAATTTATTACGTTCTGTATTTGGTGATCTGTTCTATCGTAGAGTTGATGTAAAAGATAGAAAAGTTAAAATGTATACAAACGAAGCAGGTTTCGATGTATTCCAACAGGCTTTAAAATCTGATGCTTTAAATAGTGGTTTAACTATTATGGCAACAGGAGGTCCTTCAGGACTTGGTATACAAGGTACAGGTCAGCACTTAACTTATAACTGGGCTTTTGATAGCATGGTTACAAGAGAAACAGGTACAATTGACCTTGTTCACTTAAAAGAATTGGATCTTCCACAAACAAATTTAGAATTCGGTCAGAATAAAAAATCTACACCAGTATTCTTCGTATTTGATGTGTCTCCAATGTCTGATGGTTCAATGGTAAACAACATCCGTGAAGTGAGAATGAAAAATGCTCCTTCTATGACTTGGGGTTATATTGATGGTACTCGTCACCACTTAGGTTTTGCTAAGTCTCAAGGTATGAGTTCAGCAAATAAATTCCCTGGTTATGAGATTTGGATGAAAGATAGATGTGATGTATTTATCGAAGATTTATCAAGAACAGTATTAATAGAAGAAGTTCCACAATTCTAATCTTCCTGCCGAGAGGGGCGGTTATATTTCCCACCTTTTACTACCCCTCTCAAAAATTATTATACTGGATAATATCCAGATTTGAAGACTCTGTGGGATAGAGTTTTCTTAAGAGGAAAGAGGTAAGCTCTTGGATCGAATCCAATTCCTCTGCTAATAGTAAGATATTACTAAAAACAACTACATATGGCGAATAAAATTGTAAAGATTTCTACAATCAAGAAAGAACCTCCTAGAAATGGAGTACGTACTATGCAACATGGTCTAAGTGAAAAAGGTTTAACTAGAGCACCTGGTACTGGTGTATTTAAATTTCCTTTTAAATTAGACGGAAATAGATATTTAACTGGTTTGGATGATAAAGCTGAATATATTAAACGTATTCAGGATCCTACAGAAAGAGAAGCTGAAATTGAAAGAGTTAGACGTTGGAAAAAGGAAATTGCTGAAGAATTAATGGTTAGCGAAGAACTTTTAAACCCTACAAGTAAATTTTGGAATTATACTTTGTACCAAGAAGGATTAGATGAATTACATGTTACACCAGTAAAACTTCTTGATGGAGATAATTATTTCAATCTTGATAATGTAAGAGAGAAAATTGCATTTGCATGGCTTAGAGTACATCCTACAATAGCTGTTTCATATCAAGCATATGAAAGAGGTGATTATGGTCCAGATGTTCAATTCTATGTTGCAGATGATGAATTAGATACTCAATTAGTTTACAAAAAGAAATCTTTAATCAATAAAGCAATTGTTGAATTGGATGAAATGGCTCCTAGTAAAAGAGTTAAGGTTGCAAGGCTGATGGGTCTTCCTGTTAGTGATGATATGAAAGAAGAATCAGTTTATAATCTTCTTGATAATACTATCAAAGCAGCTGAAATCAAAACTGGAGAACATAAAGGTATAAATCCTATAGCTCTATTTACAAGATTCGCACATATGGAAAATGCTGTTATAGAAGTGAGTGACTTAGTTGAACAAGCTATATCACATAATATCTATAGGCACAGAGAAGGTGGAAAGCTATTTGAAGGAACTTTCAAATTAGCTGATTCTAAAGCAGATTGGGTTAAACATTTATTGGATCCTGACAATCAGGAAGACTTTCTTGCTTTAAGAGAGAAATTAAAAATGAAAAAAATAGCATCTGTATAAAATGATTTCCGTAGATAGTTTATTATATGACATTGATTTTAAATTAAATAAGCTATCTTCCAATGAACATCAACAGATACCATTAGAAGATAAGATTCTTGCTATTAATGAAGCTCAAATTCTTCTTATAAAACAGAAGATGGATAGCAATAATGTGTTATCAGGAGGTTTTGATGCATTTAAAAAAAGGTATGAGGATTTACAAAAACTTGTAGAAAGTGCGTCAGATCATCCATTAGATTTAAAATTACAAGATAAGAAATTAAATAGATGGGTTGCTAAACTAGATAATATTAAACCTGCTTATATGTTTTATGTAGATAGCTACATAATAGCAGAAAAAGGAGAATGTAAAGACAGAGTTATCTGGGTTAATCAAGATTTAGCAAAACATGGTGATATTCAATATCTTTTAACATCAACACATTATAAACCCTCGTTTGAATATCAGGAAACATTTAATATAATTTCCTCTGATGAAATATCAGTTTTTACCGATGGATCCTTTATACCAAAAAAACTGTTTATTTCTTACATAAGATATCCTCAATACATAGATAAAGAAGGATATATAAAACTAGATGGATCAGATAGTATTAATCAAGATTGTGAATTAAAAAACTATCTAAAAGATGAATTAATAGATATAGCTGTACAAAGACTTGCTATGTATACAGAAAATGTAGCAGCAACACAAAATGCACAAGCTAGAATCAATAATAATGAATAATTTTTAAAAAATAAAAAAAATAAAATATGGCTGATTTTTCTTTAACCTCGTTGTTCGTAGTTCCAGTTGGAAACACTTTACCATCAACAGGTTCTACAGATGCCTTAACTGCTGGTCAATTTGGTATCTTTAAAAATGACTATACAGTTGCAAATGCTGGTAATATTGCTGCTGCTCCTTACTTCTACGTTGCTCAAGGTAGAGCAAACAACTACTTACAAGGTAGTAAGCGTTCTGACAAAATCTACGCTGGTGGTGTAAAGAAATGGTATAAATCAGTTGGTTATGCTGGAGTTGCTACAACTCAAGCAACAACTACAACTGGTGTTACTTCAGGATCTAATTCAATTACTTTGGCTTCTGCTAACACTAATATTGTAGTTGGTCAGATTGTTACAGGTACAGGGATCCCTGCTAATACTATTGTTACAGCAATTTCTGGTACATCTTTAACTATTTCACAAAATGCTACCGCTTCAGCTGGTGGTACAGCAGTTACATTGACATTTGCTGGTGGTGAAATTATACAGATTTCAAACTTTAATGTTACTCCAGGTGAAGATGTATCTTTAACAATTCGTGCACATTCAAGCTATATTGATACATTGTATTTTAATGGTTTTGAAAGAAGTGTAACAGTTGCAGCTACATGTTTAGCTTGTGGTGCAGATCCTTGTGGAGCTGTTGATGATCAAGCTTTTGTTGATTCTTTAATTACAAAATTGACAGCTGCTGCACCAGGTATTAATCCTGATAATATTAGCTTAAATACTTTCTTCTTATTTAATAGAGTTGGTACAGGAAGCTCAAGCACATTAGTAATAACTGGTAAACCTTTAACCTCATATGGAGTTCCTTGTGATGTTGCTGCTTTCCCTTATGAATATGACAGAATGTGGTTTAGAGCATTTATCTATGCGGGTCCAGCTACAACTGCTGACTTCTTAGTTGCTGATAATTGCAATATTGTTGCAACAGTTGCTTATAACCAACGTTCTTTCTATAGCGGTGGTACATCTGATCAAGTTGCTCAATTGGAAAAGAATTATTATAGCTATCAAGCTGGTTATTTAAAACACTTGTACAGACAAGCTGGATATAATCAGAACTTTGAAAGCTATGTAACACCTGGTACAGTTTATGATTTATTTTACAT
>Ga0116192_1002164_pt1 | contig 13231 bp, 6 predicted proteins | sample AD_UKC113_MetaG_FD_89876 | JGI IMG/M metagenome (GOLD analysis project Ga0116192, IMG submission 89876) | Active sludge microbial communities of municipal wastewater-treating anaerobic digesters from Hong Kong - AD_UKC113_MetaG | ecosystem: Engineered > Bioreactor > Anaerobic > Digestate | place... | reverse complement strand
GTTCAAGATTCGCCACAGAATGAACGCGTAATCATCAACGGTTTCATCGAACCCCCAGGTGATGAATCGACCTGGCGCGACAGACCCGACGTTCGTTCCCAGGCTAGGAGTTTCCTGGATGAGGGGCTGGTCGTACGGGTCCGCAGGGGCAGCCATCTCACTCACTCCTTGCCCTTCGCAATCTGGGCCGACGCGAAGTCGGCGGGGACGAACTTCAGCCCTACACCGTTGAAAGTGAAGAAGTGCCTGATTTCGTACTCTGGTTCGGAGATGTCTTCCGGGGGAAACTGGTAACTGGACGTCTCGACCACGACAAAGGCGTACGCCCCCGTGTATAGGTTGAAGTCGTCGCGATTACTGACCTCCCACCCCAGTACCCCGCCCCAACAGCGCGGCCACTGACCATCGACAAGATCGTCTTCGTCTACATAGTAGGAGTATGAGACGGCTGGCATATGGACAAAGGACGTGTTGAATCGCAACACATCCGGGTTGGAAATCTCGCCATTCCCCGTGGTAATGAAGGAGCCATAGGCGATGGCGTGCCGACCGGCGTTCTCTTGAACCTCGTCGATGAATCCAGCGCGGTCCAACTGCTGCTGGAACAGGCTTCTGCTCACGGGCCATCGCCTTCCTCGTACTGATACACGTCTCCATCTCCACTGTAAGCATTCGCCAAGATCGCCTTGATGAACGACTGAGCGTTAGACCCCATGACGAAGCCCTGGGTCTGGTCGTTCGCCAGTGTCAGCATCTGATCCGGGGTGCCCAGCCAGGACAGTGTCAACGTGTAGGTGTATCGCCCGGTGATCGCGTCGTAGTTGCTGACCAGCCCTTCAATGTAGAAGAGGTGATTCGTTCCCGTGATGCGTTCCTTCACGATGATCTGATCATCCATTTGAATGCGAGGGTCGCCTGGGATGTCGACCGTCGCGGAGCGCATCTTCACTGCCTGACGAGTGGCGATGAGTTGCGCCATCGTGTCGACTTCCTCCTGGGTGCTGAACCGCTGATCGGTCCACCCAGAAATACGTCTCGTGGCAGACGGATATGGGTCGTACCCCTTCACCACAGCACCGATTGGCGGATCTGAAACGAGGTTGGCGACGAAGATACGGTCGCGCCTGTTCAGGCTGGTCAATTTCAACGTGTGGCTGAAAAGGTTGTCTCCGTCTTCCAAAGTGATGAGGTCAGTGACGCGAGCGTTGTGCGGGCCGCCATCGCCGCCGGTCATGTAGTTGCCAAGTTCGAAAAGGTTCGGTGGCCGGAAGATCGCGCCGCCATACTCGTCGATGAAGAAGACGTAGGCGAGGATGTCCTTGATGTACTTGATGCCGTCGATCAACGGCTTCTTATCCCAGATCTCCGGCCCAAGGTCCAGGCGCACCTCATCGTCCAGGCCGGTGTAACTCTGGACAATGGCGTGCGTGCCGGACTGCATGAAGTCTCCCCAGACGCGGCCTTGCGCGAGAACGGGGTCATCGGCTCCGGTGTAGGTGATGAAGGTTTTGGTGTTGTCGGTAGACAGAAGGAAGGTCCGGTCATCGTCCGGGCGAGGCCAGTAGAAGCCACCCCATGCAAGGAACGTCTTGACGATGTCGACGTAGTCGTCGTAGTTGCCAACGATCTTAGTGGTGTCGCCACCTTCAGCCTGAACAACTGAGGGCGTCCACCGCACGTCGTAGATGCCGCCACGGTACGGGTATGAACCGATGTTTGAATCGTAGAGATGATGCAAGGTAACCCGAATGGCTTCAACGCCATCCTGGTACCGGGCCGGGATCTGGAAGGTCTTCGTCTCGCCCTTCTTGATCTTCCCGAACCTCACGAACTTGATATCCGTATTGGCATCAGCGAAGTTCGGCTTGTAGGGGATCCGCTTCCGGCCACTCCATTCCCCACCCTGCTTGACGGAGATGTACACCGTGTATGGACCGCCCCAGACCTTCACCTGGACGCCTTCCACGTGAACAGCCCCTGGTGTAAGGCCCTGCACCCATTCGAACGCTGAAGTTGAGTCCTGGGACTGATTCCCGACGCTCATCCAAAACGATGTCTTGTCACCGTCGAAGGCTTCCCGCCCGTGATGCCCACGAACGGCGCCATTCGGCTGCACGTAGGGCTTGTCCCCGTCGACGAGACCCTTGCCGATGTAGGGAAGGTTCGAGTCCTTCTCGTACTCCAACTTGAACAGGCCTTGCGGATCCCACCGCTTTTCCTTGTTGTTGGACTGATCGGCCGTCTCCGGGTGGCGAACTTCCCACCGCATCGGGTAGTAGTCCTTCGGCACTACGGGAACGAACATGATCTGCTCCAGAAGTTCCCGGGCGAGATCACGGCATTCGATTGTCATACCACCATCTGCGTTAAGGGTGACCGTGTCGATCAGCCACACCCCAGATGGATACATGTTTGGATCCTTGTCGGCTGGCTTCGTTGGGTCGATGCCGTAGCCCTCGTACGTCCGGATGATGCGGTCAGGAACGATCCAGCCACGCCACTCGTTGCCCTCCAGGTCCCCGGCGCCTCGATCGAAAGAGAACCAGCCTGGTCGCTCCTGAACGATGTCGGCGGGCGTCAGGGCCTGCCCAATGGGGATGTTGATGGCGTTGACCAGTTCCATCGTCATCGACTGGACGTCACTGGCAACGCTGCGGTTGATGCTGATCGACTTGATGTTCGACAGTTCCCGCAAGTCGTGGGGCTGGCCGAAAACCATTGACGTGTATGTGTTGTTCCGAGTCCCCGTGTCATAGGTGATGTCGAAGCCAGGCCCGGACCACTTCTGAAGCATGAGCGGCTGAATGGTGGCACGCTGCCACGCCCGAGTCTCCCCAGTGCGGATTCGGTTCTGAATGCGGGCCAATGTCGTTGGCGTTACTTCTCTCACCAGATGCCTCCACCGTACTGACCAAGCATGAGCGCCTTCGCCTCATACGTGAACCGCCATGCCTCGATCGCTGATCGTCGTTCCGTGAACGTGATTCCGACGGGGAGGATCGAAAACGACCGAGCAAGGTGATCAGTCAAAGTGCATACGTGCTTACACCCCATCCAGGAGACCAGACTGTCATACATCGACTTGCCTCTTGAGTGGCCGCCAAACGTCCACTCAAACGGCTGCGGAACCTCGCGCGTCGTGACGATCTGGCCGCCCGCCCCTACCCCAGAGGTAGTCAACTGCTTCACGTTGAACACCGTCGCCATCGCATTCGGGTTGATGGGAAAGGTGTAGGTCGCGCTGGTCACCGTGTCGGTCAACGTCCATCGGATGAGAGTCATGACGCCATCACAGGCCCGGAGTAGATGAGAGCCTGCACGGTGTACTTATGCGCCCACGGGGCGTGCCGGAGGACCTCAGAAACGTGCATACCTGACATTAGCGCTGGATAGACCCGAAGTGGCTGCACGTCCAAACTTGTGAACGTCACAGTCCAGATCCGATTGCGGTGGTCCCTGAGGAAGAAGCGGCGGCCGATCTTCCGGTAGTTCGACAATGCGTCGAATTCGGCCTGCGTCTCCAACACGCCGCTGAAGGTCCATTCGTAGGCGCGAGCGGCTCCCTCCCAGATGTGGGGCACCCCAGCAGTGGTCTTGTCGACCAGGAAGTTCTGTGGCGCGTGCGGGCTGCCCATCTCGCTTGGGTTGGTGATGAAGGTGAAGTCTGGGAGGACTCCAGTCCCGGTGTACGGATCCTGGAGGCGCCAGTGACTCCCCGACGGGATGCTCGGCGCTGCGTCGCTTGGCGTCGTGACGGCGAGCGGCAACGGGTCGTTGAGCACAGTCAAGGTGCCAGTCGCGTGCACGGATCCCGCGTCCCCTGTGATGCTGTACGTGCCCGCGAGCAGCGGAGCCATCAGGCGAACATCTGTCGGGACGATAGACCCAGCAGCGTCAGACATCGCCGTAGCGATGGCTCCACCAGACATGGAGATGGTGACTGGCACGTTGGGCGGGAATCCGCCTCCATTGACGGTGATCGTCCCGGGGAGGTAGTTCACGGTTCCGCCGTCGACAGTGGCGCTTGACGTGACCGGTGTTGCGGTGAGGATGAACTCAGCGACACCGGATGGCGTAACAGCGCCCGCGCGGATGTAGTACAGGGTGTTTGCCTGCACGTTGAATGCTCCCGAATAGGGCACTTGGTTGAAGAGCGGGTCGAAGAGGTCTAGCGCTGACACGGCCCCCGAAGAAGCCACCGAGATCGTCAACGGTCGATTGCTCCAGATGGAGTACCACACGGTCGCCGTGAGCGTGCCAGGGGCCGGTTCGTCGCTTTCGATGGTGCTTGTGTAGAGGTTCGGATGAAACGCTTGTACGTTCGTCGATGTGAGATTCAGGTAGGTGATTGGGATCGGAGCCGCCCTGAAATCCCCCGGCGCGCCAAGCGACGTCGTGACTCCAGACACATGTCCAATCAAGGTGACCTGAGCCGTTGCCCCGAAGACGCTGAGACTCGCTGCGACAGATGGGGCACCCGCTGTGGCGACGAGAACGACCAGTGCGGTCGCACCGGAAACGACCACGACAGGACCATTATCAGTGAACGCGCCAGGGGTGGTGTCCAGGGAGAACTCTGCCGTCGCCCCAGCCACATCTACGGGCGTAGGAACAGTTGGAACGCCAGGGGTAGCCAGAAAGGACACTTCGCTCGTGGCGCCATCCACAAACGTGGGTGGCACTCCCACTCCCGCACTGAATGTGACGATCGCCGTCGCTCCTACAACCTGGCCGGTGAACGGCAGGACGGCGTTATTGACGTACCCTTCGGATCCAGGCAATAGCACTGATGGGTTAGAGCCGAACCATCCCCCGACAGCCCTGTAAGAAGTCCCAGGACGTGGGAGGTAGGAACCGGGGGGGATTTCCCCAAGGTAGAGATCATCTACGTAAACCTGATTACTGAAAACGGAATCCGGCTGGACGTAGAGGTTGAGATAGAGAGTCGTGTCGGCAATGGAAGTGAACTCAAGGGTGGAGAATGGGGCCCAAACATCCCTAGCGATCGTCCACGCACTGGTTCTCGTCGGGACAATGATCCCTACCTGAAAGCCTGAAGCGCCTGCGGCTCTTCTCATATGTCCGTAGAAGAGGTATCTCTTTCCGTTTTCCGCCGGGAAAGGAATCGAGATGATCCCGTATTCCGTGCCGCTGTCCGCGTCGACGCGAAGTGACTGGCTGCCCGAGTACGCGTCGGCCGATGTGACAGTGTGCGTTGCGTATGAGCCGTCGGTCCAATCGCCACCTGTCCCCGACTCGAAGGTCGAGGACGCGGCGTCGAGAAGGTTCGGCCCAAGAGCCACTTAAACCACCTAGCCTGTGTACGAAATGATGAAGCCAGTCGGGGGGACGATGAGGCTGAATACCGATGCGGTGATAGTGATATCCGCCTCAAGGTCAACACAGCAGATCAGCGGTGACGTGGATGACGTGCCCGTGTCCTTATAGAACACGATGTAGCGAACGGTGAAAGTTACTCCGGTCCAATCGAGGTCGTCGCAATCGATGATGACGGCGCCGCTGTCGCTGTCAATGATCGTGGTGCCGGTGACCGTTGCCCCGCCTGCCGTGTAGCCAGCGCTTGACACTTCATCTGCGTTTACGTCGCTCCAGAATTCATGCGTGTACTGGTCTACCGTGTAGGTCGGTGCAAGTAGGGCTGCCTTGATGGTGTCTGATGTCCAATCAAGCCCTGCGGTCCACAGGACCTTACTCAACTTCTCGTACGTCATTCCGTATGGCATGAACCCTCCTACGCCACTGTGGCCTGGATGAGGCCCGTCCCTGGCAGGACGATGGTGAAGGTGGATCCAGCCACTGACTGATCAGTGATGAAATCCATCCAGCAGATCAGCGGTGACGTGGATGACGTGCCCGTGTCCTTGTAGACCACGGCGTAACGAATCCCGGAAAGGGTTGCCCCTGTCCACGACGGGTCATCGCAGTCGATCGTCAAGGTGTTCGTTGGGCCGTCGTAGGCCAGGCTTACACCGGTCAGCGTTTCCCCGCCTGCCGTGTAGCCAGCGCCGCTGACTTCGTTTGTCACATCGTTGTAGAAGTCGTGCGCGTCCTGGTTCGGCGTGTAGCCCGACGCGTGAAGACTGATCTTCAGCGTGTCCGTCTCCATGTCGATGGCGCCTGTCACGATCTGCGTGAGCACCGAGCCGTACAAGTTTGCTGTTGACATCTCACTCTCCTAGTTGGTCTTGCTGCGCTTGGTGCCCGCTGTTGCCAGAACCTGCTCGCCGTACTCCTTACGGAGGACTTCCTTCACCATGCCGATATCGGCGCCGTCGATGAAGATTTGAAGCGAATTGCCCTCCACTACTTGCTGGATCGCGTCACGGATAGCCCCCGAGCGAGACTGCCCCTGGTTGCGGCCCACGGTTGAAAGCGACGCATCCCAGCCCTCCGCACGCATACGCGCCGCAGAACCAACACCCGTCTGATTCACAACATAGCGCCGCATCTCGTACGGCGTGGGGACCTTGATGTCGCCGATGTTCCACTGCGAGTCCCTACCCAACTCATCGGTCAGGCCCTTGATCTTCAAGAGGACCTGACGACGCTGGTCGCGGGTCAGATCGGCGGTCTTCAGGACCTGCCGCAGGGCGGTGATCGCCGCGCTCGACGTCATCCGGCCCATCTGCTGATTGAAGTCGATCGTTCCCAGACGGTCGTTCAAAATCGCGTCACGCTGGGCTGCTTCCGCCTGGACGACATTCGCCTTCGCAGCGTTGATCTCCGCTTCGCCAGCGCCCTGCGCGATAGCCACCTGCAACTTCCGGCGGGCCTCTGTCAGGGTAAGACGCGCCGCCTTGACGCTCTTCCCGGCAGCGTTCGCGACCGCAACAGCAAGATCAGAGTGGGAGGAGATGTTTGCCTGTAGCGCGTCCTGCACGCCCTTCTGCGCGGATACGACACCGGCCTGCGCCGCGATCGTCTCAGCGTTCTGCTCTCCCCCGGACTTCTCCAATGCCTGCGCGAGGGTAAGCCGGGCAACCTGGAGGGACGCCTGGGCGGACTCCAGCCCGTTGTTGCGGGCGTTCGCGAGAGCGACACCCAGATTCGCCAGCGCGAGCCCTCGGGAGCGGAGGGCCTCATCGAGGGCGTTCTGCGCGGCGATAGTCTGCTGGACCGCCTGCTGGTACTGCGGACTGTCCTGCTTGAACTTCTTGGCCTCTTCCTGCGCCTTCTGGGCGTTTGCCAGATTGGCTCGCGCGATGGCGATGCTGGCCCCTGGCGCGATCCGTGCGACGGCTGTCTGGCGCTGGGCCGCCGCGAGATCAGCCACGGCATCGTTACGCGCATTGAGAGCGTTCTGCTGGTCGATCTCCAGTTGACGGATAGTCGCAGCGCTAGCAACAGTGGTTCCTGGAAGAGTGCCCGGAGCGCGCGCAAGCCGCAGTCGCTCGTTGATGTCGCCCAACGCGATGTTCGCTTGCGCCAACGGGTTACGCGTCCGAGCGGATCGTGAAGCAGCGATGCTCTTCACGATCTCCGACTGGGCGTTGAACTCGGCTTCTTCAGCGTCCATGATCTGGGCGTTGATATCGGCGAAGTTCGGGGATCCCGCCTTCAGCCCAGCCAACTTCGCCTTCAGGTCGTCGAGGTTGGTCTTCAACTGCAAGAGTCTTTGCGCCTGACCCGCCTGAGGCTTCCCAGCCTTACTGGCTTCCCCAACCGCCGCCTCTTCGTAATCAGCCTGAGCCTTGTCGACCGCGTCCTGCGCCTGAGCGATGGCGTCACCACGTGCGCTGATCAGTTGGGACTTGCGTGCCTGCAAGAGCGTGACTCGCGCCTGAAGAGCGGCCAATCCCTGCTGATTCGCGCGTTCCGTGCCCGTGCGAAGGAGAGCAGTCGACTTCTTCTGATACGAGTCCAAATCGGCCTGGACGATGTCCGCCTCGTTCTGGGCTACCGCCGCCACCTTGTTCAGGAACGACGTACGGTTAGCGTCGATCTCCTGCTGCTCGGCTCCACTCCGCACGGAGGTCTGCCATTCGGTCAGCGCGGAGTCAGCCTCCTTCTTCAGGATGGTGTTCATCGAACGGAGGAAGTCCCCTCGCCCTGTAGAACCACCCGCCAACTGCACGAGAAGCGGCTTGATGGTGCTCTCCGCTTGCAACCCGATGTCTTCGATGACGTTCATCAGGCCGACAGACCACTGACTGATGTCGACGCTTCCAGCCTGGTTGATGGTGGACAGGCTGTTCGTCAACTCGTCGATCTTGGAGATCTGGTCCGTCATCAGCGCATCGAAGTCCTTGACGCCTTGAGCCAGGTTGTAGGCGTCACGAATTCGCTTGTCGATGATGATTCGAATCTGTTCAAGGTCGGAAAGGGCGTGCGTCTTCTGTTCTTCCGAGAGATCGCCATCCGACTTGATCTCAGTCGCTCGCTTATCAAGTTCTTCCATCAACGACGTCTGGAGCCGTGAGACGGCGTCAGCGGTGATCGTGGGCTGCTTCGTCAGATCGGTGATCCGCTTCGTCAGGCTGTTGCTGTAGCCCTGGGCGTTGCCGAACTTCGTGTTGTCGTAGTAGCCGATATCTCCCAACTGGCTCTGGGCCAACGCGGTGCGTTCATCGAATGGGTTGAACGTCCGGTTCGCGATCATCGATCCGATCTGGGAGAAGACCCCAGGGCCGCTCAGGTAGTTGTACCCCTGCAAGCCTCGCTTGAAGAGATCAGTGAAGTCCCCACCCTGCTCCATGATTGTGCGCCACGCGTCTGTCGCGGGCCCTATGTATGGCTGCGTATCAGAACCGGCAGCCTTATCGCGCCCTTCCTTCGTGAACGACTGCTTGTAGATGTCTTCAACGGTGGTCGCACGATCCATCTGACGCGTGATCACGCTACCAATCGCCAAAGCAAGAGCCGTGATTCCGGCCAAACCGGCGACACTCTTCCATGTCATATTGCCGATCGCATTGCCGAGGCCTTCCATGGCCCGCGCCGCCCCCTGCGACGCCTTAGAGGCGACGTTCAACGCAGTCTGCTCGGCGCGCAATGCGGCCACGCGAATACGAGATCCAGTCAAGGCCTCGTCTACCCCAGCCCCACGAAGTTCTCGACCAAACAAGGCGCTCTGACCGATGCTTCGACCGGCCAGGCCTGCCCGGTACCCCGCGTTTGCGGCTAGGCCTCCCAGTTCGTAGCCATAGAGACCGAGACGCGACGCCCGGCTAGCAAGGCTTTCGCCAGCCCGATTCACCCCGCCGATAAGCCCACGGCGACGCACTTGATCCGTCGCAGCCGGACCCGCGCCAGGACCAACGAAAAGTGGAAGTTGACCGGCTTGTTCCAGCACATTGCCAGCGGCAGACACTCCTTGCGCACCTGCCATGGCCCGTGCAGCGCCCGCCGCCGTGGTCATGGCTGCGGCGAGACCCTGCCACGCCTTCGCTCCCAACGTCACGGCGACAGCCATGCCCACGGCCAGGCCTGTGGCTCCACGCAACCACCCGAGAAGGGTGTTGTTGTCGGCAAGAGTGTTCACGGTGGAGAGGAACTTCGCGGCAGTACCAACGGTGAGGTTGAGCGCCTTCACGAGAAGACCGAAGAAGTTCAGGACGCCACTTCGCACCAACTCCGCACCCAGGGACGTGAAGTCCTGCTGCATGATCTGAAGTTCCGTGTTCAACTGCTGCGCGATGGCAGCGGCCCGCTTCTGCGCCTCACCATTCGCGTTGTGCGCGGCGCGTGCGGTTTCCAGGACCTTCGGGCCCTGCTCAAGAAGAGCGTTCAAGGCCGCCGCCTGACGCTGACCACCGAGGGTGACGGTGATGTTCTCACGCTGAGCCTGAGTCAGGCCGCTGTACGACTCCAAGAGGATCTGGATAGCACGGTTGTAGTCGCGCATCCCGCCCGCGTCCGGGCGAAGAGCCTGATCGATGCCCGTCCCAGCGAGTTCCTTCAGGAGCACGGACTGGCCGCGCCCAGACTGCATCACGGCGATGATGCGCTGGAACTGCTCACCGGCTGCGGCGCCGGTCTGGTTCGTCAACTTCGCAATAGCACCGATGTAGGTCGCAGCGTCTTCCAGGGGCAGACCCAACTGCTTCGCGAGACCAGCAATACGGCCAAGGCCTTCTGCTGTGACTTCGATGTTCGTGCCGAGACGATTCTGGATGACCGTCAGAACATCAGCAACGTTCGCAAGATCCTGCGGTCCGGTGATTCCGTAGGCAGACGTGACCGACGACAAAGCGCCGATGCCCTCTCCAGCCGAGAGAGCCCCACCGGAAATCATGTCCAACTGGGCGATGATCCGCGTGGCAGCGGAGATGTCGCTGACGTTGTCGAACATACCAGTCAAAGACGCGGCCGTCTTGTACACGTTCTCCAAGGGAACGCCGTAATCGGTGGAGATCCCGACCAGTTGGGTCCGCATGTCCCCAGCGGCCCGTCCAGTGGCCTCCAATGCGCTTTGGACCCTGACGAAAACGGCTTCAGTCTCAATGCCCTGTCGGACGACCTCCTGGAGTGCGTTGGTCAGCCCGAAGACGAATCCTGCGGAGAAGTTACGGATAAGGAACGTTCCCGTCGAGTGAAGGACACGATTCCAGAAGCCGCTGCTGCCGAACAGTCTCGACTCGAACGCTGACATTGCGGAGTCGGCCATCTGCCCGCCGTACTCGTTGCCAGCGCGACGCCCGTAGTCTCCGACACGCTGGCCGATCTCCTTCACGTCATCGCCACTCATCTGGTGGCCTGCGCCCGCGAAGACAGTCTTGATATCACGGCGACGCTCGCTGGCGGAGAGGTTCGCCATGGTCGCGTAGAGCGCGCGGTACGTCGCGTCCAGTTGCTTGTTGTACGCGATCTTCTCTTGCGTCGTCTTAACAGATGCCTTGTCGATAGCCGCCAACTTGTCGACTTCGCGAAGAGCCTCCGGAGACAAACCACTTCTGATGTCCTCGTACCGGCCAGTACGCGCGTCCCGAGTCGCCTTCTGCTGCTTGCGGACCTCGTCCTCGAACCGCTGCTTAGCAATAGCGTCAATGTTCGGCTGGGTCGACGACTCATACGAAGCGGCGGTGTTCACTGCGCCAGCCACGGCGGCGCCGGGAGTTGCTGACGCTGGAGCGCCACGCACCACAGCCTGACCGCTCGTCAGAATCCTTGCGACGTTGTTGACGGCAGCGACAATGCGCGCGCAGCACTCTTCGAAGCCGCCGCGTCCGCCAGCCCCGACGGCAACACCGCCACCGTCTCCGCCAGCGCCACCCCCACGCATATGCGCCAACTTGGCCTCTTCAGCGGCCAACTCTGCGCGCAACGCGTCAGCCTTCTCCGTTGAGACACGGATGCCATCTGCGACACGCTTTACACCTTCGATGTCGTGCGCCGACACCAACTTGCTGAACGACCGGGAGCCTGCCGCCGCGACACTGTAGATGTCACGCATCGCACCTGCGCGCACATTGACCTGAGGAACCCCGGCGGCAGCGGCCCGCTGGTTCTCTTCCATCACGCGAGCGACCTGATCAATCGCCGCGACACGTTCCTGCTGCTTCACTTGAGCCTGAAGCGCATTCACGCGATGCAACTGATCCTGCAACTCTGGGGTCGCTGCGATCTCAGTGGAAGCGCTAGCGGCTGGCGTGTCCGGTCGTCGTACCGTGGTACGGCCAATGCGCTCAATGACATCAGCGCGAGACCGAATGGACTCCCACTGGCGCAGAGCCTTGTTCAAGCCTTCAAGTTCGAACTGCTGCTCCTGGCTCAGACCGCCACCTTCAGGGCCCGCACCCGCAAGAAGTTCTCGCTGCCGACGGGTCATGCGCTGAAGGCTGATGTTCGCTGCCTGCGCTCCGTCCAACGGCGTCGCGCCCTGCTGCTGGACGTCAGCCATCAACTGACGAAGGTGATCGTCATCCTGGATCAACTTAGTGACGACGCGTTCGAAGTTCGCGTTCCGTTCGTCCAATGTGCCGATCGGCTTGGACTTCCGCGCCCCGACAGAGGAGACCAATTGCAACTCGCCGCCAAGCCGGGCAATCGCTTCGAAGACTTCGTCAATCGTCTTCGCGGCGCCCAGGGAGTCATTGAATGTCTCCGACCACGTGATCCCCATGCGCTCCAGGACCTTACGAAGCCCTTGGATATTGGCGCGCTCCACGGCAGCCGCTGAATTCGCGACCATCTCCGGGGTGAGGTCCGCAGGATTGACGCCGAGCCGATCCGCCGCATGGCGGATCCGCGAATCGATCTTCCCGTCCGCGCCAACAGCCTTACCGCCATTTTCGCGAAGAACGGCTCGCGCATCGTTGAAAGCCTGCTTGACGCTGCGGCTGAGATCTTCCAGTGTCTTCGCGTTAAGCCCGTACTGCTTGTTGAGCAGGCTTAGAACGTCCGCCCGAATCTTGCCCTGAACGGCAGGCTCGATCCCGCCACCAGGAGCGAATCCGTTGAGGTTGAACCCAAGATCCTCGTAACGATCGCGGATGCGCTTGTCCGCTGCCGCTGCGCGCTTGGCCCCTTGAATGCTTTCGTCGTATCGAAGGATCGACATGCCGGGTGACCAGGAACGCGCGAGGAACTCTTCCCCTGTGCGTGAGTTCACCCGCCACGAGTCTGACGTTGGAAGCCGGTTGTACCCGGATGGGCGAAGCGCGTACAACTCCTTCAGGCTCTTGCGCTCAGCCAGTTGGTTTCTGACGTCTGCCAGTTCTTCCTTGATCGCGGCGCGGCGCACAGTGTCAGCGGTACGCGACTCCGTCTGAAGGGCCTGCTGGCGCTGCGTCAAGGCCCGAACTTCAGCGATCTGCTGCTCAAGGTCGTCAGGGCCGCGTCGCTTGTAGGCGCGCTCAGTCTGCGTGATGAACTGAGACATCAACTGATCGTGCTCATCCTGCAAGCCCTGAAGGACCTGCATCTGCCCAGCCGTGCGGCTGCCTGGCGCTCGACCAGCGGCAGCGTTCCCCGTCTCAATGTCACGGATCGTGGCGTCTACTTCGCGCATCAGACGAGCGATTGCTCGAATCGTCTTCTGCGGAGCGCGAAGATCCTTCGGATCGACACGATCGTCGCTTGGGAGCAAGCGGCCCTGGTTGTTCATGGTGATACCCGGGAACAGGCGCATCACCGATGCCTGGCCCCGGCTCGTGAACCCGGGAACCTGCACCGACTGGAACAACTGCCGCAAGCCGTCAGACATCGCACGGTCACGGGCTCTGGTCTCTTCGCTGCGCGCTCGCGCGGACTCTCTGCTCGCTTCCCAAGC
>Ga0116192_1002161_pt1 | contig 13250 bp, 15 predicted proteins | sample AD_UKC113_MetaG_FD_89876 | JGI IMG/M metagenome (GOLD analysis project Ga0116192, IMG submission 89876) | Active sludge microbial communities of municipal wastewater-treating anaerobic digesters from Hong Kong - AD_UKC113_MetaG | ecosystem: Engineered > Bioreactor > Anaerobic > Digestate... | reverse complement strand
GCCAACGATCCCCCCGGGGGTCTCGCTCCTTTCCTGGACGGCTCCCAGGGTGCCATAGAGCCGATCCAGGCTTCGTTCCGCCTCCCCCACCGATTCGTCGGAAAAATCCACCGGGCTTCGGTAATGCTTGCTGAGAACGAAGAGGCGAAGGGCCTCGGGGTGCACTCTCTCGAGCACATCGCGAATGGTGAAGAAGTTGCCCAGGGACTTGGACATCTTCTCGTTGTTGATGTTCACGAACCCGTTGTGGATCCAGTAGCGCACGAACGGAACCCCAAAGGCGGCCTCGCTCTGGGCAATCTCGTTTTCATGATGGGGAAAGATGAGGTCTTTTCCCCCCCCGTGAATGTCGAAAGTCGCTCCCAGGTATTGGTTTCCCATGGCGGAACATTCGATATGCCATCCGGGGCGTCCCGGGCCCCAGGGGGAATCCCATGCGGGCTCACCCGGTTTGCTGCCTTTCCAGAGGACAAAGTCGAGGGGGTTTCGTTTATGGACGTCCACGTCCACCCGGGCCCCCGCCATCATGTCTTCCAGCCGGCGACCCGACAGCTTGCCGTACTCGGGGAATTTCTCGACCTCGAAATAGACGTCGGAACCGGCCTGGTATGCGAATCCCTTGTCCACGAGCCTTCGGATGATTTCGAGCATCTGGGGAATATGGTCCGTAGCCAGGGGTTCGAAGGTGGGAGGCAGGGTGCCCAGCACGGCCATGTCTTGGTTGAAGCCGGCAATATACCGGTCCGCGATGGTTCGGTAGTCGGTGTTTTCCTCGGAACACTTGCGGAGGATCTTGTCGTCGATGTCCGTAAAATTCCGCACGTAGGTCACATCAAAGCCCAGGTGGGTCAGGTACCGGTAGATCACATCGAAGACAATGGCAGAACGGGCATGTCCGATGTGGCAAACGTCGTAGACCGTGACTCCGCACACGTACAACCGAACCTTTCCCGGCTCGAGGGGGACGAATTCTTCCTTGCGCTTGGTGAGGGTATTGTAAACCTGCAATGCCATTCTCGTCGGTTCTCCTTCCCTCTCTGTCCGGGGCGGCGACCTTCTTGCCTCCTCCCTCGAAGGAGGACCGGGGGAGGTCGCAAGGCCGGATGGACGGATCATGCCCCCCGACCCGGTTCTCGTGCGGTTTGCTCCTCTCCTGGGCGGGCCGGTCCTCTTCGCAGGAGCACCGTTGCATAGGCGGCGATCCCCTCTTCTCGCCCGGCAAAACCCAGGTGTTCGGTGGTGGTGGCCTTCACATTGATGCAATGGGGCGGTGCACCGGTTGCCCGGGCGATCTCTTGGACCATGCGGGGAATGTAAGGGGCCAGGCGAGGCTTTTGACAGACGATGGTGCAATCGACGTTTTCGAGCTCCCACCCCCTTTGCCGAACCAGCTCCATGGTTCGTTCCAGGAGAATCAGGCTGGAAATCCCTTTGAACTCGGGGTCCGAATCCGGGAAATGACGGCCGATGTCTCCCAGGGACGCGGCCCCCAACAGCCCGTCGCAGATGGCGTGGAGCAGGACGTCGGCATCGGAATGCCCCAGGAGTCCGTGGGTGTGGGGTATGGAACTCCCGCCCAGGATTAGGGGCCGATCGGGCACCAACCGGTGCACGTCATATCCGAAACCCACCCGCATGTGATCTTCCTTCCACGAAGAGTCCGGTCCCCGCAATCTCCGCGGACAGCCCGGCCCGTCATTCCCGGTCGTTGCCCCGGGAGCTCCAGTACCAGGCGGCCCATTGCACATCCGCCGGGGTGGTGACCTTGATGTTGGACCGCTCCCCTTCCACCACCGTGACCGGTTTTCCCAGCCGTTCGATCAAGGCCGCATCGTCCGTGGCGGTCCAGCCGTTTCGTCTTGCGGCTCCGTACGCTTCCAGCAGGAGGTCCTTTCGGAAAACCTGGGGGGTCTGCACCAGCCAGATCTCTTCTCGGGCAAGGGTCTGGACGACCTCCCGTTCAAGGACCCTTTTCACGGTATCCGTGGAGGGCACCGCAGTGATGGCCGCCCCGGTGCGCCGGGCCGTTTCCCAGGTTTCCTCCAGCAGTCGGGCCGACGGGAAGGGACGGACTCCGTCATGGATCAGGACCCACTCCACTTCCCGGGGAAGCACGCTCAGTGCGTTGAACACGCTGTCCTGCCGCTCGGGCCCCCCGGCGATCACTCCAATGGGAACGCCCCCCGGGTCTCTTCCCCGGGACGCCTCTTCCCGAACCCTGTCTGCGAGCTTCCGGGATTCGTCCAGGTAGTCCTCGGGCACCACGAGGAAAATGCCGTCCAGAAAGCGTGCCCGAAACACATTGGCCAGAGTGTGGTGCAGAATGGGCTTCCCCGCGATCTCGAGAAACTGCTTGGGGGTCTTCTTTCCCATCCGGAGACCCCGCCCGGCGGCGGCGATGACGGCATAGGTTTTCGGCATACGGCTACGTTTCAAGGGGTGAAAAAGAAAGGGGGTCTGGAGCAGATCATAAGCCGGGTTCTGTTCCCTGGGCCCCCCGGAGGGGGTCCCCGGGCAATGATCATTCCTCTAGCCTCGCCGTTACCGACGAGGTCCAGCAACCTACCCGAGAGCTCGGACGGGCCGCCCTCAAACGCTCTCCTATTTGGTCTTGCACCGGATGGGGTTTGCCTAGCTCCCGATGTCGCCATCGGGACTGGTGAGCTCTTACCTCACCGTTTCACCCTTACCCCGCACGAGGCGGGGCGGTTTGCTTTCTGTGGCACTGTCCTCCTCGTCGCCGAGACTGGGCGTTACCCAGCATCCTGCCCTGTGGAGCCCGGACTTTCCTCCCGTTCCGCTTCCGCGGAACCAGCGATCATTTGCTCTACTCCAAACCCCCAACCGAATGACTCGGGAAACCCTGCCCTCCGGCAGGAAAAACCCGGGACCCTCCACGGCCCGTCGACCAAAGGCTCGTTGCATCGAGCCGCAGGCGGATTCCACGGACCAAATATCAAAGCCCCAACGACTTTTCAAGGTTCCAGTGGACAAAGGATCGACAAAGACATCACCGGGAAAGGGCTTCCTCGCACTGGTGGGTGAGCTCTCTGAGGCGCTCCTGCAGGGTCCTTCTCACCCCCTCGAGGTCCTCGGAGGAGGCGTTCGGGGCCACTCGGATGGGGGGACCGAAAGCCAGGGCCACATGCCCGAAGGGCTTTACCAGCACCGTTCGATCCCAGCTGGGAAAGCGCCAGCAAGGGCGGGCCGCCATGCTCACGGGCACCAGGGGCACCCCGGTATGCCGGGCCAGGACCAGGATTCCCTTTTGAGCAACCAGGGGAGGCCCTTGAGACCCGTCGGCGATGAGGCCCCCCGGGTAGCCCTCTTTGATATGCCCGATCATCCGGCGAAGCGCCGTGCCGCCTCCCTTGCCCGGGGAACCCCGGGCGCTCCGGAATCCCATGTGTTCGAGCACCCGGGCAATCCACTCCCCGTCTCGGCTGCGGCTGACCATGAGCATTCCATTCCGGTCTCGAAAATGGTAAATCACGGCTGGATAAGCAAAGTGCCAGCAGGCATAGAGAACGGCGGGCCCCCGAGAGAGGACCTCTTCTTCGTACCGGGTTCCCAGGAGGGTGAACCGACAGCTTCGATGCCACAGGCGAAGCAACCGTCCCAGCAAGAGGGGGAGCCGGGGGAATCGATCCGCCAAGATGGGCCGCCGGAACTCCTTTTGCACCGCCTCTGCCGTGAGCCTTTCTGCCGCCATGGTATCGACCTACTTCGAGTGAGCATGGATTCATGAGCCTCGGTAATATAGCATTGATCGGTTTCAGAACAACAGGGAAGACTCGTGTGGGAAGGATTCTTGCCCGGAAGCTGGCTAGGACCTTTGTGGACATGGACGACTTTCTCACCCAATCCTTTGGGACCACCATCGATTGCTGGGTGCGCCGACACGGATGGAAGTCCTTTCGAGAGCAGGAATCGGAGCTTCTCTCGAGGCTGGCGGAAATGGACGGCGTGGTGGTGGCCACGGGGGGTGGAGTGGTTCTGAACCGGGACAACCGGGAGATCCTGAAACGGGCCTTCCAAGTCGTCTGGCTGAAGGCGTCGGCCGACACCATCGAATCCCGAATGTTGGCGGACCCCGTGTCCGTTACCCAGCGCCCGCCCCTCTCTTCCCTGCCCCTGCGCGAGGAGATCGAAACCCTGCTTCGGGAACGAACGCCCCTGTATGCAGCCGCAGCCCGAATCTCGGTAGATACGGACCTCCTGTGCGAAGAAGGGGTTGTGGAGAGAATCCTCGACCTTGTGGAAAGGGAGCAATGAGACCCCGGGACCGGTACCCGGTGTCGGCGGCAGGATCGAACGTCAAAATCGGATTGACACTCCCTGACGGACCGGGTAGTTTAGGTTCAACGGGAGCATGAAGCTCCGAAGAGAACCAAAGTTTTGCACTCCCCGCAACTCCCATGTCCGGCCATGAAGGCCTGAGTGATCCCTGGAGGGTCCCGAGGGCCTGTTTTGTTTGCGGGTCGGGCTTCACTGAAGGGCCAAATCACCCGGTTGTTCCACGGCAGGAACACCCCGGCGGACCAGAACCGCCGCCAAAGCCCACGAGGCCCGGTCCCGCGTGCCGCAAGGAAAGGAATTGGATCCATGCACATGGCCGACGCATTGATTTCTCCGGGGGTGGGCGCTGCAATGTGGGGCGCCTCGGCGGCGCTGACCCTTTACAGCGCCGCGAAGGTGAAGAAAGATCCGGACGAGAGGAAAGCCCCTCTCATGGGGGTTCTGGGAGCTTTCATCTTTGCAGCACAAATGATCAACTTTTCCATTCCCGCGACGGGATCGAGCGGACACCTGGGAGGGGGAATGATCCTTGCCGTGCTCCTGGGACCCCACGCCGCCTTTCTCACCATGGCCTCTATTTTGACCATCCAGGCATTCTTCTTTGCGGACGGAGGCATTTTGGCCCTGGGCTGCAACGTCTTAAACCTGGGATTCTTCCCCTGTTTCGTGGCCTACCCTCTCCTTTACCGAAAGATCGTTTCCGGTCGTCCCACCCCGGGCCGCGTCCTGGCCGGGGCCTCCGTCGCGTCCATCGTTGGGCTCCAGTTGGGCGCCCTTTCCGTTGTGATTCAGACCACCCTCTCGGGGATTTCCGAGCTGCCCATGGACACGTTTCTCCTGCTCATGCAGCCCATCCACCTTGCCATCGGGGTGATCGAAGGCCTGGTAACGGCCGCCGTCCTCAATTCCGTGGGGAAGGCTCGACCCGACCTGCTGGCGGAGGCTCACGGCCCGGCCGTGCAAAAGGGTTCGTCCATGAAGCCCGTGCTTGTCGGGTTCCTCCTGGTGTCCGCCCTCACCGCCGGGACCCTCTCCTGGTTTGCTTCCTCCAATCCCGACGGGCTGGAATGGTCCATCTCCAAGACAACGGGCAAGGAGGAACTCGAGGCCCCCGGGGACACGGTCCATGCTTTCCTGGCAAAGATCCAGGAGAAGATCGCCTTTCTGCCCGGCTACGACTTCAAGGACACCGCGTCCTCGCAACATCCCTCGGAAGGCTCAACGGAATCCCGGGAAGAGCCCTGGCCCGCCGTCAATGCCGGGACTACCGTGGCCGGTTTGGTTGGAGGAGCCATGACGCTGTTGGCGGTGTCCGTGATCGCCTTCGGCTTGAGGAGGTTGCAGGCCCGGCCCAACGAGCGTTAGGGGTTTGGTCGCCCATTAGGAAGAAAGCATGAATGTATTTGAAGAATTCAAACAGCTTGTGTTGGAGTTGGAAAAGCAGACAGTGAGGTATGCCCTGGTAGGTGGGGTTGCTATGGCCTTCTACGCCGAGCCGCGATTTACGAGGGACATCGATCTCCTCGTTGACCCCGAAGACTTCGACAAGATAAAAGGCATTATCGAGAAGTATGGATATCTCGAATCCGCGTCGCCATGGACATTCCCGAACGTAGCCATCGAGTTTCACCGGTTCTTGAAAGTCGTAGACGAAGAGGATGAAATGCTGATCGATATTCTCGTCGCCGGGAATGAGGAGGTCGGAAACATAATCCGGAATGCGGTGGAAGCAGAGTCGGAAGAGGGAAAAGTGATGATCGCGCACAAACGTGATCTGATCTGGCTTAAGAGGACGAGGGACTCCAAGCAGGATCAGGCGGATATAGAAAAGCTTGAAGATGACAAAGATCGATAGGGTTCTCAAAAAGCTCAGTGAGCTTTACCATTTCAATCGAAAGCTCAAAGCCTACAAATTGAAGGAAAAGGCCAACAAACGGTTGGAGCCGGCCACCCGACCACGCGGGGACAATCAGTAGTATCTTTTCGGACATCTGGGCCGGGTGGTCGGGTGCCGCTCAACCGTGGAGGTGCGGATGTCCCGGGGTCGTGTCCCGCAGACCGCCGCAACGACGAGAGCCCGTGGCCGGGTCTTCTCATGGATTCCACACCTGCCCGAACCGGGGTTCCGTACGCCGGGGGAATCCCCGGCCAAGGCCCGTTTACGGATACCCCCCCTTCGGGGAACGCTCCTCACCGGTGTTCCCCGGAAAGGACGGGTCCCCAAACCCTCCTCTCCGGGAGATCTTCGTTCCCGGGAAACGACCTGTCATGGCAAGAATTGAGACTTCGGTTTTTGACCTTTCCCAACTGGATCTTTTGTCCTGCGGGCAGACCGTCGTACATCGCCTGGATCCGCGGGTGAAGGTGCTCACCACGCTGTTCTTTACGGGGATCGTGGTGTCGTTTCCAAAATACGAGATCGCTCCCCTCCTCCCCTTTGCCCTTTATCCCGCCGTCCTGATTTCCCTTGGAAACCTGCCCCCGGGACATCTGATGAAGAAGGTCCTCTGGGCCGCTCCATTGGCTGTGCTGATCGGCATCTTCAACCCGCTCCTGGATACCGCAATCCTCGTGCAACTGGGTCCCTTTTCCCTTTCCGGCGGATGGATTTCCTTTGGGGCCATCCTGGTGAAATTCCTCCTGACCGTGACCACGGCCCTTTGCCTGGTGGCCACAACGGGCTTCAACGCCGTTTGCACCGCCCTGGACCGGATGGGGGTTCCCCGGGGCTTTGTGATCCAGTTGCAGTTCCTTTATCGATACATCCATGTTCTCAGCGACGACGCGGCCCGCATGAGTCGGGCTCGGTCCTTGCGGTCCTTCAACGGCAGGGGCATGGGCATGCAGGTATTTGCATCCCTGGTGGGACAACTGCTCCTGCGCACCCTGGACCGGGCCAGGCGAATCCATGCAGCCATGTTGTGCCGGGGCTTCGACGGCGAGATCCGCCTTTTGCGGCCTTTGAACATCCGGGCGACGGATATCGGATTTCTTGCGGGTTGGTGCGGCCTCTTTGTTTTCCTGAGGCTTTACAATCTTCCCCGGTGGCTGGGACGCCTGGCGGCAGGAACGGCCTTATGAGCCACCACATTGTGGAGGTGAAGGACCTGCATTTCGCCTATCCCGACGGGCACAAGGCCCTCGAGGGAGTCTCCCTTCGCATCACCCACGGCGAGCGGGTGGGGGTCGTGGGAGCCAACGGGGCCGGGAAATCCACCCTGTTGCTCCACCTGAACGGGACTCTCATCCCCCAATCGGGGACGGTGCGGGTCGGGGACTTTCCCTTAACCCGGAAAACTCTCCCCCATGTGCGCAGGACCGTGGGCATGGTCTTCCAGGACCCGGACGACCAGCTCTTCATGCCCACGGTTTATGACGATGTGGCCTTCGGCCCTCTGAACCTGGGCTTCCCCCATGAGGAGGTACACGACCGGGTCATGAAGGCCCTGGAGACGGTGGGAGCCGACCATCTCCGGGACCGGCCTCCTTACCGGCTTTCGGGGGGCGAAAAGCGTGCCGTCGCCATTGCCACGGTTCTTTCCATGGCCCCGGATATCCTGGTAATGGACGAACCGACCTCGAACCTGGACCCCAGATCCCGGCGGCAGTTGATCCGACTCCTGGACACCTTCGAGCACACGCTCATCGTCGCAACCCACGACCTGGACATGGTTCTCGACCTCTGCCCGCGCACCGTGGTCCTCAAGGACGGGCACGTGGCGGCCGACGGCCCCGCCCGGGAAATGCTCCGGGACGAACCGCTCCTGCATGCCTGCAACCTCGAAAAGCCCCTGGTCCTCCAGGCTTGCCCCGTATGCACCCGAGTCTAGCTCCCCGGGCCGCTTCGCCCCGGTGCCGCGTTCCTGAATCCTACCGGTTCTGCAAATAGCCGAATTCCCGGAGGCTCCGGGGATTTTTCCGCCAGTCCCTGGTCACCCGGACGAAAAGCCCCAGAAACACGCGGCATCCCAGCAGAATCTCGATGTCTCCACGGGCGCGCTTTCCGATTTCCTTGATCATCCGGCCCTGCCGGCCGATGAGGATGGACTTTTGGGAATCCCTCTCCACATGAATGGTTGCCTCGATGTCGATGAGATTTCGGTCCGGCTCCTCCTTGAACTGATCCACGGTGATGGCCACGGCATAGGGGACTTCCTGGCGGAGGAGGTGAAAGATCTTCTCCCGGATCAATTCCGCCGCGAGAAAGCGCTCGGGCTGGTCGGTGGAATAGTCTTCCGGATAGTATCGCGGGCCTTCGGGGAGCAGTCCGAGGATTTCGCCCAGGAGTTCCTCGACCCCGTCTCCTTTGAGGGCCGAAGTGGGGACAATGGCGTGAAACGGAAACAGGTTTCGGTAGTGGTCCATGAGAGGCAACAGGTCCGGCTTGTGGGGAAGACGATCCACCTTGTTGACCACAAGAATCACGGGCGAACGGATCCTCCTGAGGTTCTCGAGGATGAAGGAATCCAGGTGCTTGTGGGTTTCCGGAACCTCGAGAAGGAAGCAGACCACGTCGACCTCGTTCAGGGTGGACAAGGCCGTATCCACGAGGATCTTGTTGAAGGGGTCCCGGGCCTTGTGAATGCCGGGCGTATCCACGAAAACGGCCTGGCAGTCGGGCCGGGTAAGGATTCCCAGGATTCGGTTCCTCGTGGTCTGGGGCTTGGGAGCAGTGATGGAAATCTTCTCCCCCATGATGCCGTTCAGGAGGGTGGACTTGCCCACGTTGGGAGCCCCAACGAGTGCCACATACCCGGATTTGAAGGGGCGCTGTTCCGATGATTTCGTCATGAAAAGGACCTTTCTCCCTGTGGACGGGGCATGCTCTCGCTCTCCAAAACGATCCGATATTCCCCCCGGTGCAGGTTCTTGTCTCCCTGAACCTGAACGTTCTCCAGTCCCCGGCACTCGAGCCAGTAGGACACATTGGAGCGGTCCGGTCCCAGCACTTCACTCACGAACCGTTCTCCAACCCACAAGATCAGGCGGGCCCCCTTCCCGAAGGCCGGACGGGTTCGGATGGCCTCATCGATCCGGTTTCGCCACCAGCGAACCCTCACCAGGTATCCAAAGGACGGGTGAAAGGGGCCGGCCAGTACGCTCCCCGGATTGGTCAGCTCAGGACCCGCATGGAGCCCCATTCGAACGACTCGAATCCCGGCCCCATGAAACCGGTCGTAGGCCCGGGCACACCACCGGATCGCTTCCTCGAAGGACAAAGGCCGATAACGCCCGGCTTCGTACCACCCGGCCAGGGTCGTTCCCGGAAGGACCAGCACCGGATAGAGGCGGACAAAATCGGGCTTCATGGCAAGGGTGTCGGTGACCGTGCCTAGAAAACGGTCCGGGCTGTCTCCCGGCAGACCCGGCATCAGCTGAAAGCCCACATCCCACCTCGAGGAACGCACCCTTTGAAGGGCATCGAGCACCGCATCGGCCCCGTAGCCTCGCCTGCTCTCCCGGAGCACCTCGTCGGAGAGACTCTGGACCCCCAGTTCCACCGTTTGCACGGGAAAGGATTTCAGGAGGGAACAGACCGTTCGAGTCACCGCGTCCGGGCGGGTTGAGAAACGGATGCCGGTAAACGTCCCCCGGCGCACGTGAAAGGCGGCTGCGTCCAGGACTTCTTCCAGGATTTCAGTCGGCAGAGCCGTGAAGGTTCCCCCGTAGAAGGCGATTTGTCCCGGTTTGCGGCAGGCAACGGCGCTCCGGGACAACTCTTCGATATCCTCCAGGATCCTCGGAAGAACCCGGGACGGATCCCGGGAAAAAGGCGCGGTCCCGCTGGTGACGTTCTGGTTGCAGTAAACACACCGAAACGTACACCCCAGGTGCGGCAAAAAAACCGGGTAAATCCGATTCCTGTTCACTGCGATCCTTCCCGGGGACCGGAGAAGTGCCTCCCGTGGGTACGGCAACCCTGCGGGTTCACCCACCCTGTCGCGACCTCAGTCGCAGGTGGGCCTTCACGTCCAGCAACCGTTCCACCTCGCTTTCCATGCCCTGGCGGATGATCCAGCCTCGAAAATGATCCCCTTCGAGGACCTCCCCGTTCTCGAAGCTGTCCACCTCGAGCATATGGACCTTAATCCTGTTCCAGGTAGCCCGGTCCACCCGGGCGCTCAGGGAATAGCCGTCGATGGTGAACCGGTCTCCCCGGGAAAATACCCGCACCAGGTGAATGTCGGGAAGATTATCCCGATCCCGCAGGTCTTCCCGTTCCGCCAGGACGGCGTCCCAATCCTTCCGGTCCACTTCCAGGAAGACCCCCTGGGCATGGATCCCCCCGCAAATGCCCTCGGGTAAACGACGCACCACCCAGCCGTGGCAAAGAAGCCGCCGCTCTTCCCCCCCCTCTCCGTCGCCGACGACGGCATAAACCTGGGGGACTTGATGGGCGTCCCGCTCGACCCTCAATCGAATTCGTTCCCCCGTTTTCGTTTCAACCGTTCGTTCCATGAAACCTCCTCCGGAAGGCACGCCCATTCCCAACCATGCCTGACACCGGGCGCGGCCCCAAAAGTAACCCTGCTCCTGTATCATATCCCCGAAAACTTTCGGCTTGTCCACCCTCATATGCTCGAGAGGTCCTCTTGTCTCATTTCCTCCCCGAGGGACCTTGAATCTCGGGGCCGAGGTCCGGGCGGACCGAAAGCGCGACCTTGCGAGACTCCGGTCGAGCCACCCCGGACGGCAGGGATTGGTTCCGTTTTTCACTATTCGATCGCTCTTTTCTCAGTCATGGAACCCTTAGCCGAACAGACCGTCCGGCTTCCACGGATAGAAGTCGGCACACCGGGAGGGAGTTCCCTTGGGCTCCCCTGCAAAAGACGAGGGGTACCCCCTCCGGACGAGCCCCGGCTTTACAAAAAAGAGGGGCGTGATTAAAAGGGTCGGGAATCCGAGGTTCCCCCACCCGTTCCCGGGGGAGTTCGACGCAGATCAAACAACATCGAACAACCCGAAACCCACGCCGGGAAGGGCTTCGTTTGCCATAAACCCCGGGGACCCGCAGTCCCAAGGCGCCAATCCGCACCCCTCGATTTCTTCGGAGGGGAAGACATAGAAACCTATGAAGGAGGACGCAACCATGAGACCGGAAAAAGACGACAAGGGATGGAACCCGTACCTTGCGGGCGCCCTCACCGGCTTGCTGCTTGTAGCCTCTACCTGGGTTACCGGCAAGTACGTCGGCGCATCCACTTCCTTTGCCCGTTCCGCAGGGATGATCGAACAGCTGTTTGCCCCGGAGAGGGTCAAGATCATGGAATACTTTGTCAAGGAGAAGCCCATCGTCGAGTGGCAATGGATGTTCGTGGCGGGCATTGCCCTGGGGGCGTTCCTGTCCGCCGTCACCTCGGGGACCTTCCGATGGAAGGCGCTGCCGGACATGTGGGAGGAACGTTTCGGTCCCAGCCGAGGGAAGCGGGCGGCCGTTGCCTTCCTGGGCGGAGCCGTCGCCCTGTTCGGAGCCCGCCTGGCGGACGGCTGACCCAGCGGACACGGGCTGAGCAGTTCGCTTCAGCTGGCCGTTAGCGGGTTCATCGCCCTCGTGGGCTTTTTTGCAGGCGGAATCCCTGTAGCCCGACTTCTTTACGGCGGAGGGAAACAGTCATGATGACACTGATCTACGGCCTGGTTACCGGCGTAATCTTCGGCTTCCTGCTGCAAAAGGGAAGAGTGCTTCGCTACGACAAGCAACTGGGGGCCCTCCGTTTCCTGGACATGACCATCGTCAAGTTCATGTTCACCACCATTTTGGTGAGCATGGTTGGGGTATACCTGCTCAAGGACCTGGGCCTCGTGAAACTCGCCCCCAAGGCAACCATGGTGGGGGCCAACGCCTTGGGAGGAATCGTTTTCGGCATTGGGTGGGGCCTGTTGGGGTACTGCCCCGGGACATCTTTGGGGGCGGTGGGAGAAGGCCGGTGGGATGCTATTTGGGGCATTGCGGGCGGTTTGGTCGGAGCCGCACTCTTTGCCGAAACCTACCCCTTCATGAAGAACACCGTGCTCAAATGGGGAAATTACGGCCCCATCACCCTGCCCCAGGTGCTGGGAATCAACCACTGGATCCTCATTGCGGTCTTTGTGGCGGGGGGGATCGCCCTTTTCGCCTGGTTCGAGAAAAAGGGTCTTTAGATGCGCTACTCCTGAACGCCCGGAGACTCTGATCCCGCCCCCGGGAAATCCGACTCCGATTGGAGGAGATCGAGGGCCCTGCGGGCGGCTTCCTGCTGGGCTTCCTTTTTGCTTTTGCCCGATCCGTGGGCCAGCACCCGCTCACCCAGGACCACGCTCATGGAGAAGGTCTTGTTGTGATCGGGTCCTTCCTCGGCCTTCAATTGATACACGGGGGTCATTCGATGCCGAGCCTGGGTGATCTCCTGGAGCTGGGTCTTGTAATCCTTGTCCAGAGTCCGAAGGGACAGGTTGGCGTCTCCGGCATTGAAATACTCATGAAACAGGACACTCACGACCCGGATGGCCTCATCCATTCCCCCGTCCAGGTAGACCGCCGCAAGGACTGCCTCGAGGGTGTCGGCCAGCAGGGAGGGCTTGTTCCTTCCTCCCGTGAGCTCTTCTCCTTTTCCCAGCAGGAGACACCGCCCCAGGTCCAGGTCCGTTGCCACCTTGGCCAGTTCCTTCTCGTTGACGATGGAAGACCGGAAACGGGATAGCTCCCCTTCCCGGCACTGGGGAAAGCGATCCAGCAGGAGATGGCTTACGGCCAGGCCCAACACGGCGTCTCCCAGAAATTCCAGGGTTTCGTTGTCTGCCTGACGCAGGTGCGGATTTTCGTGAACATAGGACCGGTGGACCAAGGACTGGAAGAGTAGATTTCCCTTGCGGAAACGGTAGTGCAGGGCTTGTTCCAGTTCCTCGAGGACGCTTGATTGACTCATTTCATTTTGCTACCTTACAAACGTGGTTATGGAACCCTTCCAATT
>Ga0116192_1002159_pt1 | contig 13254 bp, 11 predicted proteins | sample AD_UKC113_MetaG_FD_89876 | JGI IMG/M metagenome (GOLD analysis project Ga0116192, IMG submission 89876) | Active sludge microbial communities of municipal wastewater-treating anaerobic digesters from Hong Kong - AD_UKC113_MetaG | ecosystem: Engineered > Bioreactor > Anaerobic > Digestate... | reverse complement strand
TAGATGAATTACGATTATTTAAAAATAATTTGTCTGAATTGCCCAAATATTTCGAAAAATTAAATATAACTTATTTACAATTAATAGCCAATCAATTTGAAGAATTACCAGAGTCAATAACTTATTTAAAAAAATTACAAATATTATTTATATGTAGCAATAAGATTAGTCAGATACCAGATACCATTAATCAGATGCAAAATTTAAAAACATTATCCATGATGTGGAATCAAATTACAAAATTACCAGATTCTATTGGTGAATTACAAAATTTACGTTGTTTGCAACTTTGTCACAATCAAATTTCTGTGTTGCCAGAAACGATAAAGCAATTAAATCTAATTACTTTTAACATTGATAACAATCAAATTACATTTTAAAATTTATGTAAAAGTAATTATTTTAGTTATGAATGCGGCCCTTTTGTTCCTGAATGGTATTAAATTTGAAATTTTATATTAAAGATTTAAACCAAAATTATAAATGAATATTTATAATTTTGGACATCATATACAAAATCAATTTGAATTTAAACCAAGTGATGATTTATCTCCGGAAGAAAATACAAGGTTATCTAAATTAGGTATTATTATCATTAATGTAAAACAATCTACTGAACGCAGAGAAAAAATTTTAAAATGGGTTGAAACTCTTGGTATAACTACTTGTGTTTTTAATGCAGTAGAAGGCAATTTATTAAAAATCCATGACACTTTTAATGCTCTTGTTAAAATATTGGAATATAATAATAATTATTTTTTATTAGATTATACACGCCATTTTGACCATGAATATAGAGGTGAATTAGGCTCAGGTATGGTAGGTGCATCTCTATCTCATATTCTTATTTATCATCTCTTACAATATCAACCACATTGTGAAAACTTTTTAATCTTAGAAGATGATGCTAGTTTAATTCAAGAACCAATTATTGTTAGAAAATATCTAGCTAATTTGCCTCAAACATTTGATATGGCATTCTTAAATTCGGAATCTAAATGGTACCCAATTGAAAGAACTGATTCTATCAATGAATTTTATAGTAATATTAAACGCGAATTCTTTAATGCTTCTGTTTCTTATGTTATTAGTAAACAAGGTTCCGCTAAATTATTAGCATATAGTAGACACGCTGTAACACGTCCACCTGATGACTTGATATCTAATCCACATGTACTTGGAGTATATACAGTGATAGCGAGTAATGAATTTTTATTTGGCTGTGATTATTCATTTGATTCTGATGCAGAAAAATTTAGCAATCAAATTACTGAAATATAATTGATTTATATTTGATTTATATTTTTAACGAAAATTACTTTTGAGTAAAAATATAAATCTTGAATCTAAAAAAAAGATTTTTTTTAGGATTTTAAATTCTTCTTTTCAACTACCAATCAAAATATAATATTTCAATTTTCTTTAACATTGTATTTTTAAAAGAAAGAATAGCAAGATGAAAATTACATTTAAACTTTTAGAATAAAAAATGAATTAAAAAACCAGATTAAAATTGCAAATACCTAAGGTATTTGCAATTTTAATCTGGTTTCATTCCCTAAAAAGTAAAACACTTTTTAAAAACCCAAAAGTTTTTAAAAAGTTTCTTTGTTAAAAATAATAAAAATGAATTTATTTGAGATTGCTATTGTTATTTTATAATTCTATCATAATGGATAAAAAAATGTGCAATATATGTGTTGATGATTACAAAGAATTTATACAATGTCGTTTTTGTGATTTTGAGGTATGTAAAATTTGCACTAAAAAATATCTATTGGATTCTATAAATGAACCACATTGTATGAGTTGTAAAAAAAATTGGGATAGAGAATTTTTGATTAAAAATATATCTCTATCTTGGTATGATGGTAAATATAAACCTAGTAGAAAACAAGTTTTATTCGATAGAGAAAAATCTTTATTTACAGAGACACTTCCTTATGCAGAATTGTATAAAAAACTTGATACTCTTCGTAGCAATTATAATGATATCAACAAGGATGCAAAAATTTTATCAATTGATAAACAAAAATTAAACATAGATTATAGATTTGCAACGGATAAGAATGAAAGAAAAATTCTTCGAGAAAAAATCAGAGAAAAAAATATAGAGTATTACAAATTGAGATCTGCAATAAGAACTATAGATAATGAAATATATCTTACAGAACGAAGAATTAATAATATAGGTAGAGTACGGCCTAATGTAGATTATACTAAAGAAGATGAAAAAATAATTCAGGAAAAATATTATGGAAAATGTTTCGATGAAAATTGTATAGGTCTTTTATCAAAAGAAGGTACATGTGTTACATGTGATAAAAAAACATGTACCAAATGCTTGGAAAAATCAGAAGAGAATCATGAATGTAATCCAGATACATTAGAAACGATTAAATTTTTAAAACAGGATACAAAACCTTGTCCAAAATGTCATGTTCCTATACATAAGATAGCGGGTTGTTATCAGATGTGGTGTACAGCCTGTCATACGACATTTCATTTTAATACGGGTGAAATTCTACAAGAACAGATACATAATCCCCATTATATTGAATGGTTAAATAGTAATAGAAGAAATAATAGAAATCATGGAGGAGGTGGTGGAGGAGAATGTGGTGAACGATTAGACTTGATTGTATATAGAATGTCATATCCGACTAAGAATATTGCAACTTCTATGCACAATATAATGAGAGAAGTTGGACATATTGAACACCATATTATTACAAACATTAGATACAAATTAAATAATATTGCAAATGAACGAGAAGCTAGATATAAACGGTGTTTGTATATGTTAAACAAAATACCCGAAGAAAAATTTAAAACTCAGTTATTCCAAAAATATAAACAAAATATGCGATGGAATGAAGTGTTAAATTTTTTTACTTTTATGAAAACTGGTATGACTTCTATTATAGAAGAATATCTAGTGACTAAAGATTTTGATAAAGTAAATACACAATTAGAAACTCTTTATAAATACTGTAATGAAGAAAGTGATAGAATTAGACATGTATATCAAAATAATATGAGTATCAATTCGTACACATATGATAATGAAGTCATCAAGTTTAGTGATTTTTATATGACTGTTTAATTTATATACATAATACATTACTATACATGGTTCTAGTTTTAATTTTTATAGGATTTGGATAGGAACGATATTGACCTATTTTAAAATAAACAAATTCATCGTATGCAATGTCATATTTACATGTTACTGTACCTACTTTGTTATTTACCTTGTAATTTATATTTATTCGTCTATTAGTCGCGATCACTTCTGCATTAAAATTGACCCATTTATTCCAATATTTATTAATATCTCCAATTTCATCTGCGTTAAACGTATCACATCTATAAACAACTAAATTACCATTTTTAATACCAAGAGTTATAAGTGGACGTCCAGAACCCCATTTTTTAACTTGTAATACATGATACCAATTACTTCCATCTACTTTCCAATCAAAATTGTCCATCATTTTAACATTGGCTTTATATTTAATTGTTTCTCCTCGTTTAGCTATACATTCACGTGTTTTTAAAGATATTTCATCTCGTTGTCTATCATCATCGTAACGAGAATTGCCAGTTAAGCCATCACCATCTGAAGGTGACATATCAATTATTAATTGAGAATTTGATATTGATACACGTTCTGAAGTAAAACTCTGAACATTTCCAACTTTAGATAATTGATTTATATTGGAAAAATCTAATTGATATCCATTTGCAAATATTGTACAAGCTCCTATTAAAAGCGTTTTAATCAATTTCAACATTTTTATTTAATCTTTAAATAATAAATAAAATGTTGAAATTGTTGATGATGGTATTACTATCTTCTACAGGTTTATGTAAAAGTATTTCTCAAACAGTAGACAATACTGGTATGGATATTTATATTTCAAGTATCACTAATCATCAAAATGTATTACCAGTTCTAGACAATAATCCCAAAGTTGTAAATAATCCAATTGTAGATAATAATTATGATGGAGATGGTAATGATGATGAAAATGACACTATGGACAATGATGTAAATGAAATAAATAATAATAATGAAAATAACTGGTGGTAAATTTTAAACTATAATAATATTGTTTAAAATTTAATTTATTCTTCTGAAATTTCTTCGTCACCGACTTCTTCACCAATTTCTTCTTCCGGTTCTTCGGATTCTTCTGGTTCAGGTGCTTCAGGTATTTCACTTTGATCTACATATCCAGGTTCGGCAACGGCTTTAGGTACTAAATTATTTCCTCCTATACTAATACCTTTACCTTTTAGACCAGCTGCACCTCCTACTCCTTTACCTCTCATACCTCCCATTCCTTTGCCTCTCATACCTCCCATACCTCCCATTCCTTTGCCTCCCTTACCTCTCATACCACCTTTACCACTTCTTCTACCACCTCGAACACCACCTCGACCTCGACCTGCTCTAAACGTTATTTCGTCATCACTAATTTTGATATCAGTTGTGTCTTTCGTATCTACAAATTGTCTGATAATGAAAAAAGTTATTACAAACAATAGAATAACAGTAATAATAACTGGTAACTTCATTTATTAAAAATGAAAGTTTAAATTTGCAATTTAAAAAATAACAAAATGTTATCCATTCTCAATATGAAAGAGACGGACTTGTTCCAATTTCACGATCATGATACACTAGATTGCAATTGCAATTTATATGGCGAATTTATGTTAAAAGAAATGTCTAAATATTGTCCATTTAAATTACCATTATTTCTTCTCAAATTTAAAATATTGTTCAACAAGTTGGGTTTAAAAGAGTCACAAATTAATAGAAATTGGAAAGAAACGAAAGGAAATAGTGTATGCGTTCCTTATGAATTGAATAAATTTAATGTTGTAAAATTTAATTATATTTTAAAATATTTTGACTCTGAATTAACTTTTGAAAATTGTTTTGATTTGGATGAAAATTTACTATATATACCAATTAAAAAAGAAAATTTTAAACGTGTTAGTATGAATTACCCACAATCTCGTAAAAGATATTTTGAATATTACAATCAAGATAAAGATACTTTATTCCCCCCAAAATATATTCAAAATGATATATTTCAATTAAATCTTGTTCTATCTATTCTTGATAAAATTATTCAAAATAAAAATATACTTTCATCCATTAATTTTAATGAATTGAATATTCTTGCAGAACAAATGTGTAATTGTTCAATAAAATATTTAGATGGTCTTTTAGGAAAAACTCATAATCATTATATAGTAAAAGATGCAACATTTTTAGATTTATTGTTTCAAAATCCAACCAAATCTTTTACAGAATCTGTAAAAGATTTTTATTTAAATAATGATATACATTATCTTCAAAAACAATTTAGTGACTTGTCTATTCATTAATGTGCCATTCTAATTTTTTACCTTTACTAGTTTCTTTATATCCAGTAATTTGTAATTTATTAGTATCAATTTTATCATGACACTTGGAACACAATACAACTAAATTTGAAATGTGATTTTTATGAAAAGATTTATCTTTGATGAAACCATATTCATCTGCATTTTTTTGAAAATTTATATGATGAACTTCAAGTGATTTTTCCTTTTCATTCTTTGGGAAATAATTACATATAGCACACTTGTTTATATTTAATTTTGCATTGTATTTACTCCACTTATTTCCTATGATACAATCTTTTGTAAATTCGGATTTAATATCATTTATAATGCTATTAAATTCAGCATCATTCATAAGATATTTTGCAATATTTAATCCATAAAAATTTTCACCAGACCCTTCTCTTAGTTCTCTATTATAAATAATTGTATTTGTATTTTCATCAAAATCTATATGAATATGATACAATTTTACATTTTTTAAACGTTTTAATCTGTCACTTTCACTTAATTCATGTAAATGAGAAGCTGTTATAAGAGATGTTTTATTTTTTGCTAACATTTCTATAATACTCATAACTACTATAAGACTACTATCATGTTCTGTTCCTTTACATACTTCATCGGCAATAACTAATGTATTTTGACTTGAACGTTTTAATATTGCTTTGATTTCAGTCAATTCCAAAGTAAATGAACTCTGACCTTTAAATATATTATCATTTGAATTAATACGTGTCAACAAAGCTTGATACGGGTTAAATTGAAAAATATTACATGGTACAAAATATCCAATTTGAGCCATTATTATATTTAAACCTAAAGCCTTTTGTAAAGTTGATTTACCAGCACTATTTAATCCATAAAGTAATATACAATCTTGGTCATCTTTACCCAAAGTTATACTCATAGGAATAAATATTTGGGATGAAATATGTTCAATTATAGGGTGTCTCATATCTTGAACTTGTATAAAAGATTTATCACATTCAACAATTGTAGGTTTAGAATACTTGTATTTTTCTACACATTTTGCACCAGAATAAATAAAATCCCAATAACTAATAATATCAATCAATTGATGTACAAGTTTAGTTTTAGGAACAATATATGTATTTAAAAATTGAATAAAATATTTTTTATTCAAGACTTTAATTTGTTCGACGAAATCATTTAATTTATTACTATTGGTTCTTAATTCTGGTGCGAAAATTTTTGTAGTTGCTCCTTTCCCAATTATTTTAAATTCTAAACTAGACGATGCAATTTTAATATTTCCTCCCAATTCAATATATTTGTGTTTTGTAAGTAAAGACTGTAATAACTCAGCTCTTTTTGTTGTAAGAGATATATAATGCCCTTCTCTATCATTCTTATTGACCTTTATACTATTTTGTCCTTTTGGTAAAATATTGATTATAAATTTGGCTAAATCGTCCATAAAATCTGTACATGTATTAATATTTGTTAACAAGTGTTCAAGTTCTGGATACAATTCTGTTTGAAAAATACCATTATAAATATCGCTTAGGATATATTTTTTCAATTCTTCGATTTGAAATGTGGTTTCAATATCATTTACAATTATTTTTAATTTAGATTTTAATTCCGATTCGATTGATAAATATTCCAATAAATCAATTCCCTTTTTAATATTGTCATACCAAGTATAAAATTCCATTGGATGAATAAGATTTAATTCAATCTTTCTATATAATTTTTCAATATCATTGAAATTTAATTTTTCTTCCAATTTTTTTACATCTTTAGTTACTTCATCAATTAAATCGTAACGTTTTTGTAATATATTTTTATTAAATGTAGGTTCATTCAACTGTTTTTTCAAATATCTAGAACCCATATTAGTTTTAGTTTGATTTATAATTTTATATAAACCACCTTGTGAAAAAACATTCAATTGTTGGAGCGCATTATTACCTAAATACATGGTATCATCCATCTTTAATTGTTTAGGAATACTTAATTTGGATAATACAATTTTATTATGATTATAAATGTAATTTATGGTAAAACAAAAAGCAATTCTTGCATACAACATTTTTTCCAAATCCAAATTTTCGAATAAAGTGGATTTATCCAAATCATTATAAATGGTATGAAATAATTCAAGTTGATATTTAATTTTATCTATACTAGACCCAACTTCATTCAAATTTTTACAATAATATAAAACTTTTTTACATTCAAAATAATCTAATAATTTATCCATTTCTTCATTATTTATATTGTTGTGACATAATATAACTTCTCTAGGATTATAATTTTTATAACAAGTTACAATTTCATCCAATGGATAATAGTCATCATAATTGTCTAATGTATATGTTTCATATATATATACTTCACCAGTTGAAACATCAATTAAACTGATTCCAATTGCAAATTTTTCACAAATTTTTTCTATATAAATTCCCATCAAATAATTATTTTGATTTGAATATTCATCTATATTTGTTCCTGGGGTAAATATTCCAGTTACTTTACGTTTAGGAAAAGGTGGAGGAGTAGTTTGTTCGGTAACTACAACTATATAACCATTGTCCAACATGATTTTTAAAAATTTTTGATGAGAAACTAAAGGATAACCCATCATATATGGATTATTTCTATCAATCTTGGATATAGATTTATCTTTTCTAGATACAACTATATTTAAAACTTCAGATAATTTTTGCAAATCTGGTCCTTCTGTTTCAGTTGAATAAAATTCCATGAAAGAACCTACTTGACATGCATGTAATAATTTTTCTTTACCATAAATCAAAGCGTATTTTTCAAATGTTGAAAAATATAAATTCATAATTGAAGCCATCTTTTGCTTTCACTAATTTATATTTCCATTTCTTTAAAGCAGTTTATCTTTGAAAATGAAAATACAAATTATTAAAAGTAAGAAATATATTTAATTGATGGACGAAGAAATATATTTACCTACTTACGAAGAAGTAATGAATAAAGAAAATTTGTTACCTAAATATGAAGAAATAAAAACAAAAGAAAATTGTGATTGGCGTTCATATATGTTAGTAATGTTTATATTTTTACTACTTTTAATAGTATTACCAGTTATATTGGCTTTTAGAGTTAATAAAAATGAAAATTAAAATAAGATTACAAATTGTAATTACTGTATATAATGAATGAGGAATTACAATTTGATGTAATACAAAAATTTATAAATGAGAAAGGAATTGTTGAACATTTAATTTCATCATTCAATTATTTTATTGATGAAGGAATTCAAAAAATTATTAATGAAGAAAATACAATTACAATTAAAGCGGATAATAATATGACTTATAAATATACTTTTGGCGAGGCATATGTAACTAAACCAGTCATTATAGATGAAAATAGAAAATTTAGAAAAACTACTCCAATTGAAGCTAGATTTAAAGATTTTACATATGAAGGCAATTTATTAGTTAATATTCATACTGATGTATTGACTGAAGATAATGTAATTATTGAATCTAATATTATAAGAAAATATCAATTGGCAAAAATTCCAATTATGTTTGGAAGTAATAGATGTATATTGAATGAAAAACAAATGAATAAAACAAAAGAAATTTTGCCAAGTGAAAAATATAAAGATAATTATGGGGAATGTTTATTTGAAGTTGGTGGATATTTTATTATTCGTGGTAAAGAAAGAGTGTTAATTTCTCAAGAACGAGCTAATTATAATACTGTTATTTCTTTATTAAGTGAAGATGGTGGTGTAAATAGTGAAATTAGAAGTATATCAAATGAAACAGGACATTCAGTTCTTTTAGAATGTGTAGTCAATAGTGGAGCGAATAATATATACTTTTTAATACCGTTTATTAAAGAAAAAATTGGAGTAGGTATAATTTTTCAAGCATTGGGTGTATTTGGGGACGAATTGATGGATTATTTATGTCCTAAATATCTTGTAGAAAAAATGGATGAAAGAATGTTAAAAAAATGGAAACGATTGATTCAAAATATAATTAATGATACAAAATTTATAGAATGTCCCAAGGAAGAAGAAACGGATGATGTAGATGAATTGGTAAATGAAATGAATAATATGACTATAAATGATGAAAAAATTGAATATAAAGAAAAAATTAAAGAAGCAACAATTGATTATTTAACCCAATTTATTTTACATACTACAGATAAACCAAGAGAATATGTAAAACAAATTTTAGAACATGAAATTTTTCCTCATTTAGGTGGTTATTCGTCTAAAAAAGATTACTTATGGTTATTATCATATATAGTAATTCACACTCTTCAAGTATATCTTAAAATTATTCCCCCAGATAGTAAAGACCATCTTATCAATAAAAGAATCGAATGTGCAGGAACACTTCTTCACGATTTATTCAGAACATCTTTTAAACGATTTGTTCGTAGTTTAGTACCTAGATTGGAAAAATATCAAAACATTCAACATGCTATTCAAAGAGAAAATAATATAACTAAAGTGATTCGTTATTGCTTTTTAACCGGAAATTGGGGATTACAAAAAAATAATTATGTTAAAACTGGTGTATCTCAAATTTTTTCACGTCTAAGTTATATGGCATCTTTATCTCATCTTAGACGTGTTAATATGCACATAGGTAAAGAAGTTAAAAATTCTGAATTACGTCAAATTCATCAAAGTTCTATATTTTTTATTGATCCAGCTGAAACACCAGAAGGTGTATGTGTTGGTATAGTTAAAAATTTGGCACTTACTGCTTCTATTACAACTTATATATGTCCTATTCATATTAAACATATAGTCGAATCTTATGGGCTTACAAATAATACACATGATGTGCCTATTCTTATCAATAATGTTTGTGTGGGTCATACAGACAATCCACACGATTTTATTGATAAAATGAAATTGTTTAGATATAAAAAAATAATCAACTATCAAGTATCAATATCATTTAATTCTACATTAAATTGTATATATTTATGGTGTGATCAAGGACGTTTTATAAGACCTCTTTTTGTTTTGCCCAATTGTATGAATGTAGATTTATTAAATGAATGTCATACTTTTCAGGATTATCTCGATAAAAATGTCATTTGTTATTTAGATGCAAATGAATTAGAAACTGTTATCGTTTCTATGACTATAGAAGAAATTACACCTCAACATCAATATTTAGAAATTCATCCAACTTGTATGTTGGGTGTTATTGGTTGTACAATCCCTTTTCCAGACCATAATCAAGCTCCTCGAGTTTGTTATTATTCAAGTATGGCAAAACAAACAATGGGTGTATATGCTACTAATTTACCTATAAGAATTGATACTATAGCTCATGTATTAGATTATGTTCAAAAACCATTAGTAAGTACACGTGTTGCTAGAATGTTACACAATGATGAAATGGCTTCTGGTATAAATTGTATTATGGCTATTGCGAATTATACTGGATTGAATCAAGAAGATTGTGTTATCGTAAATAAAAATGCATTGGAAAGAGGTCTTTTTGTTAGTCATTCTTATAGAACAGTCATTATTGACGAAAAAAGAACAGATTCATATACAAGTTTTATAACATGTGTGCCAGATAATGAATATAAAAAACCAAATTATAATTACAACAAATTAGATTCGAGTGGTATTGTTAAAAAAGGATTATTTGTAGAACCAAATGATGTATTAGTTGGACGTATTTTAAAACGAGTTACACGTAATAAAGAAACATATGCTGATGCAAGTATTACTGTTCAAATGAAAGAAGAAGGAATAGTAGATGATATATTTATATTAAATAGTCCAGACGGTTATAAAATTATTAAAATTCGTATCCGCGCACTCAAATTTCCTGAATTAGGTGATAAAGTTGCTCAAGTATCTGGACAGAAAGGTACAATTGGTTTAATTTGTCCTCAAGAAAATATGCCATTTACATCGGATGGTATTGTACCTGATATCATAGTAAATAGTCATGCTATTCCTAGTCGTATGACTATTAATATGTTATTAGAAACGGTTCTTGGTAAAGCATGTCTTATAAATGGTGAATATGGTGATGCAACCCCATTTTCTTCTAGTTCGACCAATATTGTTAATAAACTATGTGATAATCTTGAAAAATGTGGCTTCGAACGGACTGGCTATGAAGTCATGTATAATGGAATGACTGGGGAAAAATTAAAAAGCCAAATTTTTATTGGCCCTACTTTCTACCACAAACTTAAACACATGGTATCTGATAAGATGTATGCACGTGGATTTGGAAGCGTACAAATGTTGACCTGCCAACCAACTGTGGGACGGTCTAAATTGGGTGCGTTGAAAATAGGAGAAATGGAAAGGGATTGTATGATTGGACAAGGTTGTTCTAACTTATTAGTGGATAGATTGTACGAAGCATCTGATCCATATTCAATTCATGTTTGTAATAAATGTGGTCAGATAGTGAATAATTTAGATTTCTGTGAACCATGTGAAAATACGGATATTAGAATTGTTAAAGTTCCATATGCATTTAAATTGCTTCAGAAACAATTATTAGCGCTGTGTATTAAAACTAATATATATCCAGAAAATCATGCAGTAGAGGCTGTAGATGACGACTTTGAAGTCGATGATGACGATGATATGTTATCTGATGAAGGAGGAATAAGCGATTACGAATAATATCGAATACATATTCTGAAAATTGATAAAATACTGACAAGTAAAACAATTTTAAATTTAAAAACTTTTTAAATTTAAAATTTATTCAATGAATCTATCTAGAAATTATGCTTGTATCACTATCTGAATTAGATTCAAATTTAAAACAATTTTGTAATTTATTAAAGTCATTCCATTCATTTATCATTGTTTCAATATCACTATCCAGATGAAAAAGTAAATAGGATTGTACTTCTGCTATAGTTATATCATCACGTTGAAAAATTGTATTGACTAGTTTGTTTTTATCCTTTTTACAAATTTCTGGTCTATAATTTGTTATCAAATTGTATATTGCACTTCTATCAGAATAATCTATTTTAAGTTTAAAATCTACCCTGCCAGGTCTAATAAAACTTGAGTGTAAACGTTCAGGATAATTTGTTGTCATGAATATTAGTTTATTCATCCCCCCTATACCATCAAATGTATTTAACAAACCTGATAATGTAATATCAGATTCTTTTGAAAATAAACAATCAACATCTTCTAAAATAATAATCGATTTTTTTTCATCAACTCTTTTAAATAAATATTGTAAAGTTGAAATTGTTGTAGTTTTGTTCGGGGCAAAATTAAATATATTTATACCATTTTTGAATGCAAAATTTTTAATCAATGATGTTTTTCCTGTACCAGGTGGACCATATAATAAATAACATCGTTTGTGAGAAATATTTCTGTTTATAAAATTCTTCTTTCAACATAAATTTTTCATAATCTGCACAAATTATATCTAAATATTTATATTTTTTTTCATTTGAATGTATATAAGAAATATTATTAAAAAATAATACTTCATCGGTAATCCACAAACCATTATGATATTTATACAGTCTGATATTATCCTTATTTTTATTTTTTTTATCATGAATATAAATATCTTCCATAAATTTCTTGACAATTGATTCTATGTTTATAATATTTAAACTTGTAATGACTATTTGTCTAGTTTTATTTGCACTTGTACTTGTATTTGTTATTTGGTTTGAATTAATACAAATATAGTCAACCATTATTGGTATTTTTTGATAAAAAAATTTTAAAACTTGTAGGTACAAATTCATTATCATGAGTATGAAAATTTACAATTTCATATTTTTTAAGATTTAGTTCAATCCAACGTTCAAAATTAAATTGTGCATCACCTTCTGTATATGTAAATT
>Ga0116192_1002155_pt1 | contig 13270 bp, 9 predicted proteins | sample AD_UKC113_MetaG_FD_89876 | JGI IMG/M metagenome (GOLD analysis project Ga0116192, IMG submission 89876) | Active sludge microbial communities of municipal wastewater-treating anaerobic digesters from Hong Kong - AD_UKC113_MetaG | ecosystem: Engineered > Bioreactor > Anaerobic > Digestate | place... | reverse complement strand
CCTTCACGCCCCTTCGGGCGTCCCTCGCGCTCCGCGCCCATCAAAGGCGTTCGAGCAGGCCCGGCCCTGCGGGCGGCTTCGCTCCCCTTGGTCGATCGGCGCCCAATATTGCCGGCGAAATCTCCGCCCCCGACCGACGTCGGCTCAAAAGCGGCGTTCGGGTCCTACTCCCCGTCCTTTTTCACCGCATCGAGCAGCTCCTGGAAGGACGCCTCCTTCTCCCGGTCCACGGACGTCACGAGGATTTTCCCGCCGAACCCCCGGAATTCCTCCCCGATATGGTCCGCATCGGCCTCCCGCACCAGGCAAAAGAGGGCGGAACATCCCGGCTGGAATTTGGCGGCCAACTGCTGCACGAACCCGTCATCGATCCCGGCGTCGCCCATGGATGCCGATACCCCGCCGGTAACCGCTCCGAAGAGGACCCCCAGCAGTGGATTCATTAGAATGGCCCCCACGATGACGCCCGTGATGCTGCCCACGGCAAGGCTTCTTCCCACGAGTTTGTGCATGGGGTGATACCGGGTGCTCCCGTCTTCCCCTTTCACCACGACCACGGCGTCGTCCAGCACCAGGAACCCCTCCTTTTGGAGCTTCAGGAGCTTTGAACGGGCCTCTTCGGCCTTTCGGGCGTCCTGGAACACCAATACCGTCAGGGTGCTGGTGTACTGGTCTCGAAGCTGGGCCCTCAGCAGTTCGGGAGATACCCATTCCTCGAAGCTGTCGGCAACGGCCCGGGAAACCCCCCGGGAATCCACCGAAAGAACCTTCCCGTCCCGGGCGTCCAGGACGAAAAACTGGTCGATGTCTTCGTACATGTGGTTGACGATGATCTGTTTGAGGCCCCCGTACCCCATCACCACGTACGATTTGGGGAAATTGGGCAAAGCGGATCGGAACGCCAACGTGGTGCCGATGACGAACTCTTCGTTCCCGAGGCCCGCAACCCAGCTTTCCCCCCGCATGGGGTCTTCGGGGAGCCTCCGGCCGTATTCCTCCATGAACCGGGCATAATCGTCGGGAATTCGAACCCCCAGTTCCCGCGCGGCATAGGCCTTAAAACTCGTTTCCATGGAGCGCCTCCCGGTAGTCCCGTCCCGGCCTGATCTGCGCCGGGGATCGAGGGGTAGGATGAGCGGGGCGCTGCAGCTTTCTCATTTTTCAGCCCCGGGGTTCGAAACCGGCTTGGTCTTCCAGATTTTTTGGCAATAGTCCCGTATGGAACGGTCCGAAGAGAAGCGTCCCATTCGAGCCACGTTGAGGATCGACTTTCGGGTCCATTCTTCCGGGTCCCGGTAGGAGATTCCCACCCGGTCCCGGCAGTCCGCGTACGACTGAAAATCGGCCAGGAGCAGGTAAGGATCGCTGTGGAACAGGGTCTCCGCCAGGGGCTTGAAAAGATTCTTGTCGCCGGGCGACAGGAATCCGCCCCCGATTTGATCCAGTACCTCCTGCAAGTCCGGGTTGGAGCCGAGATATTCCCAGGGTCGATATCCTCGGTCCCTCAGGGCGTTTGCTTCCTCCACCGTGAGGCCGAAAAGAAAGAAGTTCTCTTCTCCCACGGCTTCCCGGATTTCCACGTTCGCCCCGTCCAGGGTCCCGATGGTGAGTGCTCCGTTCAGGGAGAATTTCATGTTTCCCGTTCCCGAGGCTTCCTTGCCGGCGGTGGAGATCTGTTCGGAGAGATCGGCCGCAGGATAGATCCACTGGCTGTTCTTCACGTTGAAGTCGGGGAAGAAGACCACCTTCAGTCGATCCCCCACGTCCGGGTCGTTGTTGACCACCTCGCCCACCGCATGGATCAGCTTGATGATGAGCTTGGCCATGAAATACCCCGGTGCGGCTTTGCCCCCGAAAAGGAAGGTGCACGGAGTGACTTCCAGGGCGGGGTTTCGTTTGATGCGATTGTAGAGAGCAAGAATGTGAAGGACGTTGAGGTGCTGCCGCTTGTACTCGTGGATTCGTTTCACCTGGATGTCGTAAAGGGAGTCGGGACTTACCTCGATGCCGGTTCTCTCCTTGACTACGGCGGCGAGTTGCACCTTGTTCCGGTGCTTGACCTTCCTCCATTCGTCCCGAAACTCCGGATCGTCCGCCCAGGGTTCCAGCTTTTGAAGCTCTTGCTCGAGGCGGCGAATCCATCCGTCGCCGATTCGACGACTGATCAGCCGGGCAAGGGGCTGGTTGTACAAAAGCATCCAGCGCCGGGGAGTGACCCCGTTGGTCACGTTGGTAAACTTTTCCGGGGAAAGCTCGTAGAAGTCCTTCAAGACCGTGCTCTTGAGAAGCTCGGAATGGAGGGCGGCCACTCCGTTGACAGTGTGGCTTCCGACCGTGGCCAGGTGGGCCATGCGCACGTACTTGCCCCCGCCCTCTTCGATGAGGGACAGCCGGGCAACCCGGCCTTCATCCCCGGGAAAACGTTCCCGGATTTCATCGAGAAAACGCCGGTTGATCTCGAAGATGATTTCCAGATGTCGGGGCAGCATGTTGCCGAAAAGCCCCAGGTGCCATTTCTCGAGGGCTTCGGGCAGCAGGGTGTGGTTGGTGTAGCCGAAGGTGTTCTTCGTGACGTGCCAGGCCGTATCCCAGTCCATGAGGTGTACATCCACCAGGAGCCTCATGAGTTCGGCAACGGCGATGGACGGATGGGTGTCGTTCAGCTGGAGGGAAACGAACTCGTGCAGGCGTTCCAGTCCCAACCCCCGGAGCTGATGAATGAAAAGGACGTTCTGCAGGGAGCAGGAGACGAAGAAATACTGCTGGGCAAGGCGCAGGCGCTTTCCGATCTCCGGTTCGTCGTTGGGATACAACACCTTGCTGATGGTTTCCGAGGCCATCTTTTCATGGACGGCACTGTAGTAGTCCCCGGTGTTGAAGGCATGGAAATCGAAGGACTCTATGGCTTCGGACTTCCAAAGCCGCAGCAGGTTGACGTTGGCGGTTCCGTATCCGGGAACGGGAGTATCGTAGGGGACCCCTTTGATCTTCCAGTGGGGGACCCACCGGACGCGATATCGTCCCTCCTCGTCGTGATAGGCTTCGGTGTGGCCCCCGAAGTCCACTTCATAGGCAAGCTCGGGACGGGGAATTTCCCAGGGATTGCCCAGCCGGAGCCACTTGTCGGTGAGTTCCACCTGCCATCCGTCCTGGATCTTCTGGTCAAAAATGCCGAATTCGTAACGAATTCCGTACCCGATGGCGGGGATCCCCAGGGTTGCCAGCGAATCCATGAAACATGCGGCCAGTCGACCCAACCCCCCGTTTCCCAGGCCCGGTTCCTCCTCCTGCATCAGGAGGTCCCGGAGGTCGAGTCCCAGCTCGGACAACGCTTCCCGCGCAGCATCGAGGATTCCCAGGTTCAGGAGAGCGTTCCCCAGGTGAGGTCCCATGAGATATTCCGCCGAGAGGTAGCCCACGAACTTGTCCTGCTTGCTCCTCATCCCCTCGATCCAGCGCACCCAGCGGTCCATCATGCGGTCGCGGGCCGCATAGGCCAGGGCCATGTACCAGTCGTTGGGAGTGGCGTTGAAGGGACCCCGTCCCTGGATGAAATGGAGGTTGTCCAGAATGGATTGCTTGATGGCGGCGGAGCTGCTTCCCGTGCGGATTTCGCCTTTTGCGGGATCGCCCTTGGTCGATGAGGTTGTGAGGAGCTTTCTCTCAGTCATGGAACATCCTTCCCTGGGAGTCGATTCAAGAGGAACGGGGGTCCGTCCCAAAAACGGCGCGTTCCTCCTTATCGCTCGTACCGGCGCAAACCGGAATGCAGAAAAAAGCGGCGGGTCCCCGGCACCCGCCCCGGAGATGATCCGGGTTCGCCCGGCAGGACCGTTGTTGGCACGCGTTGTTGGGTGGAGCGGCAAGTGGGCCGGTTCGGGGCGGCTCGCTGCCGGCCGTTGGAAACAACGCAAAGGATACCATGAAATGCCCCACGCCGCGAGGCCCACTTTCCCGGGAGACCTTGCTCCCGCGGCCCGGCGCCGCGGCACATCTTCCTCGAAAGGGCCTTAGTAGCGCAGGACCCGGGAGAGGAACCTTTGAAGAAGGGGGTCCGAGGGATGGAGGAAAAGGTCCCCGGGCGGGCCCGATGCCCGGATTCTTCCATCGGCCAGGAACACGCAATGGTCCCCGATGTGTCGTGCAAACCCCATGTGGTGGGTGACCAGGATCAGGTCTCTTCCTTCTGCTCGAAGAGTTTCGATGACCTCGAGGACCTCCGAGGTCATCTCGGGGTCCAGGGCAGAGGTGGGCTCATCCATCAGCAGGAACCTCGGTTTCACGGCGACGGCCCGGGCAATGGCCACCCGTTGCTGCTGGCCCCCGGAAAGTTCCCCGGGCCTCTTGAACGCGTGTTCCTCCAGGCGAAAACGGGCCAGGACCTCCCGGGCATGGGCCACGGCCTCTTTGCGGCCGTATCCGTGGACCTTTTCCAGGGGAAGGGTGACGTTCTCCAGGGCCGTGAGGTGGGGGAACAGGTTGAACGACTGAAAGACGGTCCCCAGGTTGCGCCGGTACTCCCGGAGCCTTTCCTCGGAAAACACGACGGGCCTGCCGTTGATTTCCATCTCCCCCCGGTCCGGCACCAGAAGGCCCGCCAGGATTCGCAGCAGGGTGGACTTTCCCCCGCCCGAGGGGCCGATGACGACCAGGGCGTGAAAATCGGAGATCTCCAGGCCGATCTCATCGAGGACCCTCTGGGTTCCGAACGTTTGGGAAATTCCGCGCAGGCTAAGTTGCATAGTGGAATCTCTTCTCGAGAGTTCGGCTCCAGAGCGAGATGGGCAAAGTCAGCACCAGGTAGCCCAAGGCCAGGGGCAGGTAGCTCTCCAGGGTGCTGAAGGTATAGGCATTGACCTCCTGGGCGCTCAGGGTGAATTCGCTCACGGCGATGACGGAAAGGAGGGAAGAATCCTTGATGAGGGAGGCGAACTGCCCGGCCAGGGGCGGAAGGCTTCGGCGCACCACCTGGGGGAAGACGATGTAGCGATAGATCTGACTCGGGGTGAGTCCGACGGCCCGGGCCGAGTCCCACTGGGATTCGCTCACGTTCTCGATGCCCGCGCGAAGGATCTCGCCGATGTAAGCCCCGGCGAAGAGTGACAGGGTGAGAGTCCCCACCACGTAGCGATTGCCCACGCCGAAAGCGTCCGCCACCACGTAGAAAAAGACCAGGATCTGGACAAGCAGGGGAGTCCCTCGAAGGGTTTCCGTAAAGAGCCTGGCCAGGTACCTTGCGGGCAAGAATCCGGACCGGCGGGCCAGGGCTGCGGCCAGCCCTACCGCGAGGCTCAAAACGAGGGCGGCCGTCGAGATCGCGACGGTCGTGAGCCAGCCCCGGAGAAACTTTTCCCGGTAGGCGAAAACGGCGCTCCAGCCCCAACCGTACTCGAGCCTGCTGAAGGCAAAATAGAAAAGCAGGGCAAGACTGAGGAAGACGGCCGAACCACTGGCGATCCGGGCCGATGGGGGGATCGTCTCCCCCCATCGGGTCGGCCGGGTGAAAAACAAGGAAAGAAGAAGGGTCTTCATGGGGCGGCCATGGGGGTCAAAAATAGAATGGAATTCCCTGTCGTTTGAACTCTTCCTTGGGTTCCCTCAGGAAGCGGTCCCCCAGGTCGTCAAAGCCTCCCTTGGCCCGAAACTCCCTGAGAAACCGGTTGATCTGCGCCTTGAGTTCCTCGTTGCCCTTGCGAAGGCCGATGGCCCAGGATTCCTGCCGGAAGGGGGTCAAGATCGCCCGCGTCGCATTCCGATTCCTCTGCCAGTGCCTGTATACGGACATTTGATCGTAGATGAAAGCATCGGCCTTACCCTGGATCACCTCGAGGACGGCCGCGGCTTCCTTGTCGAGTACCAGGACCTTGGCCCGGGGCAGGTTCCCGGCGGCATACGCATGGCCGGTGGTTCCCTTCTTGACGGCAACGACTCTTCCCGGCCCATCCAGATCGGCGACGGATTGCACGGGGGAATCCCGGCGCACCAGCAGGCAGAGGCCGGTCTTGAGATAAGGGTCCGAGAAGTCGATGGACTGCATCCGCTCCTCGGTGGCCGTCATGGAAGACAGGATCAGGTCGATCTTGCCGGTCTTGAGCGCTGGGATGAGCCCGTCGAAGGCGATGTTTTCAACGACGATCTTCTTGCCCAGGGCCTTTGCCAGGGCGTAAGCCAGTTCCACGCTGATTCCCGCCGGGTTTCCTTTCTCGTCCGTCATTTCGAAGGGCGGGTAGGAGAGCTCCATTCCGATCACCAGGGTTTCTTTCTCCATGGGTTGCGCCCCGGAGGTCCGGATCAAGCCTCCCCCGGCCAGGCAGAACAGAAGAATCCCCAACACCGCGCCCTGCCGGGCTGCGTCCCGCAAAAGCCTCTTCATGGTTCCCGTCCTCCTCGGAAGCCGCGGCTCGCCCTCAGGAGAAATTGCCCTCGTCCGGCTCCTTGTGGTCTTGGATGTGCGGGTTTTCGAGGTCGGGCTCCTCCCAGGGCTACGAGATACGGATGGTGGTCCCTTCTCCCACCCGGGATTCCTTGGAAAAGGAGCCTCCCGAAAGCTTCACGCGCTCCCGCATGCCGGTCAGTCCCAGCCCTTTCTTCTCGATGCTGCCGGCAAGGGCCGCCGGGATATCGAACCCGATCCCGTGGTCCCGGATGACCATGGAGACGGTTTGGTCCAGGCGGTCCAGGGAGACCTCCACCCGTCCCCGCCCGGCTGCATGGCTCGATCCAAAACGGCTCCGTGTCCGGGAGGACCTCGCTGAGGGTTCGCCCCACGACCTCCTCGGCCTTGAGACCCGTGTGTTTTTCGAAGCTGGGGTTGACCTCCAGGGCACGACAGTCACAGGGCCGACCGTCGGCACCACACAGGATCTCGCCGTAGACGAATCCGTCGGTCATGGAATTGAAAAGACCGCGATACCGCGCCGGGCTTTCCCGGAGCACCTCCTCGCTCTTCTTCAGCTCTCGAAACAGGAGGTCGTAGGGTCTGGCCAGCCCCGTTTCGATGACGGCTTTGTACAAGAGGGAAAAGGATGCGATCTTGAGGATGTGTCCGACCCAGTTGGAGAAACCGTGGACGTGGATGTAGAAGGTGAAGGCCGGCTCGGAGGCGATGGTCAGGCCGATGGACCACACCACCAGGCGGAACACCCCCTCGTCGAACCGGTCTCGATGCCGAGCGCCCAGAAAAACGGAGGCCGGGAAAATCAGGCAAATCCCGTATTCGCTTGCCTTTTTGAACACGGTCAATCCGCTTCCTTCCGCGAAACAGGCGGGAAAGACCTCCCAGTGGAGGATTCCCGGGAGCAACAGGGAACAGGCGAGGGTGTGCCCCATCAGAAGCGGGGAGACGTCGATCTTTCGTCGGAAGAAGAGCGGGGCCGGCAGCAAGGAGACGCTCTCGGTGAAACGAGCGGCGACCCACCGTTGAGTCGGCAGGTTGGTGTCCGTCCGGGGAAAGACCCCCATTCCCTTGTAGGCGAGGGTATGGACGAGGTCCAGGGCCCCCACGAACGGGTAGGCAATGCCGAGGAAAAGGAGGCAATTGTTGTCGAAGAAACGCCGGGAATTCCAGGCCCGGGCAAACATGCCGAAGGCAATGACGATGGAAAACAGCTCGACCAGGCTGTGAAACAGAAGATAGGGCGAGGCCGCCAGGGAGAGCGCGACCGGCAACCCTGCCCGCACTGCCGGGTTGATTGCCTTCGCGGAGATGGAATGGGTTGTCATATCGGGCTGCTCCGAAAACACGAAACCGTCGTCACGGAACCGCGTGGGTCGCGCTCTCCCCCGGGCGGACGGACCCCCGGTCGCACGGATCGTTCACATAACGGCGGGCTGCCCGGTGGATGCCAGCACCGTACTCCACACCCAGCCCTGGGGATCGAGCTTCTTTCGGCTGGAAACGGCCATGGGGATCGGCACATGGGTGAACTCCCCTCCCCAGTCCCCCACCACCATGTTGGTGAGGCCCGCCATCCCCGCATGGACCGCGTTCTGGCCCAGGAGCAGGCAGTAGGCCGAATCGTGTGCGTTGGCCGCAACGCTCCGAATGGTGTAGCTGGGATCGATGTACTTGAGATTCACTTCTTTGCCCCGTTCCTTGAAATGGGCGTTGATGCGATCTCGCAGGAAGGCGCCGATGTCTCCCAGCCGGACGTTTCCGGAAGCGTCCCGGGCCTGAGTCCCCTGCAGGAGGTCCTGGCCTGCGCCCTCTCCCACCAGGATGACGGCGTGGCCTTTGCGCTCCAACCGTTCCTCGAGGTTTTGGAGAAAGCCTTCCAGGGTGAAGGGAATCTCGGGAACGAGGCAGTAGTTCACATCGTTGTAGGCAAGGGCGGCAAAAGCGGGGATGAACCCCGATTCCCGACCCATGAGCTTCACCAAGCCCACCCCGTTTCGGGCCCCGGTGGCCTCGGTGTGGGCGGAGAGGATGGCGTCCCCGGCTTCGCTCACCGCCGTCTCGAAGCCAAAGGACCGCTGGACAAAGGAAATGTCGTTATCGATGGTCTTGGGGACCCCGATCACGGAGATTTTGAGCCTCCGCTCGGCGATCTCCCGGGAGATGGCCTGGGCTCCCCGCAGGGTTCCGTCCCCGCCCAGGGTGAAGAGGATTCCCACGTTCATTCGTTCCAGGGTGTCCACCATTTCGGAAACGTCCTGGGGTCCCCGGGACGACCCCAAAATCGTTCCCCCCTGTTCGTGAATCCGGGAAACCGATTGGGGGGTCAGTTCCAGGGGAGCATGCCGGAAGCGGGGGGAAAGTCCCTCGTAGCCGTAGAGAAAACCGAAGAGGTTCCGAACCCCGTAGTGGTGGAAGAGGCTCATCACCACGGATCGAATCACGTCGTTCAGACCCGGACACAAGCCTCCGCACGTGACAATGCCGCACTTGAGCTTGGTGGGATCGAAGTAGATTTTCTCTCGGGGCCCCGCTTTTTCGAAGGAAGGCGGGACCTTGCCGCCCTCGAGGAACTTCATGACGGTCCGGGGATCGCGGTGATAGAGCACCCGGTCGTCTTCAGGGACAAAATGGGCGCAGGACATGGGAGAGGGGATGCGGCATTCTCCCAGCCTGGCTATGGTGAAATCAAACTCCGTTTCCGTCATCGTATTCCTCCTGCTGAACGCCGGGCCATGGGTGGCGAGCCGTGTGGTGCGAAGGACCGGCTCGAATCAAAGTGCCCGACCATCATAGCAGAAAAGGCCCCGGAGCGGGAAATCAGTGGCTCGTCGAGGGGGCATTCCCCGGGGACTCAGCCCCGGGTTGGACCCTTGTTCTGGCACAACGGGGCAATATTGGGGTAAAATCCACCGTCCTCGATGAACCCCCGGGCAAGAGAGAGGTGTGAGGAAAATTCCATGCGTTGGTCCATGCCTTTTCCGTTGAACATCCGTCAGAAGGTCATGGTGGGGTTGACGGTCATTCTTCTGGTGGTCATTTCCATCGGGACCCTTTCCTACCGGTACCTGCGTGAAATCGAACGAAAACAGCACTTCGTCGAGGTGGCGGACGACCTGAGCAACATCATTCTCGAGATGCGCCGGTACGAGAAGAACTACCTCTTGTACGGTTCCCGGGAAGACGTGGAGGAGAACCGCCGCTACGTCCTCCAAGGCAAGGAGGTGCTGAAGAAGATGACGCCCGAGGCCCGGGAGTTTCAGGCAGGTCCTTTGCTGATCCGCCTGGAGCAGGAGCTGTGGGGCTACGGCGCCCTGATGCAGCGAACCGTCCAATGGGCCGAAGGGGACAAAACGAAGCCGGATCCCCGCTGGGAAGAGCAATTGCGGGAGCACGGCAAGAGCCTCGTGGACCTTTCCCAGGAGATGGTGCGGTTCGAACGAAGGAGGATTCTCAAGATCATACAGACCCTCAAGACCCAGTTGCTCGCTTCCCTGGCCATGTCCGCGCTCCTGGGCGTTTTCTTGATTCCCGTGGTGGCCCACAAGATCATCCGGCCTTTGCGCACCATCGAGAATACGACCCATCGCATTGCCCGGGGGGAGTTCAGCCCGCTGCCGGTTCCGGAAACCCCGGACGAGACCCAGCAGGTGGTGCAGGCGTTCAACCGGATGGTCGTCGAGCTCGAGAAGCACCAGGACCAACTGGTACAGGCCAAGAAGCTCTCTTCCCTGGGGACCCTCACCTCCGGGATCGCCCACCAGTTGAACAACCCGTTAAACAACATCTCGACCTCCTGCCAGATCCTCCTGGAGGAGCTGAATCACCCGGATTCGGAACTGATGCGGAGGATGCTGGGCAACATCGAACAGGAGGTTCACCGTGCCCGGGATATCGTTCGAGGGCTCCTCGAGTTTTCCCGGATGAGAGAGTTCTGCCTTGCGCCCACGTCCTTGCCGGAGGTCGTCGAGCGTTCCATCGGCCTCATATCCAGCCAGATTCCTCCCCGCATCGAGGTGGTGGCGGACATTCCCCCGGATCTTAGCCTGAGCCTGGATGCCCAGCGAATGCAGCAGGTGTTTTTGAACCTGATCGAAAATGCGATCCAGGCTATGGAACCACCCGGGCAGATCCGGATTACCGCGGGCCGGGTGCCCGAGGAAGGCGCAGTCCTGATTTCCGTGGCGGACACCGGAAAGGGTATCCCCGAGGGCCTCCTGGGCAGGATCTTCGATCCCTTCTTCACCACCAAGGAAGTGGGGGTGGGGACGGGTTTGGGACTTTCCGTGGTCTACGGGATCATTCAGAAGCACGGGGGAACCATTTCCGTGGAAAGCAAACCGGGGGAAGGAAGCCGGTTCATTATCCGGCTGCCCGCCGAAACCGTATGCTGAAGGAGAGGGTAGGGAAGTGAGAGGACCGCGCATCTTGATTGCGGATGATGAGCGCATTGCGAGGGAAAATCTCGAGCACGTGCTCCGAAAGGAAGGGTTCGACACTACTTGCGTGGAAAACGGCGAGTCGGCCATCCGGGAGCTCGAACGGGAGGAGTTCGATCTCGTCATGACCGATCTTTGCATGCAGCCGGTGGACGGAATGCAGGTCCTCGAACGGGCCCGGGAGCTTTACCCCGACACGGAAGTCATCGTCATCACGGGGTACGCCACCGTAAACTCCGCCGTCGAAGCCATGCAAAAAGGCGCCTACCACTACCTTCCCAAGCCCTACAAGATCGAAGAGGTTCGAGCCCTGGTGCGAAAGGCTCTGGAGAAAAGGTCCCTCCGGCAGGAAGTCACGGCCTTGAGGCGGCAAATTCGGGACCTGGGGGAATCTTCCCTGCTCATCGGCAAGAGCGCCGAGATGGAGGCTCTCAAGAGAACCATCGAACAGGTCGCTCCCACGGACTGCAACGTCCTCATCCTTGGGGAGACCGGCACCGGCAAGGAACTGGCGGCGAGGATGATTCACCGGCTCAGCCCTCGGCGGGACAACCGTTTCCTGGCCGTCAACTGCGGGGCTTTCAACGAAGAGCTGCTCGCCAACGAGCTTTTCGGGCACGATCGCGAGGCCTTCACGGGGGCTCGGGGAATCAAGAAAGGACTGCTGGAAGCTGCCGAAGGGGGGACGGTGCTCCTGGACGAAATCGGGGACATGCCTCCCCCCATGCAGGTCAAGCTGTTGCGGGTCTTGCAGGAAAGAAAGTTCCTGCGGGTGGGCGGAACGGAGGAAATCCCCGTGGACATCCGGGTCCTGGCGGCCACCAACAAGGATCTCAAACACGAGGTCGAGATGGGCTCGTTTCGCCGGGACCTCTTCTACCGCATCAACGTCATCACCCTGCATGTGCCGCGCCTGGCGGACCGAAAAGACGACATCCTTCTCTTGAGCTTCCACTTCCTGGAAAAGATCTCCCGGGCCCAGGGCAAAAAGATCGAAGCCATGTCCGACCGGGTGACGGAAATTCTTCTCTCCTACGAGTTTCCCGGCAACGTTCGGGAGTTGGAAAACATCCTGGAACGGGCGGTTACCCTGGCACGGGGAACTACCATCGAGGTGGAGCACCTTCCGTCGGATCTCCGCAGGCCGGGCCTTCGGGTTCACGGACCCCGGCGGGGGTACCTTTCGCTGGAGGAAAACGAAAGGGAATACATCGCCTGGATTCTCCGGGAGGTGAAAGACAACAAGACCCGGGCAGCCGAAGTGCTCGGCATCGACCGGGTCTCCCTGTGGCGCAAGTTGAAACGCTACCGGATGGAATGAGGCCGGGGCAAGAACCCATGCGGCAGGGTCCCCCGAGCCTTGCTATGCCTCCGCATATCCGGGTTCCAGAGTGGTGTGGGCCGATTTCCAGCCCAGGATCATGCTGCCCACGATGATGACGGCCCCGGTTCCCAGCGCCAGGCACATGGTGACGAAGCTCGCTCGATCGAGCACGCCGAGGATCCCGGAATCCAGGGAAACCAACCCCAGCCGGTGGAGGTAGATGGGAACCGCAAGGGCCCGGCTGAATGCCACAATGAGCATGATGGTCGCCATCACGGTCTTGATGGTGTGTTCTTTGACATACGTGGTTCCAATGGCCCCCAGTTGGACCCCGAGAATGGACCCCGCCAGGATGATCAACGTCAGCCGGATGTCCACCATGCCGTAGGCGGCCCAGTTGATCGTCCCGGCAAGGCCCATGACGAAAGCGATGACCAGTTCGGTGGCGGTGGAAACGAGGCTTGAAACCCCCATGGCGTAGATCATGCCCGGGACTCCCACGAACCCGCCCACGGCGATGGTGGCGGCAAGAACGCCCGTGGCAAACCCCACGGGAACCGTAAACCACAACGAGATTCGCACGTTGGCGGTCTTGAAATGAATCATGGGGGGAAGGTGAATCTTTTGGAGCTTCAAAGCCAGGGCCGAGACCTGCTCTTTCCCCCCGGATTTCCACGTCTTCCAGGCATCCCGGGAAACATAGCCTCCGACCACCAGGAGAATGCTCACGAAAGACAGGCTCACGTAAAGGTCCGAGCCTGCCGGTCCCCAACGGTCCAGGATGAAGTGCTGAATCCGGATTCCCGCCTGGACGCCGACTCCCGCCGATGCGGCCAGCACCAGCCCCAGCTTGATATCCACCTGGCCGTATTTGAAACGCTTGCAGGCCCCCACCAAAGCCTTGGGAAACTTATGGCACATGTTGCTGGCCACCGCGATGGTCCCCGGAACGCCCAGGCTCATCATTCCCGGGGTCAGGACGAAAGCCCCTCCCGATCCGATGAACCCGCTCACGAGCCCTCCGATAAGACCTACCAGGAAAAGAAACCCGACGGACAGCGGGTCCAAATGGATAAACTGGATTGCTTCATTGACCGGAACCATTCTTTCTCT
>Ga0116192_1002148_pt1 | contig 13302 bp, 8 predicted proteins | sample AD_UKC113_MetaG_FD_89876 | JGI IMG/M metagenome (GOLD analysis project Ga0116192, IMG submission 89876) | Active sludge microbial communities of municipal wastewater-treating anaerobic digesters from Hong Kong - AD_UKC113_MetaG | ecosystem: Engineered > Bioreactor > Anaerobic > Digestate | place... | reverse complement strand
GGCGGCGTATAGTCTTTTATAAGAGCAAATTCACCGGTCTGTCGGCTATAAGCCCAGATAAAATCCTGGTTGACATCGAGTTGGTTTCCCCGAAACTGCCAGTTTTTATCAACGTACTGATAAATTCCAACTTGACTGATGTCCTGAGCACATACAGGATTTTTAAAGCATACCTGAATTGAATCGTGCAAAGGCTGGTTAGTGGGATGAAGTCCATAGCGCGCCGATATCATTTTGCCGCCTTTGATCTCGGTAGCCTCTTTAGTTTCCAGCCAGACAAGCAGTGAATCGAAAACCGCATCTCTGGGAAAAACTGCTTTGAAGACGGAGTCTTGGCTAAGGCAGATATTTTCATTGCTGGGTACTATGCATTTAAGATTTAATCGCCCACGAAAGATATTAGTTAATTGATTGTCAAAGCGGATTTCATAGGCAGAGGCGTCGCGCCAATAGGCAAAGGGCACTGGCACAGTCATATATTCGGTCGGGGAAATCCGGATTAGCTCGACTTTCCCCAGCCCGTTACTGGTCTGAAGATCGAAAGTCGGATTGCTATCGAGAACGGCGCTGAAAGTCAGGAGCATCAAGAAATTTTTGGGATTGTGGATGAATGTATAATTCAATGAAATCACCGAGGATTTTTCGGCTTGATTCAAGTTAATAAATAATGGTTGAAATTGATTGCCGTCAACGCCAACCGCCTCGATTTTAAGATATTCATTATCCACTGGTTGATCAATCAATGATAATTTATAAAATTCCGCAGTCGTATCAGTTAATGCAAGATTAGCCTGGCGAAGATAATGGCCGTTTTTATTAACCCAGCGAGCTTTAAAATTTTCTACAATCGGCTGGGCGGGACGCGATAGAAACAGTTGATAACCTTCTTCGCCGGTTTGAATTTCTACCGATTCAAAGGAAGTAACAGGAGCGGAAAGGATTTTGAAGTCCACCATAGCCTGATTCTGATTTTTATCATAAGCAATTATGCGCACTGAATGTAATCCGGTCTCCAGATCAATAATACCGGTAGCCTCCGGCAGGGTATTCATTGGCATATTTTTATGTGGTGCGATTGTCCATAAACGATTGTACACTTCACCCAGGTCATGATCCAGCTGGTAATTGCGGTCTATTATGGCAAAGTGAGTTTGCTCGTAGCTGAATCGGTCATATTGAACCTGGAAATAGAGGCTGTCGTCAATAAATAATTTAATACCGTAAGGCGGGTAAACGTTTGGAACGCCCTTGATCGTATCGTGAACTTTTATTTCTATTCCGAATTGTCCTTCAACTTGAATCGGTCTTTTAAGAATGTGGTGATTAATTTTCTTTTGAATAGTTTTAAAGGTTTGAGTCATCGGCAATCCGTTAATGCGAGCATCGAGACTTATGGGCGTAACGGCAATGCCGCTGATGGTTGGGGCAGTTTTATCGTTCACAGTAAGATTAGTGTTCAGAGGATTAAAAGGATTATCCAGGCTATCGCGGAGTTCAAAATGTAGGTGTGGATGAAGAGTCCCAGTTTCGCCGGTATATCCGATGATTTGTCCCTTGGTAACGCGCAAATCATCTTGCTTAAGATTAACTTCAATGCGGTAACGCTTCTGACGCTCCTGTTCAGCCTTTACAATAGTTGAGAGTGGCTCTGCGAAATCGTCCAGATGAGCGTAAACCGCGATGTTGCCGTCATCCAGTTGGTGGTAAATTACTTTGCCATAGCCCGTAAACGAGGTGCGAATAGTTTTGATATAACCGTTCTCGATGGCAAAAACCGGATAGCTGGTGCGTTGGTTGGTTTTAATATCGAGGCCGGCGTGTAGATGATTGACACGATATTCGCCGAAAGTCGAACTAATAAGCCGGCTGGAGTTAGTTGGCCAGAGGTAATTCTGAGAAAGTGTGGTTTGAAAAAGGAGAACAATAACCGAGGCGAGTGGGAAATATCTCATGCCGTAAAACTAATTTTCATTTCGGGGTGGAATATAAGAAAAATTAGCTCCAATTTTCAAATTTTATTTAGTAAGCAATCGGTAGCATTTCAATTAGGCTCAAACGGAATAATCAAAGATTACCGATTTATTACGCCCACTCCGTTTGGCTTGATAAAGGGCTTTATCGGCGGCATCAACCAATTGGGTTTCATCAATCATCCCAGCGGGATTAAACTGAGCGATACCGATGGAAATTGTAATACTGACAACAGCCTGTTCAAAATAAATTTTCCTTTTGGCGACGATCGTACGGATTTTTTCAGCTACTAAGAAAGCTTCCTTTTCTCCCGTCTCCGGCAATAGGACGGCAAATTCCTCTCCGCCATAACGGGCACAAAAGTCATTTTTGCGTAAACAGGTCAACAAAATCTGACCCAATGTTTTTAAAACCTCATCACCGAAGAGATGTCCGTGAGTGTCATTGACAATTTTGAAGAGATCAATATCAAGCATCAGTAGGCTCAACGGTGAATTGTAGCGGATACTGCGAGCAGTTTCTCGTTTTAGTTCCTGGTCGAAATAGCGGCGGTTATAAATACCGGTTAGAGCATCGGTAGTCGAGAGCGCTTCTAGCCGCCGATTGGCTTCTTCTAAGGCTTGAGTGCGTTCCCGAACGCGGCTATCCAGCAGAGTATTTAAATCCTGCAGATCCGAGCGGGCCGATTTAAGCTCTTCGATAGCCTCTTTTAGGTGTAACTCGCGAGTCTCAAACCTCCGAAGTAGATTGTCGAGTATCGTTGCCAATTGGCGCAAGGAATTCGGTACGCCGATTCGCATAAATTTCTTAAAGGATTCATCGTTATATTCGCCACGTGAGACTGCCTCAATCTGGCTGACGAATTCTTCGAACAAATTCTGGTCCCAATCTTTCATTTTCGACAGTTATTTTATGAATGGTTTTGTGTTACTGGAATCCCATATCAACGGAACAAATCTGACCGGCAGAATCTTCTGGCTGTTCAATCCCAGCGGTGTTTTTTCGATTAAAGTCAATTCCTGACCGCCGCAGGAACTTCCGAGAGGAATCACCAGCCTTCCGCCCAATGCCAGCTGGTCAACTAATGCCGGTGGTATTTCGGGACTGGCGGCTGTGACGATTATATGACTAAATGGAGCTTTCTCGGGCCAGCCAAGACAGCCATTTCCGATTCGGAATTCTACGTTATGGATGCCGATCTGGGACAGTACTTTTTGAGCGCGCTGAGACAGTTCACCGATTCGCTCAATGGTGAATACATTGCCGGCTAATCGGGCTAGAATTGCTGTTTCGTAGCCACTGCCGGTGCCGATTTCCAGTACCCAGGCTGATTTATCAATTTGCAAAGCGGCAATCATAAAGGCTACCACATAAGGCTGAGAAATAGTCTGACCGTATCCAATTGGCAGGGGCTGATCACTATAGGCCAGCGTTCGTTGAGTGTCATCAACAAAGAGGTGACGCGGTACCTGTCGAAAAGCCTCCAATAATTCCGGGTCTCTAATATTGCGGGCTAAAATTTGTTCGGCGACCATTTCGTCGGCTGTCTGACAATTATCTGGTGAAAAATTGTTCATTGGTCCGATTGACGCGAAATAGATTCCAGGAGATGTTTTACGTCGCGTAGAGTCTCGATTTTGACGTCTTTCAGATAATTTAGATGAATTGTCTTAAAAGTCGAGTTGATGGCAACTCCTTTGATAAATTGAACGAGCGTCAGCGGAATATGCAAAGTTTTCAAGGTGATGCAATTTAGAAGGTATTCAGGATCTTCAGGGGCCAACTGCGCTAAAGTAGTTCTGGTGCTCTGTAATGATTTACGCCGTCGGCTGATCTCCTGTAGGTCTGTGAATTGGACCTGGTAAGGATGAATCGGACGCAGTTGAGCATTCAACCACTCCAGCCCGGATTTGAAGCAGGTTTCAAAAAAATTGCGGTAACGGCGCGGCCCAATATCATTCTGAAGGTAATTCACTATCTTTTGATAAAATTGACCTCGATAATTTTCCCACTGTTGAAAATGACTGCGAAGTAAAAAGTAGCCGTTGGGCGTCTTGATACTGTTTTGATTATTGAAAAAGGCTTTAATTTCATAGCGAAAGCGCTGAAGCCGACGATGATATACAGGGGGGAAAAGGTTAAAGATTGGCGATTCTGGACGAGCATCATCGCGAATCATTTGAGCTGGAATCGCGAAGTCAGCGAGTCGGAGCGAATATGATTTGTCCAATCCTTGAAAAGTCAAATCAATCAAAGCGCCAAAATCGGCTAATTTAATGAAGTTGTCAATTTCCTGGTTGAATTCGGGCAGGGTGGTAATCGGCGGCAGATAAATGTCTTCGAATAAATCGGGGAAAAGAGGCATCTGTTGGGGATCGTAATTCTTATACATTACGGATTCCTGTTAAATTATCATTCTCTCCGGGATTGTAGTGTTTTTAGGAATAACGACAATCCCATCCCGGATCGAGAAGAGCTCACTCTCATATTCTTTTAGTTGATTTCGATTTACAATCTGGACATTGTTACCGATGCGGGCATTCTTGTCAATTATAGCATTTTTAATTACACAATTTTGGCCAATTCCTAATTGAGGTGAACCTTCTGGCTGAACCTGTTCGAAGTAATCAGCTCCCATAATGACGCATTTCTCAATGGTGGTACCTTTTTGGATAATCGTTCTAATACCGACAACAGATTCGCTAATCTTGCTCTCACCGATATGACAGCCGTCTGCCAGCAGAGTTTGGGTCAGTGAACAATTCTCTAATCGGGAAGCCGGTAAGGAGCGGGCATGAGTATAAATAGGAGCGTGTTCATCGTATAAAGAAAAAGGCGGTTGGAATCTAGCAAGTTCAAGATTGGCGGTAAAAAACGATTCAATGGTACCAATATCCCGCCAATAGTCATCAAATTGATAGGCACAGACATTAAGCGTAGAAATTGAAGCGGGTATGATATTTTTGCCGAAATCGTCGCTCGGATTTTGTTCGAGAATTTTATGAAGGGTTTCCGTGGCAAAAATATAGATGCCCATCGAAGCTAGAAAGGGCGTCTCGTCTGGTAAGCCGGGAGATTTTAGCTTATCAAGAAGCTCCGAATTGGGTTTTTCCACAAATTGAACTATACGACATTTTTCATCGGTCTGCAAAATGCCGAAATGTCCGGCATCTGGTCGTGAAACCGGCTTGACCGCCACCGTAATTTCCGCCTTATTCTTGATATGATGTTCCAGAAACAAACGGTAATCCATACGGTAGAGGTGGTCACCAGAAAGAATCATAGTATAGGCGGCTTTGATTTCATTGATGAACGGAAGGTTTTTCCGAACAGCATCAGCAGTTCCCTGATACCAGTCAGTGTTTTCCATAGTCTGTTGCGCCGCCAAAATATCAACAAAACCATTACTAAAGGGACCTAAGCTATAAGTGCTGTAAATATGACGATGAAGCGAATGAGTATTGAATTGGGTAAGAATGTAGATTTTATTGATTCCGCTATTGAGGCAATTGCTAATCGGTACATCAATAATGCGGAATTTGCCACCGAAAGGAACGGCCGGCTTGGCTCGATATTTGGTTAAAGGATAAAGCCGTGTGCCTTTGCCCCCGCCGAGAATAATTGCCAAAACGTCAATGATTTTCATAAAAAAATCCCGAATTGGATTAAAGTTAATAAAAATCCTAATAGAAAACCCGTAATTACTTGAGCGATAGTGTGAGCCTTCAACTTCACTCGCGAATAGACGATCAATGAAGCGATCAAAATACCCCAGTAAAAAGTCGGTGAAATTACAAAGCCTAAAGCCGCTATAGGACCACCCAATGCCATACCATGCACACTTATTTTCCAGTATTTGGTGATAATAGTGGCAATAATTGAATTAAATCCATAGCACCACATTAGTAAAGAAATAGAGCGCGGTGCCCCAGACACTTTTAACAAAATCCATACAATAAAATAACCTGCGATACAGACTAAAAAGGGACTAATCCGTTTATCTCTTTCAGGAACGTCCAGGCTGGTCGTCTCCCCTCTTTTTTTTAGGTATAAGACAGAAATGAGTGGGATAAAAATGATAGCGATAAGCACTAACCCTAAATATAGCAATTTTTGAGTTCGATTGATTTCGGAAGTATGCGCAATAATCAAAGCATAGGTCAGCGGCGCTATGACGAGTGGATGCAGAATTACCGAGATTAAACGGGCTACTCGAAGTGCATTTTGTTGATTTTTAGTCAATCGCATAATGACTATAGTCTGGGATAGTTGTGAATCAATAATCTATTATATTTCATTCCGTAAAATTATACGTTCTTTTTATATCAATTTCAACAAATAAATCACGAGAAAAAACATAAAGTTTGTAAAAGCGCTCAATTAATTGACTATTTGATTATTACTATTGAAAGCGTGGTGTCCTAACCACCCTGCCCGACTAATGGTCGCATGACCAATAGGCGGGTAGACGATAGCGCAGTTAAAAAGAATTAAAGGCTAAAGAAAAGACTTGGAACGATTGGTAGCGCTACGGAGAATTCCTGCCCGCGTGGCTGGCACTGGCGGGTCAGGCGGGGAACTCCGGTTACCACATTGAAAGCGTGGTGTCCTAACCACCCTGCCCGACTAATGGTCGCATGACCAATAGGCGGGTAGACGATAGCGCCTTTAAAAAGAAATAAAGGCTAAAGAAAAGACTTGGAACGATTGGTAGCGCTACGGAGAATTGAACTCCGGTTACCACATTGAAAGCGTGGTGTCCTAACCACTAGACGATAGCGCCATTAAAAAGAGCGGGTGAGTGACGGGACTTGAACCCGCGGCCAACAGGGCCACAACCTGTCGCTCTACCATACTGAGCTACACTCACCATCTATATCACTCCCGCAGGAGGTTAGTAAGCCCAGATCAATTTCATGAATGGATCAATTATTTTAAAAAAGCTGTGAAATTTAAGTTATTTATAATCAGAATGTCAATACACCAAGCCCAGGATATCCCCTAATATTTCCAGAACTTATCTGCTAATATGCTGATAATCAGAATGATATTACTTTAACTATCTATTAAATTACCTTTTTTAAAAAATTACTAAAATTAGTTGTGCTTCCCTATCTTAAAACATGCAGGTCAGTTTTTGTGCGTTCATATTTTATCCTTTTCCTAAGACCGGATTCGGTATTTCGGAATTCACTATTATTACTTTAAGCGATGGAAATAAACATCTTTTTTTCGTGATTCAATAAAATTGGATGATGAGGCGAAAACTAATCTGATAATCAAAAAGCGCAGGTGTTTTTCTTAAAATTAGTGGAAGTCTTAATATCAGTGAGTATTTTTGAAATGAACAAGTTTTATTTTAAAAATGCTTGGAATTCTGATCAGTATTTGTAATTTACCCCGCCTTAAGGAACGTAAAGTGATATGGAATTATTAATCGTCGAATCGCCATCTAAAGCCAAGACTATCAAAAAATACCTCGGTAACAATTTTAAAGTCATGGCTTCGGTTGGTCACATCAAAGATTTACCGGAGAAAGAACTCGGTGTTGATCTTCAACACGATTTCAAACCGAAATACGTTACAATCAAAGGCAAATCTAAAATTATAAGTAATCTGAAAGAGTCCGCTCAATCTGCTCAACGTGTTTATTTAGCCCCTGATCCAGACCGCGAAGGTGAAGCGATTGCCTGGCATATAGCCAATGTTATTGACGTTCCATCCGATCGCGTTCAACGAGTTCTTTTCAATGAAATAACCGAAAGTGGCATTCGTTATGGACTTAGCCATCCGCGCCAGATAGATATGAGCCTGGTGAATGCTCAACAAGCCCGGCGGGTCCTCGATCGGCTGGTCGGCTATCAAGTCAGTCCTTTTCTATGGCGCACGCTTTATAGCGGGTTGAGCGCCGGACGCGTGCAGTCCGTCGCGGTGCGTATCATTTGTGAACGCGAAGTCGAAATCGAGCAGTTCATTCCTCTTGAATACTGGGAAATAACGGCACTGCTCCAGACACCCCAAAACGAAAAATTTTCTGCCAAGCTCATTAAAATTGACAATAAAAAAACTGCTATTTCGAACGCATCCGACGCCAACAAACATTTAGCGATTCTGAAAAATGCTACCTATCAAGTCAGCAATATCGAAGAGAAAGAAGTCACCAAATCACCCTCACCACCTTTCACGACCAGCACCCTGCAACAGGAAGCCACGCGCCGTTTTCGCTACTCGCCGGAAAAAACTATGCGCATTGCTCAGAATCTTTACGAAGGTGTCGAAATTGGTGGTGAACCAGTCGGCTTGATAACCTACATGCGCACTGATTCAGTACGTATTTCTAAGGAAGCTATCACCGGTATCCGTGAATATATCGAAAAACATTACGGCGCAAAGTTTCTTCCACCTAACCCGCGCCATTTTAAAACTACTAAAAGAAACGTGCAAGACGCGCATGAAGGAATTCGCCCCACGCATTTTGAATACACGCCGGAAGTAGTTGCTCCCTACCTTTCGCCAGAACAGAAAAAGCTCTATACTCTAATTTGGAATCGCTTCGCCGCCTGTCAGATGTCTGCGGCCGTTTACAAACAAAAAATTATAGATGTGACAGCCGATAATTACCTTTTTCGCGCTACCGGCAGTGATTTGATTTTTGACGGCTACCTGCGTGCTTGGCGCGAGGAAAAAGCCGAGGACGAGAAAAAAATTGCTCTGCCGATCAATATACAAAAAGATGACCGGCTCACCTTATTAGAACTCCAACCGGAGCAAAAATTTACCGAACCGCCGCCCCGCTTTACCGAGGGTACGCTTATCAAGGAGTTAGATAATCTCGGTATCGGTCGCCCAAGCACTTATGCCACCATCGTTTCGACTATTATTACCCGTAAATACGTTGAACGTAAAGGTGGTTACCTAGTACCGACCGACCTCGGTAAAACCGTTAATAAATTGCTCGTAGATGGTATGCCTGATATTTTCAATGTCAAGTTCACCGCTCGAATGGAAGCCGAACTGGATGACATTGAAGGCAATCGTAAAGAATGGCAAAAGGTCATCAGCGAATTCTATCAGCCTTTTCATAAATCGCTCGAAGAGCTCCAAGCCCAGCGCCGCGAAATCAAAACCGGCCTCCAGGAAAAAACTAATGAAAAATGCGAGATCTGCGGCGCTCCGATGGTCATCAAATGGAGTCGCAATGGGCGTTTTTTAGCCTGCTCGGCTTTTCCCGAATGTAAAAACACCCGGCCGTTAAATACCGCGCCGGTTGCGCCGACCGAATCCAAAACCTGCCCCAACTGCGGCAGTCCGATGACAATTAAAGATGGGCGTTTCGGCAAATTTTGGGCTTGCACCAAATATCCTAAATGTAAAACGACCGAACCATTCACTTTGAATATCAAATGCCCGGAACCAGATTGCGACGGGCAAATCGTTCAAAAGCGCACCAAAAAAGGCAAAATTTTTTACGGATGTAATCGCTACCCGAACTGCAAGTTCGCTACCTGGAATGAACCGGTGGCTCGCCCCTGCCAGAACTGCGATAGCCAATTTTTGGAACGCAAGATTAAACGCGATGGCAGTGTTCTGCTGATTTGCCCAAAATGCAAAACTGAAACAGCAGACGAGTGAAAAATCACATGTTGCTTAATTAGAAATTTCCTTCTGAACTATTTGTAAATTAAATATTGAAATGTGAAAATTAGGGAAAAAATGGGAAAACAAGTTAGTAACGAACAAATGGATAAATTAGTCTCGCTATGTAAACGGCGCGGCATCATCTTTCAATCCAGTGATATTTATGGCGGGCTGAGCAGTACCTGGGATTATGGCCCGCTCGGTGTCGAACTTAAGCGTAATGTCAAAGATTTGTGGTGGCATGATATGGTCACCAGTCGGGAAAATGTCGTCGGTATGGACGCCGCTATATTGATGCACCCCAAAGTCTGGGAAGCCTCCGGGCACGTCGCCAATTTTCATGACCCACTGATTGATTGCAAGAAATGTCAGGCGCGTTTCCGGGAGGATAAAGCTCCAGCCTATTTTAAATGCTCCAATTGTAATTTTAACTTTTACGTCAATGATGGTTTAATTGAAGTAAAAAAGGAATTCGCGGCGCATTTTCCCGATTTATACGCTCGCGAAATAGCGCATTATCGCGATTCCGACTGTCCCCATTGCGGCGGCCAGAGAACCATCAAATTGGAAAAAATCGCCTGCCCGAACTGCGGCAGTTCGGAACTATCACCCGCCCGCCAATTCAATTTAATGTTCAAAACCCACTTTGGTCCATCGGAAGATTCTGCTTCTGAAGTCTATTTACGGCCGGAAACGGCGCAGGGCATTTTTGTCAATTTCGATAATGTCATTTCCACTACGCGTGTCAAACTACCGTTTGGTGTCGGTCAGATCGGAAAGGCTTTTCGCAATGAAATCACGACCGGCAATTTCATTTTTCGCTCCCGCGAATTTGAACAAATGGAAATGGAATTTTTTGTCAAACCGGAAGAGAGCGGGCGCTGGTACGAGTATTGGGTCAATGAACGCTTCAACTGGTATAAAAAACTCGGTGTCCGTGCGGAAAATTTGCGGCGGCGTCCGCACGAAAAAGAAGAACTGGCCCATTATGCCAAAGCCTGTACTGATGTTGAATATAAATTTCCCTTCGGCTGGTCGGAACTGGAAGGCATCGCCGATCGGCAAACTTTCGACCTTGAGCAACACATGAAAGCCAGCGGCAAGAAGCTGACTTATTTTGATAGCGAAACGAACACGCATATCGTACCAGCCGTTGTCGAAAGTTCTGCTGGCGTAGATCGCACCATTCTGACGGTTTTGTGTGATGCTTACTGGGAAGATGCTGAGCATGACCGCGTCGTCTTGCGACTCGATCCGAAAATAGCTCCGACCAAAGTCGCTATCCTACCGCTCGTCAATCGTGATGGAATGCCGGAAATCGCGGAAGCCATTTTTAACGATGTAAAAAAACAGTTTGCGGCTTTTTATGACCAAGCCGGTTCCATTGGACGACGCTATCGGCGCCAGGATGAAGCCGGGACGCCGTTTGGAATTACCGTGGATTCGCAGACCTTACAAGACGGCAGTGTAACATTGCGCGATCGCGATACACTCGAGCAGATCCGTCTCCCCAAAGAGAATATTGTCAAGGTACTGCAGGAAAAATTAGCGTTGTAAGGAACCGTCGAGGTTCTTCGATCAGATTAACAAGACATCTTTTTCCTTCATTAATTCGTGCTGAGCGGATAAAAAATCTAAAAATTTAGCGCCGTTTTCTACCCTGCTCAATTAATTTCCCTGCTCATTATTCTTAAGATTAATCTACTCGGTATAACTAAAACTTGAAAAAAAAGTCAATTCGGCGTAAACTTAGCGCTGATTTTTTACAGTTAATAGAATAACATGAAGAGGTAAAAAAATGACAACTCAAAAATCTAAAACCCCTAAATATGTCTACTTTTTCGGCGGTGGTAAAGCCGATGGAAATGAAAGTATGAAGGAATTGTTGGGAGGAAAAGGCGCTAACTTGGCTGAAATGGCTGGTCATCCCGATCTGCGCTTGCCGGTGCCGCCCGGTTTTACAATCACAACCGAAGTCTGCACCTATTATTATCAACATAATCGCAAGTATCCGGCGGAACTGAAGGAGCAAGTCGAAGCGGCTCTAGCCAAAGTGGAAAAAATCATGGGCCGTAAATTCGGTGACCCAGATAATCCCTTACTGGTATCAGTCCGCTCCGGCGCTCGCAAATCTATGCCCGGCATGATGGAAACCGTTTTGAACATTGGTTTAACCGAAAAAACCATACCCGGCTTAATCAAGCAAAGCGGCGGCAATGAACGCTTCGTTTACGATGCCTATCGCCGTTTGATTATGATGTATTCCGATGTAGTTATGGAAAAAGCCGCCGGGATCGAGCCGAAAGACGATGAGGGAATTCGTCGTCAGCTAGAAAAAATTATGGACGATTTCAAAAAGGCAAAAAACTATACTAGCGACACTGATCTTACCGCCGATGATCTGAAAGAGCTATGTCGGGTGTTTAAAGAACAGGTTAAGAAAGTGCTTGGCAAAGATTTTCCGGACGATCCGTATGAACAGTTATGGGGTGGTATCGGAGCCGTGTTTGCTTCCTGGAATGGCAAACGGGCGGTTGCCTATCGTCGTATTGAAGGCATTCCGGATGATTGGGGCACCGCTGTGACTGTCCAGGCAATGGTCTTTGGTAATATGGGGGACGACTGTGCCACAGGCGTAGCTTTTAGCCGTAACCCCGGAAATGGAGAAAACCAATTTTATGGAGAATATTTAATAAATGCTCAGGGCGAAGATGTTGTCGCCGGCATTCGCACCCCAGCACCAATAAATAAATATTCGGCTTCTGAACATAATAAAGACCTTGTGACTCTGGAAGAGTACATGCCGGCTATTTATAAAGAGCTCGTAGAATACCGGAATCGCCTCGAAAAACACTACCGCGATATGCAGGACATCGAATTTACCATTGAAAAGGGGCGCCTTTTTATGCTCCAATGCCGCATCGGTAAGCGTAATGGTCCCGCCGCCGTACGGATGGCATTAGATATGTTGAATGAAAAACTCATTACCAAAGAAGAAGCGGTCTTGCGAGTTTCTCCTTCTCAACTCGATGAATTACTGCACCCTATTATTGATCCGAAACACGAGAAAAAAATAGAACCGCTTGCCAAAGGTTTGCCGGCTGGTCCCGGGGCCGCCACTGGTCAAATTGTATTCTCTTCAGCCGATGCCGTCGAATGGGCCAAAGCAGGCAAAAAAGTAATTTTGGTACGCGAGGAAACCAACCCTGAAGATGTGGACGGTATGCGCGCCTCACAGGCAATTTTAACTGCTCGCGGTGGTATGACCAGCCATGCGGCGCTTGTTGCTCGCGGATGGGGCAAATGTTGTATCGTCGGTTGCAGTGCTATTCATATAGATTATCAGAAAAAAGTAATGAAAATCGGTGACCGCGTTTTTAAGGAAGGCGATTTTATTACTCTGAATGGGACTAAGGGTTATGTATATGCCGGGACTCTACCGATGATTGACGCTACCGAAAATCCTGATCTGGTAAAATTTCTTAAAATCTGTGATTCTGTCCGCCGTCTGGCTATCCGTACAAACGCCGACACTCCAGCCGATGCTAAACGCGCTCGTCAATTCGGCGCAGAAGGAATCGGGCTATTTCGTACGGAACATATGTTCTACGGCGAAGGTAGCGACGCGCCACTATTTGCCCTGCGAAAAATGATTGTATCTAATACATTAGATGAGCGCCAAAAGGCTCTTGC
>Ga0116192_1002146_pt1 | contig 13311 bp, 9 predicted proteins | sample AD_UKC113_MetaG_FD_89876 | JGI IMG/M metagenome (GOLD analysis project Ga0116192, IMG submission 89876) | Active sludge microbial communities of municipal wastewater-treating anaerobic digesters from Hong Kong - AD_UKC113_MetaG | ecosystem: Engineered > Bioreactor > Anaerobic > Digestate | place... | reverse complement strand
GGTGCCGATGACGGTGGAAAACTGCAGCACCGAGTCGCCCAGCAGATAGGACGCCAGCGCGCCCGCGGCCAGCTCGTACAGCAGCCCGCACGCGGCCACCACGAACACGCTGGCCAGCAGCGCGACGGCGATGGGGCGGGGGGTCGGGTGGGGGTGGGACTGGTGAGGCATCAAAACCAGCTTTCCCCCAGCGCCTCAGCCTGCTGCAGCACAAGTTCCACGGCGCCGTCGGCATGATCCGGTGGGTACTTGTACTTGCGCAGGATGCGCTTGACCATCAACCGCAGGCTGGCGCGCACGCTCTCGCGCTGGCTCCAGTCCACGGTGATGTTCTTGCGCAGGTTGTCGGTCAGTTCATGGGCGATTTTCTTCAGGGTCTCGTCGGTCAGTTCCTTGACCGCCGACTCGTTGTTGGCCAAGGCATCGTAGAAGCGCACCTCGTCATCGCTCAATCCCAGTTGCTCGCCCCGGCTGGCGGCTTCCTTGAACTTCCTGGCCATTTGCACCAGCTCTTCCATCACCTGCGCGGTCTCGATACTGCGGTTCTGGTAGCGAGCGATGACGCTGCCAAGCAGATCCGAGAACTTGCGTTGCTGAACCACGTTGGTGGCGAACTTGGATTTGATTTCGCCTTCCAGAAGGCGCTCCAGCAACTCCACCGCCAGGTTGCGTTCAGGCAGGTTTTTCACCTGCGCCAGGAACGCATCGTCCAGCAGACCAATGTTGGGTTTTTCCAGGCCCACGGCGTCGAAGATGTCGACGACACTCTCCGACACCACGGCCTGGCTGATGATGTGCCGAATGGCGAATTCGCGCTGCTCGTCGGTCTTCTTCTGGGCACTGGTGTCGCGCTTGGTCAGGATGACCTTGACCGCCTGCAGGAAGGCCACTTCCTCGCGAACGGCCTTGGCTTCGTCCAAGGTGCAGCAAAGGCTGAAGGCCTTGCCCATGGCCAGCGCAAAGTCGGCAAAGCGCTTCTTGCCGTCGCGTTTGCTGTCTTTGCCTTCGGATGGGATGCCGAGCACATGGTTGGCGGCCCCGGCCAGGGTCTTGTGGCCCCCGGTGAGAAAGTCCGAGTAGTCATAGCCGTGCAGCAAGGCGCGCAGCACGTCCATTTTTTCCAGCAGCAGCGACAAGGCCTCGTGGGCATCGACGGTGGGCTTGCCCCGGCCTTGGGCTGCGGTGTATTCCTTCATCGCGGCCTTGAGCTCGTTGCCGATGCCGATGTAGTCCACCACCAGGCCGCCCTGCTTGTCCTTGAACACGCGGTTGACGCGGGCAATGGCCTGCATCAGGTTGTGCCCCTTCATGGGCTTGTCCACGTACATGGTGTGCACGCAGGGGGCGTCGAAGCCGGTGAGCCACATGTCGCGCACGATGACCAGGCGCAAGGGGTCGGCCGGGTCCTTGAAGCGCTTTTCCAGGCGCTTCTTGACCTGGGCGCTGTAGAGGTGGGGGCGCAGCAAGGCTTTGTCGCTGGCGCTGCCGGTCATCACAATCTTGACGGCGCCTTTTTCCGGGTCGCTGTCGTGCCAGTCGGGGCGCAGCTGCACGATGGCGTTGTACAGGTGCACGCAAATGTCCCGGCCCATGGCGACCACCATGGCTTTGCCCTCCTGCGCCTGGTTGCGCTCCTCGAAGTGCTGCACCAGGTCGGCGGCCACGCTGGCCACGCGCGGCGCGGCGCCCACCACCTTCTCCAGCGCCGCCCAGCGGCTCTTGAGCTGGGCCTGGACGCTCTCCTCCTCGTCCTCGGCCAGCTCGTCCACCTCCTCGTCCAGCAGGGACAGGTCTTCTTCCTTGAGCCGCAGCTTGGCCAGGCGGCTTTCGTAATAAATGGCGACCGTGGCCCCGTCTTCCTTGGCTTGCTGCATGTCGTAGACCGAGATGTAGTCGCCAAACACGGCGCGGGTGTCGCGATCCTGGCTGCTGACCGGCGTTCCGGTGAAGGCGACGAACGTGGCGCGGGGCAGCGCGTCGCGCAGGTGCTGGGCGTAACCAACCTGGTAGCGGGTCTGATAGAGCGGCGGCTCAAACTCGGCATGCACGGCGCTGCTGCCCGCGTCGCTGGTCACTATGCTTTTAGTAGCTGTCAGCGCTTGACCCATAAGCGCTGGAGTCTGATTTGGCGTCAAACCACCCGCCTTGCGCGTCTTGAGCCTGGCCTCAAAGCCGTACTGCGTGCGGTGGGCTTCGTCGGCAATGACCACGATGTTGCGGCGCTCGGAAAGCACCGGGAACATGTCCTCGTCCTCGCCCGGCATGAACTTCTGGATGGTGGCGAAGACGATGCCGCCCGAGGGCCGATTGCTCAGCAGCTGGCGCAGTTCTTGCCGCGTGCTGGCCTGCACCGGCTGCTCACGCAGCAGGTCGGTGCCCAAGCTGAACACGCCGAACAGCTGGCCATCGAGGTCGTTGCGGTCGGTGATGACGACGATGGTGGGGTTCTCCATCGCCGGCTCCTGCATCACGCGGGCGGCGAAGCAGGTCATGGTGATGCTCTTGCCGCTGCCCTGGGTGTGCCAGACCACGCCGCCCTTGCCGCGCACGCTGGCGGCGCTGCCCTCGCGGGACGCGGCCACCACCTGCGCGATGGCCGAACGCACCGCATGGAACTGGTGGTAGCCAGCAATCTTCTTGACCAGCGTGCCGTCATCCTCGAACAACACGAAGGAGCGCAGGTAATCGAGCAGGGTCGGCGGCGCCAAGACCCCGCGCACCAGGGTTTCCAGTTCGTTGAACTGACCCAGCGGGTCGAGTTGCACCCCGTCGATGGTGCGCCACTGCATGAAGCGCTCGGCATTGGCCGAGAGCGACCCCATCCGGGCCTCGGTGCCATCCGAGATGAGCAGCAACTCGTTGTACTGGAACACATCCGGTATCTGCGCCTTGTAGGTCTGAATCTGGTCGTAGGCCTTCCAGATGTCGGCGGCCTCGTCCGCAGGGTTCTTCAGTTCCAGCAGCGCCAGCGGCAAGCCGTTGACGAACAGGATGATGTCCGGGCGGCGCGTGTGGTGCGGCCCTTTGATGGTGAACTGGTTGACCGCCCAGAACTCATTGCGTGAGGCGTCCTGCCAATCGACCAAACGGACAAAGTCACCGCGGGTTTCGCCGTCCTTCTGGTACTGCACCGGCACGCCACCGACCAGCATTTTGTGGAACGTGCGGTTGGCCGACAGCAGGGACGGGGTGCCCAAATCCATCACCCGGTGCAGCGCGTCTTCGCGGGCTGCGGCTGGCACGTCAGGGTTCAGCCGCCCGATGGCTTCGCGCAGGCAAAACGGCAGCAGCACCTGGCGGTAGCTGACCCGCTGGGGGTTAGGGCCGTCGTGGGCGATGTCCGGGCCGGCAAGGACCGCGTAGCCCAGCTCGGCGAGCCAGCCCAGCGTTTCCTGTTCGAGTTGGTCTTCGGTCATGGGCGGGCTCTCGACGGCGGTTACCGCTGCATCAGCTCGATGTAGCGCTGGTAGCTGTAGCTGCGGTTTTTCTTTTGGCCCGTCAGCTCGGTCACGATGCCCAGCTCGGCCAGCAGCTGCACCGCCGCATTCGCGGTCGGGAAGCTCGTCCCCAGCTTTTGCCGCACACGCTCCACGGTAAAGCGCGGCATCATCGGCAGCATCTCGAACAGGCGGTAACTGGCCGGGGTGGCCTTGGGCGCATTCAGAAGCTGCTTGCGGTCAGCAGCCACCCGGCTGGCAATGCCCACAATGCCGCGCTCGGCCTCGGTGGCCGCCGCTTCAACGCCTGCCAGAAAGAAGGCCACCCACCCCTCCCAGTCGCCGTGCGTGCGAATGGTGGAGAGGTGGCGGTAGTAGTCCATCTGGCGCTGCTTCAAATAGCCGCTCAGGTACATCAGCGGCTCGGGCAGCAGGCCCCAGTGCTCCAGCAGCGCTGCAATCAGCAGGCGCCCCATGCGGCCATTGCCGTCCAGAAACGGATGAATCGTCTCGAACTGCGCGTGCACCAGCGCAATCCGGACCAGCGGTGGCAGGCTGGGCTCCGGCGCGTGAATGAACCGCTCCATATCGCTCAGCAACGCCGCCACATGCTCGGGTGGCGGCGGCACAAACACCGCGTTGCCGGGCCGGGTGCCGCCGATCCAGTTTTGCGAACGGCGCAACTCACCGGGCTGCTTGCCCGCGCCGCGCACCCCGTCGAGCAGCAGGCGGTGCGCATCGCACAGCAGGCGCACGCTGATGGGCAGACCCGCCGGGTCGCGCAGCTTGTCTTGCACCAGCCGGAAGGCGCGCAGGTAGTTGGTGACCTCCTCCACATCGTCGGTGTTGCTCACCGCCAGGCCGGCTTCGTCGTCAAACAGGTCGGTCAGCGTGGCCTGAGTGCCCTCGATCTGCGAGGTGAGCAGCGCCTCTTTGCGGATGGCGCTGTACAGCAGCCAGTCCACCGACGGCACCAGCCCCGCGACCCCGGCCAGGCGGGCCAGCGCCGTCTCTGCCGCGTGATGCGCTGCGGCAAAGGACTCGGGCACCAGCGGCGGGGCGGCGGGCGGCAACGGGTGCGGCACAAACGCCTTGACCGACTCGCCCAGCGTGGTGGAGGTGATGGTGGTGCCGGTGCTGCGCATCGGTTGAAAGAATTCTTGAACAAGAAACCCAGTTATTAAAACATTCTTTAATTAAAAGAACCACTATGAAAGAATGTTTTCATGGTGAAAATCGGGATAGAACCCTTACGCAGCAAGCGCGAACAGCTATTGAAACAGAAGCATTCATGCGCCCGGCATGCCGCCCAAGGCGGCCTCGGTGGCGGGTGCCATGGTGCGGTGCTGCGTTTTCAAGTTCACGCCCTCTGGAACTCAGCGGTAGCGGCTACGAATTTTGATGCGCTTGCCCGCGCCGCTGATCGCGCAGCATGAACAGGTACAGCCCCTCCACCTTCTCGCGCGCCCAGGGCGTTTTGCGCAGGAACTTCAGGCTGGACGACACGCTGGGCTCGCTGGTGAAGCAACGCACCGGAATGCGCCGGCCCAGCTCCTGCCAGCCGTAGTGCGCCACCAGCGCCGTGACGATGGCCTCCAGGGTCAGGCCATGCAGGGGGTTGCGTGGCTGGGCGGGCGGAACTGGCGGGGTCGGAGAGGTCATGGCGTGGCCACTTCAAAGGAGGCCGCTTCGGGCAGGCGCAGCTGGCCGGAGATCAGGCGGGGGAGCAGGGTGTCGCGCATGGCGATGCAAGCGGTTTTGCGTTTAAGCACATAAGCCGTTGATTCATATTGTTTTTTCAACCGTTCCCCGCCTGTGAAAGGTTTGCGTTTAAGCACTTTTTAGGCCCAAAACGGCAGATAGCGTGCGTAGCGCGTGGAGGTCGTGTCCGACTCGTCGGTCTTGATCAGCCCTGCATCCTTGGTCGCGCCGATCACCTGGGAGGCCGTGGCCGTCTTGGACTCCGGCAACCTGAAACGCTCCCGCAAGCTCTGGTTCGACATGCGCTCATTGCTCACATACTTGAGCGCGCAATGCTGGTAGCAGGCCCGCATGCGATCCGGCTTGCCCATGTCGGTAAAGTCTTGGTGCGCAAACAGAACCGCTGTTGTGCGCGTTTCGCTGGTGCGAAAGTCTGGCGCGGGCAATTGGAACACCTCGGCCAGATGAACCACCTTGTCGATGCCGCTGCCTTTTTCTTCGCACACCCGCATGCGGCGCATCAGTTCAGCCAAACGCTCATTGCGCGAGCGGAACTCATCAATGAACCGCTCCAACTTGATGGGTGGCAGCCCTGGGTTGGACACCTCCAGGCGATCCGCATACATCTCGACCATGACGGACTGCCCGGTGGTCTCGAAAGACTGGTGCACCAGCGCATTGGCAACCAGCTCACGAATAGCCTGGCGCGGGAACATCTTCACCTCGTCGCGCAGCGCCTGCTCCACAAAATGGTTGCGCGGCGCGGATGAGTGCACAAAGTCCACCAGCTTCTCAAAGCCCACCGCGTACCCTTGTGGCTGTGGCTCGTCGTAGCGCGTGGCCAGCTTGTTGGCACCCTCGTAAATGACCACCCTGGCAGCCTTGCGCGCCAGCTCGGGCGAAAACGCATCCAGCCGCTTGGCCAACAAAATGGCCGCCAGGTTGGTGATGTTCCAGCCATCGGGCTTGCGCTCTATCAGCCGCTCCTGCGCAAGCCGCTCCAGCACGCCGTCGCGGCTGGTGGGGTAAGGCAGCTGCATCAGGTCGAAGAAAGACTGGGTATCGAGCAGCGCCACCACATCCTCGGGGCCTGCACCCGCGCGGGCGGGGCGATCAAACCAGTCTGGCCCGCCCTCCGCAAAAATGCGCTTGAGCTGATCGGGCGACATGGGCACCAGCTCTTCACCGGCACGCATCAGGTAAGCGCCCTCATGATGCAAGGGCGTGCCTGTCGGGCGCGGGGGAACGGCAAACACCAGCACACGGCCATCGGGGTGCTGCAACTCCTGCACGTCCACACGCATGCGCAGCGCCTCCAGGATGCGAGCCGTGATCTCGCCCCGGTTCTGGAACGCCTGGGTGCCCACCACTTGCCGAGGCCGCTTGTCCGACACACCCAGCACCAGATGGCCCCCGCCTTCATTGGCCAGAGCCACGCAGTAGCGCATCAGCTTGGTGGTGTCGTACTGCTGCTTGGCCTCCTTGAACTCCAGGTGCTCGTTTTCCGCTGCATCGACCATCCAGCGGCTCAAGGCTTCCAACGTCGTCATGGCGCAGCCTCCAAGGCGGCCTGGGCTTCGGGCAGGCGCAGCTGGCCGGAGATCAGGCGGGGGAGCAGGGTGTTGCGGAGGGTGGAGAGGGTTTGGGCTTGCTGTTCGTTCGCGGTCAAGCGTGCAAACAGCGCATCTGCAGTCGCCGTGAATGCATTCATCAGCTCGGGGCTGGGCACCAAGACTGGGATGGGCCGGAATGCCTTCTTGCTGATTTCCATAAAGGTCGATCCATTGGCCCGGCCCTTGATGCCGTCCATGTTTTGGCGGCACCAAAAATACATGTAGAGCGGCGGCAGCAAACCACCCGGCAGCATCGCGATGTAGCCCTGATTGATTGCTAGCGGCACCTGGGCAAGTGCAAGGTAGCCGATAGGCGCACGCGACGACATCAAAAGCGTGCCAGGTGGCAGAAGGCCGGAGCCGATCTTTGCCAGCCCTTGATCGCTGACCTTTCGCTCTGTGTCGAGCAGCACAGGTGCAGCGATGCCAGAGAGATCCTTGGGCGAAGTCCAGCAATGCACAGGAGGTTCCCAGAATGCTTCGTTTTTGGTGTCTGGCGTGGCACCTCCAACCGCTTCAACGGCGTCGCCCACTGGCATCACCCGCCACCCCCTCGGTACCTCCCCCAACTCCGACGTTTCAAACCCATCGGGAAACAGCGCTGCGGTGGCCTCGGCCATGCCTTCGGGCGTGCGGCCTTCCATCTTGGCGCGCACAGGGTCGAAATCGACGAACCAGGACTTGAACAGGGCCTGGGCGATGGCTTCCAGGGTGGCGTTGGTTTCGCGCAGGAGGGTGATGCGGTCGTCGAGAGGTTTGAGCACATTGACTGCTGCTCGTTGAACTCCTATTGGAGGTAACGGGATTTCCAACGCTGCGATAGCTTTCCCCGTGAGGTGCTTAATTGTTGTTCCGGTGAAATACGGCTCAAGCAACCCAACTGCTGCGGAATGCCGCAGCCAATAAAAAAGGTAGTAATTGTTGAGCGTTTCACGTGGTCGTATGCGATGCAGCGCTTTTTGCACCTTCATGCCGGCAGGGCCTGTCCAAATAGCGCATCGTCCCGGCTCGCCACCCTCGCACACAACCAAGTCACCGGGGCGCAAGCCGTATCGCTCCTCTTCATGAACCTCGAACCTCATTTCAGCCAAGTTGGAGAGGTCAAACATGCCCCACCGGACATTGCTGTTACCCAAATAAGGCTGAGGCTGGCCTTTGTTCTTCTGGGCATCCAGCATCTTGCCCAAACAGGCATCGACGTGATCGCCCAAACGCACCACAGGCCACTCAGAACCCATACCCCAGCCCCCCCAGCTTCGCCCGAATCACCGCATCCAGCTCCGCGCCCTGGGCCATTTGCTCGCCCAGTTTTTGGGTGAGCTTTTGCATCTTGTCGGCAAAGGCTTCGTCGTCGTCTTCCACCTCTTCCGCGCCCACGTAGCGGCCGGGGGTGAGCACATGGCCGTGCTGGGCAATCTCGGCCAGGGGCACGCTGCGGCAAAAGCCGGGGATGTCTTCGTAGACGGCGGGAGCGCCTTCGGCGCGGCCCTCACCCCTGCCCTCTCCCAGAGGGAGCGGGAGTAACTCCCCGCGCCAGAGCGCGACTGTGTTGGCGATGCGCTCGATCACCGCGTCGGTCAGCTCGCCCTGCACGCGGCTGATCATGGTGGCGAGCTTGCGGGCGTCGATGAACAGCACTTCGCCCTGGCGCGCCTTCTGTTTGGTCAGGAACCACAGGCAGGCGGGGATCGGCGTGTTGAAGAACAGCTGGCCGGGCAGGGCGACCATGATTTCGACCACGTCGGCATCGACCATGGCCGCGCGGATGGTGCCCTCGTTGTTCTGGCTGCTGCTCATGCTGCCGTTGGCCAGCACGATGCCGGCGCGGCCCGTGGGCTTGAGGTGGTGCAGCATGTGCTGCAGCCAGGCGGTGTTGGCGTTGCCCTGGGGTGGGTCGCCAAACTCCCAGCGCGGGTCGCCTTCCAGGCTGCCGTGCCACCAGTCGCTGACGTTGAAGGGTGGGTTGGCCAGGATGTAGTCGGCCCGCAGGTCGGGGTGTTGGTTGCGAATGAAGGTGTCGGCGGGCTCGCGGCCCAGGTTGTAGTCGATGCCGCGAATGGCCAGGTTCATGGCGGCCAGGCGCCAGGTGGTGGGGTTGCTTTCCTGGCCGTAGATGCTTGCGTCGCCCAGCTTGCCGCCGTGGGCTGCTATGAATTTTTCGGACTGCACGAACATGCCGCCCGAGCCGCAGCAGGGGTCGTACACCTTGCCTTCGTGCGGGGCCAGGATGGCAACCAGGGTTTTGACGATGCTGGCGGGGGTGTAGAACTGCCCGCCGCGCTTGCCCTCGGCGCTGGCGAACTGGCCCAGGAAGTATTCGTACACCTGGCCCAGCACGTCGCGGGCCACGGCGGGGTCGTCGCCAAAGCCGATGGTGGAGACCAGATCGACCAGCTCGCCCAGCTTGCCGTCGGGCAGCTGGGCGCGGGCGTAGCGTTTGTCCAGGATGCCTTTGAGCTTGGGGTTCTCGGCCTCGATGTGCGTCAAGGCGTCGTCGATGCGCTTGCCAATGTCGGGCTGCTTGGCGGCGTTGCGCAGCGCCTCCCACCGTGCGCCTTCGGGCACCCAGAAGACGTTGACCTCTTTGTAATAGTCGCGGTCTTCCAGCTCGGCGGCGATGTCGGCGGGGTCGGCGTCGCCGTAGTAGTAATCGTCGTCGGGGTTGGTGAGGCGGGCCGTCAGCTCGGCGCGGCGGGCGGCAAAGGTGTCAGAGATGTATTTGACGAAGATGAGGCCGAGCACGAGGTGCTTGTACTCGGCGGCGTCCATGTTGGCGCGCAGCTTGTCGGCGGTGGCCCAGAGGGTTTTTCGGATATCTGCGTTCATGGCAAAAGAAAAACAGGCTGCCCCGGCGTGCCGGAGTGGCCCGTGTGCGTTGTCGCGACGGGTGGTGGCTCAGTGAATCGCCGCCGCCACGATGATGCTGACCCCCAGGCACATCGCGGCCACCACCAGGGCGAGCGCGCGGTTGTGCTTTTCGACGATCTCCAGCCACAGGTCGTAGGGCGTGATCTTGTCGATGATGATGAAGCACAGCCAGAAGATGACCACGCCAAGCAGGGCGTAGACGATGGAGCCGACGAAGGCGGCGGGGTTGAGCCAATGGTCCATGATGAAAGCCTCCGGTCCGGGAATTGTCACTTGTGGCTGCCGCCGCTGGAATAGCCACCGAAGGAGCCGCCCGAGCTGCGCGCGTAGCCGCCGCTGCCGCCCGAGGGGCCCGAGCAGTTGCTCATGAGCGCCACGACGATGATCAGCACCACCAGGATCAGGATGACGGTGGCGCAGCCCATGCCCTTGGCGGCGACGAAGGGGCCGACGCTGGCGCGCTCGAAGGCGTCGGCCCGGGCGGCCAGGCCAAAGGCCTCGGCCACCATCTGGGCGGACAGCTTGCTGCCCACGGAGGTGGTGACCTCGTCCTGGCTGCGCTCGGTGGACAGCAGGTTGTTGCCGTTGGCGTAGTCGCGGTTGGTGGTTTTCTGGCCGCGCTGCACGGGCCAGTAAAACTCGCCCAGCACTTCGGTGGTGGTGGCCTCGTAGCTCGATTGCAGCTGGTAGGTGCTGCCCAGATAGCTGGCGCGCCGACCGCCGGCGTCGAAGCGCGGCGCGCCGGTGGCGGTGTGCACCAGGCTCCAGCCGTCCTCGGCGTCCACCAGAAAGGCAAAGCCGCGCTCGCGGTTGTAGAGCAGGTATTCGCTCCAGGCAAAGCTCTCGTCGTCGCCCGGCTCGCGGCCCTGGCGCCGTTGATAGCCCACCACCTGCCAGCTGGCGCCCTGCAGCGTGGCCACCTTGCCCAGCGGGATCAGCGGCGTGGAGTGGACGGACTGCTCGACCGCCTTGAGCTCGCCGCCCACGCCGCTGGAGAGGTCAATCACGCTGTGGCAGCTGGGGCAGGTGCAGCTCTTGGAGCTGTCGAGCTGCACGCTGACGGGCGCGCCGCAGTGGGGGCAGTCGAACTGGCGAGCGCCCGAATCCTCGCGCGCGGATTCGTCCTTCAGGCCCTTCAGTTGCAAGTCCGCCAACTGGACGGCGCGGCCGCGCTCGACTTGCGGGGGCGCGTGGCCGTAGTCGATGGACCAAACCTCCCCGCTTTCGCTGCGCAGCTCGATCAGGTTGAAGGCTTGGCCCAGGGGCGGCAGCTTGGGCAGCTCGCCCTCGGCGGCGATCAGTTGCGCCGCGCCGCTGAAGGCCACCACCCAGGACTGGCCTGCCACGTTGATGGTGCTGCCCACCTCCGGCTTGGCCCACTGGGGCGGTGCCAGCGTTCCGCCGTCGGCTTGCGTGAAGACGTAGCTGCCGTTGTCCTCGCCCAGGGTGGCGGTGCGCCCGTCATCCAGCGCGGCGACCCATTCGCTCCACACCCCCGCGTCGCTCTTGTACTGCAGGCGGCCGACCAGGGTGAAGGGCTGCTCGCGCCGGTCCAGCGTGATGCGCCCGCTGGCCATCAATTGCAGCGGGCTGTGGTCGTCGAACAGCTCGGCCATCTGGCCGATGCGCTGCAACTGCTCGCCACTGCGCACCACCGTGCTGCGGCAATACGCGCAGACGGCGTAGGGCGCGCTGGCGCTCAAAAACTCCACCGGCGCGCCGCAGGACGGGCAGGGCGCGCGGTAGTGACGCTGCGGGGCGTCGGTGGCCATTTCAGCGCCGCTTCATGGTCAGCGGCATGCCGGTCCGATGGCGCAATGCGCCCTCACCCCAACCCCCTCCCAGAGGGAGAGGGGGCAAAACCCGGCAGGTCGATCGCCCTCGCCCCTTTGGGGAGAGGGAGGGGCGAGGGGCTTCGGCGTCAGACACATGATCAGCGTTCTCGTCTGTAGCACCCATCAATCAAGCGCAAGCAGCTATTGTTTTTATAGTTTCAGACCAGCTTTTTGAGCAACTCGGCCTTCTTGGCGTTGAATTCGTCCTCGGTCAGGATGCCCTTGGTCTTGAGCTCGCCCAGCTTCTCCAGCGTGGCCATCACGTCCTCGGGCTTGACGCCCACCGGCGCTGCCGCGGCAGGCCCGGCCGCCGGTGCGCCGCCTTGCAGCGCCGACTGCATGTTCTGCGCCAGGATTTGCCCCATGGCCACGCCCGCGCCCATGCCCAGGCCGGCGCCGGCCAGGCCGCCCGCGTCGCCGCCCGCACCCACGCCCTCGGCCATCTTCGGGATGGCCTGCGCGGTCTGGTACTGCATGAACTTGCCCATGTCGCCGCCGACCATGCCCATGCCGATCTTCTGGTCCAGCACCTTTTGCAGCTCGTCGGGCAGCGAGATGCTTTGCACCGTGGTGGCCTCCAGCTTCAGGCCATAGGCCTCCATGGCCGGGCCCAGGGCGCCGGCCAGCGCCTGCGCAAAGGCCTGCTGGTTGGCCGCCAGGTCCAGAAAGGGCACGCCGCTTTGCGCGATGCCGGTGGCGATGTTCTGCATGATCAGGCCGCGCAACTGGCCGTCCAGCTCGGCCACGTTGTAGGCGTCGCGCGTGCCCGAGATCTCGGTGTAGAACTTCTTGGGGTCGGCGATGCGCCAGGCGTAGTTGCCGAAGGCGCGCAGCCGCACCGCGCCGAACTCCTTGTCGCGGATGGTGATGGGCTGGGGCGTGCCCCACTTCTGGTCGATCTGCTGGCGCGTGCTGAAGAAATACACGTCGCTCTTGAAGGGCGACTCGAACAGCTTGTCCCAGTTCTTCAGGTCGGTCAGCACCGGCAGGTTCTGCGTCGTCAGGCGGTGCGTGCCGGGGCCGAACAGATCGGCCACCTGGCCTTCGTTGACGAACAGGGCCATCTGCGACTCGCGCACCACCAGTTGGCCGCCGTTTTGGATTTCCATGTCCTGCATCGGATAGCGCCAGGCCAGCGTGCCGTCGCCGGTCTCGGTCCATTGCAGGATGTCGATGAACTGCTTCTTGATGAAATCCATCAGTGCCATGGCGGCCCCTCCGTTGGGTGAAATGTGGGCGCATGATACGGGCAGCGCGCGCGGCCGTACAGGCTGGTTTCCTACAATCGCGGCGCCCATCCACCATCGACCCGAGCGGTGCCCGAGGAAATGCCCATGACCACCCCGATCCCCAGCGACGACGACAAACAAGCCCAGCTGCGCCAGGCCGCACTGGACTATCACGAGCACGGCGTGCCCGGCAAGATCGCCGTGCAGCCGACCAAGACCGTCAGCAACCGCTACGAGCTGTCGCTGGCCTACAGCCCGGGCGTGGCCGCGCCCTGCGAGGAGATCGTGCGCGACCCGGCCGCCGCCTTCAAGTACACCGCGCGCGGCAACCTGGTGGGCGTCATCACCAACGGCACGGCCGTGCTGGGCCTGGGCGACATCGGCCCGCTGGCGGGCAAGCCGGTGATGGAGGGCAAGGCGGTGCTGTTCAAGAAGTTCTCGGGCATCGACGTGTTCGACATCGAGATCGCCGAGAAGGACCCGGACAAGCTGGTGGAGATCATCGCCGCGCTGGAGCCGACCTTCGGCGGCATCAACCTGGAGGACATCAAGGCGCCCGAGTGCTTCATCGTCGAGCGCAAGCTGCGCGAGCGGCTGAGCATCCCCGTGTTTCACGACGACCAGCACG
>Ga0116192_1002144_pt1 | contig 13314 bp, 13 predicted proteins | sample AD_UKC113_MetaG_FD_89876 | JGI IMG/M metagenome (GOLD analysis project Ga0116192, IMG submission 89876) | Active sludge microbial communities of municipal wastewater-treating anaerobic digesters from Hong Kong - AD_UKC113_MetaG | ecosystem: Engineered > Bioreactor > Anaerobic > Digestate... | reverse complement strand
CACGGGTGTTCGTCTCCATTGGCACATACCTGACAAAGTCTCGCTTTGCCTTTTCCGTAACGCTCACCACCATAGCTTTTGACTACAGCAGCTTACGGTGGTTTGGAGCCTCCACCTGTATGGCGGCTCCAAGGGGCCTTCCCTCATCTTCGGTTAAGCATGGCTCTTTGGCTGCTCAAGCAGCCTCGCGCCTTCGTGGCGCACTATCGTCTGCGTAGCGGACGATGCGAATGCCCCTTCTCTTCATTTCCTGGTCAAATTGGTCCAGATATATGTTCGTAAGCAATGGAGAGATGACCCCACCTTGCGGACTTCCAATATCTGTCTCTTCCCAGGCTCCGTCTTTCATAACCCCGGCGGTCAGAAGCTTCTTAATAAGCCTCAGCACGCTGCCGTCGCTTACTTTCCGGCTAACTCCTTCCAAGATCAGTTCGTGATCCAATCGATCAAAACATCTGGAAAGATCCATGTCAACTACGTATTCTAATCCGTATTTGTTCATGAATCTTTCTGCTTTGGCCACTGCTTGCTGGCAGGAGCGTCCCGGCCGGTAGCCATAGCTTGAAGGGTGAAAGTCGGGTTCAAAGATGGGTTGCAAAATGTTCAGGAGTGCCTGTTGGACTACCCGGTCTTTTACGGTGGGTATTCCCAGCGGGCGTCTGCTGCCGTCCACTTTGGGAATCTCCACTCTTAAGACCGGCTGTGGCTCGTATGTGCCGGTCTTCAGTTCGTGATGAAGTTGGTGCAGCCTTTCTTCCAGGTTCCGGCCGAAGGCTTCCACGGTCTCACCGTCTACTCCGGGAGTTCCTTTGTTGGCTCTAACGGCGCGATAGGCTCTTTCAAGACTGTCGAGCCAATATACTTTGTCTATGAGGCTGTACCATTTCCTCATCATTTCACCTGATTTCGCTATGCTTCTTCAGTCCCTTACGGTTTCGCGGCGGTTTCTTCCTGCGGTCTCCCGGCGTCTCTAGCTCTGTGGCAATCTTACCGTTAAATGCCGCAGTACTCCACCTGAGCGGACGTTATGGCGAGCTAGTTCGTCACCGCCTGCCTTAACGTTCCCTTCGGCATTTCAGCCTCGGTTATCTTCTCGTCCCACCGTCCGGTCCTTCGGTTGCATACTTTGGTTTATCTTCGCCCCTTCGCAGGCATAAAGGCTTTTGGTTCTTTATGCCCCGTTGCAACCTGGTGCAACGTCCCCTCAGTTTTATCCTCCGGTCTGTTACCAGCCTTCACTGGCTGAGGGTTTATCACTACTGCGGGCTCATCTGCCACCCGACACCACCTATTCCCTCCCTTGCGCCTCCGCTTGTTTGGGTTTACCTGCTGGCAGCAGGATGATGCCGGGCTTCCCCGGTTAAGTCTGCTTGCCTTAACTTGAACGCATCCGTCCTAACTTCCCAGGTTGTCCAGCTTTTGGGCTTTCCCACTCTTTGCAGGGTTACCCACCTGAGTAGCCAACACCGGTTCGCTTGCGCTATGTTCCAAGTTCCCCCTTCGGCTTCCTTCAGACCTCACCGTTACCAGTGACGCCCTTGCCTACGGGTTGTCTTCCCGCTGGTTAGGTGACAGGGTTTCTTTCAACCCATCGGCTCGGCAGACATGCCGGGCGAACAAGCAAGGAAGCCGATGGGGTCAATCGGCTAATACTTTCTCTCCACTGGCTCATAATCAGCGCTGTTAAGCATTGCAATAATTATAGTCTTATTTTTTATTCTATTTTCGCCGACCGTCGCCAGATACCAAGTTTTTCCGCTTCTTTGATTAGATCATCTCTAAAATCAGGATGCGCTATGGAGATGATCAATTCCGCCCTTTGCCATTCAGACTTTCCCTTTAAATTAACTTTACCATATTCCGTAACCAGATAGTGCACTACCGGTCGGGGTGTTGTAACCACTGCACCAGGGGTAAGGGTGGGGACAATTCTCGATAATTTATTGCCATTTTTGTTATAAGTAGATGTCATGGCGAGGAATGATTTACCGCCCTTTGAGTAGAAACTACCGTATGCAAACTCCAGTTGACCACCTGAGCCCGAGATCATCCTTGTGCCTTTGCTCTCAGAACAAACCTGACCGGTTAAATCCACCTCTATACAATTGTTTATAGAAATTACGTTGTCGTTGGCCATAATATATTGTGGAGAGTTAGTAAAGTTCACGGGACAGCTAGCCAATGCAGGGTTGTTATCAATCCACTCCCACAGGCGCTTTGAACCAAATGCAAATGTATAAACAATCTTACCGGGCAACAGGGTTTTTCGCCTACCGGTCAGCTTCCCTGCCAGAAACATGTCCATCATTGATTCGTTCATCATTTCTGTATGAACCCCTAAATCCTTTAAGTCTGACTGGGTAATCATTTCGCCGATCACCTGGGGCATACCACCGATCCCAAGTTGCAGACATGCCCCGTCAGTGATTTCCTCCATGATGAACTCTGCAATTTTCTTGTCTTCCAAAGTAATTGAAGGAGATGCAATATCTGGAAGAGGATTGTCTGCTCGTGGATCCTCAACAATCATATCCACTTCTGAAATGTGAATCGCTTCATCAAAACCACCCAGCGCCCTGGGCATTGACGGGTTCACCTCAACAATAACCTTTTCAGACACATCACATATTGCCTTGAGCATCGAATTGTTAGGGCCAAAATTAAAGTATCCATACTTATCCATCGGGCAAACACTGAGCATAGTCACGTTACAAGGGTTATACCCCCTGCGGAACCACTCAACATTCTGACCGAATTGGGCAGGAATGTAATACGCCATCCCCTTGTCGCGTAGATAACGTTCCGGGGCTGTCATATGCCCTGAATTATATCTAAAATGCAAAGTAGTCGGGTCGGCCTCAACAGTATAGAACTTCCTTAAACATGTTGAGCAATGGATATTTACATCAAACAGTTCATCCTTCCGCTTTGCCAGTTCCATATCAAGAGCTGTCGGCTTGCTGAAGCTGTATCCGTACCTTACCCAGTCCCCCGACTTAACTACCTTTACCGCTTCCTCCGCAGTCACTAATTTGCTCCGGTACTGTTTCATTAAATCGCTCATAATTCTTTCCTCCATTAAGTTTTTAATAAATCAAGCCTTTTTTATTGCCAGGAGGTAGTTAAATCAATCAGTTACCCCCTTGTATGATATGACCAGCGGATTAATTTCCAGTTGGTCATATTTATTTTTTTAAAGCAATTGACCTTTGGGATATACCCTGGGACAATCACGGTAGAACCGATGGCGGGGCAGTTTTCCACCCCCTGCACTTTCAAGTGCTTTGCTAGACTGCTCCCCGGGCCTGGTGGCAACCGCTTACGCGCGGGTCGCACGCCCAAAGAGGTTCTCCCTTCAGCAAGGAGCATCACACCAATCTCTTTGGGTGAGTGCTCATCGGCAAGGTTGCTGTTACACCAGGTTCCCAGGGATACCCCAAAATTTTGGTTTCTTTAAGTTCACATGAAGGGAGGTGTTGATAATATGGGCCGTACTCTTTTTGTCGGCATTGACATAGGAGCCGACACTAATGTGGTCAGAATCATTGATGATAACGATAATGATGTGTGTGGATTCTCTGTTTCCAACGACCTCCCTGGAACTGAAAGGCTTGTGGAAAAAGTGGTTGATGTGGCTGATACTTTGCCTGCCGATAAGGTCAAAATTGGCATGGAAGCCACCAACCTTTACTGGTGGCATCTGTCCCAGGCCCTTCATGATGACCCTCAATTAACAGCTCTGGGCACCGAAATCGCTGTGATTAACCCCAAGATATCGATGGATTTAAGAATATTTATACTGATATGGCTAAGACAGATGCCCTGGATGCCAGGGTTATTGCTGATTGCTTGCGGTTTGGACGAGTCCGTCCAACACCACCTCCCGACATGAGGTATGCACCTTTGCAACGGCTAACCCGGTTCCGCTACCATATGGTAAGTAATCTCACCAGGGAGAAGAACAGGGCCTTGAACCTGATTTTTCTTAAGTTTTCCATATACCAAAAAGAGCACTCCTTCAAAGACCTTACTCACCTTTACCTCGCCCCCTTATAGTTAAATTAATTACGCAACACCTGATTTCAACTAGCATGACTCTCTGCAACTGAATACCGCATATAAAAATGTTGCTGCCTGTTATAGTACTTGCAAGTACCGTGCCAATTTCGAACTTAAGTTTGACAGAAAAACCCCTATTTTTGAACCTTCGATACCAAAAAACCCAGTAAAATCAGGGAGTGTTTTTCAAAACTTTCTTGGATGTTGTGCTACGAATTAAAATTTAATCTTTAATAAAAGCTTATAATGTGGTATAATAATTATGCTATGTATGCCAGAACCAAAACCTTCACCAACAAAGACGGCTCCCAAAGAACCTATCTTTATATAGTTGAGGGAGTCCGTGAAAACGGAAAAATCCGCCAGAAAATTGTAGCCAACCTGGGCCGGATCGAAGACGTACAAGACGGTGCTCTTGATAAGCTGATCTGTAGCCTGGCCAGGTTTTCCAAAAAAAAGTGGGTGCAAGCTGAGGCGGCTAAAATCATGGTCGAATCTGCCAGGGAATGGGGTACAGACCTTGTCTTCCGGGCCCTCTGGGAAAGGCTCGGCCTGCACCAGACCCTGGAGGGGTTACTAGCCAAGACAGAGATAAGTGCTCCTCTCGCAGAAGCAGTTTACGCCATGGTTTTAAACCGTATTTCCGATCCTTTGTCCAAGCGCGCTGTCAACGAATGGACCAGCGAAATCTACCGGCCCTCCTTTGATGCACTGGAATTGCACCACTTCTACTGGGCGCTGGACTTTCTCACTGCCCACAAAGAAATCATTGAAGTGGAATTGTTTGAGCAGTTAAAGAACCTCTTTAACTTAGAGCTAGACTTGGTCTTTTGGGATACCACATCCACTTACTTCGAAGGGAACGGGCCGGAAGGCCTGGCAGAATATGGGCACTCCAAAGATCACCGGCCGGACCGGGTCCAGATCCTGGTAGGGGTGCTGATGACCAAAGAAGGAATCCCGGTGGCCCATCAGGTATTTCCCGGGAACACCGCCGACATTGATACCTTTAAAACTGTAATTGCCGACACCAGACGCCGCTTTCAGCTCCGCCGGTTCATCTTTGTTGGCGACCGCGGGATGGTTAGCCCAGCCCTGTTAGACGAGCTTGGCCGTGAGCACATCGAGTACATCGTTGGAGTCAAGATGCGCAAGATGAAGGCAGTGGAAGAGGTCCTCAAAACCGGCGGCAGATACCAGGTAATAAGCGAAAACCTCAAGGTCAAAGAGGTTTGGTCTGAAGACGCCGACCGCTACATCATCTGTTATAACCCCGTCGAAGCCGGGCGCGACCGCCAGGCCCGGGAAGAAATGATCAAAAAATTAGAAGAAAAACTCAAAAAAGAAGGCCCGAAACAGCTCATTGGCAACAGTGGATACCGCCGGTACCTGGTTATCAAAAAGAAGACAGTCGAAATCGACTACCGGGCTTTTGAGGAAGATGCCAGGTACGACGGCAAGTACGTCTTGAGGACCAACTCCGGCCTGGATACCGCTGAAGTGGCTTTGGCCTATAAAGATCTCTGGCGGGTGAAAAGGGCATTTCGGGAGTTGAAATCCACCCTCGATTTAAGGCCTATCTATCATTTCAAAGACCGCCGGTTGAGGGCACACGCTATGGTTTGTTTTCTGGCTCTGGTTTTGGAGTCGGCCCTTTTGCGTTCCTTAAAACAAATAAACAGTCAGGTGGAGTACATGTACCTGATCCGTGACTTAAAACAGCTTAAAGCAGTCGAATTAACCTTGGAAGGAACCCGCTATCTTTGCCGGACCGAACTTCCAGGCAACTCCTTCGAAGCTTTTCGGGCCTTGGGGATCAGGCCGCCCAGCCAGGTGGTGGCTATTGCCCAGGAATAATTGTTAAATTAAGGTATTTGTTGTGGTACGTCATCCTTTTGTCTCTGCAAAGCCTTGATTTTTGGGATAGTTAATGTGTTTAAGTGTCAAAGTTGTGGAGCGTCGTGAAAGCTTTTGCTTAGCCAGTAGGTTGAAACGTACCTGCCACGGTAATTTCTCGTTCACCGTGAAGTCACCAGGTAAACGCCGAGGGGTGACCCGAGGCGTCAAGCTACCGGGAAAGGCCGGTAGGCCAAGACAGGATGCGGGCCGTAGCGCAAGCAAACCCGTGGTGGCCCCGAAAAGACAGTTGCTGTTGGCGACCCTGCCTCAACAAGGGGAAGCCTGCCACTTGCCGTCGAGAAAACGAGAGAATGCAGCGGTAAGGACAGCCGTGGTGATTAGGGGCGGCACGCATCCAGGGTTAGCAAAGGAACACGAGAGACCTTTGCGGGCTGGAAGTGGCACTTCAAGGCTTGAGATATAAGGCGACGCCGAAATTCTTAAAGCCGCCCGTAAAGGAGTCGGAGGTGTCCATACTATCAGTGAACGCAGGACAGCAAAACCTGCGGGAGAAAAGGGACACTGCTTCACCAGCGTTTGCATGAAAGGAGGACGACTGATTGCCCCGGCTAATACAGTCATTTGATAAAGTCCGGCTCTTTCAGCGCAAGCTTTACGTTAAGGCCAAGCAGGAGAAAGATTTCAGATTCTATAGTTTATATGACAAAGCGTACCGGAAGGATATACTTCAGCGTGCATGGCAGCAGTGTCGCTCGAATAAGGGCGCTCCGGGTGTGGACGGAATAAGTTTCGAATCAATTGAACAAACCATTGGCGTTGAAAATTTTCTCTCAGAGATTGCAACAGAGCTAAAAACCGGCGCTTATCGTCCCAAACCAGTCAAACGCATTTATATACCCAAGCCAGACGGCAGTCAAAGGCTGCTCGGCATTCCTGTCATAAAAGACAGAGTTGTGCAGATGGCGTGCCTCATTATCTTACAACCCATATTTGAAGCCTATTTCTATGACTGCTCATATGGCTTCAGGCCAAAACGCAACGCTCACCAGGCCATTGCCGCCATCACCGGGCACATTAAACAAAGATTTACTGCGGTATACGATGCCGACCTTTCAAAATGCTTCGATAATATACCCCATTCCCTAATCATGGACGAACTAGCCAGGCATATAGCAGATAAAAAGATCTTGCGGCTAATTCAACGGTGGCTTACTGCACCGGTGGTAGAGCCGGGGGGACCCAGACAAGGCAAGAAAAATTACCGTGGTACTCCACAAGGGGGAGTAATTTCACCGCTTCTTGCAAATATCGCCTTGAACAAACTGGACGCTGCCTGGTACCGTGCCGAAGGCCCCTACGAGAAATACAACGCGCGGTTGGTGAAATATGCCGATGATTTCGTAATCATGGCCCGATATATAGGCAAACCCATTAAAAACGAGGTAGAAAACATTATTTCCTCGCTGGGACTGAACCTGAATAAAAAGAAGACCCGCATAATCGACCTTAAAGCAGGAGACGCCTTGAACTTCCTTGGTTACGATATCAGGCTTAGACAGGGTAGCAGCCACATACTTCTCAGACCGGCCTCCAAGGCCTGTGCCCGTTTAAGAGAGTGTGTCCGTGAAGTTATTTCCCGCGGACGACTTTATCGTGGCATCGACAGTATCATTACCGAGATTAACCCTTTGATTCGGGGCTGAAAGCAATACTTCCGAATGTGTAACGTAAATCATATCTTCTGGAAACTGGACTATCTGATTACGGCCCGTTTCTATCGGGTTTGCCGTAAGACCAGTCAGCGGATGAGTAAGATTTTTAAGCCAGGAGTCTTTGTCACCCTGAAAAGGTTAGGGTTGTACAGCTTGGCCGTTGACTGACCTGTGAATGCCTTTTCGTGAATGGTGTCGGATAGCCGTATGAGGGAAAACCTCACGTACGGTTAGACGGGGGGCTGTCTGGCATTCTGGCTATGGTTAGGCTAGTGAGGCACTCCCAGAGGAAACGGGGAGGAACTGATAGGCCGTACCTAAGGTCATTGTGCCAGGGCCTACCCTACTCGAAGCACTACAACGTACAGTCAGAAATGTCGCACCTTTGATAAGGTATGTTCTTAAATAATTAAGCCCCGAAAAATTGGGGCATTTTCTCCACTCGAAGTAAAACCCAGCTTGTAATGGCCCAAATTGCGCCACGTTAAAATTGTGCCATGTCTCACTCTGCGCCAAGTACTTGCAGTCAAAAGCATGCTTCCCCTAGTGGTTGCACGAGCTGTAAAATAACTTTAGGTGTCACCAATAGCCTCCAGTGTAAATGTCGATCATATATTAGGCAATTTACCGGGAATATTCACGTACTTCAATGGAACACGTTAGATGAAGAAGTTTGGGGTCTTTCAGAATTAGTCGCCCATTATTTGAACAATGATAACATCCAACCTGGAGACATTTTAATATTAACTCCAAGGCGTAGAATAGGATATAGAATTAGAGACCTTTTGTTGCAGGCTGGAATTGAAGTTCGTTCCTATTTTAGGGAACAGGCTCTTGATTCTAATGAAACCCGGAGGGCATATTCACTTTTAAACTTAGCTGCTGTTCCAAATGATCGTATTTCACTTAGGTACCTTCTGGGTATTGGCGCTCAAGACTATCGTAGACCTGCCTATTTAGCCCCTTAATTAAATTTGAGCCATACCCCCTTATTGATATAAACTAATCTAATATTAACGGAGGGGTATGGATGAAACGCAAGAGATATCCTAAAAATTTCAAAGAACAACTTATCCAGGAAGCGCAGGAAGTCGGCAACACTCTTTCCGTTGCTAGACGGCACGGGGTTAGCCCCAAGACATTATACCGCTGGATTCAGGACTCCAAACATAAAGCCTGGGAGAAAGCCGGTGCAGATACCAAAAAAGTAAAGGCATATATTCCATAGCCCCAGGAATTCCGGAAAATGGAAAAGGAAAACAAAACTCTGAAAAAGCTGCTTGGCGAAAAAGATCTAGAGATTGCCATTTTGAGGGATTTGGTAAAAAAGGCTCGCCCGGGCTTTCTGACAGAATAGAAATAGCCAACAAGTGGATCGTCCGGGGGTATGCATGTTCACTGGTACTGAGAATTGTTGGCGTACACGAAGCAACCTACTACCATCGAAAAAAGCGAAAGGATCATGCCCCGATAAACCATAAGCCAAGGATCGGACAGCCCAACACGGCATATTCATGGACAAGGGACCGGCAGTGGATAAGTGACGAGCAAATCAAAGAATGGTTAATGGAACTGGTTGCCGGGGAAGAAAATGCTTACGGCTACCATTTGCCTACGCCGCCGGTATAATCTGGTAATTAATAACAAAAAAGTCTACCGGCTCTGCAAGGAGTTGGATATCCTGGCGCCTCAGCGGCGGATTAAGGTCAAGCACCCCAGGCGCCTGGCAGTCAACCGTAAGATTACCGCTTCAGACCAGCTTTGGGAAGTAGATATCAAGTACGGCTATATTACCGAAGAAGACCGTTTTTTCTACCTGATGTGCTTCATTGACGTTTATGACCGGATGGTTGTGGATTACCACCTGGGGTTGTCCTGTGAAGGGAAACATGCCGCCCATGTCCTCCAGCGGGCCTTGTGGAAACGTAATCTCTTTAAAACAAACTATCGTCCGGTAATCCGGAGCGATAACGGCCCCCAATTTATCAGCCATGCGTTTGAGGAGGCTTGTGAGAAATTCAGCGTTGAGCATGAGCGGATTCCCCCGAAAACACCGAATAAAAATGCTCACATTGAGTCTTTCCACGCCTTGTTGGAAGCGGAATGCTTAAGCCGGCACGAATTCGTATCCTACCAGGAAGCCTATAAGTTAGTTGACGAATACATCCGGTTTTATAATGAACGGCGTATCCACGGCAGTCTGTATGATTTTGCGCCTTGTGAGTTCCGGCAGCGGCTGGCTGCGGGCCAACTTAAGCCCTTCATTGTAAAGGTTTAGCGTTCGTTATAATCCTTTTAAGATACCGGATGCCGGAGCCCGAGCTTGTTCCCCCCTTATTTGGGAGTTCGGCCTGCCACCTGGCTAAGACCTGGCCGGCAACCGCACAGCGGCCCGGCCTTGACCGCCGTGGTAAAATGTGTTGGCGGGGACGGGCGATACAATTAATGATACCGTCTACCATCACCTTCGCCCGTGTCCCCTGTATTCAACTATTCCACGGCGAGTCAAGGCTTGCCGGACAGGTCGTGGCAACAGGTTAAAGTGGAGGAATTTACTGTGGTCAAAAATATCTTTAATTCTATGTAAACAAGAGAATAAGGGAGTAGACTCTAAAATTAGGGGTTTGAACCGGTATAATGGCCATAAGGTAGTCCCCCTTTTTTTTCTGTGGTTTTGTTTTTTTGCCTTAAGAACATTTCACCACCGGAGAGGGGGATACCTTTTTTCTTGGGGTCAATTTCCGCTATAGAAGCTATTTTCCTGCTAAAAACTCCCGTATTTATGCTTTTTTCTGGGGTAAAAACTATTTTGCACTTCTTATTCGTCCTTTATTTTCAAGCGTTTTTGAAGATCGCAATAGGCTCAGCACGTGAGCCCTCTGCTGTCTGGCGGTTCCGGCAAATTTTCACTATAATTGAGTTAGACAGGATAAAGGAACAACTAGGCGGAGGAGAATAAAATGCTCACCATCGACAGATTCGAAGGCGAGTACGCGCTTATCGAGTACAACCGGAAAATTTTTCACATACCCAAGGTCCTTCTCCCTAAAGGGGCCAAAGAGGGAGACATAATAAGAATAGAGATTACAGTCGACAAAGAGGCCACCGAAAAGAAAAAACAGTCTGTTGACAAACTCGCAGGCAGGCTGTTTAAAAAATAAGATCATTATTTTAAATAAAATACCGCATGTGGCGTTCTATATACTTACGGACCTCCTGCGCCGGCTGGTATACTCCGAAATGCCCTTCGCACAGAACATCAGCGTTGAGGTCGAGGAGCTTTTTCATGGAAGCTTTCCACTTTACCATATCCGAGCCCCACGAATCGTCAAACGGCCCGTGAATATCCTGGCCGAATAAAACCCTCGTCCCTTCCATATCGAGATAAGGGCTGATCCCGCCCGGCGTGTGCCCAGGCGTCAGGAGGCAGTGCAGAATCAAGTCGCCGACGGGCAGTTCTTGAGTTTCCCCTTTTAAGATTATATCGATGGAGACGGGCCTGTACCTTACCCTGTAATACCTCTCCGCGGTGAGACTGGGGATGCCTCCGGCAACCGCGTCTTCCTCCAGTTCGTGGCACACCACCTTCGCCCCCAGCGGCTGAAAACAGTGCAGGCCGCCGATATGGTCGATGTGACCGTGCGTGGCCACCACGTATTTTAATCTGGAGCCGTCCAAGCCCATTTTTGCTATGTTGTTTAAAATCTCCTGGTACGAATAGCCCAGGCCGGCATCTATCAAGGCCAGTTCCCCGCCGCCGTCAACCAGGTAAACGCAGCAGTCCCTGCCGTCGGTTATATCCGGGCCTCCCACCATATAAACCCGTTTGTAGATTTGATGAGGCTTTTTCACTTTCACCACTCCCAAGTTTTTCAAGACCGTCGCTTTAGTACACCTGCCGGTTAAAATTCAACAAGGGAAACCAGCTTACCTTCACCAAACCCAAATTTTCAGCTAAAAAGCACCTGCAGCAACCGCAGTGAACAGTTCGACCTTACTTCTCATCTATCTTTATTTCAATATACATCCCGCAACAGCAGGCCGGGCAAACAAATTCAACGTCCTCGAAAATTTCCTCCCTAGAGAGGCAGTTCTCCGGCGGTTCGACCGGTGCCCCGCACTCCGGGCAGCGGAGATCACCGGGGCCGGCCTCACCACGCAAACCGCAGGCATTTTTCAACGTTTTCTTTTTACCTTTCACCTGGATCACCTTTTAGTTAATGGTTAATGGGGTCAGGCTTTACTTTGTGAAATTCTATTTATATTCCAGCACAATATTAACCGGCCTAACAGGCCATGGTGGAAACAATAGCTGAGGATGAATTGCCTAAAGCCAGGCTGCTGAAGTATTTGGGTTCAAGCTAATCGTATATAATAAAGTATCAATTTTATGAAATGTGAATGCTAGAGTTGTGATGGTAAGATAAGTAAGGAAGATATTAAGAAAGGTAACAAAGTAAAGCCTGACCCCATTAACACCCTTAACACCCATTAACACCGCCCAATTGAAGTTGCGGTCACCGCAACAGCTTTTTAAATACCATTTCCAGCTGATCCGGGGTAAAGGGCTTGGTTATCCAAGCAGTGGCCCCTGCCTTCCTGGCCTCTTCCTTTTTAGCCTGTTGTGACTCGGTGGTCAGCATGATTATTGGTGTAAAGCGGCAGGCCGGGTTTGCCCGGACCTGCCGGATAAAAGCTATGCCGTCCATACCGGGCATATTCAGGTCAGTAATAACCAAATCCGGTTTTTTGCTGCTCAATTGTTTCAATGCCTCGTCCGCCCGCTGGAAAGTATGCAGATTATAGCCACGGCGTTCCAGAGCCAACTTGATGCTGGCCAGCACGGTAATCGAGTCGTCAACTGCCACAATTTTATACAATCTGAATCACTCCCCCTGTCAAAAGAGACCTGAAAATATCTCCCGGCCCCTCTGGTGGAACCTCCACTTCCATACCGGGAAATTCTTTACGCAGGGCGATGATTAGTTGCAAACCCGCGGCATCCAGGCCCGGAGCGGTAAACACCACCATCCGGGCTCCGGATACTACCTGCTCCAGGAGTCTTTTCCTAATTTCTTCCATATAAGGAAGCAGCAGCGGCAAATCAATTTCCACCCGCATGAAGAATTCCCTCCCTCTCTCGGCTGCCAAGAGATATGCGCACCAGCTCGTTTGGATCCAATACCAGCAGCACTCGCCCGTCCCCAAGCACTGCGGCACCCATGAAGACGGACAGCTTTTTTAATTCACCGGTCAGGGGCTTCACGATTATCACCTCTTTACCAAGAACGGTATCCACAGGCAAAGCTGACCCCTGCCATAGCACAACCAGGACTGTTTCATCCTTGCAGGCCGAGGCGTCCTCCAAATACAGGCAGCTTTCCAGCAGCGGGACAATTTCCCCCCGCAATAAGGCCACAGGCCGGCCGCACATTGTTCTGAGGTCTTTTCCCTCCACTCTGACCGTCTCTCTTACCGCAGAAAGCGGGATACCGTAAACTCCGTCGCCAATCCTTACCATCAGCACCTCACTTGTGGCCATGGTGAAGGGCAGACTTACTGTAAAAATAGTCCCTTGCCCGGGGGTTGACTCCACCTGTATTGAACCTCCCAGGCGATTGACAGCGTTTTCCACCGCATCCATGCCCACGCCACGCCCGGAAAGGTCAGAAATACCCTCCTT
>Ga0116192_1002142_pt1 | contig 13322 bp, 12 predicted proteins | sample AD_UKC113_MetaG_FD_89876 | JGI IMG/M metagenome (GOLD analysis project Ga0116192, IMG submission 89876) | Active sludge microbial communities of municipal wastewater-treating anaerobic digesters from Hong Kong - AD_UKC113_MetaG | ecosystem: Engineered > Bioreactor > Anaerobic > Digestate... | reverse complement strand
TTGATTTCTTTAATTCTCCGTCCGGGTCGCGCGGTTCCGTCCACGAGACGGGCGGGACCACCGCCCGAGAGGGGAGTCCGCCCCTTCAAGCGCCGCCGTGGGAGGCGGTGCTGCCGTTTGTTTCCATGTTCCTCCGCAGCCCGATGTCTACCCTCCTTTGAAAACGCCCGAAATCGGCCTTCTACCCAGGTGATTTCCCGTCCCGCGGCTTCCCGCTTCCTTGCTTGGGAGAGGAGGGGACGTTCGGTCCGCGGCATCCCAGGGGGCGGCGGTAGGGCGGTCGTGGATGATTATCATACACTCAACCCGCAGATTCACCCGTCGCGGGCAGGGCGGAGGCCGGCCTCGAAGGGAAGGGCTCCTTTGCCCGAGGATGCGCACCGTGCGGCGTGTCGTGCGGCATGGGAAGAAGCTCGATACAATGGGAGGAAAAACCATGGCCTTGGTGACGGAGATCGCAGAGTTTGTCTCCCGGAGGTCCTACGAGGACCTTTCCGAGAATGCCCGGCAGCAACTCAAGGTGAGAGTCCTGGACAGCCTGGCTTGTGCCGTCGGAGCCCTCGATGGAGAGCCCGTGAAGCGGGTGAGGGAACAGATGGAGGACTTCGGAGGAAACCCCCGGTGCACCTTGATCGGCGGCCAGCGCACGTCTCCGGATCGTGCCGCCTTTTACAACGGTGCCCTGGTTCGGTATCTCGATTTTAACGACAGCTATCTTGCCCGGCACGAGACCTGCCATCCCAGCGACAACCTGGGAGCGGTCCTGGCCGCATCGGAATATGCGGGAAAAACGGGGAAAGATTTCCTGGCGGCCCTTGCCGCGGCCTACCAGGTCCAATGCCGCCTCAGTGACGCGGCCCCCGTAAGAAGCAAGGGCTTCGACCACACCACCCAGGGATCCTATGCGGTGGCCGCGGGGGTTTCCAAGGCGTTGGGGCTGGACGTGGAAAAGACCGCCCACGCCATGGCCATAAGCGGTACGGCCTTCAACGCCCTCAGGGTTACCCGGACGGGAGCCCTCTCCCACTGGAAAGGCCTGGCCTATCCCAACACCGCCTTTGGGGCAACCCACGCCGCCTTTCTTGCCATGCGCGGGATTACCGGGCCCGCGGAAGTCTTCGAAGGCAACAAGGGTTTCATGGAAACCATTTCGGGTCCCTTCGAAATCGACTGGTCCCGGGAGGACCTCGAACGGGTCACCACCACCATCGTCAAGAAATACAACGCCGAAATCCATTCCCAATCCGCCATCGAGGGGATCCTGGAAATGAAGGAGCGATTCGGCTTCAGGGGGGAAGACATCCTGGGCATCGAGGTGAATACCTTCGACGTGGCGTTCCACATCATCGGGGGCGGAGAGGAAGGCGACAAGACCGCGGTGGCCACCAAGGAAGAGGCGGATCACAGTCTGCCCTATATCCTGGCGGCCGCCGTCCTCGACGGAAGCGTGATGCCGGAGCAGTACCGCCTCGAGCGCATCGGAAGACGGGACGTCCAGGACCTGCTGAGGCGGGTGGTCGTCCGTCCTCGAACCCGGCTCAGCAACCGTTTCCCCCTCGAGATGCCCTGCCGCCTGACGGTCCGCCTCAAGAACGGGGAAACCCTGGAGCACGAGAAAGCGGATTACGAAGGGTTCCACACCCGGCCGCTCCCGTGGGAAGGCGTGGTCCGAAAGTTCGACCTCCTGGCCGGCCCTCATGTGAGCGGGGACCTGGGCACGAGCATCCGGCAGGCCGTCGGGGAGCTCGAGAGCATTCGGGTGGAAGAATTGACCCGGCTCCTGGCACGGGTCGGTTCGGCCGGCGAAGGACGGAACCCTTGAGCCTGGAGGGAGAGAATCATGAATGATACCAGGTTGCGCCCAAGGTCGCCCTGACATGCTGAGTAAAGATTTCGAGCAAAGGGCTGAGTCCTGCGGACGGGCAGTTTCGGTTTGAATGCACCTTCGTATGACAATGGGCAGGTTGATGAGAAATCCAAAAATCCCGGCTCCCACAAAATTCCGGAATCCCACGGCCATCAGGAAATAGAAGGTCCATTGGTGAGGGATGGCAATGGATTTTTGGCAGACCTCGCACTTGGCCCGGGTCAGTTTCATGAAATCCCGGGCATCCAGGGTTGGCAGGGTCAGGGGAACCACTTCCATGGCGGAAAAGACGGCGGCGCATGCGGCGGCGGCACTGGCAACGGATTCGGGGATGTCCCGGGGGCCGTCCAGGGTCCCGCATACGTAGATGCCCACCCGGGAGGTATGACAGGGCCGTTCGAGGTCGGGGGGCCACGAACCCATAGGAGTTCAATTCCAGCCCCAGGCTTTTGAGGAGAGGCGCGAGGCTCGAGGAAGGTTTCATCCCCGCCGAAAGCACCACCTGGTCGAATTCCTCCCGCCTGTGCTCGTAGCCGGTACGGTCGTAATATTCAATGAACAGGTTGTTGTTGACGGGGTTCCAGATCACCCGGGAGGGCATGCTTCCCACGAAGCGCACGCCGTATGGGTCCTTGGCCCTGAGGACGTACCGGTCAAAGTCCTTTCCCTGACCCCGAATGTCCAGGAAGAAGATGACCGCTTCGCTTTCCGGGTCGTGGTCCCGGGTGAGGACGGCCTGCTTGACGGCGGCCATGCAGCAGACGGAAGAATAGAAGTTTCGGCCTCGAGCGCTGTCCCTCGAGGCAACACACTATATCCAGGCCGTTCTGCGAGGCTTTTGGCGGTCCGAAGGCCCGCGGAGGTGACCGCCGAAGGGACCGGTGGCCGAAAGCATGCGCTCATATTCGAGGGCGGTGACCACCTTCGCATACCGTCCATGGCCGTATTCCCCCGTCTGGGGCACCAGGGCGGGCTCGAAGCCCCCCGAAAGAACCACGGCCCCCGCTTCGAGGCCCCATTCCCGGGCCTGACTCTCCAGGCAAACGGCCTGTACGGGACAGGTCTTCTCGCAGGCCCGGCATCGTCCCTTCAGCAGAGGAGTGGGATTCACAAAGTGGCACTTGAATCCGGACCGAACCGAATCGAGCCCGAAGGCGATCCCCAGGAGTTCCGTGTAGTAAAGAATGGGCAAAGGCCGGGGGAAATTCATGCCCTTTTTGCGGAGGACCTTCGGCTGATGAAGGTCCAAATTCGTCCGGCACAGGGGACAGCAGACCACGACCGCGTGGGCCCCGCAGGCGGTCGCCCCGGTCAGGAGCCTGTCCATCAGGGCGAGGCCGATTTCCTTCTTGGGGATTCCGATCCCCGCTCCGCAGCAGGTGGCCTTGAAGGATCGGTCGAGAGCGTCGGCTCCCGTGGCGGACGCAATGAGGTCCAGGTGCCGGGGGTTTTCGTAGTCTGCATATCCCGTGAGCCGGGGGGGCGAACCACCTGGCAACCGTAATAACAAACCACCCGCAGACCCTCGAGGGCTCCCCGGGCGATCCGTCGGATGCGATCCAGGAAAGGCGGCTCGGCTAAGGTTCGCGCCAGGTCCAGCACCACCGGTGCTTTGGGGATGGACCAGGCAATATCGGCCCGCTCGTGGAGAAGCACTTCCCTGGTCCGGCTCAGACGCCGGAAATACATGGGACAGGCAACGGCCGGGTCAAGCCCGAAATTTGCCGCCCGGGCCAGATTCCTCGCAGGCAGAATGACGGCCATGTGCTCGTCGAGGCTGCGGGCGGCGGTCGCCCCGCAGCAGGTCCAGTCGGGGATTTCCGTCAACCGGATGTCCAGGGCCTCCATCACGTGCCGGATGGATCCCCGGTAATCCCAGCTCATGGATTGCAAGGCACAGCCGGGGGTAATAGGCCATCGTTTTTATGAAGGACCTCCCTTCCGACCTTACTGGAGGAGGACCTTGCGAATCTCGACGGCTCCTCGGCTCCGTTCGGGAAGAACTCTGAGGCGACGGCGCTTCCACGGTTCCCAGGCCAGGGAAAGGTCTTCGGCCAGGTCTTCCTGGCCGGGCAGGCGCCCTTGCAGCAAGCTCTCGAGCTTGAAACGCCGGAGCAGTTGGAGATCATTCATGCGGCCGTGGGCATGAAGAACCTCCAGGAAGACCCGGTGAAACAGGGCGATGTCGCGTTCGGCGGGTTTCTTGCAACTGGAGACCACCGAGATCTTGAGACGGCCCATGAGTGCCGCCACGTCGATTTCGTTGGGGCAGTACGTCGAGCACATCTCAAACGAGAGGCAAATCCAGATGGCGGAGGATTGAAGGACCTGCTCCTTCTCACCCAGTTGGACCAGGCGGACCACCTGGTGGGGCTTCAGGTCCATGAAAGGGCCGACGGGACAGCTGTTGGTGCAGCGCAGGCATTGGCAGCAGGACCCCACCTGAATTCCGCTGTCGGCGGCGAGGGCCTGAGACCACAGCCGTTCGCGACCGCCTACCTGCAATGTCGATCCGGACGGATTCATGTTCATGCTCCCTGGCAGGAATGGGGTTTCAGAGGAGCCGGGGCGGTCGGTCGGGCAGGAACGCCGCATCCGAAGGGTTCTCGAACCTCGAGGGGTTCGGTTCGGCAACCACGGGAACGGACTGGGAAAAGCGAAAATGGACAACGGAAACGGCGAAAAGTTTCTCCTCTTCTTCGTTACGGCCAAACGGGCCCTTCACCCGAAAGCCACGCCCCGGGCAAGTGTGCTTCCAGGAGAAGAACTCTCTCAAAATTCCCCTCCGGGATGTCTTTTACGCCCGGTGGGCGGGGGCATGAGGCTTACATGAGCCCTCCTCCCGGGGGGAAAAAAGCAAAACCGACCCTTCCGATAGCCATTCATTTCCCTTGGGTAACCCCCCGGCTTTGCCGAGGGACTCCCAGAGTTTGACAGTTCCGGGAGTCCGTTTTGCCAGTAGGCGCTGTAGCACCAACCAAGCCTGAACACAGTATTCCGGTCACGCTGTTACGGCTGCCTTGAATCATGATGATGAAATGAAGCACAGCTGACCTGGTGAGCGCGTAGCAGCACGAGTTTACACAGTGCTTCAAGCCGCTTTGAGCGGTCCACGGTTTTACAAGCCTCCGGCTTTGCCGGAGGTACCTGACTCTACCGAAGGAAACAGCCAAAGGAAACAAAGGGGGGAAGGGTCGCTATCCCCGGGGAGATTTTGCATTGAAGAGCCGGGTGAGTTCGCGGTCGAGGGTGTCCGAGAACCGCTGTTTGTCTCGTGAGGAAAACGGCTTGTGAGGGGGAGTGATCACCCCCGCCTCCCGGATTTCCTGCATGAAATTGCGCATTGCAAGCCGTTCCCCGATATTCTCCCCGGTGTGGAGCTCCCCTCGAGGCGTGATGACCACCACTCCTTTCCGCACCAGGGCCGAGGCCAGGGGAATGTCCTGGGTGACGACGAGGTCCCCTTCTCGAGCCTGCCGGACCAGGTATTGGTCCACGGCCTCGGGATCTGCGCCGATCCGGACCGCGGACAGGTAAGGGGAGTCGGGAAGGCCGATGTGTTTGTTGGCCACAAAGACTGCGGGGACTTGGAGTCTTCGGGCCGCTCGAAGGATCAGGTCCTTGATTGGACCCGGGCATGCGTCTGCATCCACCCACATCTTCATTGGCGGGCTTTCAAGGGTTCGGGAGTCGTCTTCCGGGGCCCGCGCCGGGCCCCGGACCGGAGGGGCGTTTCCCATTGGACCCGCCCCCGGGCACATCCTTCAAAACACTGCGTTCAAACTCAGCAAATTCATGATCTCGCCGTCGGGGTCCACCATGGAGTATTCGAGGTTCCAGCGAATGCTGAGGCGCTTATGGAACAGGGAGAAGGCGGTCCCGAGGGAAAAGGTGCCGTAGTCGGTGTCCGCGCCGTGGGTGCACAGGTCCACGGTGTTGAACCTGCTGTAGCGGTACCCGGCCAGGAGCTGCCAGGCATCCGTGACCGAGTACTTGAAACCCAGCATGGGACGAATCACGGAAGTATCCCACTTGGCCACCGCGTCGTCACGACCGATGTCGGGAGAATGCCGCCCAAACTCGATACTCGTTTCATGCCATTCCCCTTCGACGGCCAGGACGGCTTTCGAGCTCAGGCTGTACTCCAAGCCGATTCGTATGCCGTAATGGTGCATGGCGTTGTCGCCCCCGGTATCCCTTCCGTTCCATTCGTTGTCGGTGGACCCGTGTCCCAGGTCCGCTTCCAGCCCGTAGCGAAAGCTCGATCCCACATTGCCCCTGAGCCCGAACCGGTGCCGCCAACTGCTCGCGCTGCTTTTCAACAGGTAATCCACGTTTTGGGGAACGGGGATGCCGGGTGAAAACTTCGCCCACGTGACGTCCCAGTGCCATGTGTCGTCCAGGTAGGTAAGCCCGTAGCCGACGGACAGGTCGTCTCCCAGGGGGACCCCCCAGGATAGGCCTACTCGGAAGCCGGATTGCTCGATTCGGGACAGGTCGTTATCGCCCAGATCGTTCCACAGGGCGTCCGCCCCGATCCCGAAGGTCCCGGGGACGGATTCCAGCCGGAAGGCCTGGTAGACGCCCATGTCCGACAATCGAGCCGTGGGTCTCTCGCAAATCCGTTCCACCTTGGGATGACCCGGTCCCGGCGGTATGACCCTTTTGAGCGCGTAGGTCTGACCGTTGAGATGATTGAAGGTCCAGTAGGTGAGCAATTCAGGCTTATGGACCAGGGCCAGGGCTGCGGGGTTCTGAAGGATCGAGGCGGCGGAGCCTTCAGCCCCCTCCCACGCCCCGCCCGCTACGGCAGCGCGTTCGAAGGGCCGGGTGAAGTACTGCAGGTCGAAGAGCCGGGAGTTGAAGGATTCCACGTCCCCGGCGCTCAGGGGTTGGGGCGGGAAGAGGAGGATCAACATCAGGAAGGACAAGAGAGCTTTCATGGGAACCTCCGACGGCGGCCGAGAAGGAACGGTCGGCTAAGAGCAGTCAGCGATGAGCGGGACGGTCATTCGGTGGTCTTGGGTGCGCCTGCACCCGTCGATGCCTTCTGAGCCCTCGAGAGACGCTGGACCAGGGTGAGGGCAAATTTTCTGAGAAACAAGATCTGCAAACTCTCGGGGGATGCGTCCAGCAGAGTTGCGCTGATCTTGAGCAGGATGCAGTCCGTCTGTGCGACGACGGTTGCTTCCCGGGCTCGGCTGCTGAGGTAGGCCATCTCCCCGAAGCAGTCTCCTCTTCGCAAAACCGCGAGGTCCTTGCCGCCCTTTTGCACCGTCACACCCCCGCTCAAGAGGACGTAGAAGCAATCGTCAATCTGGCCCTCGGTCACGATCACCCGCCCCGAAAAGACCTTGATGAGGCTGCTGGCATCCAGGATCTGGCGTACCTGTTCGGGCGTGAAGTCTTCAAAAAAAGACACCCCGCAAAGCAGTTCGGCGGTGGTGTCCGGAGTGTCTCTGGACCGGGCTTCCCTGATGCTTCGTATGGCTGCTCTGAGCTCGAGGGCGAAATCCAGGCAGGATTGATAGCGGTCGGCCGGGGCCTTAGCCAGAGCCCTCCTGCAAATATCCCACAGAAGTTCGGGCAGATCGCCGCGAATCTCGAGGATGCTCTTGGGGTCTTCCTGGGCAATCCGGTACAGGATGGAATAGTATTGATCTCCGGGAAAGGCCTTCTCCCCGGTCAGGAGCTCATACAAAACGCAACCCGTGGAGAAGATGTCGCTCCGCTGGTCCAGGTTCTCTTCCTTGACCTGCTCGGGAGACATGTAGCTGGGACTTCCGACGATGCCCATGGTCATCGTCCCTTCGGACTTGATGTGAGCGATGCCGAAATCCGTGATTTTCACGGTCCCGGTGTCGGTGAGCATGATGTTGGACGGCTTGATGTCCCTGTGCACAATCCCTTTCCGGTGCGCATAATCAAGGGCACGGCAAGCCACGTAGAGGATTTCCAGTACCTTGCGCACGGGCAGAAGAGCCCCCTGGGTGCAAAACCGCTCGAGGGTGTGTCCGTCGATGTATTCCATGGTGATGTAGTAGGAATTTCGGTAAATCCCGGCGTCGTAGATGGCGACGATGTTCGGGTGTGACAGCCTCCCGGCGGATTGGGCTTCGAGAAAGAACCTCTGGCGGAAGCTGTTGGCCTTGTCCCCCGTCGCGCCTATGGTGGAGCGGGAGACCTTGATGGCCACGGTCCGTTGAATGTAGGGGTCCGTTGCCAGGTAGACCACGCCCATGCTTCCCTGGCCCAAAATTCCTCGAATTACGTAGCGACCGACGGACTCGGGCAGCTCGGCATCCTCGACGGCGGCCGGGGGAACGAGGGCGTCCTGCTCCTTGCCCAAAATGCGCCTCTTCAGCCACTGGGCCAGGCCGGGTTTTTCCGGAGGTTCAATGGGCTGTGGGGGATGCTTCTCGGTCATGGGCTTGTTCCTCTCCAAAGCCGCGGAGGAAGGCCGTTGATTGGAAAGTTGACCGCGAACCTGCAGGGCATTGGGACCGAATCGGGACCCGTCAAGTCAAGAAAAGTAATGCCACAACTGATGGGAATGAACCATGATAAAACGCATCGTCCCCGGGTTTTGGGTGCATTGTGTGCTTCGGACTCAGATGAACCTCATGGGAAAGGGACCCGGTGCCGATCATTGAATAGGTCCCATGATGCGCGACTCCCCGGGGACGCGATCCCCATGGGACCCGCCCCCGGATGCTCGATACAGGTTTCCGCCAAGTTCAGGGCGATCCTGCCGTGGGGGCTCGGGGGCCGGACCCCCGCAACCGCGGTGGGGAGGGGGCACACCCAGATTGCCCGTCGAGACGTCGAAAGGATTCATCCATGTGGAAGCATATCCTCATCGCAGGGGTTGTGTTGGTGGTTGGCCTGATGGCCGTTCAGAGTCCCAAGACCGAGGTCCGCATCGAGGGGCGGAACATCAGCATCGATTCCGGGAGCCACCATCTCGAGGGAACTCTTGATCCCGAAGCCACGTATCTCATCTTCATCAAGGACGAGGGATCCACCGTGAACACCTTTTCCGGAGACGCCTTCGTCACGGTGCTACCTTTGAAAACAGCGGAACAGCTCCGGGCTCAGTTCGGGGATTTCTTCCACTGCAATTCGCCCGGGGCGGGTCAGGCCATGCGGAGCATGCTGAGCGTCATCCTGGTATCCGACCTCGAAGCCGTCAAGGAGAAGGTCTCCCGGGCGATGTCGCTGGTGAGGAAGTCCCAGATCCCCGTGGTCCGCTTCCGGGGGTTCCGGGTCCATGTGACCCGGCAGACCTACGCCAAGATGGAGGTTGTGGACCATACGGGCACAACCCTCTTCTACCTGAACGATTTCGAGATCCTCAAATCCAACTATCTGCAGTAACGGTCCAGGAACGGTCTATTTTGCGAAGGCCTTGAGACACACGTTCGCTTTCAGAAAATCGATCTGGTCCGAAGAATCCGTGCGCGTTGTCAGGTCGCTCCATCCCTTCTTCTTCGGGTCTGCGCTCACGAAGCTCTGTCCCGCCATGGCGTTGGCCCCGGCGGCAAAACTGTTGGGAGACGCTCCCACCCGGATGGGACACTCGACGGCGATGGGTTCGGTGGAGTTGCTCGTAGTGAGTCTGACGACCACCGAGAATTTCTTGAAGGGCGTGATTGGTACCCGTTTGGGCAGTTTCACGGTGTGATAACCCGCCAATGGCATGGTTTGCCGGGTCAGGGCAAAGACCCTTTTCCCGTCCGTGGGGCTGTTCTTCTTGATCCGGTCATAATCAACGGCCACCCTGTCGTAGACGTAGATGTCGTATTCACAATCCTTTTCAGGAGTGTAGAAACCGACGGCGGAAATCCGTGATCCTTCCGGGCTCCCCTGGAAAATGTTGGCCATCCAGGCAGTATGGCTGTTGAACCCGATGGAGACGACCCACCCCTGGGGGTCGTATTGATAGGCCATTTTGTAGTTTGCGGCGGATTCGGTTCCGCCGAACAAAGTGAGATCCCTTACGTTGATGTCATAGTAAGACAGGTAGAAATACCCGCGGTCTCCCCAACCCTCTCCCCAGCTGTTCTTCACGATAAATGCCCCGTTGCCGGGGGGCATCGTCTTGAAGTTGCTCCTGTCGTAGTGGTCGTCCCAACCCACAATGGCCACTCCATGGTTGTTCTCCTCGATATCGGGGCAATAGTACGATGATTTCTCGGAGTTGTAGTAAGCCCCTTTCACATAGAAGGACATGGCAACGGCCCCGTGGTTGAAGACGGCCCACTTGATGGCCCCGTTGTCCGTGGGACCTTCTCGGTTGGGCAGAAAGAGGACCTCTTGCAGATGCTTCTTCACCGAGGGATCGGAAGCATGCTGGGAGGATTGGGTGCCGGCGAAAGGATACGGGTAAGTAGCCTCCGCAAAGGGGCCGCTCCACCGGGCGAGGTATGCCGAGGACATGAAGAAGGTGCCTCCTTCACAGATCCGATCGTCGAACCCGTGATTCTGGTTCAAATCGGCTTCGGAGAAATCCCACTTCTCCCCGTCTTTCAGGATACAGGATTCCAGCGAGGCCATCGTGCCGAAGGCCCAGCAGGAGCCGCAACGGCCCTGGTCCCGAACGGGGGTCACTCTCTTCACGGCCCGCAGGTCGAATTTGGGCGGGAAGAGCGCGGCCGACCCCATATGAGGAGACAGAGGGCCCCGATTCACCGAGGATAGGTCCACAGGGGGAGGCACGTACCCGAGGAAGCGACCGGCGAAGGTCCGGGACTCGAGTCCGCCTGAAGCCGATTTCCGAACATAATCCACAAAGGCGGCGTTTAGCGGCGCCGCCCTCAGTTCGGAATCCACGTCCGGTTGGGCCGCAGCGGGCGACGGAAGCAGCAGCTTTCCCAACAAGAATGCGAAGAACGCCGCGGTACAAACAACGAACGGCTTCCGAACTTTCGGGGTCTTCATGTTGTCTCCTCTCCATTGGGTTGGTTTCCGCCGATGTGGCCCTTCCCCATTTCCGGACGGGGACAACTTCGATTCCAATACCCGCCCCAATCTCTCCCACCCGGGAACCGACCCGGTTCTCCCGTTGCCGAATTCCCCCTCTTTTCGTTTCCAAACTCGGCTAAGGAAGAAAAAGAGAGGGGCCCGCCTGCTGAAACGACGGGAGTCCCGAAGACTCTATCACGAAGAATGAACGGAGTGAAAGCCTTAAGGGGGAAGAAGCCGGGGGCGGAATGAAAGTCCACCGCTTCGAGGTCTGCCGTCCATGCTGATCCGTCGGGACAGAGTCGGTACTCCATCTGCGGGGATTGCCGCCGTTGGGCATCATTCCGTGCTTTGGAATGCCGAGGCGGACGGCAGGCCCCCGGACTTGCCGCCATGGCGCGAGACTCGAGAGGAGATCGCCAGGGAAAGACGGCATACAATTTGCTATAAGACTGTGCCGAGAGAAACCCGGGAGCGGGAATCGAGGGACGCAAAAGGGCCAGTGGATTCCACCGCCCGATCCCCGGCTCCGGCCTCCGGGATGAGCGTTCCCGTGCCGAGTTGCGGCCCGCCGAGTCTGCCTGTGCCGCCGCAAACCGATCTTCAGGAGGTGGAAGAGTCGACGCAGCCCCCTTCCATGCCTTTCAAGGAGCCCCAGGATGTTGTCGCTGGATATGAAAACCATTGTCTTCAGCTATCTGGCCAACTCGACGGTCTGCCTGTTGGTCCTGTTCCTTTTGTGGCGTCAGAGCCGGAAGCGTTTTGACGGCATAGGCTTCTGGGTGCTCGATTACTTGTTTCAGACGGCGGGGCTGGCTCTCATTGTGCTGCGCGGCAGCATTCACGAGTGGCTGTCGGTGGTGGTGGCCAACACCTTGATCGTTGGAGGCGCCCTCCTGGGGTATATCGGACTGGAACGGTTTGTTGGGAAAAGGAGCTCCCAGGTGCGAAACATCCTGGTGCTGGGGGCCTTCGTGACGATCCACGCCTACTTTGCTTTTGTCCAGCCCAACCTGGCCGCGCGAAACCTCAACCTTTCCCTGGGATTGCTGATCCTGTGCGGTCAGTGTGCGTGGCTCCTGCTGTACGGAGTGGAACCCGGCATGCGGTCGTTGACCCGGCTGGTGGGCGTAGTGTTTGGCCTCTACTCGCTGCTCAGCGTCGTGCGGATTGTGGAATCCTTGGTCGGGCCGAACCCGGGTACGGACTTCTTCCGGTCGGGCGCCTTCGATCGCTCGGTGCTGCTTTCCTACCAGGTCCTTTTCCTTCTTCTCACCTACAGCCTGGTGCTCATGGTCAACAAGCGCCTGTTGGGGGACATCAAGATCCAGGAGGAGAAGTTTGCCAAGGCGTTCCGTCATTCTCCCAACGCCATCACCCTTACCCGGCTTTTCGACGGAACGATCATGGAAGTCAACGAAGGCTTCTCGAAGATCACCGGCTACGAGTATGGGGAGGCCATCGGGAAGACCACCGTGGACCTGCATCTTTGGAATAGCGAGAGAGACCGGCTGAGCGCGGTGGAAGAGCTCGCCAAGACCGGCAGGATCCAGGACAGGGAACTGCAGCTTCGCAAAAAGTCGGGGGAAATCGTCACCGGCCTCTTATCGGCAGAGGTCTTCCGCATGAACCACCGGGAATTCATCCTGTCCAGCCTCACGGATATCAGTGATCGCAAACGAGCCGAAGCCGAACGGGAAGAGCACATCCGGGAACTGCGGCAAGCCATGGCCCGGGTGAAGCAATTGAGCGGCCTGCTGCCGATTTGCGCCTCCTGCAAAAAGATCAGGGACGACCAAGGTTACTGGACGCAAATCGAGGCCTACATTCGGGACCGTTCGGAGGCGGAATTCAGCCACGGCATCTGTCCGGAGTGCGCCAAAAAGCTATACCCCGAGATATCCGGGAGGGTGCTCTCCAAAGGAACGACCGACGACCGTGGGCAGTAATGGTGGGGGGGGAGAGGGCCGTTGCTTCCCGGGAGGTCTCGGGGATTTGCGGATGTACGGGTCTGTCGTGACCTCGTGAACGCCCCAGCTCAGGTAGTGCCGGGGATTAGCGGACGTACGGATTTTGCCCCCAAGGGCCCCGAAACGGTCGATGTCGAGGTTTTGCAGGGCGGCCACGATGAAACCACGGATACCGGGGCAACGACCCGCTGGTTCGGCGAGCCCGCCGGGGACCGTTTCGGGGGAAGGCCGCAGCGGCGGGACAAAGTCCCAGTGACGCCGGAAGGCCTGCCGGGGATCAACCAAGGTCTGATGGTTGCGAAACCGCAGGTTGGCAAGCGACGGCCGGCCGAAAACCAACGGCTCATCCGGCAGATGAGTACCCCGGGGTTGAAAAAAGGGAATGGAAACGGCAAGGCCCCAACTTGTTTGACACCCATCGAACAGGAAGGGAGAACAAGCCGTGTCCACGTCGATACCGTACCATGCTTTGGGGCTGAAGGGTATTTGCCGGACCTCGACTCACCACCGTGCCGATGCGG
>Ga0116192_1002141_pt1 | contig 13325 bp, 15 predicted proteins | sample AD_UKC113_MetaG_FD_89876 | JGI IMG/M metagenome (GOLD analysis project Ga0116192, IMG submission 89876) | Active sludge microbial communities of municipal wastewater-treating anaerobic digesters from Hong Kong - AD_UKC113_MetaG | ecosystem: Engineered > Bioreactor > Anaerobic > Digestate... | reverse complement strand
TAAGAATAAGGGAACCTATATACAGTTAAAGCGACATCAATGGGTACTGGAAAGATAATACGCTTATGGCATCAAAGAACTATGATATGGATATGTGCAGCGGACCGCTGTTCAGAAAGATACTGATTTTTTCACTGCCGATCATTGCCATGAATCTGCTGCAGCTTCTGTTCAATGCTGCGGATATGATAACCGTTGGACGATTTTCGAGCAGAGAAGCACTCGCTGCAGTAGGCGCCACGGGTTCTCTTATCAACCTTTTAGTCAGTACATTCATGGGCCTGTCCATAGGAACAGCCGTTGTTGTGGCGCAGGACTATGGAGCCGGCAATGTATTGGATTTGAAGGGCTCTATCCACACTTCCATAGCCGTCAGCATAATCTGTGGTTTAATAGTTATGGTGACGGGTTTAGCTTTTTGCAAGCCGTTGCTGATTCTTATGGGCACTCCCGAGGATATTCTGGATCTGTCATTACTGTATATGAGAATCTATTTTCTAGGGGTGCCTGCTACCATGGTGTATAACTTCGGGGCGGCCATCCTGCGTGCGGTGGGAGACAGCCGGCGCCCCATGTATTATCTGGTCACGTCAGGCATTGTGAATGTCTTATTCAATCTCTTCTTTGTCATTGTGCTTCATATGAGCGTTGATGGCGTAGCCTGGGCCACGGTCATCTCCCAGTTTCTCTCCATGGTGCTGATCATCATCTGCCTGGCTCGGAGCAATATTATGGGAGTACGGTTCATCCCTCGCCAGATGCGTATTGACAGAGATAAACTGAAAAGAATTGTGAAGATCGGCTTGCCTGCTGGTCTTCAGAGTGCACTGTTTTCCATTTCCAATGTAATGATTCAATCCGCGGTTAATTCCTTTGGCTCCATCATGGTGGCAGCCAGTTCTGCTGCGAGCAATATCGAAGGATTTGTGGGTACCACAATGAATGCTTATTACAATGTGGCCATTACCGTTACCGGACAAAACGTAGGCGCGAAAAAGTATGACCGCATTGATAAAATTGCAAAAGTGTCTACGGTGCTCGTCTTTGCTACATGGATTATCATGTGCAGTCTTATATTGCTTTTCGGAAAGTTTCTGATTGCTTTGTACAGACCCGATGCAGAGGTCATTGAGCTTGGTATGATTAAGCTGAGAATTTTGATGTTCACATATTTCACCTGCGGTATCATGAACGTTTTTCCGGGGCTGACCCGTGGTATGGGCTATTCGGTGGCACCCATGATATGTACGCTGATAGGCGCATGCCTGATGCGTATCGTTTGGCTGAAAACGGTTTTTGCCTGGTATCCCACAGTGTTTGTGCTTTTTGCCTGTTACCCGGTTACCTGGGGATTGGCCGGGCTTGGCCAGGTGGGTATCTTCTTGTATGCAAGACAACGAATCCGGAGCACACTTCCAGCCCCTTGAACAACGAGCCGTTATCAAGGAACAGGTCGAGAAGGCTCTTCCCGGTGTTACGCTCAATCTGAAGGTGGAGCCCAAGAAGCAGCGTGTAGAAGACATTCAGAACGGCAACTATGAAGTTTGCCTAACACGCTGGGGTCCCGACTACGCCGACCCCATGACCTACCTGGGTATGTGGGTTACCGGCAATTCCAACAACTACGGTCTGTGGTCCAATGCCAAGTATGATGCCATCATTGCCGACTGTACCACCGGTAAGTATATCACCGATCCCACCGCCCGCTGGAAGGCTATGTATGATGCTGAAAAGATCGTGATGGAAGAGGCCGTTATTGTTCCGCTGTACACCAAGGCAGACGCCTGCATGATCAAATCCAGCGTTAAGGGCGTCGATTTCCACCCCGTAGCCCTGAACCGTGTGTTTAAAAATGCGCTAAAAGAGTAAATAGCTTTTTCAAATGTACGGACCGCACAGCGGCTTTGAAACTTCTCAAGGCCGCTGTGCTTTTCGCGGTTTATTAAGTATAATCAACGAAAAGAGGTAACTTTGTGAAACGCTATATCTTAAAGCGGCTGTTTATGTCGCTGTTTACACTGCTGATTATCACGATTGTGCTTTTCGCACTGTTACGGCTGATGCCGGGTTCGCCGTTCAATGACGAAAAGCTCAAACCTGAACAGCGCGCAGCCCTCAACGCCAAGTACGGGTTTGATAAGCCGCTGTATGTCCAGTACGGCCGATATGTCCTGAATCTTCTGAAAGGGGACTTTGGCGTAAGCTATAATATAAGCAAGGATACCCCCATCAGCCAACTGCTTCAAAACCGCCTGCCTGTGAGCATGTACGTGGGGGGGATGTCGGTGCTGTTTGGTGCTGTTATAGGGCTCATACTGGGCATTATCGCGGCGCTTAAGCATAATTCCTTCTGGGACAGCCTCTGTACAGTTATTTCGGTGCTGGGTGTCTCGGTGCCAAGCTATGTTTTCGCTCTGGGGCTGAGCTATACCTTCGGATTTAAATTATCATGGCTGCCCATGCTCTACACAGCCAAGACGCCTTTTATGTCCAGCATCATGCCCAGCATTGCTTTGAGCATGTTCACGCTGGCTTCCATCGCGCGGTTCACGCGTAACGAAATGTTGGAGGTCATGGACAGCGATTACATATTGCTGGCAGAGAGCAAAGGCATCAGCGGTGCACCGCTGATCATCAGGCATACGCTGAGAAATGCGTTGATCCCAATCATTACAGTTCTTGCACCGCTGATTGTGGATCTGATGACGGGCAGCCTCGTTGTGGAAAAAATCTTCTCCATTCCCGGTGTTGGAAGTCTTCTGGTCACGGCCATCCAGTCCAACGACTACAACGTAGTCATTGCCCTCAGTTTCATCTACAGCGCCATGTATATTGCCATTATGCTGGTTGTGGATATCCTCTACGGTATCATTGATCCCCGCATCCGCATCTCTGCGGACTCAGGGGATGAGAAAAACTCTGGTGGCCGCGCGGGCTTCTTTGAACGCTGGGGACGTGTATGGTTCAGGAAAAGAAAGTCGGTGATCGCCCATGAATGAAATGGTAAAAATGAATATGGCACCGGAGAATTTTCTGCCGGATGACTTTGAATTCATCGGCGGTGAGCCGGAGGCGACCATCGACTCCGGTTTCTCCAGCGACAGCTACTGGAAAGGCGTACGCCGTCGCTTTTTCTCTAACAAAGGTGCGGTGATTTCCCTCGCTGTCATCATTATTATCGTATTCTTCGCCATTGTGGGACCTGGAATGAGCGGCTATAGCTATTCGGAACAAGACTTAAACCAGAAGAACCTAGCTCCCCGCATCCCGGTTCTTGAGAAGCTGGGCATCTTCAATGGTGATGAAAAGCTTCAAACCACCTCGGGCACCAAGATTGTCAACGGCTACAAAGAAAAGGGTCTCTCTGACGTGTACTACTGGTTCGGCAGTGATACCCTTGGTCGCGACATATGGACCCGCGTCTGGCAGGGTGCCCGAGTTTCGCTGGGCATTGCAGTGGTCAGCGCGCTGATAAACATGACCATAGGTATGTGCTATGGACTCATCAGCGGTTACTTCGGCGGCTGGATTGATAACATTATGCAGCGATTCGCTGAGATCAACAACAGCATTCCGCGCCTCGTTATTGTAACCCTGCTCCTTCTTGTAATTAAGCCAGGGTTCACAACCATTGTGGTGGCCCTGGTTATTACGGAATGGATCGGCATGAGCCGTATTTCCCGAGCCGAGATGCTCAAGCTCAAGGAACAGGAATTTGTGCTGGCCAGCCGCACCCTTGGCGCTGGTAGCAGACGACTTATTTTTATTGAGATCCTGCCTAACATCATTGGTCAGATCATTACTCAGCTCATGTTCAGCATCCCCACCGCAATCTTTACAGAGGCGTTTCTGAGTTTCGTAGGCCTAGGAATTCCGGTGCCCCAGTGCAGCCTCGGCTCACTTATCAACGATGCTTTCAACAGCTTCACCACCCACCCTTATCAGATTGTGCCGCCCATTCTGGTTCTGGCGCTTCTGATGCTCTGTTTCAATATGCTGGCTGACGGTCTGCGTGAGGCCTTTGACCCGAAGTTGAAGGAAAGGTGAGGTGGCAAGTATGACAGAAACAAGAGAAAAGGTGTTGGAGATCCGTGATCTCAACATTACATTTAATACCGCCGCCGGCCCCGTACACGCCATTCGAGGCGTGGATATTGACCTGTATCCCGGCCAGACGCTTGCTATTGTTGGGGAAAGCGGCAGCGGCAAGTCGGTAACAATGAAAGCGGCCATGGGTATCCTGGCTAAAAACGCCAAGGTGGATAAAGGTACCATCCTCTATACTTACCGACAGGACAACGGCAACGTCAAAACCGTTGACATCCTGAAAATGAAAAAGCAGGAGCTGCGCTACCACATTAACGGTAAGCGTATAGCTATGATCTTTCAAGATCCTATGACCAGTCTCAATCCGACCATGACCATCGGTAAGCAGATTACCGAGGGTATGCTCTGGCACAAACGGGCCAATAAGACCGAGGCCTGGAGGAAGGCTGTGAAACTGCTGGAAGAGGTGGGAATCCCGGAGCCTGAAAAGCGGATGAAAAACTACCCCCATCAGTTCTCCGGCGGTATGCGTCAACGTGTTGTTATTGCTATCGCCCTCGCCTGTGACCCTGATCTGCTCATTTGTGATGAGCCGACTACAGCGCTGGATGTGACGATCCAGGCTAAGATACTTGAGCTTATCAAGCGTATTCAGAAGGAGCGAGGTATCAGCGTTATTTACATCACCCACGATTTGGGTGTTGTGGCCAAGGTCGCCGACTATGTGGATGTGATGTACGCGGGCAAGATTGTGGAAAAGGGCACGGTGGAGGATATTTTCTATGATCCCCGTCATCCCTACACATGGGGCCTGCTGAGCGCTATGCCCGATCTGGACACTTCGGATGAGCGACTCTATACCATTCCCGGCACGCCTCCTAACCTTCTGCGGGAGACACCGGGCGACGCCTTCGCACCCCGTAATAAGTATGCCCTAAAGATTGATAAGCGACTGGATCCTCCCATGTTCAAGGTGAGCGACACCCACTACGCCGCCACCTGGCTGCTGCATGAGCGGGCTCCGAAAGTGGAGATACCCGCCGAGCTTAAAGCGCGCATTGATCGGATGCTGAAAGGAGGCGGCGTGAATGCATAACAGAGAACCTCTTTTAAAAGTATCGGGTCTGAAGCAGTATTTTAAGATGAATGGCGGGTACACGGTGCGTGCAGTGGACGGAGTGGATTTCGAAATCTATCCCGGTGAAACCTTCGGGCTTGTAGGCGAATCCGGCAGCGGCAAGAGTACCATTGGCCGCAGTATTATCAGACTCTACAAACCCACTGCTGGAAAAATCATATTCAATGGAATGGATATCTCAGGCAAAATGAACCGAGCCGATACAATGCGGCTGCGCACCGAGATGCAGATGATCTTCCAGGATCCGATGGCCTGTCTCAACCCTCGAAAAAAAGTGGGTGAAATTATCTCCCAGGGGCTGGACATTCATCATCTGTGTGCTTCTCGTTCGGAACGGGAGGCCCGCGTCAGCGAGATGCTGAAAAAGGTGGGCCTTGCTCCTGAGCATGCCGACCGCTATCCCCACCAGTTCAGCGGAGGGCAGCGTCAGCGCGTGGGTATCGCCCGGGCTCTTATTATGAACCCTAAGCTTGTTATTGCAGATGAGTGCATCAGCGCCCTCGATGTATCCATCCAGGCTCAGGTGGTCAACCTCATGAAGGATCTGCAGGACCAGACCGGAACGGCATATCTCTTCATTGCCCACGACCTCTCGATGGTCAAATACATCTCGGACCGCATCGGCGTGCTGCATCTGGGGCATCTTGTGGAGACGGGTACCACCGACGAGATCTTTGAGAATCCGGTGCACCCTTACACCCAGAGCCTCCTCAGCGCCATTCCACGACCCAACCCAAAGGTGGAAAAATCTCGAGTGGCCAAGAGCTATGACTACAAGGCCCAGGGGATCGACTACAGCAAGGGCACCTTGCACCACCTGGGCGGGCAACATTACGTCCTAGCGACCGATGAAGAGCTCCGAAAGTGGTGATACAATGAGAGCCAGTCCTTTAGGGCTGGCTCTCATTGCATTTGAGAGTATGACATCATTACTCGAATCTCCTCATGAAGCAGACTAAAATGCACCGAATATTCCAGTAGTGCAAATAGTGATTTTGTACTCCTTTGATTATGGTAATGATATATAAAGATCCTATGGAAGCATTGTATTGACGGCTTTTAAACTTAAGTGATATTCTGGATTCAGAGATATAATTATCTGCTTGGCTCCTTCTTTGGTCACATTATAATAAAAAGCAGGTGTTCTTATGAAGAAGATTTTCAAACAATGCCTTTCTTTATTTCTGGTTCTTTTTTTAGTTCTTCAGTTCCCCTTGCCGGCAAGCGCCGCTCAATCCTCAAAGGAAATGGCCGCATCCCTGAAAAGCAAATATGGAATGACCATTTCGTTTGTTTCAGACTATACCGAGCGTGAGAAGCTGGATTTGCTTAATCAGATGGATTCAGTTTTTTCGCATGTCGGTGCGGCTTTTGTCAAGGAGGTTGCATCTGTCTACATCAAAAATGGCTATACCACCAGCCTGAGAATGGAAAAGACCCAATGGGGTGAGCAAATGGGCCTCTTTGGTGTGAGCAACAAAAACGCTACTATCAGGATTATGACTTCGACGGACATGATACATCGTCCGAAGAGCTGGATTCCTATGCTTTGGTCCATGAGTTCGGCCATATGATTCATTACGCCTTTGATATAAAAAAGGGTTCCAATTATGTGAAAAAGAAATGGGATGCCTGCGGCACCGGCGCCTATGCCTCCGACTATGCCAAAACAAGCTTCAGGGAAGATTTTGCTGAGACCTTCGCATGCATAGCAACAAGTGATTATACTCAGGCCGGACTGCTGGAGGCCATGGACAATGACACAACGGGTGTCCTCAAAAAGAAGGTGGACTGTATAAATTCACTGCTTGGTGAATTCAATAATTTTACCACCATTCAAAAAATGTACGATTTTCAGGGCATCGGTGCCACCTGCGGCAGACTTCGGGTATCGGTCAATAATAAGATAACAGAGGTTTACCTTTACGTTATAAAGGGCAATAACTACATCAAGCTCCGTGACCTGGCCATGCTTCTCAATGGGACCGAAAAGCAGTTTGAGGTCATATGGGATGCAGAAAACAAGGCCATTGCGCTTCTTTCAGGAGCTCCCTACACCGTAGTGGGCGGTGAGCTGGCCAATCCCGTTGGATATCAGGATAAAGCGAATCCGACCGCATCCAGGGTTTATGTGGATGGCGTTGAGCTTTTCCCGACAGCTTACACCATCAGGGGCAATAACTATTTCAAAATCAGAGATATTGCGAAGGCTCTTGATTTTTATGTGGGGTGGGAGTCCATGACAATAATCGTTGATACATCCACCGGATATGTGGATGAATAGATGGGGGGCGTCACGGGAGCCAGAAGGGGCCGAAGTACATAAAAAGTCTTTCATTCTGCATGAAGCAAGCTTCAGGCCTATGACGTATTCTAAGAACCGATACTGAGAGATCGGTTCTTTTTATATGCCCGGCATGCTTGCCATCCAGAGCATGGACGGCTTAAGCATGCCCCAAAAGACAGTGCCTGGCATTGAACATTGATAGGTCAAAGGTTATATATCTTTGAGGCTGAGAAATGTAAAGGAATACTAAAATAAAAAAATCTTGTCGTTCATGAGATAAATATGCTTATGCTTGTAGAATAATGGTATTATAGAATATATATGTAACGTGTAAGGTAAGAGGTAATAGGATATGAAAACGAAAAGCGGTTTTTTGCTGAGAAAGCTTGCAGGACAATGGGTGGTTGTACCCATCGGCCAAAATGTGGCCAACTTTGCCAATATTCTGATGCTGAGCGACAGCGGTGCCCTGCTGTGGGAAAAAATCAGTGAAGGTGCGGATGAGGAAGAACTGGTCAAAGCACTGCTGGATACCTATGATGTGGATGAGGAAACGGCCAGAAATGACGTCAGGGAATTTATTGACAAGGTTGAGCAGCAAGGGCTGCTGGAATGAGCCATATACTGAAAGCGGGGTATTAGTGAGTGGATAGTTCAAAGAAACTGAGAAGTGAAGCCTTGCACAGAGCCGCTTTAAGAATGCAGATCCCTATTCTGGCTTCCTTCGAACTAACAGCCCGATGTAATTTCCATTGCAGAATGTGCTATGTATGCCGGTATGCCAATGACCGGGAAGCCACAAGGAAAGAACTTACAGCAGAACAATGGATAAAGATTGCCGAGGAGGCCCGGGATGAAGGCCTCTATTTTGTAACGCTGACAGGTGGGGAAATATTCTTAAGACAGGATTTCAGGCAGATTTATGAAGCCTTATCAAATATGGGTTTCCGGATTAATCTGTACACCAATGGAAGTTTGATTACAGACGAAACGGCTAAATGGCTGGCAAAAATCCCTCCGAGGATGGTCAGCATTACAATGTATGGTGCCTCTGCTGAGACCTATAAAGCCATTACCGGGCACAGGGATGGATTTGAGCGTGCCATGCGCGGCATCAGAGCGCTGTTGGATAACGGAGTCCCCACCGAGATCAAGACCACTGTTGTAAAAGCCAATCAGCATGAGTTTGATGCGTTGGTCAAAATCGCGGATCAATTTGACCTGATGCTGGGCCTTGTCAATTATGTAGCGCCAAGAAGAGAGGGTTTTGGCACCGATCCTTTAACAAACAGACTGACACCTCAGGAAACAGTATGCCACAATGAGCAATTTGAGCGATATATCGAAGATTATTTAAAAAAGAATCGGACGTCCAATGCACAAACACAGCAAATGGAGATTATTGATCCCTGGAGCGAGTCCGAAGCTGCCGCTGCACAGGACATGCCCAACGCCAGTGCATTCGGCTGTACCGCAGGACGGAGTGCCTGCTGGTTTTCCTGGGACGGGAAGATAACGCCGTGTGCTTTTCTTCCGGTGCCCGAGGTAAGCATTTTAGATAGGCCTTTCAAACAGGCCTGGGAGGAGCTGAAGGCCAAGTGCCGTGAAGTTCCCCGATGCCGGGAATGTATGGAATGCGATATAAAGGAGGCCTGTATCACATGCCCGGGAAGGCTGTATGTCGAAACCGGCAGCTTTGATAAGAAAGCGGACTACCTATGTGAACTGGCAAGGTGCAGAATGAGCCTAAGGCAAAAATGCGAGTTTTAAAGCTGCCAGGGACGTGAGATTTGGCAAACCTGATGCGATGAACCTTGGACCAAAAGAAAGAAGCGAAGCTTGGGAGGAAATATGCAGTATTACCGGCTGGCGGATCTTGATATAGCCATTGATTATGAGAATGAATTTATTGAGAAAAGATTGGAACCCTTTCAGAGAGAACCCGTTGAGAAGGTCCATATGACCATTCGGATTAATAAGGCGGAAAGAATAGCCAGGCTTGAAGGGGAGCTCCTTCTTGATACAGGGCAATTCTTATGGACGAGGAGACCGGGAGAGGACGGAGTCACCATCCATCCCGCCGGGGCTCAGGATGAAAGTAAGAACATATACACCCTTAAGGCCAATCCCGACTGGAGTTGTGTGGATATCAATATCAGAGCGGATCATTATGTGATAAGCGAGGGCGGGGAGGATACCTGTGCGGACTACTGCACGCCCTTTCTCCTGTGCGGCATTGCCTTCAGAAATCTTTTGATGCATCATGAGGGGTTGGTAATCCACTCCTCATCCCTGGCTTGTAATAACAAGGGTATTCTGTTTACAGCACCGTCGGGTACGGGTAAATCCACCCATGTGAGAATTTGGAAGTGGGCCTACGGTGACGAGGTCACCATTGTCAATGATGACACACCGGCTGTCCGGTTTATTAACGGCACACCCATACTTTTCGGGACCCCATGGAGCGGAAGCCCGGGTGTGTATTCCAATACCAAAGTTCCGCTGAAGGCCATTGTGGCCCTGGAACGTTCCAGCGAGAACAGTATAAGAAAGCTTAACCCTCTGGAAGCTTTGCCAGTCCTGATGAAGCGATCGCTTTTGCCTTACTATGACGAGAAGATGATGGCTGTAGCGTGCGGATTGGTAGAGCGATTAATGGAAATAGTCGATTTTTATAAGCTGGGCTGCCGCCCGGATAAGGAGGCGGCAGAGCTTGCTCGTAGTTGTGTTCTTGCTGATATGTAGGATTCCGTAAGGTTTATGCAGAGCGGAACCGGAATTATAGATTGACTAATTTTACATTTTATTGTAAAATATCTATTAAATCCATAAAACCGTTTGAATTAATGCTGATAAAGATAATTTAGTAGGAAATGGGGTCGTAGAACTATGGCACAAAAATACGTAAAACCTACAATTGAAGCGGTTTCTTTGTTGACTGAAGAATGCTTGGCTGAGGGAAGCAGATGGTCAAACTGGGGCAGTCCTGCGTGCAATGATAATCCTTGCGAGAATCAACAATATTGGAAGTCGCCCCTGTATGCCAATAATTTCCAGTGCGATTAACTGCAACATAGCGTCTACTCATTTCATTTTACTAAAAACTAAACAGGCAAGTCCCTGAAATGCCGTCTGTCGATAATGATACTATTGACAGACGGTTTTTATTATGCTTTCAGTTTTGCCATGACTGCTTGACTTAAAATCCCTATCAACCATATGAAAAGCATAAGAAATTTCATTGTGGTTATCCAGCCACAGATTCCCGCAAGGGTTGAATTAAATGACGGATATTGTCTCAGCATGTGGATAAGCATGATGTTCTCCAAAATATCAAACAAAGCTCTCAGCCCACACAGAATATAGAGAATGGGTTTGATGTTCATGGATATCATTGCACTGTCCGAAATGGCAAGCATGGTCAAAAAGAAAAACAGGATAAATGCGAAATCCAGTACAAGATACCTTTGGTAAGCAAGTCTGCCATTCTCACCGAGTTGATCGAGGACCTGCCCTACAGTTTCGCTGTTGTAATGGAAGCGCATATCCAGCACACGAAAAGCGGGAACAGCCTTTCGTATACCACAGATACCAAGGTCCGTCATATACATGAATCCAAGACATACTAGAAATCCGAGTATGCCGAGGATCTTCATTATTCTGGGCATGGACATTCTCCTTTTGAGCGTGATAACTGCCACACTTGTGGCGCTTTGTTACCATAGAGTATAATGGCCTATGGAAGGAGAGTCAATTATTTGATAGTAAGTGCTACAAAACCCTCCCTTTTGTGGCAGCTTAAAATAAAGGAGTATGACATGCTTCAAAGTACCAATCCCATAGCACAACGCTCGCAGCAATGGATTATTGAATCATTGCTGCATTTGATGGAGAAAAAGGAATACGACAAGATCAGCGTAACTGAGATATGCCGCATGGCAGGGTTGGATCGTCGTACCTTCTACCGCAATTTTATTTCTAAAAATGATGTATTGGAGCAATATATCAAGCAGCTTCAGGATGAGTATATTCAGTCTTTTTCAGCCATGGATGAGCCCTGTCAGTACACGGCTGCCAGAGTCTTTTTTGAATTCTGGAGTCGGCATCTGTCCTTTATTCGGAGTATGAAGAAAAGCGGTTTGATTGATTTTGCTTTTCAGAGGTTTGAGAAGTTTACAAAGGAGCATTCTGAATTATTAATGGGTGATGATGTCCGGGGACTGCCCCTGGAGTATGTCTTTGCGTACAGGATAGGGGGCTTTTGGAACGTAATGCTGACCTGGGCATCTCAGGATAAAGTCCTTTCACCGGATGAAATGGCCGCAATCGTCATACAGCTCTAATCTTCATATCAGTGAATGGGGTTACTTTTGAGGCCTTATATAATGAACATGTTGCTCGCTGAAAAGAACCAAGCGCCAAGGCGTTACCAACTGAACAAAAAACCAGGCCTATTGGAAGCCTGGCTTTGAATATGGTATCATCTGAACCTTACTGAGGCACAATACCCAGAAAGCTGAACGCACCCATGACCATGAGCATACCGAGCAGGTTATACAAGCCATGGCCAATTATTAGAATAATAAGGGAGCCTCTTTTTCTGTAAAACAGATAAAACATCAGTCCCAGATAGAATATTCTTTATGATGCCATCTGGTTTTTAATCAGCTTTGCCCTGGGTGTTCTTTGGGAAAGCTGTGTGATGGCTGACCTGACGCTCGGTATGGCAAGAATGGCCAGGCAAATGATCATATCGGGGAGGATATAGGAACCGTTGTATATGAGCGAGTACAGGAATACATTCTGCTCTCCTGCATATTCAGCGAAAAATACGACACCGGACAAGAAGTGGCATATAAATCTGCCAAAACTTCCGAGAAAAGCACCAACAAAGATGTTTTTACCGCAGAGACCGGCAAGACCTAACAAGGCAAACGCTATAGGATAATCGAGCAAGAATTGTGTCCAGTGAACGAAATAGGCATCCTGTATAAATTGCAGCATTCCTAAGCACATGCCTGCCATCATACCGGCTCTAGGGCCTGCTATGTACGCAAAGATAAACAGCGGCAGCATACTTGCTACAGTGACCGAACCGCCGTTGGGGAACCTGAAAAGCCTGATATAGGACAGAACGAATGATGCTGCAATAGCAATTGCGCCATAGGCCAGTATCTTTGTGTTGTAGGAGACCTTTCTGCTGATCACAAAGAAAATAACCGCCAGTGCAATCACAGCCAGAACCGAAATCAGCGACTTGGGCTCCAAAAGCTTAAGAAAATACTCTTTGATGACAATTTCATAACCATCAAACATGACATACCTCCTGATTAAGTTTTTCTTGGATTTTGAAACCTGACAGGAATAGCTTAGAAAAGGAGATATGATGAATAAAAAATCCTCCACAATGGGAGGACGAGTTTGACAAGCTTAACTATGCTCCCTCCGTCGGCATTACCCGTATCAGGTTATATGGGTCGGACCAATACCAGGTCCCTCTCAGCCAAATTCATTTAGCTCCCCAGATATCTATTCAGTTTACACAATAATGGTAATACGCATTAACTGTACTGTCAATAGTTAATTATTCCTTGTTATTATCTTTCTTGATGTTTACTTTATATGTTTTAAATTTGATTTTACTTGTTAGTTGAGTAATAATTTTGGATAAATGATGGTTAGAATGCTATGAGTTACTACTAAAAGACTAAAAAAGCAAAAGTGTTTATAAGTGAGGGATTTTTAGTCAAGTCCAAATTTGTGTGTAAAATACCTCGGTCATCAAAGCAGTAGCTAATCAAACAATAGTCTAAGCGTTTATGCCGCGAAAGCTGTTGACAATGAGTACATGGC
>Ga0116192_1002140_pt1 | contig 13325 bp, 12 predicted proteins | sample AD_UKC113_MetaG_FD_89876 | JGI IMG/M metagenome (GOLD analysis project Ga0116192, IMG submission 89876) | Active sludge microbial communities of municipal wastewater-treating anaerobic digesters from Hong Kong - AD_UKC113_MetaG | ecosystem: Engineered > Bioreactor > Anaerobic > Digestate... | reverse complement strand
TGAGTACAAGGAGGGTTCACTAGCACAAAATCGCCCAAATCCCAAGTCCAAAATGCTCCCTTTTAGACTTTCGTTCTCAGAACGCACCGCTGGAGGAATTCCCGGATTCGATCGGCCAGTCGCCGCTCGATTCCCCAATAGAAATGATCGCACCCGTGAAAGATTTCCAGCTCGACGCCCTCCCGGGATCCGCCCGCACCGTCCAGCCACGAGCGCAGGGAATCCGGCGGGCAGAATTCGTCCTCATCGCCGGCGATCACCAGGACGGGACGGAGGGGCAATGAAAGGGACTCGAAGTCCATCAGGCCCACGGGAGGCGAAATCAGGACCAGGGAAGCGGGATCGAGCCCTTGATTCACGGCCTTGAGGCCAATCCAGGCCCCATAGGAGTACCCGGCCAGGTGAAGCACTCGGTTTGCCTCCCGGCGCACGTGCGACGCCATTCCCAAAACGTCCCTGGTTTCACCCTCCCCCTGAGTGTGGCGTCCTTCACTGCGACCCACGCCCCGGAAATTGAACCGCAGGGTGCCCCAGCCCAGGCCCGCAAAGCCCGTCTGCATCGCCTCCACCACGTTGTTGTCCATGCTTCCGCCGTAAAGGGGATGAGGATGACAGAGGAGGACGGCGTCCGAGGTCGTTCCCTCTTCCCATCGCGCGTCCAGGAGAAGCCCGTCCGAAGGAATCATCCGTCGCTTCTCAGCCATGGTTTTCCTCCCTGCCTCCCGGCCACGTCTTCTCGGTTTTCAGACGGGACGTCCCCCAGTTCCATCCGACCAGGGAATAGAATCGATGAAAATGATGAACGGGGCCCTGCCCGCTTCCCAGGGGGAGGCCCTCCCGGATGGCGCCCGTGATGTATTCCTTGGCTCGGCCGACCGCGTCCGCCACCCCCATGCCCCGGGCCAGGTAGGCCGTGATGGCGGAGGCATAGGTGCATCCGGTCCCGTGGGTATGAACCGTGTCGTATCGAGGGTTGGTGAACCGGCGAACCTCGAGGCCGTCGAAGAAAAGGTCCAGGGGAGTTCCCTCCAGGTGGCCGCCCTTGATCACCACGGTTCGAGGTCCGAAGTCCAGGATCCTTTTGGCCGCCTCCTTCATGTCTTCCGGGCCCCGTACCGGCATGGATGCCAGGCATTCGGCCTCCTGGAGGTTGGGAGTCACCACCGTAGCCAGGGGCAAGAGCTGATGGATGAGGCTTTCCACGGCTTCGGGTCGCAAGAGGCGGTCTCCGCTCTTGGCCACCATCACCGGGTCCACCACCAGGCATTTCACCTTCAGGGCTTTCAGATCTTCGGCCACCCGAGAAATGATGGCCGCGTTGGCCAGCATCCCGGTTTTCACGGCGTCGACCCCGATGTCCGTGATCACCGCGTGGACTTGCCGGGAGACGAACTCGGCATCCACCTCGAGGATTCCTTCCACTCCCCGGGTGTTTTGGGCGGTGAGGGCGGTGACGGCGCTCATGCCGTAGACGCCCAGGGCCGCAAAGGTTTTGAGGTCCGCCTGGATCCCGGCTCCGCCCCCGGAGTCGGACCCTGCTATGGTCAGTGCTTTGGGTATCTTCACCGGAAAACCCGCCCTTTCAACGAAAATGGTCCCATCCCCGAAACCGGGATAAATCCTTCTTCAATGCCTTCCCCGGCGCCGAGACGAAGATCCCCTCGTCCCGGGGAATGAAACTGCCGATGCAGCGGCATGGAGTTCCCGTTTCTTCCTCGACCAATCGTGCAACCTCGTCCGCCTGATCTTCAGCCACCCCGAAAAGAAGTTCGTAGTCTTCCCCGCCGGTGAGTGCCCAGTCCTCCCAGTCCTTGCCCGCCGCTCGGGCCACCTCCCGGCAAGGGTCGCTGACGGGAAGATCCGAGAGCCGAATTTCGGCCCCTACGGCGCTGGCCCTGCAGATGTGGCCCACGTCGCTCAAAACCCCGTCGCTCACGTCCACCATGGCATGAACCCGGCCCGAGGATGCCAGGCATTGTCCCTCCCTCCACCGGGGACTGGGGGTCCGATGGCGATCCAAGACCCTCCGGGCATGGGCCGAATCGACTTTCAGGTCGGGCCTTTGAATCAACTCGAGGCCCGCCCGGGAATCACCCAGGGTCCCCGTAACCAGAATCCGGTCTCCCACCCGGGCCCCCTCTCGCCGGATCAGCTTCTCGGGATCCGCCCGGCCCATGAGGAAAAGGTCAATGACCACCCGGGAATGGATGGTGCTCACATTGCCCCCCACGATGGCCCCCCCGGCCCTGGAAATCTCTTCCTGCATCCCCCCATACAACTCGTCCACGAACTCGACCCGGGTGTCCCTGGGCAGGGCCAGGGACACCAGCGCCCAGGCGGGGCTGCCTCCCATGGCGGCAATGTCGCTCACGTTGATGGCCACCACTTTTCGACCCAACTGGTAGGGAGTGATCCAGGCCCGGCGAAAATGGACGTCTTCCACCTGGATATCGCAGGTGGCGAGAAGGACCCCCCCGGGGGAAACCTCGAGGACCGCCACGTCATCCCCGATGCCCACCAGCACGCCCGGCGGGTGGCGGGGCAGCATCCCGGCGATCCGGGATATCAAGCCGAACTCGCCAATATCCGTGATCTTCAATCCCAAATCCTTCCCGGGACCCCTCCGGGCCGACCTCATGATTGGGGGAGGGTCTTCAGGACTTCCCGAATTCCGAGGCAGAGCCTTCTCGATGCCCCCTCGGGGTCTCTCGCGGCCATGACGGCCGACACCACGCAGATTCCCCGGACCCCGCACCGAACCAACGGTTCCAGGTTGGTTTCGTCGATTCCGCCGATGACCGCCACGGGAAGTCGGCTTCGCCGGACCAGGACACAGGTGCCCCGGACCCCCAGGGGACTTTGGTGATCGGGCTTGGTGGAAGTGGCAAAGACGGGAGAGACGGAAACATAATCCGCTCCGTCTTCTTCGGCCCGAAGGATTTCTTCTTCGTCATGAATGCTCACTCCCAGGATTTTGCCCGGACCCAGGATTCGCCTTGCCGCCCTCGCGGGCATGTCTTCCTGTCCCAGATGGACTCCGTGGGCATCCGCCGCCAGGGCCACATCCACGCGGTCGTTCACCAGAAAGACGGCGCCGTGTCGTCGACACAGGGCGCAAAGCTTCGAGGCCGTTTCCACCATGTGCCGGGTGGAAGCGGTCTTTTCTCGGTACTGGATCACCCCCGCACCCCCTCGAAGGGCCGCAGCGACCACGTCCTCGAGGGACCGGCCTTCCAGCCAACGGCAATCCGTCACCACGTAAAGGGATCGATCCGGGGGCCACAACCCCGATGAAGACATTGCCTTATTCGATTCTCCGGGCATATTCCTGGTCGATCCTGAGCCCTTCGATGTCCGTGGTCTTTTCGCCCCGGGCCGACCGAATCTGGTCGATGCCCCGCTTCACCACGGCCTTCTTGGAAGCGTAGGCCATGGCCGTCTCCTCACTGATGTAGCCTTGTTCGTAGTGGCGAACGATGCAGCTGTCGAAAGTCATCCATCCGAACGGCTGGGCCTGTTCCATCATTTCGTAGAAGGTCTTGCCCTCACTTTCTCCGTTGATGATGGATTCCCTCACCCGGAGGTTGTTTCCCATGATTTCGAAAGCCGCCACCCGGCCTCCCCCCTCCCTGGGGAGCAGCCGCTGAGAAATGGCCCAGCGGAGAGTGTCCGCCAGACGAATGCGGATGAGTCGTTCTTCCTCGAGCTCGAACATTCCCACCAGCCGGTTAATGGTTTGGCCCGCATCAATGGTATGAAGGGTCGTCATAACCAGGTGCCCCGTTTCGGCGGCGCTCAGACCGATTTCAACCGTCTCCCGATCGCGCATCTCTCCCACCAGGATGACTTTGGGGGCCTGGCGAAGGGCCGCCCGGAGCCCGCTGGCAAAGGCATCGAAATCCAGCCCCAGCTCCCTCTGGTTGAAGGTGGCCTTTTTCTGAGGGTGTACGAATTCCACGGGGTCTTCCAGGGTCACCACATGCACGGCCTTCTGAAGATTGATCTCGTTGAGGATGGCGGCCAGGGTCGTGGACTTGCCGCTTCCCGTAGCGCCGGTCACGAAAACGATTCCGAACTTTTCCTCGGCGACCTTTTTGAAAACGGGGGGCAGCCGGAGTTCCTCTATGGAAGCGATCTTGGTAGGCAACTGCCGCATGACGATGGAGTACGTGCCCCGCTGGGAGAATACATTGACGCGGAATCGTGCCTTTCCGGGCAGATGGTAGGAAAGGTCGCAGGAACCCTGGTTCAGCAGGTTCTGGATGTTTCTGCGGTCCCCGGCGATGAGGTTCATGGCGATGGTTTCCGTGTGGAAGGGGGTGAGCTTGTCCGCGATGAGATCGGGGCAGACCGCCTTGAGCCGGCCGTCGACCTCCGCCTGCATGGGTTTGCCCACCGTGAAATTGAGGTCGGAAGCCCTCGGGTTTTCCTCCAGGATTCGGGTTAGAACGTAGTCCAACTCTTTTCTTCTCATGATTTCACCCCCAATGAAAATTCCTTTGCGGATCCGCGGCCGGAATCCCCGGGGAGAACCACCGGGGGGTCGGACCCGCACGCCGGGGATTCTTTTCCCAACAGACCCTTTACGCTTCTCCGTTCACTCCCGCCCAAGGAGGCGGGACGGCTTCCTCTCCCATGTCTTACGGCCCGGGAAGGTGTGCGAGGGGGACGGAATCCTTGTGCGCGGCCGGGCTCTACACCTCCGTAAAGTCCAGCGGCGGCTCCGTCAGGTAAGGGCGGAATTTTTCCTTGTCCACGCACTTGGCGTAGGCATCGTCGGGACCGATCTTCCCGGCTTTGAGTGCAGCCAGGATTCCGTCGTCCAGGGTCTGCATCCCGTACTTCTTCCCCGTCTGCAGGGCTGACGGGATCTGGTGGGTCTTCGCCTCCCGAATCATGGCCCTCACGGCGTGGGTGGCGATGAGAATCTCGAGGACGGCCATTCGACCCTTGACGTCGATGCGCTTGAAAAGGGTCTGGGAAACCACGGCCCGAAGTCCGTCGGCCAAGGTCGAGCGGATCTGGGCCTGCTCTCCCGTGGGAAACACCTCGATCACACGATCCACGGTCTTAGCGGCACTGGTGGTGTGAAGGGTCGAGAAGACCAGGTGCCCGGTGGCCGCCGCTTCAATGGCCAGGCGGATGGTTTCCAGGTCCCGCATTTCCCCCACCAGGATGATGTCGGGGTCCTCGCGCAAAGCCGCCCGCAGCGCCGTGGAAAAGCTCATCGTATGAGACCCCACCTCCCGGTGGTTCACCAGGCAGCTCTTACTCACGTGGACAAACTCGATGGGGTCCTCGACGGTAATGATGTGGTCCTTGCGCTTCCGATTCGCCTCGTCGATGACCGCCGCCAGGGTGGTGGACTTCCCGCTTCCCGTCGGTCCCGTAACCAGCACCAGGCCCCGGGGCAACATGGCCAGGCGACTCACCACGGCGGGCAACCCCAGCTGTTCGGTGGAGAGGATCTCGCTGGGAATCTCCCGAAAGACGGCCCCGATGCCGTTCTTCTGGCGGAAGAAGTTGGCCCGGTAACGGGCGAGTCCCGGGATCTCGTAGGCAAAGTCCAGGTCGCCCGTTTCCTCGAAGGTCTTGATCTTGTCCTCGGGGGTGATTTCGTACAGCATGGCCCGAAGGTCGTCGTCATCGAGGACCTTGTACTTGACGCGCTCGAGCTCTCCTCGGATCCGCAGCACCGGTTGCTGTCCGGATACCAGATGAAGGTCGGATGCCTTCTGTTCGTTCATCAGTTTGAAAAATGCGTCAATCCTGGCCATACAAACCCCCTCCCTCAGAGCGTCTACAACTCGATGGTCAGCCAATGCCTGTGCCGCTGATCCAGGCGGGTCAGCCCCGCCTCCTCGGCCATCCGCAACGCCTCCCCGAACTCCTTCCCCGTGACTCTTCTTCCCATCTGCGGCGACCCTACGGCGTTGCCGCACGGATGATACTGGTCCATGACGTTCACGTACGTATTGGTGGAAAGTTCGCGGGCCAGAAACCCCAGGACGTCCCCGGTGCCTGCAAGACCTTGGGGCAGCACCAGGTGGCGAACCAGGAGCCCCCGGTAGGCGATTCCGGCCCCGTCCGTTCGAAGATCTCCCACCTGACGATGCATTTCACGCAGGGCGTCCCGAGCCCGTTGCGGGTAGTCGGGAGCGTTGCAAAGCTCGGAGGCCACCCCCGGGTCCCAGAACTTGAAGTCCGGCATGTAAATGTCCACGATCCCGTCCAGGAGCTTGAGGGCCGCCACCCGGTCATATCCGCCCGTGTTGTACACCAGGGGCACCTCGAGTCCCCGTTCCACGGCGATGGGCAAGGCTTCGAGAATCTGCACGATCACGTGGGAGGGAGTGACGAAATTGATGTTGTGGCATCCCCGGTTTTGCAGGTGGACCATAAGGTCGGCCAAACCCTCGGCTCCCACGGGAACCCCCTCGCCCCCATGGCTGATGTCGTAGTTTTGGCAGAAGGTGCAAAACAGATTGCAGTGGGAAAAAAAGATGGTGCCGGACCCTCTCCTGCCCACCAGGGGAGATTCTTCTCCGAAATGGGGACCATGGCTCGCCACCACGGCGTGACGCCCCGTCCGGCAATAGCCCGTCTCCCCGGCCGTTCGATCGACTCGACACATACGAGGGCACAGGGTGCATTTGGTCAACCACCGCAGGCCGCGCCGAATCTTCTCCGCCAAGGAACCGTCTTTGCAAGCCTGCACGTATGCCGCCATCGGCGCTTTCCTCTTTTCCCGGGGAGACTTTTCAGGATTCCCGGGTCAGGACCACCACTTCCATCTCCCCCCGAAGGGCATCCCGAAATGCCAGGGCATCCTGTTCCGTGCCGACGATGGCCGCATAGTGCATGGGAATGGCGACCTTGGGCTTGATCCGCCGGGCCGCCTGCACCGCTTCCTCGGCCGTCATGACGTAGGTGCCGGACACGGGGAGAAAGGCCACATCCACCGTCAGGCCCTCCATTTCCGGAATCAGGTCCGTGTCTCCCGCATGGTAATAGCGGACCCCGTCCAGGGTCACCACAAAGGCCAGCATTCCCGCCTTCCGGGGATGGAACGTCTTGTTGGTGTTGTAGGAAGGATGGACTTCAATCTCGACCCCCTTGACCTGTAATCGATCCCCGGCCTTGACGACCCGAACGTCGCCTCGAGCTTTCGAGCCGAGGCGGCGTCGGTGACGATGGTCGTCTCTTTCTTCCGGATCTTCTCCACGTCTTCGGGAGAACAGTGATCGTAGTGGTCGTGGGTGATGAGGATGAGGTCCGCGCCCACCCCCGGGGAAATCCGGAAGGGGTCGAAGTAGACCGTCACGCTTCCGTCCAGGCGCAGGCAATCGTGTCCCAGCCAGTGAATCTTCTTGATCCAATCCTCGTGTTGCATGGGCTCCTCCTTGTGGGGGACCGGAGAATTTCGCCCGACGATACTATCATAACCCGCCCAACGATAGAAGCGAAACCACGGAAGCCCATCCAGAGCCCATGGGGGCCTTTTCCGGACCTCGGGGTCCCGTGTCCGAGCTTGCCCAACGGTTGTCTTTTGGGTTACTGTGACGGACCGGGATCCGGGGGGCCTTTCCGTGGAACCCTGTGATGAGTGAACCCACTTCCCAGGATCAGGAACCCGTGATTCAGCGCTACCTGCAGGCTTTGCTCCACCAGGAAAGAGCGGACCGAAAGGTCCTTCACCACGCCGTTCTTCCGGCCCGGGAAGCCCAACACGCCAACCCGGCGATCCCTTTGCCCGAGACCCTGGGCAAAATCCTGGCGCGCCAGGGCATCACGAGACTTTACTCCCATCAGGCCGCGGCCATCGAGCATATCCGGGCGGGACGAAACGTCGTGGTGGCCACACCCACCTCCAGCGGCAAGTCCCTCATCTACAATTTGAGCGTCACCGAACGTCTGCTGAAGGAACCGGGAATCCGGGCTCTTTACCTTTTTCCCATCAAAGCACTCATTCGAGATCAGCTGGCCAATCTGGAAGCCCTTCTCAAGACGGGCAGGGAGGAGGACCCTGCCTTCTCGTTCACCTCCGCCGTCTATGACGGGGACATTCCCCCCTACCAGCGATCGAAGATCCGCCGGCATCCTCCCCATATCCTGCTGAGCAACCCCGATATGCTCCATTACGCTCTCCTCCCCTTTCACCACAAGTGGGAGACGTTCTGGAAGAGCCTCCGGTTCGTCGTCATCGACGAGATGCATACCTATCGCGGGATTTTCGGGAGCCAGGTGAGCCAGGTGTTCCGCAGGCTTCAAAGAATTTGTCGGTATTACGGAAGTTCCCCCCAGTTCATTTTCCTCTCCGCCACCATTGCCAATCCGGGGCAACTGGCCGGCCAGCTCGTGGGGGATTTCCACGAATTCGAGATCGTCCGGGAAAACGGAGCGCCCCAGGCCCAACGCCACTTCATTTTCCTTGAGACCGGAGACCTCCAGGCGACCCACGCCTCGGGCGTTGCGGCTCGACTGGTGGTCCAGGCCGCTCGGATGGGGTTGAAGACCATTGCCTTCACCCAGTCCCGGCGACTCACGGAGTTGGTCCACCTGAGCGTCATGCGCATGGACCCCCGCCTCGCCAAGCGCGTGAGCTCTTATCGGGCCGGGTTCCTTCCTGAGGAACGGCGCTCCATCGAACAGAAACTGGCGGGGGGATCCTTGGACGCCGTCATTTCCACCAGCGCCCTCGAACTGGGGATCGACATCGGCGGCCTGGACGTCTGCATCCTGGTGGGCTACCCGGGCACGGTGATGACCACCTGGCAGCGGGGAGGACGGGTGGGAAGGAGCGGCCGGGAATCGGCCATCATCCTGCTGCCCCAGTCGGACGCCCTCGATCAGTACATCGCCCACCATCCCCGGGAGTTTCTCGAAAGCCCCTACGAGATCGCGGTAACCGACCCCTTCAATCCCGAAATCCTCAAGGCCCACCTTCCCTGTGCCGCCGCCGAAGAACCCCTCGAAAGGCTGGAAAGGGAATTCCAGGGCGAGGCGTATCAGAGAGCCCTGAACCTACTGACCCAGGGGGGGCGATTGCACCGGACGTCCGACGGAAACCAGTGGATCTCGGGGGTTCACAATCCCCACCGCCGGGTGGACATCCGCAGCGTCGGGGCTTCCTTTGCCATTCTGCGCCGGGCGGAATCCCCCGGGGAAAAGAGCATCCCCCTGGGGAAAAACGAGGGAATACGAGCCCTTCGCGAGTGCCATCCCGGAGCCGTCTATCTCCACCGGGGAGAGTCCTACCAGGTGGAAAGCCTGGACCTGGAAAAGCGGGTGATCCAGGTGACCCAATGCAACGTGCCCTATTTTACCCGGGTGAAGACGGACAAGGAAACCGAGATCCTCGAAATCTTGGCGTCCAAGCCGTCCGGAAATTTTCTCATTCGGTTGGGGCGCCTCAAGGTGACGGAGCACATCCTGGGCTACGAGAAAAGACGGCTCTTTTCCCAGGAGCTCTTGGGGACCTCTCCCCTGGATCTCCCGCCCCAGGAATTCGAAACCGTCGGCTTTTGGGTCGAGATCGAGCCTTCCATTGCCGCGAGCGTTCAGAAGGCGCAGCTCCATTTCATGGGGGGAATCCACGCCGTCGAGCACGCCATGATCAGCATCTTCCCCCTTTTCGCCCTTTGTGACCGAAACGACATCGGGGGCATTTCCTGCCCGCAACATCCCCAGGTGGGCAAAGGGGCCATCTTCATCTACGACGGCTACCCGGGAGGAATCGGGTTGGCGGCCCGGGGCTACGAAATCATCCTGCCGCTCCTCGAGAAAACCCGGGAACTGATCGCCTCCTGCGGTTGCCAGGACGGCTGCCCCGCTTGTATCCACTCTCCCAAGTGCGGCTCGGGCAATAAACCCCTGGACAAGGGCGCCGCCCTCTCCGTGCTGCGCTACCTGGTGGGAGAGTGGAAACTGACCGAAGAGATCCCTCAGGAAACCGGCGAGTCCCCCGCAGACAGGAAGGCCCGCCCCCATGCGGAACCGGAAGAGCGTCCCCCGCGCATGGGGTTCCTCGACCTCGAAACTCAGCGCTTGGCCGACGAAGTGGGAGGTTGGGGCAACAAGCACCTCATGGGGATTTCCGTGGCCGTGGTCTACGATACCGAGTTCGAGGACTTCCGGGTTTACCGGGAGGAGGAGGTTCCGGCCCTGGTGGATCATCTCGAACAACTGGACCTGGTGGTGGGATTCAATATCCTGTCCTTCGACTATGCGGTGCTCCAAGCGTACACGTCCGTGGACCTAAACCGGCTCCCCACCGTGGACATCCTCAAAGAGATCCACGCCCACCTGGGGTTTCGGGTGGGGTTGCATCACCTGGCCGAAAAAACGCTGGGAAAGGCCAAAGGAGCCGACGGAGTCCAGGCGGTCCGGTGGTTTCGTCAAGGAGCATGGGATTCCCTCATCGAGTATTGCATGCTCGACGTGGCCCTGACCCGGGATCTTTTTCAACATGCCCTGGACAAGGGCTACCTGGTGTATCAAAATCGGGAAGGTCAAACCCTGAGAATCCCCACCCCCTGGGCATCGGACCGGGTCCGGAAAGCCCAAAGAAAAACCGGGGATTCTCGTTGACGGGTTCGCCCCTCAACGGATTATCGGACCCCGCGCATCCTCCGGCGATATTCCCGGAGCAGGTCCGGCGTCTTCAAAGGGAAGGCAGGGCGGCCCCAAGAAAGGGAACTCTGGAGGCGGACAAGGCGTGAGTGATTCCAACGATCCCAGGGTCGTGATCCCCCACGGGATTCAAGAAGAGCCCCGCGGCCCGGTCTGGTATCCAAAACTGACGGGGAATGAACTATGCTGGTTTGCCCTCTACGTCCAGGTGAACCACGAAAAGGAAGTGACCAGGCGTCTCGAGGAACGATCCGTCGACTGTTATCTTCCCCTGGTGGAGTCCTGGAGCAAGAGGAGGGACCGCCGGAAACGGATTCACACGCCGCTGTTTCCAGGCTACGTGTTCGTTCATTCCGTCCTCGACAACTACTCCCACGTGCATATTCTGAAAACCCCCGGAGCCGTGAGCCTCGTTCGGAATTCCGAAGGCGCTCTCCCCATCCCGGATTTCCAGATCGACAATCTAAAGACCCTGATTGAGTCCTCGGCGCCCCTGAGCCCGCACGCCTACCTGAACCGGGGCGACTGGGTTCAGGTCATTCGCGGACCCATGGCCGGCTGCTGTGGAATTCTCCTGCGCCACAATCCCAAGAAAGGACGGTTGGTGGTGAGCGTGGACATCATCCAGCGGTCCGTGAGCGTGGAACTGGACGTGGAAGACGTGGAGCCCGTTCGTTCCCCGGTAAGACCGTAGCCCGAGGGGGGCGCACCCCGGCCCCCCGCTTTCACCCCTTCGCTTCCCAGCCTCCCAGCCCCTGGACCCTACCCCCCCTGCCCAACCGACCCTCCCCGTAACGAATAGGGATAGACGTTCACCGGCGTCCCCTGGTCCAGACCCTCCACGTGCTCGGGCACCAGTACATACCCGTCGGACCGGGCCAGTACGTGGATCATGGCGGACTTTCCGAACACCGGTGTGGCCAGCCAGGTGGAGTCCTCCCGAGACAGGATCACCGGCACAAGATCCGTTCTTCCATGAACCGAGGGCAGTCGCCGGTTCAGAACCGCCGGTCTCGGGAATCCCGAGTCGGCAAAATCCACCCCTTCCAATCCCTGAAGCCTTTCCAGAGAGGGTCTCACAAAGGTTTGAAAGATCATGACGGCTGAAACGGGTTGCCCGGGGAGTCCCCACACCAGCTTGTCGTCGACGCGGGCCAAGATGGTGGGTTTTCCCGGGCGAACGGCAATGCCGTGGACCAGGATCTGAGCGTCGGCCAGTCGTTCGAGGACTTCGATGGTGAGATCTCGGCTTCCCACCGAGCTTCCTCCCGACAGGATCAGGACCTCGTGGCGGTCCAAGGCGTCGCAACAGGCAGAGACCAGGGAATCCAGATGATCGCAAAGAATGCCGCAGGTGCCTACCACTGCCGAGGATTCCTCGACCATGGCGGCCAGGGTGAAGCTGTTGATGTCCCGCACCTTTCCCGGGGGAAGACTCGGGGTGAAAGCGGGAAGGATCTCGTCTCCCGTGGAGAGAACCGCCACTCGGGGACGCCGGTAGACCGGGATCTCGGGCAGTCCGAGAGCCGCAAGGACTCCCACGTCCTGGGACCTCAATCGCCGGCCCCGGGGAAACACTTCCTGCCCCTCGGCAATGTCTTCCCCGATTCCCAGCACGTTCTCCCCCGGGGCAACGGGTTTGAAGACCTCGATGGTGGTTTCGTCCAGGGGGTGGGTGAATTCGATCATCACGACGGCATCGGCCCCGGCCGGTAGGATTCCCCCCGTGGGGATGGAAACGGCCTTTCCCGGCTCGACCTCTCCGGCGTAGCCCTCTCCCATGCACACGTGTCCGGACACCTCGAGGAGGGCCGGCAGGTTTTCCGAGGCCCCAAAACTGTCCCGGGCCCGAACGGCGTAGCCGTCCATGGTTGCCCGGGGAAAGTGCGGCACCGGTTCCCGGGAGTGAACGGGTTCGGCAAGAACCCGGCCCCAGGCCCTCCCGAGCGGGACCGTCTCGGCTCCGAGGGGTTGGAACTTCCGGACGATTTCAAGAACTTCCCGGGTCGATTTGACCCTTAGAAACGTAGACATGGTATTTTCCCGTCTATTCCCCTGTTGAACGATCTGCCCGGTAGCCCCGCGCCACGGACACCCATGTCGGCACGGGATTGCCTACCGGAACGAACTTTGCCTGCCTGTGGGCCCTGGGCGGGCTTCCCCCTTTCTTGTACCACAGCTCCCGGCAAAACAGCAAGGATTGGTTGCCAAGGGGCCCTCAATCCCGGTATAGTATACGAATTGAGGTCGTACTTACGGTCCTTGGGTCCATGGTCCCAAGAACGGATTCGACCCGGTTCCGGCGAAGCAAAGGCGGTCCCATGCCGCGGTTGGCGGCCGCAGGCGTTCCGGGACCTTACCCGGCATCGTTTTCCCCGTTGAGGCGGGGTCCCGAAACAAGCCTGGGAGGGAGAGGATTTCCGTGAAACAGATTTCGAAGGAAGACCAGCTGGTCATTCGATCCAAGATCTGGATCGAGGACCAGGAAGGCAAGGTGGTTTTCGGATCGGGGCGTCTCAAGATCCTGGATGCCGTCGAACGGCACGGGTCCATCCTGGCGGCGTCGAAGGAGATGAACATGAGTTATCGGGCCGTATGGGGAAAGATCCAGGCAACCGAGGCGCGACTGGGGCAGCCGCTTCTGTACCGGAAGGCCGGAGGCGCCCGGGGAGGCGGCTCTCAGCTCACCCCCC
>Ga0116192_1002137_pt1 | contig 13340 bp, 10 predicted proteins | sample AD_UKC113_MetaG_FD_89876 | JGI IMG/M metagenome (GOLD analysis project Ga0116192, IMG submission 89876) | Active sludge microbial communities of municipal wastewater-treating anaerobic digesters from Hong Kong - AD_UKC113_MetaG | ecosystem: Engineered > Bioreactor > Anaerobic > Digestate... | reverse complement strand
TGGAGATGACGTCGAAGGCGATGGTCGCCGCCGCGAAGGCCGCGAGCTGGGCGGGCAGGGGCCGGTGCGGGTCCAGGAACGGCGGCAGGACGGCGGTGAAGAACAGCAGCGCCTTGGGATTGAGCAGGCTGACCAGCATGGCGCGGCCGAAGAGGTCGCCCAGCGAGCGCGCGTCGTCGCGGCGCTCCTCCCTGCTGGTACGGCTCTGCCACGCACGCACCGCGAGCAACACCAGGTAGGCAGCGCCGGCGTAGCGCAGCACGACGAACGACGGCGGCCAGGCGGCGACCAGCGCAACGATGCCGCGCGCCGTTAGCACCGTCATCACCAGATCCGCGGCGAGGATGCCACCGGCCACGACCACGCCGCCGCGCGGCCCCTGCGCCACGCTGTGCGAGAGGACCATCGCCATGTTCGGGCCGGGCGAGACCATCAGGCCCAGTACGGCGAGGACAAACAGCAGCAGCGAGTGGGCGGCGGGCATGCTTGACGCAGCGCAGTGATTGGGTGCTCCATTGAAGCCGCGATCAGGCCCGGGCGCCCAGCGTCCGGACGGACACCTTTCAAGCTCGAACGGACATGAAGGATTTCGAACTGCTGGTGTTGCCGGGCACCAATCCGAGCGGCGTGGCCATGACGCGCGACATTCTTTCGGCGGCGACGTTGTTCGCCACGCGCCAAGGCCTGGCGGTGCCCACCTGGGGGCTCTACTCGCCCTTCGGCGGACGCATCGGATTGCAAGGCGGCCTCAGCGCGGACACCGTGCGCCTGCCCGGCCGAACCGGGGGCACGCGCTCGATCCTGCTCGTGCCCGGCCTGTGGGTGGCCAGTGCCGCCGAGCTGCATCAACGCCTGCAGAGCGACGCCTGCCAGCGTGCGATCCGCCTGATCACCACGCACGTGGCACGCGGCGGCCAGGTGGCCGCCTCGTGCTCGGCCGTGTTCCTGCTGCAGGCTGCCGGCGTACTGCAAGGGCGCGCCGCCACGACCACCTGGTGGCTGGCGCCCGAGCTGGCCCGAATCGCGCCGGAAACCCGGGTCGAGGCCCAGCGTCTGCTGTGCGTGGATGGCCCGGTCATTACCGCGGGTGCCGCGTTCGCCCAAGCGGACGTGATGCTCTACCTGCTGCGCCAGCGTTTTGGATCGAAGCTCGTTGAAGGCGTGGCGCGCGTGCTGCTCCTGCATGAGCGCACCGAGCAGGCCCAGTACGTGCTGCCCGCCATGCTGGCCAGCGGGGATGCGCTGGTGACGCGCCTGACCCAGCGCGTCGAGGCAACGTTGCCGGACGTACCGTCGGTGTCGAGCCTGGCCGCCGAGCTGCGGATCTCCGAGCGCACCCTCGCCCGCCACGTGCACCACGCCACGGGCATGGGCACGACCGCGCTGATCCGGAGCATCCGCCTGCAGCGGGCGCGCAGTCTCCTGCAACACAGTCGCATGAGCGTGGAGCAGATCGCGGCTGCGGTAGGCTACCGCGACGCCACGGCGCTCCGGCGCCTCGTACGCAAGGCATCCGGCACCACCCCCGTGGGATTGCGTGCTCTGACGGCGATGTCGGCGTCGAGCGCGAGCCAGACGAACCGCTCGCGCAGAGATCGCGCCTGACCGCGCTTCAGCCGGTCGCCCGCCACAACAGCGCCATACGCGTGGCATCGCAGGCCAGCACCCATGCTTTGCGCCGGCAAGCTTCGACGTCGCCCCAGGCATCCACGCGGACGGGAGACCGTGGTCTCTTCGCGGTTGGCGCTGGCCGCGCCGTTCCTTTTCCTCTGCTCGATGCGGTTGCCGTTGGCGGCGGTTTCGCCGGCGATGGCGGCGAGCGGCGCCCCGCTCCATGGGCAGCAGGCGCTTTCCGCCTCACTGGAACCTGTCGGGCCGCGCGGCGCTGCCGCACCGGCAATGCGCGCTCACGCAGGTGTCAGGGCAGTTCGCGCCCCGAGTGCGGGTCGTCGGCATAGGCATGGCTGGTGGCCAGGAAGCCGGGCCGGTCCTGCACACGCTGCACCCAGGCGTGCAGGTGCGGATGCGCGGCCAGTACGTATCCCGCTTCCTCGGCGCGGCTGGTGTAGGCGAACAGGGCGATGTCGGCGATGGTGTAGTCCGTGCCGGTGATGAAGGGCCGCTCGGCCAGCACACCATCCAGCAGACGCAGGGCGCGCGCCCCGGCCTGGCGTTTGGCGTCGACCAGCGCCGGGGCACGGCGCGGCAGCTTGCCGGTGAGGGTCCAGTGGCGCAGGGCGCCGATGTTGGATTCCACCTGCTCTTGCTCGATGCTCAGCCACTGCAGCACCAGCGCGCGCGCGTAGGCGTCGCCGGGCAGGTAGGGCGTGTCGGTGGCGAGGTACATCAGGATGGCGCTGGATTCGGCCAGGCAGCGGCCGTCGTCGAGCTGCAGCGCCGGCACCTTGCCCGTGGGGTTGACGCGCAGGAACTCGGGCCGTTGGCCCTCGCCCTCGAAGATGCTTACCGGCACGCGTCGGTAGGGTCGCTGCAGGAGATGCAGCAGCTGGCGTACTTTCCAGGCGTTCTGCGAGGGGGCGTAGTCGTAGAGGGTGAGCATGGCGCGGGCGCCGCAGTCGAGGGGCGCGCAGTGTCGATGCGCGGCGCCGATGCGGCCATCCGTTTCTTGCGCCGGGGCGACGGCGTGGGCAGACCGCGCCCGGACCGGACGGCTCCCTGGGCCGCACCGGGAGTCTGCCGCCCGGTGCGGGCGGGCGCGGGCGTGTCGCCCGCGGCGACATCAGCGCATGCGCTGGAGCGTGTTGTCGCGCAGCAGGAAGTGGTGCCACAGCGCGGCCAGGATGTGCGCGCCGATAACGAAGTAGAACACCGTGCCGATCACCTCGTGCGTCTCCTCCAGCGCCTCCTTGAGCGCATGGTTCTCCGCGACCAGCCGCGGCAGCGCAAGGTCCAGGCCCGGCAGCACCACGTCGTGCCCACCGTACTGCACGAGGAGGATGCCGATCAGCGGTTGCAGCAGGAGGAAGGCGTACAGGGCGAGGTGGGTGAGTTTTGCCACCGCATCCGACCAGCGCGCCGGCGGCGGCAGCACCGGCGGGGTGGCGCTGGTGGCGCGGCCGATCAGGCGCGGCACGAGCAGCAGCAGCACGATGAGGCCGGTGAGCATGTGCCACTGCATGAGGTCGCTGCGCAATGCGCTGCCTCGCTCGGCCAGGCCGCGCAGGTTGATCAGAGTGTAGCTGGCCACCACGGCGAGAAAGCCGAGCCAGTGCATGGCGCGCACGAGGGCACTGTAGCGGGTGGGCACGCTGGGGGCGAAGGGTCTTCCGGTCATGTCGGGTGTCCTTGGTGGTAACGCGGTCATTGCACCGCGGGCGGCGGTCGCGGCGTTTGACTTTGGTCAGGCCGACGATGCCTGCGGCATCGCAGCGAGGTCCACCTCAGCCCAGGGCACGCACCTGGCGCAGCCAGTCTTCCAGATTGTAGTAATTGGTGATGCGCACGATGCGATCGCCGGCGAAGGCGAAGAAGGCGCCGCCGGGCAGCACGTAGCGCTGCCCGCGCGCGGGCGGCAGGCCGGCGTCGGCCTCCAGGTATTCGCCGTGTACGACGTATTCGGCCGCCGCGCGGTTGCCCTCGGCGTTGGCCATCACCACGATGTCGCGCAGCTGCTCGCGGTAGCAGCGGTCCATGCGCGCGAGGAAGGCGCGGAAGGCCTCGCGCCCCACCTCGCGCTGGCCCTGGTTGACGTCGTGCGCGACGTCGTCGGCGACGCAGGCGAGCATGGCCTCCCAGTCGCCGCGATTGAAGGCGGCGTAGTAGGTGAGCACCAGTTCGGTGGCGCGGTCCATGGCGCGGGAGCCGTCGATGATCATGTCGTTCTCCGATGGCGCGGGCCGGCGCGCCGACGATGGTCGAGCATACCGCTGCGCCGCATCGGCGCGCAGCGCGGCGTATGATGCGCACCCTCGCGCTGCCGGCGCCGCCTTCCTGCCGCCATGAACCCTGCTGCCCCCCGTCGCGGCGCCCTCATCGCCCTGGGCGTTCTGACCCTGGTGTGGAGCTACAACTGGATCGTGATGAAGCAGGTGCTGGCCTGGGCCGGCCCTTTCCACTTTGCCGCACTGCGCGCGGTCCTGGCGACGCTGGTGCTGTTCGCCGTGGTGGCGCTGCGCGGCGAATCGCTGGCCCCCACGCCCTGGCGCGACACCGCGCTGATCGGCCTGGCGCAGACCACGGGATTCCAGTCGCTGGTGCAGTGGGCGCTGGTGGACGGCGGCGCCGGCAAGACCGCGCTGCTGGCCTACACCATGCCATTCTGGGTGCTGCTGCTGGCGCGCCTGCTGCTGGGTGAGCGGCCCACGCGCTGGCAGTGGGCCTGCGTGGCGGTCGCCGCGCTGGGCCTGGGGCTGATCCTGGAGCCCTGGCAAGGTCTGGGCGGCGGAAACAGCGCGGCGCTGGCGCTGGTGAGCGGCGCCAGTTGGGCCCTCTCCGTGGTGTTGACCAAGCGCCTGTTCGCGCGCCACGCCGTGTCGCCGCTGCGCCTCACCACCTGGCAGATGCTCTACGGCGCGCTGGGCCTCGTCGCCGTGGCCGCGCTCGTGCCGGAGAAACCGATCGTCTGGAACGCCTTCTTCGCCGCCGGCCTGGCCTACAACGCCGTGCTCGCTTCGGGCCTGGCCTGGGTGATGTGGGCGCTGGTGGTGCAGCGCCTGCCGACCACCGTCGCCGGCCTCACCAGCCTGGTAGTGCCGCTGTCGAGCGTGTTGCTGGCCTGGGCTGTGCTGGGCGAGCGTCCCGCCGCCGCCGAGGCCGCGGGCATCGCGCTCATCGCCGCGGCCCTGCTCGGCATCACCCGACGCGGCTGGCGCGGCTGACGCCGCGCGGCACTCACCGCCCCGCGGCAAACGGCAACGCGTCGAGGTCCACGTTGCCGCCGCTGAGCACCAGACCGACGCGCCGGCCGGCGAAGCGCTGGCGGTGGCGCAGCACCGCGGCCAACACGGTCGCGCTCGACGGCTCGATGACCTGCTTGAGGTGCTCCCACACGCGCCGCATCGCGGCGACGATCTCCGCCTCGCTCACCGGCAGCACCTGCACATCGTGCTCCTGCAGCAGGGCGAAATTGATCTCGCCGATGGTGCCGCGCAGGCCGTCAGCGAGGGTGTTCGGCGTGAACTCGGTCCAGCGTACGCCGCGGCGCAGTGACTCGTAGGCGTCGGGTGCGCCTTCGGGCTCGGCGGCGAACACGGCGATGCGCGGGTCCAGCCCGTGCGCAGCAATGGCGCAACCGCCGACCAGACCGCCGCCGCCCACCGGCACCACCAGGGCGTCGACGCCGCCGCTCTGCTGCAACAGCTCCAGCGCCGCCGTGCCCTGCCCTGCGATCACCTGCGGGTCGGTGAAGGGGTGCACCAGGGTGGCGCCGGTGCGCGCCTGCAGCGCCGCCGCGGCGGCATCGCGCGCGGCCATCGTCGGCGCGCAGGGGTGCAGCTGGGCGCCGTAGCGCTCGATCGCCGCGAGCTTGGATTTCACCGCGCCCGCGGGCACGACCACGTGGGCGGCAATGCCGCGGGTGTGTGCGGCCAGGGCGAGCGCCGCCCCGTGGTTGCCGGACGAGTGCGTGACCACGCCGCGCGCGGCAGCGTCCGCATCCAGCGACCACACCGCGTTGCAGGCGCCGCGGAACTTGAACGCCCCGGCGCGCTGCAGGTGTTCGCACTTGAAGAAGAGCTGGGCGCCCGCCAGCGCGTCGAGCGAGCGCGAGCGCAGCAGCGGCGTGACGTGGGCATGCGCGGCAATGCGCGCAGCGGCATCCTGCACGTCGGCGAGGGTGGGCATTGACGGGTCCATGGGCGCGGCACGATACAGCGCCGCCGCCGCCGCGTGCTAGCCTGTCGACCGTACCCGCCAGCGCTCTCCGCATGACCTCCGCCGTTTCCGCCGGCGCGCCGCCCACGGTGCGGCTGCGCGACTATGCCGCCCCCGCCTGGGGCATCGAACACGTGGACCTCGCCTTCGACCTGGATGCCGACGACACACGCGTGCAGGCCCGCCTGACCGTGTGCCGGGGCGCCGACCCATCGGCGCCCCTGCACCTGGACGGCGAGCAGCTCGAGCTGGTGGAGTTGCGCCTGGACGGCGAGCTGCTGTGCGCGCACCAATACCGGCACGATGCGCGCGGTCTGACTGTGCCCGGGGTGCGCGACGGCAGCGTGGTGGAGACCGTGGTGCGCCTGCGTCCGTTCGCCAACACCGCGCTGCAGGGGCTGTACTGGAGCGGCTCGCGCGAGGACGGCTTTCTGCTCACGCAGTGCGAGGCGCAGGGCTTCCGACGCATCAGCTACTTTCCCGATCGCCCCGACGTGCTGGCGCGCTACAGCGTCACCTTGCGCGCGGACCAGGCCCGTTATCCCGTGCTGCTTGCCAACGGCAATCCGGCCGGCGCCGGCGCCCTGCCGGACGGCCGTCACTTCGCCCGCTGGGAGGATCCGCATCCCAAGCCCAGCTACCTCTTCGCCCTGGTGGCAGGTCGTCTGCAGCACGTAGCCGATCGCTACATCACGGCCGAGGGGCGCGAGGTCACGCTGCGCATCTACACCGAAGCGGCCTACCTGCGACGGGTCGATTACGCGTTGGATGCGCTCCGGCGCGCCATGCGCTGGGACGAGCAGCGCTACGGCCGCTGCCACGATCTCGACGTCTTCCACGTCGTCGCCACGCGCGATTTCAACATGGGCGCGATGGAGAACAAGGGCCTCAACATCTTCAACGCCAAGTACCTGGTGGCCGATCCGGAGCGCTCCACCGACGAGGACTACCGCCACGTCGAGGCCATCGTCGCGCACGAGTACTTCCATAACTGGACCGGCAACCGCGTGACCTGCCGCGACTGGTTCCAGCTCTCGCTCAAGGAGGGCCTCACCGTGTTCCGCGAGCAGCAGTTCTGCGCGGACATGGGCTCGCCGGCGCTCAAGCGCATCGAGGACGTGCAGCTGCTGCGGCGCGCGCAGTTCCCCGAAGACGCCGGTCCGCTGGCGCATGCGGTGCGCCCAGAGCAGTACAGCGCCATCGATAACTTCTACACCGCCACGGTGTACGACAAGGGCGCCGAGCTGGTACGCATGATCGCCGGCCGCCTTGGCGAGGCGGGCTGGCGCGCCGGCATGGACCTGTATTTCCGCCGCCATGACGGCAGCGCGGCCACGGTCGAGCAGTTCCTTGCCGCCCTGGGCGACGCCAACGGCGTGGACCTGTCGCCCTACCTGCTGTGGTATGCCCAGGCCGGTACGCCGCGGCTGCAGGCTCGCGGCGAGTACGACGCCGCCACGCGAAGCTACACGCTGACGCTGCGCCAGCACACGCCCGCCACCCCGGGACAGGCGCACAAGCTGCCGCTGCCTATCCCGGTGCGCTTGGCCCTGCTGGACGCCGCGGGGCGCCCGCTGCCGCTGCGCCTGGCCGGCGAGGGCGATGCCGCGCCGAGCGAGCGGGTGCTGGAATTCGACCGCACCGTGCAGCGCTACCGCTTTATCGACATCGCTGCACCGCCCTGCCCCTCGCTGCTGCGCGGCTTCTCTGCGCCGGTGCAGTTGGACGCCGACTACACGCCGGCCGACCTGGCCTTCCTGTTGCGCCACGAGACCGACGGCTACAACCGCTGGGACGCAGCGCAGCAGTTGGCGCGCCTGGCCTTCCGCGAGGCGCTGGGCAGCCCAGCCACCGGCGCGGCCGGCGAGACCTGGCTGCAGGCGCTCGACGCGCTGTTCGACGATGCCGCGCTGGACCCCGCCCTGCTGGCCGAACTGCTCACGCCGCCCGATGCGCTGGAACTGGCCGAGCTGATCCAACCGCTGGACCCCGCGGCCGTGCATGCGGCGCGCGAGTCGCTGGAGCAGGCCCTCGCTGCGCGCCTGGGACTGCGCCTGGCGCAACGCCATGGCCAATTGCTGGCGCAGGAATGCGGCGCCCTGGACGGCGCCGCGCAGGCGCGGCGCCGGCTGCTCGAGCGCTGCCTTGCGCTGTGGGCGCGCATCGATCCCGGCGCCCTCGACACCGCAGCGCAGCGCTGCGCCGGCGCACCCAGCATGAGCGAGCGACTGGGCGCCCTGGCACTGCTGGCGCGGCATGCCGCCCCGCAGGCCGAGACAGCCCTGGCCGCCTTCGAGGCGCGTTACGCCGACGACGCCATCACGCTGGACAAGTGGTTCGCCCTGCAAGCCTGCATACCGCGCGCGGAGACGGTCGAGCGAGTGGCCGCCCTGCGCCGCCACCCGCGCTTCGTCCTCGCCAACCCCAACTGTGTGTTCGCTCTGCTGCGCAGCTTCGCCGCGCGCAACCTGGTGGCTTTCCACCGCAGCGACGGCGCCGGCTACCGCCTGCTCGGCACCAGCATCGGCGAACTGGACGCGCTGAACCCGCAGATCGCCGCGCGCGTCGCCACCACCCTCAAGGACTGGCGCCGGCTGGAGCCCGCGCGGCGCACTCTGCTGCACGCGGAATTGCAGGCACTGGCCGCACGGCCGGGGCTGTCCGCCGACCTCGGCGACATCCTGCAGCGCAGCCTGGGCGACGTCGGCGCGCTGACGCCCGCCTGAGGACTCCCGGGGATACCGGCCGTCCGTGGCCACCCCCGCCCTCGCTCCTGCAGGGCGGGGATACGGGCCATCCATGGCCACCCCCGCCCTCGCTCCTGCAGGGCGGGGATACGGGCCATCCATGGCCCAAAAAAAACGGGGCGCCGGTGGAATCCGGCGCCCCGTTTGCGGCAGAAATGGGGAGCGTGCGGCCCGATCAGGCCTGCAGGCGGCTCAAGGCCTCGGTGAGGCGAGCCAGCCGGGTCTCCAGCGGCGACACCAGGCTCATGGCCTCGTTGGCCGGCTTGTGCGCGCGGATATCTTCGATCGCCATCTCCAACCGGCTCACCTCGATCATCAGGTCGTGGCGCAGGAAGAGGGGGTTCACGCTGATGGCGGGAGCGGAGATGGCGGGCGTGGCGGCGAGCATGGGGGGCTCCTGGAATCTTCTGAGGGGTTGCGCACTCTGTGATGCAGTTCGCGTGCCACATTGCCATTTGCGAACTGGATCACATTGCGCGCAGAATCGTCCGTGACGGGTGACGCATTTCGTCCGAAGCTGACCTGACGCGAAACCACCAGCCCCTGGGCGATTCTTGACCCCCTTCACAGTCCCCGCCCGCGGCCGCGTCTAGGCTGGCGGCGACGACAGTTTCGGTCCGGCGACCGCGTCCTGCACGCCGCGACCCGCGCCTCTGGCGCCCGGCATACGGTCCTCTTGGATTCCCCCTGTTCCTACGACCGCCGGGCGCCAGCCTTTTCCGCCCCACACAGTGGGCCTTGCGCATAGTGATGCAGCCACGCCGCCGAGCGCGTACCTGACCCGCGCCGCGGGCGCGGACGGCGGGCGTGGTCAGCCCGGCGTGGACCGCGCGGCAACGCTGTCGGCGCGGGCCTGGAAAAGAAGAAGCCTCCCCGTCTCACGACGGGAAGGCTTCCGGAGGGGGTGAGGCCGGGGAGGGGGAGAACTCGCAAGGCCTCGGTGCTTCCTCCCGCCGACGCTGGGCCGGCCCCTGAATTCCGGCCACCGACGGGCTCGCAACCGTCGCGCGTCAGCGGGAGTGCGAGAAGGGTAATGCGAATGGCGTGCCAACTGCGCGCGCTGCCCGCGTGACGTACACTCGCCGCCCGATTTCGGGCCGGTCCGCCCTGCACCCGCAGTTCCGCCATGAGCGATTCCTTCCATCGTTACGACGTCATCGTCATCGGCGGCGGCCACGCCGGCACCGAGGCCGCCCTGGCGGCCGCGCGCTGCGGCGCGCGCACCCTGCTGCTGACCCACAGCATCGAGACCGTGGGCGCGATGAGCTGCAACCCCGCCATCGGCGGCATCGGCAAGGGGCATCTGGTCAAGGAGATCGACGCCCTGGGCGGCGCGATGGGCTGGGCGGCCGATCGCGCCGGCATCCAGTGGCGCACGCTGAATGCCTCCAAGGGGCCGGCCGTGCGCGCCACCCGCTGCCAGGCCGACCGCAGCCTGTACCGCGCCGCCATCCGCCGCGCCGTGGAGGCCCAGCCGAATCTCCGCCTGTTCCAGCAGGCGGTGGAGGACCTGACGCTCGAGGGCGGCCGGGTGACGGGCGTGGTCACCCAGGCCGGTCTGCGCTTCGCGGCGCCCTGCGTGGTGCTGACCGCCGGCACCTTCCTCGCCGGCAGGATCCACGTCGGCCAGGCGCAGTACGCCGGGGGCCGCGCCGGAGATCCGCCAGCCCTGAGCCTGGCCGCGCGCCTGCGCGAGCTGGCTCTGCCGGTGGGACGCCTCAAGACCGGCACGCCGCCGCGCATCGACGCGCGCAGCATCGATTTCAGCGGACTGGAAGAACAGCCCGGCGACGACCCGATGCCGGTGTTCAGCTTCCTCGGCAGCGCTGCCGACCACCCGCGCCAGGTCAGCTGCTGGATCACCCACACCTGCGAGCACACGCACGAGATCATCCGCGGCGCGCTGGATCGCTCGCCGCTGTACTCGGGCCAGATCGAAGGCGTGGGGCCGCGCTACTGCCCCTCGATCGAGGACAAGGTAGTGCGCTTCGCCGACAAGGGCTCGCACCAGGTGTTCATCGAGCCTGAGGGCCTGGACCACACCGAGATCTACCCCAACGGCATCAGCACCTCCCTGCCCTTCGACGTGCAGCTCGCCCTGGTGCATTCGATCAAGGGCTTCGAGCGCGCACACATCACGCGGCCGGGTTACGCCATCGAGTACGACTACTTCGATCCGCGCGGTCTGAAGGCCTCGCTGGAGACCAAGGCCATCGACGGGCTGTACTTCGCCGGCCAGATCAACGGCACCACCGGCTACGAAGAGGCCGCCGCGCAGGGGCTGATCGCCGGCCTCAACGCCGCGCGCGCGGCGCGCGGCGAGGCGCCGTGGACGCCGCGCCGCGACGAGGCTTACGTCGGCGTGCTGATCGACGATCTGGTCACCAACGGCACCAGCGAGCCCTACCGCATGTTCACCTCGCGCGCCGAGTACCGCCTGCAGCTGCGCGAGGACAATGCCGACCTGCGCCTCACCGCGCAGGGCCACGTGCTGGGCTGCGTCGACAGCGCACGCTTGGCCGCGCTGGAGGCCAAGCGCGAAGCCATCGCGCGCGAGGAGCAGCGCCTGCGCAGCCTGTGGGCCGCGCCGACCAACGCCCTCGGCGCGGACATCAAGCGCCACCTCGGCGTCGAGGTCACGCGCGAGACCAACGCCCACGACCTGCTGCGGCGCCCCGAACTGGACTACGCACGGCTGATGCGCGTGCCCGCGCTCGGTCCCGGCGTCGACGATGCGCGCGTGGCCGAGCAGGTGGAGGTGTCGGCCAAGTATTCCGGCTACCTGGAGCGCCAGCACGAGGAAATCGCGCGCCAGCGCCGCCACGAGGAAACCGCGCTGCCCAAGGATTTCGACTACGCCACGGTATCGGGGCTGTCGGCCGAGGTGCGGCAGAAGCTCGAGCGCGCGCGCCCGCAGACCATCGGCCAGGCCATGCGCATCAGCGGCGTCACGCCGGCGGCGATCTCGCTGCTGCTGGTGCATCTCAAGCGCGGCGCGCGCCGGGTCGCCTGAGCCCATGCCGCGTCGGCATCCCCCACATCTCCTGCGCCTGGCGGGTCTGGCGGGCCTCGTGCTGGCTCCGCTCGGCGCGCGGGCCGACGACCCCGATGCCGCGGTCACGCCCTACCGGCCGACCGTGTCCAACCCGGCCGAACTGCCCGTACCGGGTTGGCTGGAAGCGGAGTTCGGTGGGCTGCGCGTGTTCGCTGCCGGTCGCGTCCGCGTCGACAGCGTGCCCTGGCTGCTCAAGTACGCCTTCGATGCCGACCACGGCCTGCTGCTCGGCGGCGATGCCTACGTCGCCCAGGACGCGCCGGGCGGCGTATCCCTGCGCGGCGTCGGCGACACCACCCTCGCCTGGAAGCAGCGTTTCGCTGCCGGCGATGCGGGCGACTTCGGCCTCGAAGCCGGCGTGACCCTGCCGAGCGCGCGCGACGGTCTCGGCGTGGGCAAGCCGCAGTGGCAGGTCAACGGCATCTACAGCCGCGATGTCGGCGCTGCGCATCTGGACGTGAACCTCGGCCTGGCCCATGCCGCGCAGCACGAGGCGGGCAGCTCGGCCTGGCAGCAGGCCTACGCCGCGGCGCTGTCCTGGCCGCTGGGTTCACGCTGGGGCGGCGCGCTGGAAGTCTCGGGCGCGCACCAGCGCGGCACGCCCGCCCAGGCGCAGGTGCTGGCGGCGCTCAACTACAATGTGTCGCCGCGCGTCGCACTTGACGCCGGCGCGGCCCGCGGCCTGTGCCGCCAGGCCCACGACCGCAGCCTGTTCGCCGGCGCCACGGTGCTGCTCGGCCGCCTGCGCTGACCCCCTTTCCCACCGTCCACCGCTGGAGCCTTCCGGTCCGGAGCGACCCCACGCCATGCTGAACATCGAACAGAAGATCGCCGCAGAAATCGCCGCCAAGCCGGCCCAGGTGCAGGCCGCCGTGGCCCTGCTCGACGAGGGCGCCACCGTGCCCTTCATCGCCCGCTACCGCAAGGAGGCGACCGGCGGCCTCGACGACACCCAGCTGCGCCTGCTGGAAGAGCGCCTGCGCTACCTGCGCGAGCTGGAGGACCGCCGCGCCGCCATCCTGGCCAGCATCGAGGAGCAGGGCAAACTCTCCGACGCTCTCAAGCAGGACATCCTCGACGCCGACACCAAGGCGCGCCTCGAAGACCTCTACCTGCCCTACAAGCCCAAGCGCCGCACCAAGGCGCAGATCGCGCGCGAAGCCGGCCTGGAGCCCCTGGCGCTCGGCCTGCGCGAGGATCCCACGCGCGTGCCCGAGGAATTTGCCCGCGGTTTTGTCAGCGCCGAAAAGGGCGTGGCGGACGTCAAGGCCGCGCTCGACGGCGCGCGCGCCATCCTGATGGAACAGTTCTCCGAGGACGCCGCCCTGGTGGGCGAGCTGCGCGACTGGCTGTGGCAGCGCGGGCAGATCCGCGCGCGCGTGGTCGAGGGCAAGCAGAACGAAGGCGCCAAGTACCGCGATTACTTCGACCACACCGAGCCGCTCAAGGCCATTCCCTCGCACCGCCTGCTGGCGCTGTTCCGCGCGCGCAACGAAGGCATCCTTGACCTGGAACTGGAGCCCACCGCGCAGCCCGACCAGGGCCACCTCGAGGCCGAGGGCCGCGTCGCCGCGCACGTGGGCGTCGCCGCCCGCGGCCGCGCGGCCGATGCCTGGCTGCTCGACACCTGCCGCCAGACCTGGCGCATCAAGCTGCACCTGCACCTCGCCCTGGACCTGTTCGGCAAGGCACGCGAGGCAGCCGAG
>Ga0116192_1002136_pt1 | contig 13341 bp, 18 predicted proteins | sample AD_UKC113_MetaG_FD_89876 | JGI IMG/M metagenome (GOLD analysis project Ga0116192, IMG submission 89876) | Active sludge microbial communities of municipal wastewater-treating anaerobic digesters from Hong Kong - AD_UKC113_MetaG | ecosystem: Engineered > Bioreactor > Anaerobic > Digestate... | reverse complement strand
AGGTTCCTCTAAACTGTAACCCGCATATGCCGCAATGAATAATGCCAGTAAGCAGTGGCGTTTCATGTGTACGTTGCCAGAACTTGGCACGTTTCCTTCGTTCCTGCGCTAGCTGGTAAATGTGGTCATCAATAATTTGCGGGAAAGGAATAGGAATCCAATCATCTTTAGTATATTCAGGTTCCGCATTTTTCCCGTCGCGACCGAAGAAATTTTTTCCGATGTAGGCTTGATGAGTAAGAATCTGTCTTACGGTAGCGTTTGACCAGTGTTTGACGTATTCACCTTTCTGACCTCTCTTACCTCTGACTCCTACCCGAACTCCACGGACAGCAGAGGGAGGGAGGATACCCATATTCGTTAACTTATCAGCGATAGCTTCCATACCCAGTGGTTGGCCGCTTTCATCGCCGTACACGTACCAGTGGTAAATGAGCTTGACGATTCTAGCCTCTTCCTCGTTAATTTCGAACTCTCCGGTCAATGGGTTTTTACTGTAGCCATAGAGGACGTGACCGCCAGGGAATTGACCTAATCGAGCTTTTTGGTACTTTCCCATCTTCATCCTTTCAGTAATCATTTCTCTTTCCAGTTGAGCAAAGACCGCGATGATTTGCATGACCGCTTTACCGATAGGAGTGGTAGTATCAAATTGTTCCTGAATGCTGGTGAAGCCTATTCCGTTCTTCTCTAGGGCATCATCAAGGAGGTAGAGGGTATCTTTTAAGTTACGGCTTAATCTGTCAAGTTTCCAGACTACTACCACATCGAACTTCTTTAAATAAACATCTTCGAGAAGCTGCTGCAAGTCTGGCCTTTCCATAGAGGCACCGCTGTAACCGTCATCTCGGTAAATCCTTACAAGCTCCCATTCCTGAAGCTCACAGTATTTCTTAATTGCTTGTGCCTGAGCTTCAAGAGAGTAACCATGCTGGGTCTGCTCTTCTGTACTTACTCTAATGTAACCTACAGCTTTAGTCACAAGGGGACACCTTCTTCCACGGGTTGCATTTTTGCCTTCTTTTGCAATAGATTGAGCATAGCGAGTATCGCACCGTAAATGGCGACATCTTCCCGTTCTATAAACCATTGCTCTCCTACTGGTGTTCGCTGTTTGAAACCCGGCAGTTTCTTATCTCGAAGGAGGTTTGCAACCGCAATAGGTGATATTCCGAGAATTTCAGCGGCTTCCTTAACTGTAAGTAGGTTATTCACAAATATCACCTCCTATGGTATAATTATATAATATGCCCCAGCAACTTAAAAGAGGGCTTCACTGGTGTTTTTACATAATTTGGTTTCATTTTAACGGTAGTGGAGGAATAACAATGAAAGTTGTGCGTACCGAATACCTAATAAAAAGCAATTTTGAACAGCTAGAAAGCGTATGGAAAGAGCTCCTTACAGAAATAAAGGACGCCGTAACTAATGTTGTATGGCCTCCCGGTAATGATAAGTTTGTGTTTAATTCCAGTGCTACTGGTCGTGGTAGGGGTGAAGGCAACGGAGTAAAACCTATAAAACAATTGTTCTGTGCCAACCTAAAAAATCTCGGTTGGGAGCTTGAAACCAGGATGAATTTAGGAAGTCGCAGAGTTCCAGGTCCTATCGATGCTATTAAGAGAACTAGTGTTGGTGTTTTTGCGGTAGAATGGGAAACTGGGAACATATCCTCGAGCCATCGTGCCATAAATAAGATGGTGTATGGAATATTAACTGGTGAAATAGTTGGCGGTGCCCTACTTCTGCCGACACGAGAGATGTATAGATATTTAACTGATAGAGTAGGTAATTTTGAGGAACTGGAACCCTACTTCCCAGTATGGAAAGCTGTCAATGTTCAAAAATCTGCTGTATTAGCGGTTATTGCTGTAGAACATGATGGAACATCACCATCTGTTCCACGAATACCTAAAGGCACAGATGGCCGTGCTTTGGTATAGTAAATCTGCTTATTTTTCGTTTTGACTGTTATTCTCAATTAGTTCAAAAAGAGTCCCTGTTGTTTCCGTCGATTGTTTTTCGCCGTTAATTCGGTATTTTGAGTTATCATGACCAAACTTCTTTCGGAGCTCTAATGCTTCAGGAGTGAAGAGTGTATTTATTTCACGGCGAATCGCCAATAAATGCTCTTCCTCCTTTTTTATTTGTTGAAATCTCTGCTGGATAACTTCACAGCTTTCCTTATCTATTTCTAAACCTATCCAATGACGTTTCTTAAGCTCTGCAGCTATATAAGTAGTGCCGCTACCGCCGAACGGGTCAAGGACAACATCCCCTTCGACAGTTGCTATATCTAAGATTCTATCGAGCATCTTGAGTGGAAGTTCGTTTGACGCCCTGTTTTTATATTTTCTATGCCGCACTGGCGATAAATCTCTCCAAACGTCGGTTAGGTTGACTCCGTTGGGATTCATCTTGTTTTTATATCCCCCATAATCTTTTAATTCCTTCCCACAGAAACTGCAGGTTTCAATTGGTAGCCGTGGCGGGTTAAATGTCTTTGGACGCTTACCTTTTACAAAGTATAGAAGGGAGTAGTGTGACGGATAAAGCCTGCCAGGTATTGGGAGAGAAAACTTGATGTCAACTGCAATCCAGTGTCTAAAAGTTAACTGTTTGCTCATGTAGTGTGCAAGATGAATATTCCATTTGGGTAGGTTGTATAAGAAGAACGAACCTCCTGGCTTCAATATTCTTACCAACTCATCAATCCAAGAGAAGCACCATTTTAGATATTCTTCATCTTGCAGGCTATCATTGACACGGCTACCGTAATTTTTCCCTAAGTTAAACGGTGGGTCAGCAAAAACGAGGTCCACCGACTCACTATCTATTTGAGGAAGGAGTTCTAAACAGTCACCATTGTAAAGTACTCCTAATTCAGTTTGAAAGAAAATCTTGTCTTTAAGCATTCTAGTCCTCCTGGTACATTTGTCATTTTACTGTTTTTATTACTCCAAAATACGTCTCAACACCCTTCCAATCGGGAGGAGCAGCTACACCCTTGGGATATTGAATAGGATAGCTTAATACCCAATAGTCTAGGTCATGCAGTACCTGATGAGCGTACCACAGGCTTTTGATGTCGTGATTCTTCACAGCTTTGTCTATCAGTTCCTGAGCTTTAGTAATATCCTCAACGAAAGCGGTCTTACCAGCAAAAGTCGCTTTGACTTCTTCAAGTTGTTGGATATACCATTTACCGTCTTTTTCGTTGTATACCTTCTCCGTGTAGCCGGGAATTTCTATTGTACCGGTCTTCTCCCAGAAAACCCAACCCGGACTGTTAGGGTCGTTGTACTTTTTAATCCAGTTTTCTGCTTCATAAACGAAACCAGACTCGAAAGACATATGTAGCTCGTGAATAGTCTTTTCCGCTTTCTCTAAGTCTTCCTGTTTAATATTCTTAAACAGTTCAGCTTGAACCTTTTCCACCACATTTTTATCGGGTAAGGGAACATCTGATTTATGGAGGTTTTCTTTGCTGATAACAATATCCGTCGTATCCGCAGACGCAGCTTCATGAGCAGCGGAAGTATTTTCAGAAGCGGTCTTATCTACCTCCTGAACCTGATTATTCTTTGCTGGTTGTGTTACCACTTGAGGCTTTGAAAAAATTAAATATCCGCCGACAACGGCAACAACTATTACCACTGGTATAACAATCTTATACCAACTCTTCATCGCCGATTTCCTCCTTTGCAATCTCGCTGCTTGGCAGCAGGTCAACCTCTCTAAGGTACTTTATCGCAGCCCACCGGACAAGGGCTGCTAGACTACGGTCGGTCATCAACGCTGCCTTCTTAACGGCTTCGTATTCGTCTTCGGTAAAGGTAACACTTACCAATTTAGTACGTGGTTCCGCTTTCCGAGGAGCCATGCAACCCACCTCAATCAACTTGATGTATTCTGATAGAAATTATATCAAAGCCTATCACGAAAGTCAACTACGAATCGAGGTGGGTGGGGCTACTTATAGATAAAGCTGATACTTCATTGCACCTGAATTCCTCCAACGGTTGTAGTGACAGACATAATCGCTACCGTAAGTAGCCATCACTTTCTCTGTAGCTCGTTTGGTAGGAGGGTTAACGAAACCCATCCGGCAGCGAGAAAGCTCTCTATCGTAGAGAGGGCAAGTCTTGCAGGTACGCACTTTCGTCATGGTATCACCTCCCAAGAAAGTTGCTTATGCCTCCCGGAGTATAAAAGTATTAAGAAAAGAAGTTCCGTAGGGCATAGAGTCGTATAATTGGTTTGCAAGAGAGAAAAACCAGAAGGCGCCACGCTTTTCTTTACGCAACGCCTTCCTTCTTGGCTTTTTCTTGTTCAGGTTCTGTTTCCTTTTTCTCAGCTTTACGCTTGAGATAGTATCGCTGGATTTCCTGTTCTACTTCGGCAATCTTTTTTGAGTACCAGTCAACCCGTAGCCTTTGTTCCAGCATCTTCAGTTCCGCTAACTCATCACCGTTTTCAAATCTCTCGCGATAGGTTTCTTCCTGTTTGATGGCGTACTGAAGATTAGCACGGAAAGCATCTCTTTTTGACCGTAATGCTTGCAACTCCGGTGGGGTATTACCCGCTGGAATTACTAATGACTGCTTGGGTTCAACCGGCTCACTCTTGGCTCTTGGTGCCACAGTAAATCACCTCCCTTCGTTATGTAAGAGTTGCTTCAGTCGATTTAGGACACCGTCTACGCCATTTTCAGAGTGGAGAAGCTGGCTGTGAATGCAGGAAAGCTCATAAACGAGAGAAGCTGGAGCCTCTTTCACGAGCATCTCCAGCTTCTTCGCAGCTACCACAGAACAGGTATCTGTAGGTAGCGTTTGTTGGTGTTCCAGACATCGGATGATGTCTCGCACTCTTTTGAGCACTTCACGTTTGGTCATAGCACCATCTCCTTTCTTAGTTAGAAAATTTTACCATCTTATGATTATATTATAGTATAGGTCAGTCATGAATAAAAGAGGGGAACCAAATTTTTTGTCGGATATTGTCAAATATCGCAAGAAAAAAGAGCCTGTTTTTAAGGCTCCCCGTAAGAAAACTATACCGGATAAGGGAGAGGGGGTTACTTGCGAGGATGGAGTTCCATCAATTTAGCTTCGATACGCTGCTGAGCGTTACGGTCTTTCAAACACTTATGACATATACCATAGAACGCAACTCTGTGCTTACCTGAAGGCGAATTTACCAACGCTGGGTCATCAGGAAAGAAACTTCCGATGTAAGAAATCTGTCCAGAACCGCACAGAATGCAACCATGCACGTGTTTACTCGCTAATTCCAATGCCTGCTCGAGCTTCAAATAACGTCACCTCTTTCAGCCAACTGATACTTGAGCAGTAGCATAAACCGGAGCGGTAAGAACAGCAAAAATGTAAGAACGAGGTATGTTTTTATCCACCCACTTCAAAATGTCTTCCAGAAGGAAGCTGTAGTCTTCCTGTTCTGATGGGTCACTCCAGTTACTGTATAAGAATCTTGCTTTTGTAGGGGTAATATCAACACAGTCTAGCCATCCGTGACGCTTGCTAATTTTCTCCAGAGCCTTCATCTCGGAGGGGAGGAACTTAAGACCGGTGGAAGAGAGGTTAAGGGTAACTTCGCAGTAGTTATGCTCTGTTTGGAAATCTACAACAATCATTGGAAGACTGTTTTCGTAACATACTTGCTTGTATGTCTCAAACCTTTGATAAGAGGTAGGGTCACAGTCGCTTATTTTAAGAACAGGGTAGGGCATAGTAATCACCTCCAATATTTCCCACTAATTTCTACTTCGGAGGGCATCGAAAAATTTGTCAAGGAACTGCCGTTTCTCGTGCCGAGGGATGATAACATCGAAGAAGTAGCGAACTCTTTCGTCTGGCGAGTTGATGCAGTAGGTTGGTCGGACTGTCGCTCCTAACTCTAGCATGATTGGTAACATCTTCATAGTGAAACCGTCTCCAAGAGCGTCCATTACATCCTCGTGCCATTTATACGTTCTCCCTTCAACGACAACCAGCGGTGCTTCCGGTAATTCATCAATATCGTGATAGTATGAAGCAGAGATTGTATCCCAAAGCTCCTGGTCGTAATTCGTAACCCACGGCATGACCTCAATCAGGATGGCGTACTGCTGGTTTCTCCAACGCTGGTCTTGATATTCGATTTCCTTCAAGAATTCCTCATAAGCGGAATTACTCATATAATCTCACTCCCTACCATTTACTGTTAATGATTAAATTATAAATGGCTTGACAGGAACTTTATAGGGAGGAACTTTTTTACTCCGGAAGATGGAGGAAGTAGCTGCCTTAACAGAGGAGCTTGTTGTTAGCTTTGCTAGCTTAGGGCTAGCTCCCGCTAGCTCGAAGCTAGCAACGGCAAATCTACTATTTGCAAGTATTTTACGATTCGCGCCTAGCTATCTTAGGTTTTTTAGTATATCTCTATATATAGTTTTTATAAACACCTCTCTTAAAAAATTCCATATAAAGAGATATGCTAAAAAAGCTAAAAAAGCTAGCAAAAACGCTGCAAACTATTGATTTTATTGGATTTTCGATTGCTAGCTTCGTGCTAGCTTAGCTAGCTTCGATGCTAGCAAAGCTAGGCGTGGGAACCAACAGAAAAGCCCAGCCAAGCATTATCGCTTAGCTGAGCTTTAATGAGAGGTGGTTTTTAGCAGGTGTAATAAGTAGTGTTCGGGTCTCTTCGGTGAACTCGAATTCCAGTAACTTCAGCTACCAGCTCCTCCTGCTCCCGAATGTAACCAGCGAGTTCCTGCGGATTATGGAAGGGATACTGTATGGTACTTGGGCCGCTGGAGTTAGCCAGAACCCAATCAGTAATTTCTCTAAGCTGGAAGACGGGTTTCTTTTGTCCTGCTTCTACTTCTTGTCTTCTCCGCTCTGCAAATTCTCTCAGAACCATCAATGCGTTATCAGCTTGGTACTGCGTTTCCCGTATTGCCTTTGGCAGCTTGTCAACAACGGATTCCATTGTGGTAAGTAACTGCCTGCTTTCATCAAGAGCTTCTGCCATCAACAACAGTGCCCTCTCAAAGCCTTCAAGACGCACACTCTTACGCCGGTAGGCTTCAAACTTCGTATCGACAAGCTGGAAGAAACGTTGAGCGGCAATGAGCGTATCGGAAAGCAATGCTTCTCTCCCCGGGGTATCGTAGAGAACCTTCCACTCCCAGTCATCTACCTTTTGTCCTTCCGGTATCTTTTTGAATCGGAAAACCAGCGACCGCTCCATCAAGTCTGAAGCGTGGATGGGTAGACGGGTAGCAGTAATGGCGAAAGTGCAGTCTGTCTTAACTGTCACATCCGTGTTAGAGTAGAGAGGACGGTATTGGATTTTCTTAAGCGTAACCGCTCTAGCGATTTCTTCCTCAAACTGTTCCCGATAGTTTCTCAGGCTACCTGGTCTGACGTTATCAAATACGTAAATCCCGCGGGCACTGGCAAGGAAAGTTCTCAACTCCTGCAAATCCCTTGGAGTGACTCCAACGCCTATCTCTCCAACAAGAACTCCTGTCCGAACGTAGTAAAAACGAGATTTACCCGAACCGGCTTCACCGATAGCCATTTCAACTGGCAACTCCAATCCTCTCCAGTCCCGGAAAAGAGGAGAGAGGTAACAGAGGACTTCAAGCAGTGCTCTTTGTTCTTCATCCGTAAAAATGGAATGACTGTCAAGGTTGAGAGTGTCCACTACCTGACGCCATAACCTTTTTGGTTGGGAAGGCAGGTTTTGGAAGTCTATCTTAACCGGCTTAACGATTCCTTTCTTGAACAGCACTCCGTCAACGCCGTTATCCTCCAAAGTGATAGCATCCTTAGTCACCCTCGCAACTGCTGAATCGCTAAGCTGGACGTATAAGGCATCAGTTGATACTTTTGGCGGTTCGTTCACATAGGAAACCTTACGAGTCCTCACCCGAGGGCAGCCCTGTATGAAAGTTGTTGACAGACGATTTATGACTTCTCTATCAGCGGTTCCAATGCCGTATTTAGCTGTGATTAACTCCGCAAACTCTCCAACCCGGAAAGCATTTGCATTTTCAGTCCAGTCTACTTCGTAAAGAAGTTTCTCTTTCCCGTCAAAGTAGTAGAACTTTCTGTTATCCGCCTCATCACGATAACGACGTCCTTCATAATCTAGGTCGGATACAATCGCAGTAGCTGCCATCTCATAATCATCACGGTTTAGACCCCGCTTTCTTAGGTGTCTTTGCAGCCAGCTACGCAATTGTGGCTGTATCGGAAATCGAGCCTGTTTAGCCAATTCCCAAAAATCGTCAGCAGTGTGAGTAAGCAGGAAGTCATCCAGTCCAACCTTTTCTCCTTCCTTTTCCGGAGGAGGCAGGATAACCTGCTTTACATCAGCACCCCGTTTGAACAGCCAGAAAGCGAAATCAAAGGCTGCTTGCTGGACTTGCTCTTTGACTGGAAAGCCAATTGATGAATCGCTATCGAAGACAATGTAGACTGTCCGCTGTCTCCAGTCAAATTCTAGAAGTTCTGGAGCTGCGTGTTCTTCCAGCAACTGGATAGCCTCAGCATCCTTTATCGTAAAAGTGATAAAGCCTCTTTTGCTTTCTTCAATTTCGCTTGGCTTAATTCTGTACTTACCGTGCCTAACGTTATTAACACCACCAAGGGCAATGGCAGGAATACCCTCCTGTACTGCTTTGGCGGCCTTCTTTTCGCCTTCCACGATAACGAGTGGTTTAGAAGTATCTTTGGCTATCTTCCATATTTCCGGTAGTACGTAAACGTGAACACCAGTATCCTTTGGCTGAGCGTACTTAACCTGTTTCCCTTCTGAATTGACCGGCGGTTGATGGTAGCGGATACGGAAGAAAGGTATTTCCTCTTTCTCACCAGTAATAAGCCTGTCATGAATGGCATTTCCATCTTTGTTGAGATACGGAATAACGTAACCTGTGCTTTGTGGGAATGGAGTCAAGTTCCGCTCAACGTCTGTGGCATCCCTTACGCCCATCTTCTTAATGGTTTCTTCGTTTAGTCCGCTTCGCTTCAGGTCTTCCATCGAAAGTGGTGAAAGTAGCTGCAGCAAGTTGTCCTGAACGTTACATTCCAACGCCCTCGCTGTGGTCATTTTGACCAGCCTCCTTCTTCAATGTCTCTCGTTTAATGTAGTTAATGCGGTCTCCTAGCTCCCGCATTGCTCTAACATAATCGAACAGGTTGACAGTCAGGTTTTTGTCACCCTCGAACTTCGTCCGCAAATCCCTCAGAGTTGAGAAGTCAGTTTCCGGGTAAAGGAATACGGCTCTTCTCGCCTTAGAAAATGGGATTCTGATTTCCGGCTCATAACCGTTCAACATTAGGTAAGCAGCGAAGTGCAAGTCCTTCGTGTAGAAAGGCTCTCGTTGCATAGTTATCAAACCTCCTTAAATTCAGTTGGTTTACTTTCCACGTATAAAAATAGTTGAAGAAAAAAGTTCCTAGGTGCAAAGAGGCTTATAAACGTTAATCCAACGATATTTTCACGTGCTAAAATGCGATTTTGTCTCTTTTCAAATAAAGATAGCCGTTTCCGATTAAAGATATAGTTACCAGCGACCAGATAACCCAGAACATCCTTTATCACCTCCTCTAGGCGGTCTGCCAATACGTTTTGAGCTTTTTCGCATTCCTTCGGAGATGCGTTTCCTGCGCTCTTTGTTAGCTTCTGGGTCACGGAGATAGTTCAGATACTTTTCCCTAATCTCCGGATTTTTCCAAGCTCGCTTTACGCCCTCGATTTGTCGTGATTTCACCTTCGGGTCGTTCATCGTTACTTTTATCCCGTGACTTACTTTTTTCCGGAATTCCTCAGACTGACAAGCGCGACGAATTTTTGAGTTTGGGTCTTGCCATTGCGCTTTCAAAAAGTGGCGTTTTTTCTCTTTATATTCATCTGACTGCATTGTTTGGCGCAACTTTGAGTTAGGGTCTTGCCAGAGGCTCCTTACTACTTGACTTGCTGTCTTTCGCCACTCTTCGTAAGCTGGAGAATTACGCCACGCTTCATATTCAGGCGTTCCTCTTTTAGGCAGAGGCATTATCTCACCTCCTTAGTTTCTTTAATGGATAAAATTTTAGGTTATACCAACGGAACTTTATAGAGAGCAACTTTTTTCCCGGAGGAGAAAAAAGTTCCATCTGCTACTCTCAAGTTCCACCCCGACTTCTGGTGAGAGAAGGCAACTTCCAAGAGTGTCCGTGGTTCCTGTAAGCATGAGTCGCAGACAGGTACCAACCCTACATGTCGATGATGGTAGAGAGAAATGACTTCCAGTTTAATCGGACGAAGGCATAACCCACAGAACACCTGCTCGATGCTCTGTGGAAGAAACGCTTCACTTTGCAGAATTGGCACTAATACGCCAGGCACATGCTGTTCACGAACTTCTCCGACTGGCTGGCCTTTCAGCGTAACGAGCCCAAAGGATGGAGAAGTCGGTTTGATTGGAAAGGAGTAGATACCTCCATCGTCATCGGACACCGGAACCCTCGGATGGAAGTGCTCTGCTCTTGTAACCCTCCCGATTTCAAAGGTGAGAGGTTTCAGCTTTTTGCCACAGGTCGGACACGTGTGAGAAACTCCCGCCCGACTAATGAACGGAGACACGAACTGCGGCCTTCCGTCTACCAGACGAATGTTAACCTGATGATACGCACTCATGGTCATTGCTCCAGTCTTATCCGGCATACTCCAGTTGCTTTTTGATGTGGTGAGGTACTAGCTCGTAGTGGTAAGTTGCTTCGCAGCACTGCATTCCCAGTGGACAGTGGCGGAGAGCTTGCCATTCGTTATCTCCGAAGGCGCAGAGAAAGTCGTACCCGAGATTTCCGAAACAGGTTTGAGATAACTTCTCAGCCAGTTCGTCTTTCATCAGTTCGTTCCACTTAATCCAGTAAAAAATAGGTAGCATCATATTCATCTCCCTTCTGTTACTCGTTAAAGATTTTTTGGTTAATCAGCCTGCTAAGTTCGTGAGAAGGTGGTAGCGCCCTAAAAACGCCGCTCCAGAAACCGCTGTCGTCACGCTTTTCAACGTCCGGCTGAATGCTATCAGGATACTGCCAGCGTGCGACGTTGAACAATGTTTTCAAGTCTCCGGAGAGGTAACTTCTTTCGGACTTCTCCTTTTCCACTGAAGCTTGCACTCTCTTAACGAAGGTATACCATTTGTTGGCAAGTTCTTGACCTATCTTGAAGAACTCTTCCATTTCCATCTGCGTGTACGTGGCACTGTCACGTTTTCGGGTGGGCGTAGAAACCTTATCGACTGCGACATCATCCAAAGTACCTACAGTCATCAGCATGGAGAGAATATCGGTTAGCTGTTTAGTAACCTTTTCCTTAGCTGTGTAGGTGAGCCTGTCTCGATAGCTGAGAGCATTCGGCAATTCCTTTAACCAATTGCTTAACCGCCCCTGTAAATCCTTGGCCTGCAGCGTTACTGCGCGGTACATGCTCGACTGGTAGGGTTCGTAGTGTTCCTTATTGTCCTTAGAGAGTCTTGCAAAATCATCAGGGGTAAACGGCGGACGTTTTAGCCCGTAGGTATCTTCGAGGAAGCGGCCAATGCGCTCCAAGTCGTAGCTTCCTTCCTCAACCTCTCTCTGCAAAGCGGTAGCTCGCCTGAAATTCTTCTGGACGACATCCTTCTTAACGGAATCTAAGAGTCCCTGGAAGATTTCATCGTCAGAACGGGCAAAGGATGTTCCTTTGACAATAGATTTTGATACCTCGTAGTTGCGGAGCACTACCTCCACGTAGTTTTCCAGAGAGTTCCTGTTACCTCTCAACGCTTGCCATTGTTTAGCAACCTTATCAACTTTCTTACGGAATATCTCATCGGTTTCGTAACGCTTCCTAATCTCATTACGCATATTTAACCCCTCCTTTTGAATTTTTGAAGTAGTAGCCGTGCTTGCGGCTTTAGTGGTAAAATGTTGGGTGAGCAAGCGCATCATATTGTCAATGCGCTCCACCGTTTGAGCTTCTTCCAAACTGTTCTTAACGTACTTAACGAAGGCATCTTCCTGCGGGTATTGGTTCAGTTGCTCCCGTGCTAATTTACGGATGGTTTCTACCTCGCTGATGTTAATTTTCTTGATTGGGCGTTTCGCAAGCGGGTCAATAAATGACTTGCCAATCTGCTCTCCGTGAGGAGCGAAAAAGACAGTCTCGCCTGTTACTGGATTAAATCGCTTAATTGCTGGGCCGAATTCGGTATTGACTTTTTCCTCGACCCAATCAACGAACGACATCTTGAAAACACCTCCTTTGCAATGAATGATTAGGCTGCTTTAATAGTAATCAGGAAACCGATACTTGAGGGAAATTCAAGATTAGTTCGTTGAAGAGGCCAAAAGGTATATCAAATACCAGAGCCATAATCTAGTGGAGCCTAAGATATATGGAAATTGGGCAGGTTACTCTAATGACGGAGAATACCATCATTTCTACACCCTGCTTCTCAGCATAGGCAAACAACTCAGAGGAAATGATAATGAGCGATATAAGATTGGAGAAAAAGAAGGCGCTATTATTGCTCAAAATGCGGCTGAAACTGTTGAAAAATTACAGTCCGAACTTGCCGTAGCCAGGGCGAGGGAGGCGGCCATTATTGATGCCGTCAATGAAGCTATACAATACGGCGAGGCAAGGCTCAATGAAGTACTGTCAGACCCGGAAAGCTACGAAGGTCGGGACGGTTTCAATACTGAATATGTGGCGGCATTGGCTGGAAGCGTTTTCAGTGATGATATATGCACGATTTTGCGGCAGGCCATCTCCACATAAAGATATTGCGAAACAGCAAGGCGAGTTCATCTCGCCTTTTTATGCCCGGCTTTTAAAGCCGTACCTCCCCGTGGTGTCGGGCGGATGCCTGAAAGGGCAACTAAAACAGGCTAAACACAATAGTTTGCAGAAAATATATTTTATAGAAAAGTGAACTGTCGCTTCTATATTACAAAAGGAGCGTCTAAAACGCCGAACAGTTTTTGGCTGTATATAAAGCTGGAAATCTTGTATTCAGAAGAAAAGAGGCTGAATGAGGCCTCTTTTTTGATTTTTTAAAAAAGAAAGGAGTGGAAAAAATGAGTCACTTTACAACGGTTCAAACAAAAATCACAGACATAATTTTACTAGAATCCGTAATGAAACTGTTGGGCTTACCGAAAGCCCAGAGAAACACGGTCAACGGCTATGCCGGCCAGCGCACCAACGCCGAGCATGTATGGCAGGTAGACAAATGGTATGATGTTGGTGCCAGCAAAAACACCGACGGAACCTATGATCTTATTGCTGACTGGT
>Ga0116192_1002134_pt1 | contig 13353 bp, 18 predicted proteins | sample AD_UKC113_MetaG_FD_89876 | JGI IMG/M metagenome (GOLD analysis project Ga0116192, IMG submission 89876) | Active sludge microbial communities of municipal wastewater-treating anaerobic digesters from Hong Kong - AD_UKC113_MetaG | ecosystem: Engineered > Bioreactor > Anaerobic > Digestate... | reverse complement strand
CTTCTCAAATTGAATCATTAATTCATCTTGGTTTTTTTCCATACTTTCCTCCTTTTTAAACGACAATATTATTTTTTTGACTGTGTCGTTTAATGTATCTAATAAACCTTTCTTCCCCATAAAAGCTACTTCCTCAATATCTTCAATATCGCCTTTTTCTAACATAAACATGTTAGCGTTGTTTATGCTGGCAGCAGGAATAGCTTGCTGGGGAACACAAGCTATATGTGCTATCCTTTTATTATCAAAAGTATATGCCATAGAATAAGAACGATATTTTCCATTTTTAATATCTTCTTCGTATTCTGGTAAAACATCCCAGCTAACGCATAGCCTGTTACCAATAACATTAAAACCAGTTGCATAGCCTAATATTTTATTCTCATACATTGCCTTGCCCTCATCTGTATGAGAAATTATAACTGGTATTTGAATATTGTTTCTTATTAATTCATTATTAGTATCAGCAAGCTCATTAAGGTCTTCTTGTTCAAATGTTACAGTATGTCCGCTACCAGCTGTCCATGTTCCTTTCTCTGCTATAGGCATATCATAAATCTTTAGTCTTTCTGGTTCTTGTTGGTTGTATATTCCAAATTCTTTTTTAACCTCTTTCACTCCTTCTGGTTTATACTTCAAAAGTTTTTTTATAACTTCTTCTTTGCTGGGTCCGCCCGATAAATCTATTTGAGACCTCGCTCCATGAATAGCAGCCCATGCAGCTCGCCATCCTTCCTCTTTCACTTCGCCGTGAACTTTAAAAGGTAGCTTGCGATGCTCTGATTTATTCATTTGCTCTCTTTCTTGCGGGGATGCTTTTTGATATTCATTAGATAGCCATGCAAAATCTCCATCATCAAGTTCTCCCTCTGTTTTTACATATTTTTGAAACCATTTACTAAATTCTTCATATTGCATAAACTCTCCCTTATTCACCTCCTTATCGTGGTTTTGTATCCAACCTTTCGCTTCTTCCATACTCCACTTTTCTTTATCAAATAAATAGGTTGCAATTTCTTTTTCTTGACCACAATATAATGCCTTTATTCCCTTTTCTTCTGATATTGTTATAGTTGCCGTTATATCGCAGTCTTTTACTGGTATGTGAATATAATTTCCTTTAATTTCTGGCATTTTCTTTCTCCTTTTCTTGCTTATTGTCCTTAGACTTTTCGCCTCCACTCTCTTCTGTATCACTGTATGTTCCATCAGCTCTTGGAAGACCTAATCTGTCCCTTGCTACATTTTCATCGGGACTAATAAATCCACTCTGTGCAAGTTCTCCGATAGCTCTTGCTTCATCTAAAAATTCTTTCCCTTCAATTCTTCTAAATTTTAGTCTGCCAGGATTTCTTTCTCCGAAGTTCGCCACCAGTAATGGATAAACCATATATCTTGTAAATACATCATTCACCAGTTCTTGACAATCAAGAACTGTTTTTTCTAACATCCATTTATGTATCGAACCTAACGAGTATGTTCCTCTTGCTCCTGTTTGAAAAACTAAAGGTGATATTCCTAAACTTATTAATATGTCTCTATCTTTAACATCAAGGTAATTTTCATAATCTGCTGTGCTTTTCTCGACCACATAAGTTTCTACATCAACTTCACGGTTTCCTTTTGCATCTCTTCTACAAGGTATAACTGCAGCCCCTCCGTGTGCCATTTTTTCTAAAAATTCTATTAGTTTTCTTTGTTTCTCTTCGTTTGTGTCTTCTTTAACATAAGCAACCGTGTAAGGTATTCCAAACTTTCTTAAAAACTCCTGCCATGCATCATCCATTTCGTGCAGATTATTCACATCACTCTGTATTGGTTCTAATATTGAATTACCATATATATTACCAAAATTATCATTGCAAGAATAAACTATACATTGTGACCTATCAATTATAACTTCACCATTAGGAGTTTTTAGTTTTACTTTTGTATCTCCAATAGCGCTTTCACCATAGTAATACTCTGGAGGAACTGTATGTATGTCTTTGATTACTAAATAGCCGTCCTGCCTATCTAATTCTACAAGGCTAATTGAAACTCCAAGCCATCTTGCTGATAATATATTTTTTATTATCTCTCTATATTTTAACCTTGCCATGCAATATTTTTTTACAAATAAAACTATGTCCTTGTTGGGATGGATATAATTTTCTTCTCTTTCTATAGCCATTTTCACAGGTAAATCTATTGCCTGCTTAATTTTACCTTTATAGAGGTCTTTTATAGCAGTATAATTTAAGGTTTTATCTTTTGGATAAACATAATATCCATCAGCATCCATCTCATATAATAATTTGACCCTTTTGTCTATTTTTTCAATTTCATTAAATTTTTCCATTAAAATGTAATAGAACCCCCATTTGTTGTTATTAAAAAGCTCCTTTGTGCTGAAGTATCGTATTGTAGAGCATCCAAAGCAAAACCAAAAGCCATTATTAAATCGTCTTTATTGTTCGTTTTCGTTCTGTCGTAATTTATGAGTTCTTCTTTAAGCTCTTCATCTCGTATATTATTATGAAAAGTAATCCATTCATCAATTGCAGAAAACAATCCAAATTTAGTTTCTTGCCTTGTTACAAATTCAAAAACTTTATCCCCATCATATATTTGTCTTAATCTATCACATACCATTATTCCATAACCCTGATTTGTTTCTACTTGAACTATTGCATTATACTCTTTTGCCACATCGGCAACTATACCTGCTACTTTTGAGTATCTAATATCTTGGTTGAATGTTGCTATAATGTTAGCTTCATTATCAATCATTACCATTGCATTGCAGTCTCCTCCTCCTTTAGCCGTATCAACCCCCATAAAATATCTCTTGTTTGGCGAATAAGTCTCATAAAAATTAACTCCTTCTGGATTCCTGCTCAGACACTTTTCTGTTGCTATTAAATTTAGCTTTTCCACATTAAAGGGTGAATCTGCCGTTTCTCCCCAACAATTTTTATCATCTGAAGGATAATTAACAGCAAAATTATTTCGTGCCCTATTCGTTATATTAGGATAGCCTAATTTTAGCCTCCTCCAATATAACTGTCCTGGTGTTAAGTTGTATAATTTCTGTAAATCTTTTTCTTCATCTGTTAATACCATATTTTTTGGTGGATTTTCTTTATATTCCTCATGCATGAACCAGGGATAAAAACTGGTTTTATATTGGATAGGCGATAATGTCAAATCCTTTAAAGGCTTCCATGCGGTATAATCAAGATAAAACTGATTATCTTTACCGCATGCCGTTGACTCTTTAATTATAATACCACCATTAGGCACAGATGATTCAAATGATGAAAAAGCCTCTCCGACAAACTTCCAATGAGAAAATTCCGTTGCTAAAACAAAGTGATACGTATCTCCTCTAAAAGTATTCTTTTGGGCACCACTTTCAATGCTAACGCTGGCATTAGTTGGTAAAATTATTAATTCATTAGCATTGTCCCGTTGTGGAGATACGCTTATACCCATTTCTTCTGGAAGCCAAGATATAATATTTCTAACTTTTCTTAGTTTATTAACTGCTTCATCTTCTTTATATGATATGATACCTATCCTGGCATTTTCTATGCAGGAAGCAAAAAAGATTAGTTCTAATAAACATAATGTAGAAAAGCCAACCTGTCTTGGTTTTAACACAACTCTTCTATAATGCCAATCATTTTTTACATGTTGTTCTTGAATTGTGTTAAATCTAAAATTAATTGGTTTTCCAGCCGTTTTAGGGATTATTCTGCAACTTTGAGCAAAATCTCTAAACTTATCCTTGAAATAATCCTTATAATTTTCTAAATCAACTAATTCGATTTTTTCACCTAAATTTTCACCTCAAAAATTAAATAAATTTTTTTTAAAAAAATGTTTTCCCCGCCCCACATACACCCCTTTGCAAGCTATTATTCTGCACAAGGGGAATGATATATTTATTGCCAACCACTCTTAATAAACTGAATGACTCAGCTTTGATTTGTGCCATTAAGAGGTTGCAATAAAGTATGTATCCCACCCCAAAAACCGTTTTCAAAATATTTTACTCTATATATATAAATACAATTAAGAGAACCAAAAGGTTACTTTTTTTTTAAACATTCTCAAAAACCGTTTTCAAAAATATAAACCTCTATATATATAATACAATTAACTAAACGAAAAGGTTACTTTATTTTTAATATTTTAACCTCTTTTTAAAAATATTGCTTAAAAATTTTAATTAAAATTTTATTACCGTGTAGGGGGAGGGGGGGGCGAGGCGTGTGGGGGGGTAGGGGTAATAACCGTGCCGTGTATGGTTAGCAACCGTGATGTGATTATAAATATCCGTGTTAAAAAAATTTGATGGATGTTCCTCAAAATAATAACAAGGTTAAACTGAAAAATTTTAACCTTGAAAAAATTTTGTGTTTTTAATATAAATATATTTATATATTTATATATTTAATAATATATATTATATTATTATATTATTATTATTTATTAATTATATATATAAATATATATTATTAAATAATTATATTATTATTTTAAATATAATATAATTATTTAATATATTTAATTAATATTAATTAAATATAATTTATTTCTTTCTTTGGTTCTTTCTTTCTTTAAAAATAAGTTTTATTAAAAATCACGGTTTTTATAAAATTATGCTTTTTACTTTTTTTCACGGTAAATTATTTCCACTTTCACGGTTTAAAACCAAAAATAGGTTTAAACCGTTAAGTGGGTTAATTTTGTTTTTTGATTATTTTAGAATAAAAAGATAAAAAAATACATCTTTTCGCTTTTTCTTTTTTTCTTTCTTTCTTTAATTAGTATTTATAGTAGTAGTAATGTGGAAAACTCAACGAAAAAATGTAAAAAGTTTTCCACAGGGTTCTTAAAGCAAGATTAAATCTAATTAAAAAATTAACAAGTTATCAACAAGTTATCCACAGGCTGTTGATAACTCAACCAAAAAATGTAATATTTTAATGTCTGTAATGCAATTTATTTTTCTTTCTTTCTTTTTTTCTTTTTATTACATTTTCATAGATGTTTATACTGTTCATAAATAATTTTTGTGCGGTATATTGCACAGAAAAAATTTTGTGTGCGGTGGTGTGCAATATATTGCCCAAAATAAAACAAGTATTAATGAGCATTAATTGTAATGTGGGAAAAATTTTACCAGCAATTGAGAAAAAACTTGCCCACTTTATTGTAAAATATGTCAAGAAATAGTTGAATTTTTTTTATTTGAAAATGGTATAATATATATGTAAGTAAAAATTTTTTGAAAACATTTTTTGAAAATTTAAAAATAATTTAATTTTGCTATTGACATTTTTATTTTTTTGGGTATAATATTATTAGAGCTTAGTTTTTGAAAATTAATTCAAAGGAGGTAGGTTATGTTAATTTTTATTGGATTTTTAATCATTGCTTGTATTGGTTTAGGCATTATTATTGAGTTTCTCGGTAGTTTAGTAGACCATAAGCAAGATGAAATCAACAGAAGAATGAAATTTTAAGAAAGGAGTGAAAAATGTTGGAATTAACATCAAAACAAATAGGAGAATTTTTAACAAACGGAGAATCTTTAATAGACATAGAAGGATCAAGGTTTAAAATACACGGTATGAAGATAACATTATTTGTTTATCCAGAAGAAGCAATGAAGCATGTAATGGTGCATGTAGTGCCAGAAGACGAAAACGAAATTAAAAAAGAAGCTTTAAAAAATATTTAAGAAAGGAGGTTGATGCAATTAAATGAGTTTAACATTAAATAGTTTTAAGAAAAATGTTTCAAAAAAGGGAAAACCTTACTATGAGTTAAATTTGTATAAAACAAACGAAGAAGGAACAGAGGAGTCCTATATAAAAGCATTATGTTTTGATATGGATTATCAATTTGAGAACAACGAAGAACTTACGGGAGAATTAAAACTATCAAGGGATGGCAGCGCTTATTATTATTATCCAACACCACAAACATCACAAAAACCACAATTAGATAAAAAGAATACAAGCGAAAGAGTTATACCAGAAACTAAGAGTGCTCCGCCAGACCCAATGAGAAGAAACATAAAATTGAGATTATTAAACTCAGTATTCCAAACAATAATTATGAATGATGAATCTGTTACAAATGATTCATTAAATAAATTTAGTCTGTGGATTGCTTCTCTAAATGAAAACTCTGAACGCACAAAGATATTTGAAGGTATAGTTGATGCAATCTTAGAATGCTTAAAGAAAGGGGGTTAAAATGTTTAATCTATGCATAGGAATGGCTATAGGGGCATTGATTACTTTAGGTGCTACCTATCTTTTTGACAAACCAGAAGATATTATTTATGAAGAATATATCTCAAATACGGGCATCAAATCTTATAAAATTTACAAAAAGCAAATTGGAGCAGATGAAATGGGCAAAAATAAAGTGTATGATATCTATCTGGGCGAAGTAGCCGAGAGAAACTAACTTTAAATATAAAAAAGGAGGATTAAATGGAACAAATAGAAGACTTTTATAAAGATGAAGAAATTTTTAAAGACCAGGACGTAATAATTAAAAGATTTCAAGATGCATTAAGAGAAAGAAATATGCCAGAAATTAATGCATTATTGCCAACAGTTGTAATAATTGAGGCGAAATTAGCAGATGATGTCTCTGAGATAGAAACTAAAATAGAAGACTTAAAACAAGTATACCATAAAGAGTTAGCTATGTTGCGAATACAATTAATTGAAGGGAAAAATAAATTTAGCAGAGTGAAGAAGTATGTGGGAGTTGGAAAAACTATATGTGCTAATATCCGAAAACTTCATTCACTTGACGGGGGCGGGATAATATGATATGGATGAAAAAACATTTAACGAATTATACAAAAAATACAGAGAGGAATTGCTGAATATAGCGTATCATATGACTAAGAATTATAGCGATGCCGAAGATATTGTCCAAGATGTTTTTTTGAAGGCTTATGAACAATTTAATATCAGTAAAGGCACACCTTTTTTTGCTTGGGCTTATGAGGTTTTAAAGAATGCAGTTTATAACAAAACTAAAAAAAGCAATACAGAGGATAAAGCTAAAAGTGTTTATGTGAGGAGAAATTGCAAAAGTGAAGATGATTATTTAATGGAAGATGAGATAAAGCGAAGCATTAAAAGACTGCCAGCTAAATATAGCTTGGTAATTTGGCAACACTATATAGAAGGTTTAAGCTGTAAAGAAATAGCTGAAAAATTTAATATAGCAGAAGGAACAGTAAAAAAAAGATTATATATAGGTAAAAAATTGTTAAAAGAGAGACTAAAGTGAATGCTATTTATGTAGGTAAAAAACAGCTTCTTAGTATAGGGCTCCATCCAGCAAGGGTTAAAAAAATACTTGGCAGAGTAAAAAATTACATTACAGGGGGCACTACTAAGTATTATTTGCTCTCAGAATTTGTAAGCTTATGGTATGCTGATACAGGTGTAGTTTTAGATATTAAAAGAATAAATGTAAATGACAGAATTATAAAGGACGAATCCGATGTTTACAAAAGAGGAGCAATAAAGACAGACATTCTACAGATATTGTATAAATTTAATAACTTAAGTATAACAGACATAATGTTTTGCTATAGATATTTATTTGTGATGAGAAATGTTTATGAAAACTTTATTCAGAATACATATGGAAGTCAAGAATTAATTGAGAAAATAAAAAATACCATAAAGGATTGCATAAATGAAAAAATGGTTGAAACTAAAAGGATGCATAATAAAATTGTATTTCAATATAAAAGTGGCGAAATATTTAAAGTAGACCAACAGTATCTTAGGTTTCTTAAAAATAGACCAAACAAAAAACAGAAGAAACTTATAGCCCTTGCTTATGCATTATTCACAAACGATATCAGTATAATAAGACATTGGAGAAGAATAGGCGAAAAATGTAATGAAACAGATTTCTTATTGCTGTTTGGCAATAAAGGTATAGAAATATATAAGGAAATTAAAAAGAAAAAATGGATACAATAATCAATCAGCCGAAAATAGCCTCTACATCTATAAAGGGTAATTTACATATAGCACTTGGTAAAATGGACATTAAGGTTTTTCAGAAATTGATACCAGAAAACAGCTATTCATCAGGCGAGGGTAATTTACACATAGGAAAAGGTAATTTACACACAGGATACATTTTTACGAGGGTAATTTACAAATTTCAAACTGTGTGTAGATTACCCAGTAATGCAATAAGAATATTATACAGATTACGACTAAATTTTAGGAGAAACAATGCAAATTTTTATAAAAAGGAATAAAAAAAATGACTGTTAGAGAATATTTAACTTTAAAGGGATTTAAGTTCACTGTTGTAAAAAGGGAAGATGGGTATGAAGCAGTAATGAACTGTCCATTTTGCGATGATACAGAAAATCATTTTGCTATTAATCTTAAAACTGGATATTTCAATTGTTTGCGAAAAAACGAATGTGGTGTTTCTGGAAATTGGTATGAATTTCAAAGAAAGTTGAAAGATAATCCGTTACACTTAAATAAAGAGATAGCAAAAATAGACAGCTCACAAAAAAAGTATGTTCTTCCTGATATTACAATTAAAGAACCAGAGGGAGAAGTTCTGCAATGGCTTTACAAGAGAAAAATAACAGATAAAACAATTAAAAAACTTAAACTTGGTATGAGGGATGATTACACACTTGCGATACCTTACTTTGAAAATGGAGAATTGGTAAATGTAAAATATAGAAATATTATTGAGAAGCATAAGATGTCTTCTATATCTGGAGCCAAGCGACCGCTTTATAATAAAGATAATATACAAAGTTTTGATTTCTTAATTATTACAGAAGGAGAGATGGATGTAGCTGCCTTTAATGAATATGGATTTAATGCTGTATCAGTTCCCAGCGGGTGTAGTGATTTGACTTGGATTGAATTAGACTGGGAGTGGTTGGATAAATTTAGTCTTATTTATTTGTGTTTTGATAATGATAAAGCAGGGAGAGAAGCAACTCAAAAAGTAGCAAATAGACTTGGTAGAGAGAGATGTAGAATTATTGAAATACCTATGAAGGATATAAATGAATGTTTAATTAATGATGTTCCTGCAGATACCATAATATCATTAATAACAGATGCAAGAGATTGTCCGCCCACAATATTCTCAACACTTGAGCAGCACAAAGAAGAGGTTATTAATAAAATTCAGAATAATTTAGATGTTTATGGAATACCCACTCCATTTAATAAGCTAAATGATATATTGAGGGGTTGGCGAAGAGAAGAAGTTACTGTTTGGTGTGGAATGAATGGAGCTGGCAAAAGCACGCTTTTAAACCAAATAGCTATAGATTTAGCAGAAAAAGGTCATAGAACTTGCATTGCAACATTAGAAATGACAGCCGAAAGGTTAATTAGATGGATTGTAAGGCAATATACAAAAAAAATAGAGATAGATGCATCTGATGTCAAAACTGCAATAAATGCCTTAAATGATTATATTTACATTATAGATGCTTATGGTGAGGTTAAACAAGAAGAACTAATTGATAATTTTAAATATGCAGTTAAAAGATACGGCGTTAATACATTTATTATAGATAGCATAATGAGAATACAGTTTAGCAACGAAGATGAACTAAGAGAACAAAAAGACTTTATGTCAAGGCTGATATCTTTTGCAAAGGATTATCGCTGCCATATTCACTTAATAACTCATCCACGCAAAGGTCTAACGGATGATAGAATACCTGATAAAGTTGACATATATGGAACATCACATATTGCAAACTTAGCTACAAATGTAATAATATTATGGAGAGCAGATGATAAATGGAAAGTAAAAAGAAGGCTTGATAAAGGCAAAGATGTTGATGCTGTTTTATTTATAAAAAAGAACAAAGAATGGGGAGATGAGGGAATTGTTGAATTGGCATTTGACCGAGATACAAAATATTTTAAGGAGGCATAATGTTAAGTAATAAAGCAAACTTATTTATTAAAGTAATTGATGCTTTAGAATATGGAACAAGTGAAGATAAAATTACTACTTCAAGCATTGTCTATGCTATATCGGCACTGCTTTTAACAAATAAACCTATTAATATTAAAGAGATTACAATGTTTACTAAAATATGTCCTTATGTGGTTCAATCTATTTTAGGAGAATTTGAAAAAATTGGGATTATTGCTATTAATAATGGCAATATAAAAATTAAATGGAGAAAAGTTTATGAAATATCCAATGAGTAAAGTATTTAAAAAATATAATTATTGCAGAGCTTGTAGAACTATAGCAATAACAGAATTACATCATATATTTGGAAGAAACAAAGAAATTGTAGATGAACCACAAAACTTAATCGAATTATGTGTAAAATGTCACAAAAGTCATATGAATAAAGTGATATTCTTTGCTATTATAGAATATCAAGTAAAGAAGTTTGGCAAAACTTGGCTTGATTGGGCTTCAGAAACTGCAAAGAAAATGGGTAAAGTAAAATCATTATTTTTGATAGGAGAGTGGAAGGATGCTAATAATATTACCGATACCACCCAGCAAGAATAGAAAGTTCTTTGTTTCTAATGGGAGAATTGTTCTAACCAAAGAAGTAAAAGATTTTTACGAGTATTGTGAGGATTACAGTTTAGAGCATTACAGAGAAGTTGCTGAACTGTGTAGTTTATGGGATAAAGATATGTTAAGAATAGAAGTGGAATATTATATTAAAACCATGCGGAGAGATACATCAAACTTAATACCAGTATTATTTGATGGTCTTAAAAGGCTTTTAGGTATAGATGATAAATATTATTTACTCACAGAACTAAAAAAAGTTAAGGATATTAATGAAAAATTAAAGATTTTTATTAGTTTTGACAATAATGATGAAAAAAATAAGCAACTTTTAGAAAAATTAGAAAAAATTAATAAAAATACTTGACAAGTTTTAAAAATATAATATAATTAAATAGGAGGAAAAAAATGAGGGAAGATGAATTTAATGAAATAGTGGAACAGTTGTTTAATACCTGCAAGGATGTTCTACAAAGAAAAAATACAGTTTATACGGATGGCTCTGATAGGCTTAGCAACTTTAAACGGGGTAGCGAATTAAGAAAAATATCAAAATGTAAGGTTTTATGGGGATATATGTTAAAGCATTTTGTAGCTATACAGAACTTCATTGATAAAGGCGAAACAAAGACTGGGTTATATTTACCAAAGATAATTGATACCATTAATTATCTTGTTCTTTTGTATGCTTTGTTAAAAGAAGAAGAACAAAAATAAGGGGGTGTTTTAAAATACAAGGTGGAAGAAATGATAATACCAAAAAATATTAGAGTGGGTGGTCGCACATATACAGTAATTTATCCGTATAAATTTAAAGAGAAAAAGACTTTAATTGGGCAATGCGATAACCTTCTTCAAGAGATTAGACTCGCAGACAGCGATGAAAGTGGAAACCGTTTAGCTGAAGATAGCATAATAGCTACTCTTTTACACGAGGTATTGCATGCTATTGATTATGTTTATAACAACAATAGCCTTGAAGAAAATAGTATAAACTCTTTAACAGAAGGGCTATTGCAGGTATTTGATTGGAAGAATAGGTTTTCTAATTTAAAATAAGGAGGCGATAAGTGAAAAAAATTATTTTTCTTGATTTAGATGGAGTTTCACGAGATAGCGTAAGGTATGTTTGTAACCAGCATGGAGTAGATTTGCCTAAAAAATATAATGAAAAGATTAATAATAAATCTTTTTCTGAATTAATAGATGAAAGGGCGTCAGTAGAAGCTCCGCCCACAATATTTTTTGATGGCATTCTTAATATTTGTTCGCAATATGGCGTAAAAAGATACTATATTTCTAACAATCCATATATAAAACAAAACGCTGATTGGGTTTTAAAACACGATAGGGAAGGCATTTATGTTCCTGTTCTAAAAACAGTTACTAAAGCAGAAATTGTAGAAGATATTGTTGAAAGAAAACCAAAAAACAGTTATTTAATCACTATTATAGATGACTGCTTTCAGGAGATAGAAAATTACATAAAAACTCTTGCTACTTTTATATCACAAGGAACGGTAGTATTACTACTTCCAGATTATCCTTACAATCAAAGCGAAAAATATGAAGGACTTTACGGCAGGTTTTATAAACCTGAGGAAGTTTATAATAAGCTGTATAGCGTTTATGGAGTAAAAAATGAAGTGGTGGTTTAGCGTAGTGGAAGAGGCTATTTTAAACAGGGAATTTACTAAAGAACATCCTAATTATGTAGGTGGTAGAATAGAAATATGGAACGATAATTATCCTCATGACATAGCAGAAATTAGATTGCTTTTACCAAGTGAAATATTTGAAAAAATAAGAGAGGCAATAGACTTCAAAGAGGTAGATTATTTTGTTATTGATGGAATATCATCAGAAGAATTAGAAGAAGAATTAAATAAATTGGAGGTAAGAAATGAGCATAAAAGATTGGATTAGACAACAATTACGACCCAGATTGACTAAGTCAACCCTGTTTGACAAAGCTAAAAAGGTCTTTCCGGACATAACCGAGTATGAAATAGAAAAGGCTTACGAAGAAATATTTGCATCAGAAGAAGACAAACAAATAGAAAGAGACCTTGAATTTTACAAAAAAGAATATGAGAGATTTCGAAAGAGAACTGACATAGTCAATGAAATGGTATCTCTTATTAGCTATAACATAACACCTTTTAATAAGAGCAAAGAACAATGGAAACCATCTAAAACAACAAACCGTTCTGAAGAGACCGCATTATTTTTAAATGCAGATGCCCATATAGGATTTGTTGTAGATGAATTAGAAGCACCTGCAACCAATATGCAATACAATAAACAGGTGGCAGAAAAAAGGATTAAGTATTATACTGAAAAATTCTTAACACTTACAGAAGAAAGAAGATTAACAAGAAAGATGGATAATTGTTATGCAGTATATGATGGAGATTTAGTTGAAGGTAATTTTGAGAAAATTAATATTTCTAAAGATAATATAGTAGAACAAATAATGATAGCAGGCAATATATACGCAAATCAATTATTGGCTTTATCGCAAAATTATAAAAATGTTTATGTAAAGGCTATATACGGCAATCATAATGTAATACAAAAAGGGCTCCCAGAATATGCTAACTTTGAGTATGTAATGTGGAGAATGGTAGAAGAAAAATGTAAAAATTTAAAAAATGTAGAATTTCAAATACCAACGCAACCATTCGGATTATTCAATATTTATGATTGGGGGTTTTGCTTTACACACGGACATATGATAAAAATTAATCAGAGAACACCATTTTATGG
>Ga0116192_1002133_pt1 | contig 13354 bp, 13 predicted proteins | sample AD_UKC113_MetaG_FD_89876 | JGI IMG/M metagenome (GOLD analysis project Ga0116192, IMG submission 89876) | Active sludge microbial communities of municipal wastewater-treating anaerobic digesters from Hong Kong - AD_UKC113_MetaG | ecosystem: Engineered > Bioreactor > Anaerobic > Digestate... | reverse complement strand
TTTCCATTTGGATAATAATTGCCAAATATTTCTATCAATTTAACTTTTACTCCTAAAACTCTTTTACAGAAAAGGACTACCCATTGACCATAAATATTTGCCATCTTAGAAGAACGCTCAACTCCTGGAGCAATTAATCTAGATAAAGTTCCTCCAAATCTAGACCCAACTTTTTGCCAAGGAATCTCTTTAAATAAGCCCAGATAATTTTCTTTATGTTTCGGAATAACCGATTTAAGATGGCAGATTTCCAAGACGTCTATCGGTTCAGTTTTGATTTGTGCTACGGTTTCCTTCAAAATTGGAGGTAAGTAATTTTGATTCAAATTACTTAAAGTTTCGTTAATCTTTTCCAATTTGATATTCATCGGCAAAGCCTGATAATCTTTTTGAGTTATCAAATTTGTTATTATCCCATTCTGTTCTGGAAGAACAGTGTTGGCAAAATGTCTCCAAGTCACGGATAATCTAACGTAATTTTCCGGTTTGGGTAATTTTATGTTAAGATTTCCACTATTATCTGGATAAGATACAGTTTTTCGAGAAGGAACTTCATGTTTCCAGAGTAAAGCAGCATCACTCGACATAATATATAAGGAACGTCGAGGAATCAAAGCTTCATATCTATTGTTAGGATTTGATATTTCTGTCCATATCATATTGATATCCCCAACAATAGAAAGACCGAAAACCATTGGGGTTTCTCTATCTCGATGTGCTCCAATGGTAGAATCTCTGAAATACAAATTAGCTAAACATTGAGAAATATGAACTCCAGGGAACATCTTCTCAATTTGATCTGCTAAAGGACGTAAAGGCCCCCAATCTTGTAATGCTTTTTCCGTACTCGAAGCGTATCCTTTAATTTCATATCTATAACCAAAATGTTTTGTTGGTCTTTTACTTGAAATATGGCTGGACCATTCACCAGAACGTTTTGAATCAGAAAAGAAATTAACTAGTTCTTGTTCTTGCTCTTCTGTTATCCAATTTGGTATAACAAACAAGCCAATCGGGGCTCCTGGAGGTCTAAATTGTTGCAACTGAGTCGAATTTAAATTCAAATAGCCATAAGTCGATTCCATGATTGAATTTTATCCAACAATCAAAAATTATGAGTTATCATTTTTCGTTAATCCAATTCCAAATTACAATTTAGATGGAAAAGGACAACAAACTTAATTAAAAATGATAATCTTTGAAATTTTTATTAAAATCAAAACTCAAGTATGGAACAGTCAAAAGCCAAACGAGTTGTAATCAAGACCTTCGGACAAGATGGACGTAGTAATCTTTTAATTTTTGGAGATTGTATGTTTGTCGTAGATCGAGAAGAATGGGAAGAAATTGGAAAGCATATTCAAAAAGATAGCGTTGTCTATACCAAATATGACGATTATAAACTATATCTTTGGGATCTTTACCATGAAGCTAGAATGATCGAAGCAGATGAAAACGTTTTGGAATTTATTTCAATTCATGGGGACGATACACCTTTGAAATATTTGCAAAAAGGTCGCCGTCAAATTAAGAATAAAAATAACTTGGAACTCATTTTAAATAAGATGGCTTTGCTGATTAAAATTAAGAAAGATTACAATAACATAAAGGATATTAAGATCGATGACGTTCAAATTTCTAAATACTCTAATACTGTTATTAACGATTCTTATCTTTTCAATCTTTGGAAACTACCTAATCATCCTGGAGAAGTTGAGAAATGCTCAACAGAAAATAAAAACTATATAACTAATTTTCAATTTGACAGTCGCCTCTACAACGAAATTTTGAATAGCAAGGATGTTTGGTATACGATTAACTTTAAGGGTTTGAGTTTTAGAACAGCTGTTCCCGATGATGTTTGTTTTTGGGATCCTAAGATTACTATTCAATTGGAGACTGAGGAGAATGAATTAGTCCAACCGTATCTTGGACCCCTGCCTATATCTAACATTTCCACAGATATCTTTAAAAATCCAAAAATTCATAATAAGAAATCGGTTAGACCATATCGATTTTTAGGTGAATTTCTTCCATCTCTCAATAAGGATACTTATCAAAAACAATTAGAAGAATTCTTTTTAGATTACACTTGGCAATATTCTGGAAGTAAACCTCAAGGTATTGCTGCCAGATTTGAATCATGCTATGTGCCTTATGAAGAAGAAACCGATGAATGTGGAACTGGATGTTACTACGTCTTAGAAAATCAGGAAAACGGATTGATATCAAATCTGAAAGGTAAGGATTTGGAATTCTTTGAGGAAATGTGCAAGGCTTACAAAATTATCAAAAACGACGATGAGGAGGTTGATGGATTTTTTATTTTCGATGAATGGGGAACAGTTTGTGAAAAATTAGAAAATAGCGATTCAGAATTCGGCAAATGCCTCAACCCTGAAACCTTGAAAGAAATTCATAAGAAACGAGTTGAACAAGGACATAAGTGTCATCCAGATGACGATGAGGAAAACCAAGTTATCATTCTTGTGTTTGAGCATGTCAAAGATAGAAAACTTAGGCAAGATAAATGGAAACAAAATATGCCCACTTTGCATTTTGAGAATTTTTATCCTACGTTAAGTAAATAAAAAAGTTTATAAAGTCTTCGGACTTTATATTTTCTCTTCCTCTTGTTTTTCGCAGTTAGGATATTTATAGATTAGAGCTGCAATAACGAAAACGAAAGCTACCCAACACCACCAAGATCCCATTTCTTTTTGAGTACTCATCATTCTGGCAAAAATCATCAATACTAAACCAACACCAATCAAAACTAAACCTTTCTTAAGATTTTCCACAAATAACAAAGGTACAATCAATCCTGCTAAGTAAATCAAAATTAATTTGTCTCCCATGAAATCTAATCCTTTTCCTCTTTTCCAAACGAGATGACAATTAGGACCAGTCTTGGTTGAAAATTTAGTAGAACGAGTAGCCATGTAAATTGAATAAATGAATAAAATGGTAAACATAATTATAAATCCTGTAAGGATGTATTTATAACTCTTATTTTCTTCGTCATCTTTTAGATATTTGTAGGCTAAGTAACTATTAATTAATGGTTGAGCCCATAATGCAATTAAGATAAGTCTTGTTACAAGACCATTCATATTTCTGTTTTGTTTTTCTATAGATAACCAAGCAAAAAATTCCAATAGTTGTATTGTGACGAAAGTTAAGCTAAATAAAGCCAATTGTCTATCGGATCCTACATTTCTTTGATATAAGATAATAACAATAACCACGACTGTAATGTAAGTAACGATGGAAACTTCTTTGTTCCAACACATAATTTTATTATTTCGAAAAATAATAAAGCTTAGATGAAGAAAATATTTCGCAGATTTTGCAAATTATCAAAAATGCTAGCCCATGGAGTGGTTGATACAGGAACTTCTGGTTGGGAAGGAACAATTGGAGGATAGTTATTATTAACATCAAAAATTCCATTACCTCCAGCCAATACAACATCCAATTCTGATTCTGATGCCGCAAAGATTCCATAATTAGTACCAAATAAAATAGGCATAAATGGTTCTTCTTGATTAGCATGATAAAGTCCATATTGCGTATTTTGAGGAATAAGAGCTGCAAATGTCATGTTTGTTGTATCGTAACTGTTAGTTCTAAGATTGGGAACAAAATAAGAAGGATACATTACTGGACTCATTTGTACTGATATTTTTCCATCTGAAGCCCAAACACCAGCAATATTTTCAACGGGATCTACGTTTTCTATAATGGGCAAATAAATAGCTTGATCGACTGGGGGATTTCCAACCAAAATATGTTCACCGATAGGGTCCATGATGGATTCTTCAATTTCGTGACTGATGGTGTAAGTAATATTATTCAAAACATTGACATAAGGTTGAGACACGATATTTAAGGTAATATTGATGTTAGGATTAGATTGTACGGCATTGAAAAGAGCTATGGCTGCAGGCTCAGCAGTACATCCCCAAAGAGGAGATCCATCGGCTGCGAATGCTCTAGGTGATGAATTAACTGTAATACTAGCAACGGCTCCAGCGTTGTACATATTTTCTGGATAGACTAAACTATTGCAGCTTGGAGATCTAACATTAATTCCGATCTTTCCTGTCATACTTCCAGGAGGCAAAGCTCCGCAAGCATCGGTATCGGCAGCTGCTGCGCCTTGAGCAGTAAATGGAAAACTAAAAGGAAGGAAAACGTTAGATCCTTGTTGGACAGCAAAAAATGGACCCAATCCTGGTTGATCTGTTGTAATTTCAATTGCAGTAAACCGTCTATCTGGCATCATAATGTAGGGATTTCCGAGAGGCAAAACTGGAGCATTAAGGATGTTTTCTGAAATTAATCCTCCCATCATAGATAATTGTTCAATATTGTTAATAATATCGTTAGCTCCAGATGTCACGTTAATGATTCCAATTTTGTTCAAATCATACTGATCAGTTCTGAAAAAGAAAATAGGAACAAAACTTCCATCGAACTTAGGCAAATCATCAGGACCGAAATAAATTCTCTTGTCCAAATCAGGGTAAACTTTCCATTGAGGAACAAATTCTTTCTTGAAAAAATTATTGAAACAAGGAATGGCGTCCTCCAACATTTGTTTTGTTACATAAGGGGTATAAATAATAAATTTAAATCTTTGGCAAAGAGTTCCTTCATGATTTACATATTGAAAAGGCGGCAATTGAGGTTTATGTCTATCGTGAGATCTACTATGCGATACCAATTTCTTATTACTCGCTTTAACCGTAAGTTTCTTTTGAAAATTTGAGCTGTTATGATTTCTTCCTGGAAGAAGAGCGGGAATGGGCTTGATAGTCGCTTTAAAATCATTAAACGGTTTCATGATAGAAGAACCTTTTGCGCGATTGGATTTTCTTTCACTAGGATCTACCATTTTGGAAATAGCAGGAACGAAATCGCTATTTGATTTCAAACCCCAACCGTCATAGGTGTAAATCGATCCTTGAAGTTGTAGTTGGTTAAGATTTGGAGAATTGCTTGGAGATACATAATTTCCTACCAACACATCTGAATTTGTTCCATTTTGAGAAGTTTGAACAATAACGAATTGATTTCCTTTGTAAGGAATCCAAGGTCCAATTCCATTTCCAAGAAAATCGTAAATTGCTTTTCCTTTACTCAAAACATCAATGTCGGTGTAGAAATATGTAGGATATGCAAAATTAGTCATTGTCCATCCTTTGTGCATATACAAATTATCTTTACCTTGAGAAAAAGGATCAACTGCCTCATGCAAACGAAGTTCAAAACTTGTCCTAGCTGTATCTGGCAAGCCAAACCCAATAGGATTTCCCCATTCTGTGTATTGAGCGCCTGTAGGATTAACCATAATTTCAATTACTTCATGACAAAGAGTTTGCGAAAGAACTTGATAAAAATCGGTAGGTCCATCTCCAGTAATGGTATTAGAAGCTATAGCCGCATTAATTCCGTTTCCGGTGTTTGTAGAACCAGAAGGGATAACAATAAAAGGAGTTCCGAAAGGTAAAATTCCATATTGGGCCAAAGGATTATCGCCGTTCAAATATAGCAAGGCGTTATATCCACTAACTGGAGTACCAGATGTGTTTCCATGAACAGCTGTAGCGAAATTATCAGAAATGCTAGAATCAAACTCGTCGACTAAATAAATAGGAATAAAAGATCCCATTTCTTCTTTAGGGTTTATCCAACAACTCGATACAGGATAGAATACTCCATCATTTTCTAAAGTAGCAAGATCTGGCGGTGTAAAAATCTTAATTTTGGCTTTAAGTCTCCAACTAGGATAAAAATATTCTGAAATAAAACTTTCCAAAGCATGACTGATATCTTCAAGTTTCTTATCTGAGAAAGATGAGGTGTTATAATTCATAATTATGAATTTAAAATGTTTAACATTGTCGTCGATGACTTCCCACGGATATGAAGATTCCAACTTGATAGAGGATTTTCTAGACGATTCTACTTCAAAAGTAGAATCATCGGCCTGGCATACCATTTCTGGTACACCTTTAGAAGAGGAAACTACACACCTGTAGTTTCGTTTCTCGTTCTTCAAAAAAATACGTTGCGGACTTTGCATTTTAAAATGCAAAATTTTATTTTTTTCAAAAAACGTTTTCTGAAACTTTTTTTCAGCATCAATAAAAACGATCCCTAAGCTCAAAAGATTTTTATGCCTCAAACATCTGAAATTCTAATTTGCTAAATGGAAGGAATTAGAAAGTCCCCTAATTTTTCAGACCGTCGTTTTGGAGAAGATACCGAGAACATTAAAGTAGACAGGAATTCCGATTCTGACTTATTAGAATTGGAATTTAGGAGTAAAAATCGACATGACACCATTTGGACACCACGCATCGAAGGAAAAAGGAGAATTGTATCTTCCGGGGATTTAAAATATGATCTGGAAGATGATGTATATATTTTATTGCCTTTCTATTTAGAAAAAGGTAATGTAGTTAAGATGAAAATCGTTAAAGGTAAAATCAAGAACTTGGAATATAAAATCGTATCTGAAAAAGACGACGTTCCAAGAGAGACTAATTTAAAATCGTTTAAAATCGGAAATAATACAGAATATGTAAAATCTTGGGCCAAAACTTTAGTTGTAGAAGATTGGAAAGATGATTCGACAAATATTTGCCAAACCATGATTACAAGTTATGAAATAGAATTGGCTTCAGAATTTAGATTAACTCCAGAACAGATTTCACTTTTGTCCAAAATCGCAAAAAGTCAAGGATGCTTACCTTATGAATATGATTTATTTTGTAATCAAAACAGAATAAGAATTCCCTATCGTTACATTTTGGGTACGATTTACGATTGCCATAAATTATATTCAGGAATGTGTAGAAAGGATTCTTTGGATATTACAATTAAAGATATCGAAGATCACCTTAAGAATCTTATTTTGTCTACTGGAACTTTTATTCGTTACGTTGATGATCATACGAGAAGGAATAGTGGAATAATACACTTTATGGTAATAGATCACATTTGCACCACACCTGTAGATGTAAAATTTGTTATTAAATGTGATAGAGAACCAAATAGAATTCTTGCTATTTCTAAAATTTATCCCTTTGATGTTAGGCTAGCCTATAACATTTCGAGATATCACTGTTTTCATCCTTTAGAAAGATACGAGTATGAAATTTTACAAACTAAGAAGACTAACATTAATGACGTCGAATCAATTAGATCTATATTAAGAGACATCTTTTCCAAAATGCAAATCTATACTGTAAAGAAATCGTTATGCAGAGATACAGATATAGAATCTTTCATATACGCTAACAAAGAAGGAGATTATCAAATCGTTTCTAAATATAGCGATCCTTTTGATAAAGATAATGAGCCTCGAAAAGGATTCAAATATACAGGTATCGATTTAGCCGGTTACGTTAAAGGATTGGCATATCCTGAAGGTGAAATACCGACAGAACACGATTCTTATATTTTCTTTCACTCTAAAGACTATTACGAATTGATTTTAGATCCAAACAGTAACGAATTTTTGGAATTTATTAAAACAGATGAGACGCATAAGACTTTTAGAAATCCTAATCCTAAAGATACAATTTTAGCCGTACCTTTTGTTTGTGATAGAGATCAATTTAAAGGGAAGATTAATCTTAGATGGTTCTATCCTGATGATATTTTCAGATTACTTCATCTCTATATTGTATCCAATGGAGAAAATCCTTTCTTTAAAACAATAAAACCTCTTCAAAGAAAGGGAAATCACAGAAATCAATTCGTTAAAAATAAATTATATCTAGCAATTTTCGATCTTTATTGTTATGGAGTGAGTGAAGAAAATCCATCTCTCGAATCAGAATTTACTCAAGCTTTCATTAAGAAATTCTTTTGGTGGGACCAATAAAATGTTTAACATTTTATTTTATTATCCACATACAGGACATATGTTATTCTGTAAATTAGCTAAGGTTCTGTTATATTGAATAAAAAATACAATGGCTAAGATTGCTAAAATTACCATAATAATGATGGAAATCACTAAATAAGTTATGAAGGTACTACGTTTAACAGTTTTGACCTGTTGTGTAGGAGCCTGATTTCTATATCTTGGATTTGACATTTTAGAATTATCGTTTTATTTTGATTTTATTTGAGACAAAATAAAAATAAAAAATGTTGAAAAAACAAATTGAGATCCCGGTCGAGATTTTAGATGATACTAATGATCTAATTATTCAAGAAAAACATAAAGCAATTAAACAGATAGAGCAAGATACTAAAGATTTAGCTGAAACTTTTATAGTTTTGAATCAACATGTAGAAGATCAAAGTTCTAGATTAGATAATATTGAAGAACATATCGAAAACGTTAATCAAAATACGGAAAATGGACTGTTCGATTTACAGCAAGCCGAAAACAAAGAAAATAATAGGAGAAAATGGATTTTAGGTTTGAGCTTAGCTGGAGCTTTAGCTTTTAGTGGAGTGATTGTTAATTACATGACTAGAAAAAGAAATTGAAGTTTAATCAACTTCAATAACAAATTTGCCTTTTTATGTAATTTTCTATCTTATCTATTTTGTCAAAATCGAAAGATATGCCATAACTTTTCATTAATTTCATTAACAAAATCTTTGATCCTTCCAAATCTGTATTTTTAAGGTATTCGATAAAATTCATGTAAAAATCAGACATGTCGTAAACTAAAGATCTAGTTATAATCGGATTTTCATGTTTTGTCTTAAAAATCCCTTCAGCTAATTTTAAAAGCGAACTTCTCAAATATTCCGTTTTAAGAAAGATTTGATAAATTGAACTGGTTTGACTTGGAACATTATTCATAGCTAATGCTTGATACAATTTAGATAAACAAAGAAGAATTTGTAAATTATTTGGATCTTTAAATAAAGTTTTATATTTTGGAGAATCCCTTTCCGGTTCTTTTGGCGATTTACGAGGAGAAAATAAAGTCTTCAAACTTTTAGACTTTTCTTCTTTAATATCAGAAAGTGAAAGATGTAATTCTATACTTCTACTCGAAATAAATGGCCTATCTTCGTCTGATATTTTTAAACTTTTAATTGAACTGCGTTTATTGATTAAGATTTTACTGGCTTTAGGTTTGATTGACGCAGTTTGGGTAAGAACAGGACTGATGATTCTAAGAAAAAAGAAAGACAATACGTGATTGATAACAAGAGTTTTACTAGTATGAGGATTTTCTTTTTCAAAAGCTGCATTTATAGCCTTAAAAATTATAATTAATTCATTTGGTATTTTTGTCTTTAATAGATACCCAAGCCCTAATTTTGTCAAATTAACAACGAGATCTTCAAACTCTATTTTTTCTTTCCTCATATCTGTAACTCGATCAACTATATATTTGATAAATTCTAATTTATAGTGCTCTACACTTTCCGCTTCGTACAGTGAAGCGGAAAGGACCAATCCTGGCGTTATTTCTCTAAATAAAATTGTTTGTTGGCCAGTTTGGTTTGCCTTTCTTATTTCGATTGTAAACAATTCAATCAATATTTCATATATTATATTCTTAGCAATAAACAAATCTGCAATTTTAAAATTGGGAACTCTGGTTAACATTTCATATAAATAATCTGGTCTGATTAAAAATTCATTTAAGATATCTAAATAATAATTCGAAGTATGAAGATTCATATTAAAAACTAAGTGAGGTAATTTTCCAATGATTCCATTATGATTTATAGTAAAAGTTCCCGGTTTGGCTTTATAATCTTCTAAAATTGTAACTTTATCGCCTTTAGAGAGAGTTATAAAATCTTCTATTTTAGTATCTATAGAAATAGCTAAAGGCAATTCAATTAATTCTTCCATTTTATTATTAAATTTTAAGTAAAGCGTCGTAAACTTTTTGTTGAAACTGAGTTTCATATTTTTTGTCGATTAAAGCTTCAACTTGAAAATTTCTCAGCGCTTGAAAATTAGAAATGTAAATTTGATTTCGCCACAACAACCTTTGAGCTTCTTCAAATGATTCTAAAGCTAATTTGGGATCATTCGGATTATCGAACTCTAAAGAAGGAACAGCCGTTTCATCTAAGTCGATGTATGTTTTCTGCTTTCTATATTTCAAATATTTAGAAATAATAAATATAACAATGAAAACTAATGCTACAATATAGCAAACTAAACCAGCTATGAATAAAGATTGATCTAATTCTATTTCCAAAGTAATATGGTTAGATATATAACAAGCTATTGTGTCGTTTAGTTTATAATTATCATTTAAATCTTTTACGATTTCAGAATATGAATTATTAGTTAACACTTCAACTTTATTAGTTAAAGACTCAAAATTTAAAATTAAATATGCTATGTATTGAGTAAAATTTTTAATTTCAAATCCCAAGATTTTACAAATTTCAAGGTTTATGTCTTCGACTCCAGATTTATAATAAACGTAAGCGAGAAAAATTAGAAACGAGGCTAAAATCCAAAACGCGGCAAAGAAAATAAGAATAACCGAATCTCCTTCCATTTTCATTTTATAACTCTTTAAGTTATAAAAACTATTTTTAACAACAGGTTTTATTCTTCGATTGTTTAGCGTTTAGATGAATAGTTCCGGGTTCCTCCTTTGCTGGAATCAATTCCCCATCAGAATTCCTTCTTTTCAAAATTTCATAAATTAAAGTTTTAATTGAATCGTCGATGCCAATATTGTTTTTTACACTGATTGGAATACATGAAATAACTCCGATGGATTCTGCTCCACTTATAAAGTCTAACATTTTAGTTTGTAATGTTTCTTCATCTATGATCAAATCGATCTTATTGACCAAAAGAATAATTGGAGGAAAAACTTGAACTCCAGTTTCGGTCACACAGTTTTCAAAAATCAAATTTCTCCAATTCAAAATATCATTTATGGTTTCCGGTCTACTTATGTCGCAAACGCAAACTACACCGTCAGTTTTTCTGTAATAAGCTTTGATTTGAGTGTTTAATCTACTTTGTCCGGCCAAATCCCACAAGGTTAAATTTAAGTTTGTATTGGAATTCCATTCAATCCGTTTGATAGAAAAATCTACACCAATTGTACTTTTATATTCGGTAGAAAAAGAACCACGACAATATCTTTGAACTAAACTAGTTTTACCAACTGATGGTTCTCCTACAACCAAGATTTTCATCGATATTTCTTCCATTTTTATAACAAAAAAGATATTTTAAATGTCATTTTGTAAAGGAATTTCGATTAGACCATCTTCCGTTTCTTTGTTTTTGTTCTTTGCAGTCACGTTTTCTATAGAATTTTCTTGGATTATTAAATCTCGAGAAACAAAAGTTTCCGATTCTTCCCATTGAAAATTGACAGGTTTTCCTTCATCATTGACAAGCAATAAGGGTTGAGTTTCGTCAGCTCTACTATTATATCGATCTGCAAGATATGAACCGCCTATTACACCAAGAATAGCAGAAGCGCAAAAGGCTAAACCTACCCCATAACTTGCCCAAGGATGTTCATCGATCATCGCAGAGATGAAATTTTTGGGTGGTGGTTTGGTTTTATTTACAATTTCTGTAATCTTTTCTATAGGTTCTTTCTTGAAAATAGTAGTTGATGTATCCATTAGGATAGGAGGTTCTTCATCTTCTTGGATTTTGATCACCGGAGCTTCATTTCGATTTATTATCCAATTTACAATTTCTGAAACCTCAAGGTTTCTATTTTTGAAAGTAACGATAGTTCCTTCATGATTTATATATTGTAATCCAGGAAATGAAAGATCTTTGTATTCGTCTGGGATTAAATCTTTGACTTCCACGATTTTAAATTTTAATCCCATAGTCTGCAATTCTTTGTTTCTTTTGAGGAGATCCCATTGACTAGGAGGGTCTCCTGGATTTGAAAATGTACCTACAAAATCGTCGGACAATTTGGAATTAAATTTTTTAATCAAAACCAACAAATTCATCATTTTTACTTGGGTTTTAATTTTACTAATTTGAATTAGTAAAATTTCTCTTTTTTTCACCAATCTCCATCGGATGCGTCGCTCATGACGATTTCTTTCTCTTTAACACTTTTAGCGTCCATCAAAGGAGCGTTCTTTTTACCGTAAGAGGGAAAATAACTCTTTAAGACATTAAATGTATCGACAGTTGTTCTCCAATATTTCCCTAGTTTTTCCATAAATCCCTCGTCTTCATTAGAATACCTTTGAACTTTCAATTCTTCATTTCGTTTCTTCTTAACATAATATGCAGTAACCCCAACGGTCACAGCAACAGCACCCAAAATACCAGCACCTACGACCCACTTAGAAATCTTGCGTTTCGGTTGTTCAACTTCTTCCATCTTTTTACTTCAATTTTTTGTTTCTTTGAAATTTCCAAAATCTATTTTCAACTTTTAGAAACTTAGATTAAAAAATGTGGCCTCTTTTTCTTTTTGCTTTCCTTATTGCTTTCATTGTAAAACAAATCAGAGATGACAAATCTTATATTCTGTTTTCAAGAGCAGTTATTATGGCAAATTCAATAAGGGATAAATCTCCACGTTATGCAACAATAGAAAATCGTTTCTTGACGGTTGAATACAAATTTGGTAATCGAATCTACAAATTAATTATCCCAAAAAGAAGGCCTATGACTTGGGTCAAGGTTGGGGCTTTAAAGCAAGGGTCAGATAAATTTGTTAATCGAACAAGTAAGATCGAATATTTTGCTGGTCCTTTCAAAAATTTTCATGAACTTCCACTTAAACCAAGAAACATTAGCGAAAAATACATTAAACTTTCTTTTGTTTTTTCCAATGAATTACGAATACACGTCAATTCTGATCAACCCATTTATGAAACCCTGCTTACAAAATTGAAGGAAATTGAAAATTCAAAAAATAGAAACTGAACAAAGAAAAAATGACTGAAGTTCCAGCAAGTTATTATCAAATTTTAGTTAATTTTATTTACTATACGATTCAAATTGCAGCTCAGATCGCCATTGTTTTTTATTGTAGCCATGTATTTTTCGGATGGCCCAAAGCTTATAAACCAAAACAGAATGTTATTGAGGAAGCAGATAAGACTTGGGATAAAGTAGGAAATTTTTTAGAGAAAGGAGCCGAAATTGCAGAAAGGGTAGGTTTATTGAAGAAAGAAGATGAAGAAGTTCCAAAACTTGAAGCAAAAAAGAAATAACAACTTAAGTTGTTATTTTAAATTTAATTTATTCTCTAATGATAACATAAGATTCCACTCCTGAAGTTACATCAGAAAATCTCAATCTATAATGTGCGGCATATTTAGAAGCAGAAATTACATCAGACCCATTAATTACACCGCCTTTGCCAGGTATTATAGTAATAATAGAATT
>Ga0116192_1002132_pt1 | contig 13357 bp, 11 predicted proteins | sample AD_UKC113_MetaG_FD_89876 | JGI IMG/M metagenome (GOLD analysis project Ga0116192, IMG submission 89876) | Active sludge microbial communities of municipal wastewater-treating anaerobic digesters from Hong Kong - AD_UKC113_MetaG | ecosystem: Engineered > Bioreactor > Anaerobic > Digestate... | reverse complement strand
GCTCGAACAATGGTACATCAAAACAGAAGCGCTTTCCTTTCTCTATGATATGGACATTATATCCATCAATTCCTGGACAGGCAATACCGTCAGCTTACTGACATTTTGGGGTAGCGAAAACAACTTGGATAAAATCATTAACAAGTAAGTCCTTAAACATCTCTACTTCGCCTTCAAGTAATTTATCCAGATTTCTACACTTTAGTCCATGCTGTATATCCATCATATCAAGGTTTCAAGTTGGAGCCCTCAACCAGAATGAACTATGACCCCATCCTTACCATGGATGCCATGCGGCGTGAAAAGCATCGTCCTACTTCGTCAAGCTGCGCGTCTGCGGTGCTCATTTGCCAAGCAAACTCCGCTCCTCGAGCTTGCTTTCCTGGTATGACTCGCTTTTCACTATGCATGACTCTAGAGCGCATCCATGGTAAGGAGCAGATCACGGGTACGACTTCGGAGTAAAGATGCCAAAAGAGATAGGGAGTATTCTTTCGAATACTCCCTATCTCTTTTGGAGCCCTCAACCAGAATCGAACTGGTGACCTCATCCTTACCATGGATGCGCTCTACCGACTGAGCTATGAGGGCAGGTGGTATGGAGCGGGTGAAGGGAATCGAACCCTCGCAATCAGCTTGGGAAGCTGATGTTCTACCATTGAACTACACCCGCACTTAAAAAGCGAGGCAGCGAAATATATTGTAGCACAAGGGACCTGCATTGTCCATACCTAAATATAAGTTATATTTTTCCGAATTTTAATGATTTTATTGATGAATGCGCAGGACATTGGATATGGTGTATCCTGCGGCCTCAAGTTTTGCGAAGCTCTGCTTCTGACTGTATTCGGTGTTCATCTCGGGGATGAAGACCAGCTGCTCGGGCTTCTCCGGGTTCTCATAGCAGTTGGCATTGCCGAACTCCTGTGCGATGAGATCCTTCAAGGCTGCCTTGTCCTTGATGCCGTCTATCCGAACATAGAATTTGGAGACCATCTGGTTGGTGTTGAGGATCCTGGCCTTGCGGTCCTGGCTCCAGACCATTTGACGGGGTGAGCAGTTGCATTTCTTCATGATGTCCATGATGTCGGCCACCACAGCGCTTGCGGTAGGGAGCTTACCTGCGCCCCTTCCGTAGAACATGGCATCGCCCACAGCGTCACCTTCCACCATGATGGCGTTGAAAACATCCTCCACATTGGCAAGGGGATGGGCGTTATCAAGAATGACCGGGGAGACCCTTGCATATAAGACATCATCGATCTTACGGCTCTCACCGATGAGCTTGATGGTGCCGTTGAGGATCTGTGCGTAATAGAAGTCATCCAGCGTAATCCGGCTGATACCCTCGGTCTCGATATCCTTATAATCCACAAACTGATTAAAGGCAATGGAGGAGAGGATGGCAATCTTCCTGCAGGCATCATGGCCTTCGATGTCAGCTGTGGGATTAGCCTCGGCATAACCCTTTTGCTGGGCCTCAGAGAGGGCCTCGGAGAAGCTCTTGCCCTCCTTCTTCATGGCTGTGAGGATATAGTTGGTGGTCCCGTTAAGAATACCAGTCACGCTTTTAATCTCATTGGCGGCCAGGCAGCTGTACAAGGGCCGGATGATGGGGATACCCCCGCCCACGCTGGCCTCAAACAGATAAAAAGCACCCTTCTCCCGGGCAAGGGACAAAAGCTCAGGACCATGAGCAGCGATAAGCTCCTTGTTGGAGGTCACCACGCTCTTGCCTGCGCTTAAAGCCCTTTTAGTGAGGTCATAGGCAATACCGGTGCCGCCGATGGTTTCCACCACAATGCCGATGGAGCTGTCGTTCAATATGTCATCGGCGTTTTTGGTAAACAGATCCCGGTTGGGGTCTTGGGGAAAATCTCGTATATCCAGTATCTTCTTGATGTCTATGCGCTTTCCGACACGATCCCGTATGCTCTGGCCGTTCTTTTGAATGATTTCAACCACACCCGATCCTACGACTCCGTATCCTAAAACTGCGATATGATACATATATGTCCTCCTACTTTCGGTTATTTTCTCGACAGAACCTCCAGCCGATGTACACCGGGGATGGCCCGGATGCCATCGAGCATATCTTGGATAGCCATGGTGCTGTTCTTGGTCTCTATGGTAATGGTGATATTGGCCAACCCGTTGATGGGAAGATCCTGATGTATGGTAAGGATATTGGCCTTTGACTGGGAAACGCCCGACAGAATTTGTGACAGGATTCCCGATATATCGTCCACCGTAAAGAGAATGGTCATGACGCTGCCGTTGGACATCTCGTAAAAGGGGAACACACAATCCTTATACTTATAATAGGCGCTGCGGCTGAGCCCCACCTGCTGTACGGCTTCATTGACTGAAAGGGCGGAGCTTCTGGACAGGAGTCTCTTAACCGCCAGTACCTTAATAAATATCTCCGGAACAACCTTAGAGTCTATTAAAAGATAGGTGGCATCCTTATTCATCCCTTTTGTCCTTCCACCAAAAACAATTGTGTTTTCTGGATAATATAACACAGTTGTTAGGGTTTGGCAAGTAGGTTTCAGCGGTAGAAGGGAAGCTGACCCAATATGAAAATACATGATGGCGTCAGGCCATGAAAGCAGATGCGACCAGGGTGTTTTAACATTCGAATCAGTACCGTTCAGTCACAGTCGATATTTACCGATTTATAATTAAAGGCGTAATTATTGTAGAAATATAGCGAAAACTGTTGTATAGTTGTAGTAATGTGCTATAGAGGTTTTTTTGGGGGAGAACCAATGTTCCAGAATTTAATCAGGAAGTACCTTGTTGTCATGCTTGTGTGCATTGTTATCGGCTTATTTGTTTATTATGCCTCGTCGGTGATCGTAGAAGGCATCATTTCCAACTCTTTAACCGAGATTGCACAGCAGGGTACAGATATTGTAGAAAAAGATATAGAAGCCCATATGAACATTCTCACCACCATCTCCCAAACCGAAGGTATCAAACGAGAGGATCTGGATATTTCAGAAAGGGTGTCGATTCTCGAGAACTATTCTGAGATTGACAAATTTCTTCGACTGACAATTTCCGATAGTGAAGGCAATGCTGTCGCCACCGGCGGGGAACGGCTGTTTGTCCGTGATCGGGATTACTTCAAGGAGGCCATGGCCGGCAATCCCTTTGTAAGCGAGCCCATAGAAAGCCGAATCGACGGCTCCATGGTCATTGTGCTGGCTGTTCCGATCATCAATGAAGGCAAAGCTGTGGGCATTATCAGCGCTACATACCCGGTTGAGGAGCTTTCAGACATCATCGGCAGTATTAAATACGGCGGAAAGGGGTATGCCTTTATTCTGGATCAGAATGCCTATATCATCGCCCATGGGCAGAAAGGCTATGATCCCGATTATTTCTATAATACCAAAATGTCTTTATCCAGCCAGAACCTTACCCGACTTCAGGAGATCGAGAAGCGGATGACAAGGGGTGATACCGGAGCGGGGAGTTACTGGTTCGAGCAACAGGAGAAATACCTGGGATTTGCGCCTATAAGCGGGACCAAGTGGTCATTGGCTATCGCCGCAACCAAGGATGAGGTTTTCTCAGATCTTAACCGGCTGCTTACTTTTCTCATCCTGCTGATCATCAGCTTCTCCTTAAGCATCTTTGTTGTGAATGCCTATCTGATCTATCTGAAAAAACGGGTTAAGCAGCATGAGAAGACATCCCGCAACGCTATGGATATTGCCAAGATGGTGATGATTACCTTTAATGAATCGGGCCTGATTACCGGTTTCAACCGCTATGCCGAAGAGAAGACGGGTTATGCGAGAGAAGATGTCGTGGGCAAAAAGTCCATCTACGAAATTACTGACGAGAAATCGGCAGGCAATCTGGTGAAGGCCTGTATGGCCGAAGAAACGGGAGCGGCAGACAAGGGCTTTGAGCTTTCCCTTGTGAACGCAGCAGGTGAACAGTCGCATTTCCTCTTTAATGTGAATCATTCCGAGAATTTTAATAAAAAGTATCCTCCTTCGGGAGAGATAGAGATCATTGGTATTGACCTTACCGAGAGAGTGAAGGTGGAGAAGGCCTTAAGTGAAAAGCATGAGGAGCTGACTCAGGTCTATGAGGAGCTTTCGGCGTCTCAGGATGAGCTCCATTCCCAGTTTGAGCGGATCTACCAGTTGGCCTTCTACGACACCCTGACAAGCCTTCCTAACCGGGCCCAATTCCTGCAGCACCTTTCCGACCATCTGAGGGATAACCGGGATCGGAGTATTGCCATATTCATCATCGACATCGACAACTTCAAGTATATCAATGACACCTTCGGCTACCACTATGGCAACATCACCCTGAAGGAAGTGGCCGATCGTTTGATTTCAATATCTACAGACCGGTTTTTTGTGGCCAGGCTCAACGGAGACGAGTTCTCGGCCATCGTGGAGCAGCCCGATTATGACGAGTCCGAACTGGTGCATATTGTGGAGGACATCTATGAGGCCTTCAGAAATCCGTTCATGATGGGCAGTATCAAGCTGAATCTTTCCAGCAGCATCGGTATTGCCGTTAATCATGATCGTGCCATTGAGGCCGATACCCTTCTGAGCTATGCCGATGCCGCCATGAACAAGGCCAAAGAGCGTGGAAAGAATGGTTACGCCTTCTTTGACAAGAGCATGACCATGGAGATATCAAACAAGCTGATCATGACCAATTATCTGAGAGATGCCATTTCCAATAATGAGTTCAGGCTCTTTTACCAGCCTATCTATCATGCATCGACCAAGGAGATCTGCAGCTTTGAGGGCCTTTTAAGATGGAGCAATCCGCACCTGGGCAATGTTCCGCCGTCGGATTTCATCAAGCTTGCCGAAGAATCAGGCTTGATCCATTCCATAGGCCTGTGGGTCTTTAAAGAAGGCTGCACCTTCGCAAAACGCATCAATGAGGGAAGAGAGAAAAAGATTCTGGTTTCCATCAATGTATCGCCCCTCCAGATGCTGCAGGCCAGCTTTATGGATCATGTGGAGAAGATCCTCGAAGAAACCGGGGTTGATCCCCATCTGTTAGCCATAGAGATTACCGAAACGGCTATGATTGAGGTCTTTGAGTCCTGCCTCGTTAAGCTGGAGGCTCTCAAGAATATAGGCATCACCATCTACCTGGATGACTTCGGCACGGGCTATTCCTCCCTCAATTACCTCTCCAAGCTGCCCACGTCAGTTATCAAGCTGGATAGATCCTTTGTTTGGGAGGTCCCCTCCGATGATAAGGTGAAACAGCTCACCCAGACCATCATCAGCCTCTCCCACAAGCTGGGCATGGACACTGTGGCAGAGGGCGTGGAGACGGAGGAACAGCTTACCATTCTCCGGGACTACGGTTGCGATCTGGTTCAGGGCTATTTGTTCAGCAAACCGGTGCCGGAAGAATCTGCCATGATGCTTCTGGGCTTAAGCGGCGATAATATGGAGGCAGCAGGGTAAAATAAGCGAGAATATTGTAACAGGGGGATGATGCATATGAAGAAAGTGACCATGTTTGTGATGGAAACCTGTCCCCACTGCATCAAAGCGTTGGAGTTTCTCGACAGGCTTAAAAAGGAGCATCCCGAATATCAGCAGATCGAAATCGAGAGGATTGACGAGGAGGCGCATCCGGATATCGCCAATCGCTATGACTACTGGTTGGTGCCCACCTTCTATGTGGGAGAAGAAAAGCTCCACGAGGGTGTTCCCACATTGGATAAGGTGGAACGGGTCCTGAAAACCGCTCTTGAAGCCTAATAAATCCAGAATAAAGGAATGTCTCATGCTTCATGAGGCATTTTTTATGTCTGTAGAAGGCTATATAGGCCTTCGGCCTTAATGCCCGGCGAGAACGGGATCATGTATGAAAAATCGCTTAGAGTTCAAAAGATGTGGTAGTAATACTAAGTGAAACAGCCGTTTCATAGAGGCTGTTTTACAGGGAGAAGGCATGGGATTAAGCCATTCTCCGGCAATCGACCGAAATGAATGAAGAGCTATACATAAAGAATAGAGAGAAAAAGCGAAGGAGAATGCATATGGCAAACATAAAGCTTTCAAGCAACCGTCTGAATGTGATCATCAGAAGGCCGGGCACCTTCTATAAGGGATCACGCTTCGACTGGACGGGTTTTGTGACCGATGTGACATTGGATGATGCCCATACCTTTTGTGTCAGTGAGTCCCTCATTCCCGGAGGGGGTTCGGGCGGAAGGGGCCTGTGCAACGAGTTTGGTATCCATGAGCCCATTGGGTACGATGAAGCCGAGGTGGGCGCCGGCTTTCCCAAGCTGGGAACCGGCATCATCACAAAGACCTCATATGAGCCCTATAACTTCTTTAAGCCTGCTCCCGTTAAGCCCTTTCCCTGTGAGGTTGAATGCAGCGCTCGGGAAGCTATATTTACTACTAAACCGGTGCCGTGCAACGGATATGCCTGCGAGCTGGTTAAAAAGCTGTCGGTTGAGGATAATCGCCTTTCCATACAGTACTATCTGAAGAATGCCGGAAGCAAGGCCATCAGTACCACCGAATATGTTCATAACTTCGTAAGTATCGATCATAAGGATATCGGCCCCGATTACCGGCTTTCATTCTCGTTCCCCCTTGAAGGCGGAGATGCCCCCGAGATCTTTCAGGTTAAGGACAATAGCATCGGCTGGAAGCGCACGGCTGCTGATGAGTTCTACTGGGCACCCCAGGGCTATGACAAGGCCGAGGAACCCTACTGGGAGCTTGTGGACGTGAAAAGCGGTACAGGCATTAGAGAAACCGATTCCTTTGCCCCCTTGAGGATTGCTATCTGGGGGAAAACCCATGTGGTCAGCCCCGAGGTCTTCATCGCCATCAACCTGCAGCCGGGTGAAGAAATGAGCTGGACAAGAGTTTATACCTTCTTTACAGCCTGACATTCCTGGCAGAGGCCTTTCAGGTAGAACTGGATCTCACGGATCTTCAGACCCTCGATTCCTTGAAAAATCGCGCCCTCGGAGTTTAGCCGGAGATCCAGAATCCTGCCGCACCTGTCGCATTTGAAATGGGCATGGGTTGTGATATCAGCATCGTAGCGCATCTCCTGTTCATCGATGCCGATGAGCTGGACCACGCCCTTCTCAAGAAACAGGTTCACTGTATTATAGACTGTCGTTTTCGAGAGGGTAGGGATCTCCGGGGACAGGGCTGAATAAAGCATATCAACTGTGGGGTGGTTCTTGTTCTGAAGCATGTAATCCAATACACGCACCCGTTGATAAGATGGCTTGATGCCCTTTTCCTTAAGATATTGAGCTGTTGATTCAAATGAATTCATAATCGCCTCACATTTGTAATGATTACAAAATTATATCGATCCTATTATACATGAATCCAGTCACCATGTTAAGGCCTATTTCACAAAATGTGCTATTTGTTAATTTAGCTTAACGATAAACTAAAATACATAGTCAATTTAGGGGCCTGCTATCATCATTTAAACCAAAATTAGATGAGATGAATAAGTCGTAATGGGCTGAAATATTCTCTTTGAGCCGCATTTTTCAGGTCTTAAAAACTTAAGATATTATCACTAATATTAAATTAATGATATTTACATTAACTTAAAATATAGTGTATGATAGTAATAAACACAGAAGGTTCTGTTTAAGGCAGTGCTTATGTTTCATCTCAGCCAATGACTAAGGTTTGAAAGGGTGTTTAAGCATGTTTCAAGAGGCATACAGAAGAGAGCAGGCCAGATATGAGGCTCTCCTTACCAGAAAGAATAAGAAGTCTGAGGACTATAACGGCATATTCGACCGTTATGAGTATCCTGTTCTCACAAGACATCATACCCCTTTGTTCTGGAGATACGACCTGAATGAGAAAACCAATCCCTTCTTCATGGAAAGGCTGGGAATCAATGCGGTCTTCAATTCGGGCGCCATCTATTTAGATGGCAAGTTCTATCTTCTGGCCAGGGTAGAAGGGAATGACCGCAAATCCTTCTTTGCAATTGCCGAGAGCGCCAGCGGCATCGACGGTTTCAAATTCTGGGATTATCCCGTCCTGCTTCCCGACACCTGCCCTGAGGAAACCAATGTTTATGATATGCGCCTGACCCAGCACGAGGATGGCTGGATCTACGGTGTGTTCTGCTCTGAAAGCAAGGATCCTGATGCCCCCAAGAGCGATCTTTCTTCAGCCGTGGCCAAGGCCGGCATTGTCCGGACAAAGGATCTCAAGACCTGGGAAAGGCTTCCCAATCTTAAGACCGTCTCACCTCAGCAAAGAAACGTGGTGCTGCATCCCGAGTTCGTTGATGGCAAATACGCCTTCTACACGAGGCCTCAGGACGGCTTCATCGATACCGGATCGGGCGGCGGCATCTGCTTCGGTCTCACCGAAGATATCATGAACCCCGTTATCCATGAGGAAAAGCTGGTGAGCGCCAGAGCCTACCACACCATCACAGAGGTTAAGAACGGCGCGGGGGCAGTGCCCATTAAGACTGAAGAGGGCTGGATACATATCGCCCATGGCGTGCGCAACACTGCAGCAGGCTTAAGATATGTCATCTATCTTTTCGTCACCGACCTGAAAAACCCCGAAAGGGTGATCGCAAGTCCTTCTGGCTATCTCATCGCACCCCTTCGCGAGGAGCGAGTAGGCGATGTTTCCAACGTCACCTTCACCAACGGGGCTATCGATCTTCCCAACGGAGATGTTTACATCTATTACGCCTCATCGGATACCAGGCTGCATGTGGCCACCACCACCAAGGAAAGGCTTTTGGACTATGCCTTCAATACGCCCTCCGACCCCTTGCGTTCGGTGGATTGCGTGAAGCAGAGGTATGAGCTGATCACAAAAAACCTGGAATATCTCAAGGGGCAGAAGTCATAAAAGCGAAGGATTGCATCAGCAAGGACGCGTTCACAAAACCCGTAACTCACGAATATCTGTCAGGCGCAATTCGGCTCAACAGCGTCTACAGTATCGCCCATGAATCGTAACAGGCCGAAGTCAGCGCTTAGGCCCGATTGAATATTTTGCAGAAAGGTGGAAACATGAACATGGTCAAAATCATTGGGGACGCATTACCCAACATGCCCTGGCAGGATAAGCCCGAGGGGTACAAGGAAATAGTATGGAGACACACCGGGAATCCCATCATCGATTGGAATCCCACCCAAAAATGCGGTCGTGTGTACAACAGCGCAGTAGCACCCTATGGCGATGGGTTTGTAGGCGTTTTCCGCTCCGACCACAAAAACGGCAGAGCCCATGTCCATCTTGGCTGGAGCAAGGATGCTCTGAACTGGGAAATTGAAAACGAAGAGATCCACTGGGTTGACGAAAACGGACAGCCCTATCAGCCCGGATATGCTTACGATCCAAGATTGGTTAAGATTGAGGATACCTATTACATTATCTGGTGTACCGACTTTTCGGGTGCTGCTCTTGGCCTTGGCATGACCAAGGACTTCAAAACCTTTACCCGTTTGGAAAACCCCTTCATTCCCTTTAACAGAAACGGTGTCCTGTTCCCCAGAAAGATCAACGGCAACTACCTGCTTCTTTCCAGACCCAGCGACAGCGGACATACCCCCTTCGGAGATATCTTCCTGAGTGAAAGCCCTGATCTGGTTTATTGGGGCAAGCACAGAAAGGTTATGTCCAGAGGCGGTTCGGGCTGGTGGCAGGGAACCAAGATCGGTGCCGGCGCTGTGCCCATTGAAACCACAGAGGGCTGGCTGCTGCTCTATCACGGTGTTTCAGGAACCTGCAACGGCTTTGTATACAGCATCGGCGCAGCCATCCTGGATATCGACAATCCCTGCAAGGTGCTTTACAGATGCCGTGACTATATCCTGACACCCGAAAAGCCATACGAAACCACCGGCTTTGTGCCCAATGTGGTATTCCCCTGCGCTACGCTTCATGACAGCGCAACAGGCCGAATCGCCATCTACTACGGCGGAGCCGATACTTACCTCAATGTGGCTTATACCAAGGTGGATGAGCTGGTCAAGTACATCAAGGAGAATTCCGAGCTGGTGGACGGCGACGCTCAGATCTATCGCTGATATATGAAAGACTATACATAAGGCACCAACAAAAAGAGCTGTATTCCGGAAGAGTACAGCTCTTATATTTTAGCGTTGGGGTGGGGCGGTTGGGAGTTTATAGAGCGAAGTGATGTTCAGGTTGGCGACATATCCTTAAGGAGCAGTTGAATTTTGTCATACGAGCGTGTAGGTGAAAGCTTAAGCGGCGTGCCTGCCTGCAATTTAAAGCTTCGCTGTGATAGCGAAGCGAGCACGACTTTAATCCTTGGATGGATTCAGGAGCGCTAAATTGCTGCAGGCTACAGCCGCTATGATTGCATAAGGACTGGTTGTTCCGCTTCGCCTCACTGCTCGGCTTTGCGTCCGAACTGCAACCGGCGTGGGGTCCTTTTAGAACTGATCTAATCCTGCCACTTCGGCGTCGATCTCCTGCCGGCTGTAGCCGGCCTCAAGCAGGGGCTGTATGATGTCGGTCTGGACGTCTCCTATATAGGATCTTAATGCGGTCAGGCGGCCTTTGATGGCGTAATGGCCTGTGTTGGCCGGAATCAGTACCGATTCTCCTTTGGAAAGGGGCAAGGCCTCATTGTCGTAAACAAGCTCACCTGAGCCGTCTGTGATCATCAGGGTCTGAAAGGAGCGGCTGTCCGCATTTTGCTCGGCCTTGCCGTCGATTTCGAGAATCTCGGTGCAAAAGTGGGGGTCAGCGATGATGGGCCTGATCACAAGACCGTCCTGGGGCTTTATGGGAAGTCCCTTGTAGATGCCCTTGCGGGTCAGATCATCAAAATTAATGGTATCCAGTGCCTTCTGGATGTGCAGGGGTCTTGTGGTGCCGTCGGGGTTCTTCCGGTCAAAGTCGTATAGCCTGTAGGTGGCATTGGAGCTTTGTTGGATCTCGGCAATCATGATGCCCTTGCCGATGGCATGTACGGTGCCTGCCGGTATGTAGATCACATCTCCCTTTTTAACATCCATCGATTTGAGGCAATCGCCTATTTTGCTTGCTGCAATGGCCTCGGCAAATGCCTCTCGGGTCATATTTAGCTTGAATCCGTAGATGATGGCGGCATCGGGTGCTGCCTCCAGAATGAGCCACATTTCGGTTTTTCCCAGATCATTCTCATAGGTTTGAGCATAGGTGTCATTGGGGTGAACCTGTACCGATAGGGAATCCTGGGCATCAATAAGCTTTAATAGGAGAGGAAAGCGGTCCTGATACCGGGAAAAGCTCAGGGTTCCCACGAAACCCTCTTTAAACTCAGAAACCAGCTCGGTCAGAGTTTTTCCAGCCAAGGGGCCATTGGCCACAATGCTCATTCCGTCCTTATGGGCAGAAATCTCCCAGCTTTCAGCGGCCTTATCACCGGGAAACTGCTTGCCCAGTTTTTTCAGATTCTGGCCACCCCAGAGATAGTCCTTGAAAACCGGAACAAATTTAAGTGGGTACTGCATATAGGATTGTCACTCCCGTTACATAGCATTAAGGGCTCAAAACCCCTTTAATTGTAACGTATAGAGGGTTAAAAAACAACGAAAAGCGGAATAAAACAACGCACGACAAAAATCGTACGCTGGTCTATTACTGAATGACAGTATGTTTCCACAACCCACTGGAAAGACTTCATTCCAATTTGCGGATGCATGCTTGCCACAACTTAACCCATGCTGCCTATTAACCCGAGGCGGATTTTGCAGGCAGATGGATTCCACATAAGTGGTTTACTATTCCTCAAGCTTGCCTTTAAGCTCGTTATAGCATTCACGGCAGATGTTCTTGCCCATGTACTGCTTGATGTCGCTGGCGTTGTCGCAGAAGATGCAAGCCGGTTCATATTTCTTTAAAACGATAGAGTTCTCATCGGAATAGAATTCAAGACCGTCGCCGATTTCTATATCCAGAACTCTTCTTAATTCAATAGGAATAACGATTCTTCCTAGCTGATCCAAACTGCGGATCATTCCTGTTGCTTTCATTTACAATTTCCCCCCAAAAAGATTATATGATTGAATTTTATAGCGAATAATACATTATGTCAAGCTCGTGAGAAAAAATTTACAATTAAGAAATATCTTTGCTTAATTTTAACCGGCACGGTGAATGCAGATGCTTAAAGGAGTATGATGTTTCCTGCCTCACAGGCCTTTTGCATCTCTTCAGGCCATACAGAGGACTGTACCTCACCGATATGGGCCTTCCCTAAAAGGAACATGCAGATCCTGGACTGACCCAAGCCTCCGCCCATGGTGTAGGGCAGCTTCTTCTCAAGGATCTGTCGATGGAAGGGAAGATGCCTTCTGTTCTCGCATTTGGCCTCCTCAAGCTGCTTGAGCAGGGAATCCTCATCCACGCGGATGCCCATGGAGGACACCTCATAGGCCGTATCCAGTACGGGATAATAGAAGAGGATGTCACAGTTCAGGTTCCAGTCATCATAGTCGGGGGCTCTGCCGTCATGCCTTATGCCCGACTTCAGCTGGCCTCCGATCTGCATGACGCAGGCTGAGCCGTGGGCCTTGGTGTAGGCGGTTTCCCTCTCCTTCGGTGTCATGCCGGGATAGAGATCCTCAAGCTCCTGGGTGGTGACAAAGGAAATATCCTCGGAAAGATAACGGGTTAAGTTGGGGTAGATGGAGCAGATATAGTTCTCTGTTTTCTTGAATACGCCGTAGATCTTGTTGACCACATTTTTAAGGGTGTCAAGATTGCGCTGCTCCTTGGTGATGACGATTTCCCAGTCCCATTGATCCACATAGACCGAATGCAGGTTATCGAACTCTTCATCCCTTCTGATGGCGTTCATATCGGTATAAAGGCCTTCACCGGCTGAAAAGCCATAGCGTCCTAAAGCCATGCGCTTCCATTTGGCAAGAGATTGAACAACCTCTACCGTTGCCCCGTCCATATGCTTGACATCGAATGCAACGGGACGCTCCACGCCGTTGAGATTATCATTCAAACCGGTTTCGGGCCGTACGAAAAGCGGAGCCGATACTCTGGTCAGGGAAAGCTCCTGAGCCAGCGTGTTTTCAAAGAAATCCTTAATTTTCTTTATTGCGATCTCTGTGTCGCGAAGATTCAAGCTGGGGACATAATGAGGTGGGACATAGAAGTTGGATGGCATAGGTTCACTCGCTTTCTGTAATTTATTGCACATTAGCATTTTTATATGGTAGGCCGATTGTAAAATGAAGTTGAACATGTAACGCGAAAGTCCATATGGCACCTCTTTGGTAGAATGTAAGTGACAAAACCACATTCACAAGGAGGAAATCCCTATGGACCACTTACATTCT
>Ga0116192_1002131_pt1 | contig 13357 bp, 9 predicted proteins | sample AD_UKC113_MetaG_FD_89876 | JGI IMG/M metagenome (GOLD analysis project Ga0116192, IMG submission 89876) | Active sludge microbial communities of municipal wastewater-treating anaerobic digesters from Hong Kong - AD_UKC113_MetaG | ecosystem: Engineered > Bioreactor > Anaerobic > Digestate | place... | reverse complement strand
GTATAGGTATCCTGCCAGTTGTTTTTGTCGCTGGTGATGTCCCAGAAGGCTTCGCCGCTGTCGAAATTGATGTTGTTGATCTTAAGCCTGGCAATATCTCTCTGGGCATACTCACTCCAGCCGAAGTGGGTGTAAACGGCATCGTACTCCATGGCATAATCCAGAAAATAATGCCGCGCGCTTCTAACAGGCCCGATCATGTCGGGCATGGTGCCCCAGAAAAAGAGCATATAACGGGTAATGTTATACTCAGTGAGAATCTCGTATACGATCTGTGCCTGAGCAATACCGCCCTGAGGAAGCACCCGGTCACCCTGGTTGTCAATCATCACCGACACCGGCCTGATATTGGGATCGGGAAAGATAAATTCTTCCTCCGGCTCGGGTTCAGGCTCAGGAGTTGGGGTGATTGATTCCACCGGGGTTTCAGAGGGTTCTGCAGGTGTTCTTGTTACAATTACAGGTGTTGCCACGGGTGTAGGGGTTTCTGTATTGACGACAGCCTGTTGTCCGTTGGAATTATCGCCACAGGACGATGCAAAAACGAGGACGAACACCAAAGCCAGCATCAGAATCAGTCTTTTAGGCATATCCCGATGTCACCTCATTATCTTTTGTAGAGAAAAAGGCGGGAAGACGCGGAATTACTCCTCGTCTTCGTCCTCCTCATCATCATACTCCTCGACCTGCTCCTGGAAGGCTTCGAATGCCTTTTCCAGCTCGGCCTCATCCTCGACGGGAACCAGATACTCTTCGTCACCATTCTTTTCGATCTTCATGATGATGACTTCTTCGCCGCATTCATCGCATTCGTGGCAGCCGCAGGCGTCGTCCTCTACAGGAAGAAGCACCACATATTCGTTATCATCTACCAGAACGGTGTCAAGATACTCGGCTTTTATGGTATCGCCATCTTCACCGGTCAATTCAATGATTTCATTTTCGTAATCCATAATAAACTCCTTTCATACTCACATCCTGCAAGGAGTATTTTTACCTGTTTCCTATGATTTTATTTCACAGAATCAAGGTAACCCTGCAGAATAAAGGCAGCGGCCATCTGGTCGATTCTGCCCTTCTGGTTTTTTGCGTTAATGCCCATATCATGCATGGCACGTTGTGCCATAACAGTTGTGAGACGTTCATCCCAGAGCTTGATCTCAATTTCGGGGATGAAATCCTCCAGCATTTTAATAAACTCTCTTGTTTTCAGCTCCCGTGGACCTGCGGAGCCGTCCATATTTCTTGGGAGACCCACCACAATTGCTTTGCAGCCGTATTGTCCCACAAGCTCGCGAATGCGGTTCAGAGGCCTTGTTATATCCTCCCGCCATCGAATGGTTTCTACCATTTGGGCCGTCCAGCCCATGGGATCCGAAACCGCTACTCCGATTCTGGCATCCCCGTAATCGATACATAATATGCGCATAGACGCTCCAATTATCGTTTGTTAATCCATCCCGCTTTATGCCTTGCTGAAAGGATTGAGGCAGACCTTAAACTCTGCCTCAATCATAACCCAAAGCCTGCCAAAAAGCAAGCTGCTTAAAACTCTATCATGCTCTTTTCCCAGATCTCAGGTGCTTCATAGCCCAGAAGGTTCACAACCGTTGCCGCAATGTTGGCCAGGCCGTAAGAGCCCTGCTTGAGCTTGTATTTGCCGCCGTTGACATTGTCATAGAGGATAAAGGGCACCTTGTTCAGGGTATGGCTGGTCTTGGCCTTGAACTTGCCATTCTCATCGGCCTTGGCCTTGCCTGTCTTCTTGTCCAGCTCATACATTTCGTCGGCATTGCCGTGGTCGGCTGTTATGATCATCATGCCGCCCAGCTTGTCAATGACGGGCATAAGCCTGCCAAGACAGAGATCAACGGTTTCAACCGCAATCTTTGCAGCCTGGAAGCTGCCGGTATGACCTACCATATCCCCATTGGCGAAATTGAGTCTTGCAAACTTGAACTTGCCGGTCTCCAGCATCTCGATCATCTTGTCGGTGATCTCGGCAGCCTTCATCCAGGGCCTTTGCTCAAAGGGAATGATGTCTGAGGGAATCTCGATGTAGGTTTCAAGGACTTCATCAAACTTGCCGCTGTTGTTGCCGTTCCAGAAATAGGTTACATGACCGAACTTCTGTGTCTCGGATATGGCAAGCTGGCTGACGCCTGTCCTGGCCAGGTACTCACCCATGGTGTTCTTGATGGACGGCGGGTTCACCAGATAGCGGCTGGGGATGTGAAGGTCTCCATCATACTCCAGCATGCCGGCATAGGTAACCTTGGGGAACCGAACCCGGTCAAACTTGGTGAAATTGGCCTCTTCAAAGGCACGACTGATCTCAATAGCCCTGTCGCCTCTGAAGTTGTAGAAGATGACGCTGTCATTGTCCTCAATGGTGCCCACGGGCTTGCCGTTCTCTGCAATGACAAAGGCCGGCAGATCCTGGTCGATGGCGCCAGTCTCCTTGCGAAGGGTCTCAATAGCCTCCTGGGCTGAAGCAAAGGTTCTGCCTTCGCCCAGCACATGGGTTTTCCAGCCGCGCTCAACCATGCTCCAGTTGGCTTCATAACGGTCCATTGTGATAAACATACGGCCGCCGCCGCTGGCAATCCTGGCATCGAAGCCATTGCCGTTGAGAGACTTCAAAAACTCCTCAAAGGGCAAAACATAGTCAAGTGCCGAGGTCTCACCCACATCGCGGCCATCCAGAAGGATGTGAACCCGCACTCTGTTGATGCCCTCCTCCTTGGCCTTCATGATCATGGCCTTCAGGTGATCGATATGGGAGTGAACGTTTCCGTCACTGAAAAGCCCCATGAAGTGAAGGGTGGATCCATTCTTTTTGCAGTTGTCTGTGATCTCGCTCCAGCCCTTGCCCCGGAACATGGAACCATTCTCGATGGCTTCGGTAACCAGCTTGGCACCCTGAGCGAAAACCTGTCCTGCGCCGATGGCGTTGTGACCGACCTCAGAGTTGCCCATATCGTCGTCACTGGGAAGACCCACAGCAGTACCATGAGCCTTAAGAAGGGTGGTAGGGTATTCCTTCATCAGCCTGTCCAGGTTTGGTGTATAACCTGCTGAAACAGCATTGCCTTCTGTGACGTCGGTAATTCCCACACCATCCATGACAACCAAGAGAATCGGCCCTTTGTATGATTCAAACTTATTCTTGTTTAACATTGATCATACCTGTCCTTTCTGATAGTTAGAATATAGGGTTTATCATTCCTATTGGCAATAGGACATATGAAACGCCCTCCGGTTTGGTCCGGAGGGCCGGATTGATTATGGTGACTCGCTTCAATTAAGCATCGTGCTTAACGATCTTCTCAAACTCATCCAGCTTGAGACTTGCGCCGCCCACAAGACCGCCGTCGATGTTGGGCATTGCGAAGAGAGCCTTGGCATTGGAGCCTTTCACGCTGCCGCCATAGAGAATGCGGGTGCTTTCAGCAACAGTGCTTCCGTAGAGCTCGTTGAGAAGCTGACGGATGATGGCGCAGACCTCTTCAGCCTGATCGTCGGTAGCGGTTTTCCCTGTGCCGATGGCCCAGATAGGCTCATAAGCGATGACAAGCTTTGAAACCTCTTCGGCCGAGAGCCCCAGGAGTGCCACCTTGATCTGGTAGCGCACATGCTCGGCTGTGACGCCCTGCTCTCTCTGGGTGAGGGATTCACCGCAGCAGATGATGGGCAGCATGCTGGCATCCAATATAGCTCTTGCTTTTTTATTGATCATTTCATTGGTCTCGCCGAAGTATTCGCGTCTCTCGGAGTGACCGATAATGACATAATCGACGCCGAGCTCCTTGAGCATGCCGCAGGAAACCTCACCGGTATAAGCGCCATTGGGCTCCCAGTGAACATTCTGAGCGGCTACCTTGATGTTTGAGCCCTTAGCGGCCTCAACCACACCGGGGATGCAAACAAAGGGAACACCTACAACCACTTCGGAATTAGCCCCTGCAACCAGGCCCTTGAGACCGTTGACAAACTCCTTGGCTTCATTGGGAGTTTTATTCATTTTCCAGTTGCCTGCAGCCATAATAATACGTTTTGACATGTTTGATTTCTTCCTTTCAATCGGTATGATACATACACCAACCTATTTCTTTTCATTCAATGCTGCGATACCGGGAAGCTCCTTGCCTTCGAGGAACTCGAGGGAAGCACCGCCGCCGGTGGAGATATGGGTAATCTTATCGGCAAAGCCAAGCTGCTCAACAGCTGCAGCAGAGTCGCCGCCGCCGACGATGGAAATAGCTGAGGATTCGGCAATGGCATTTGCTACTGCTCTGGTGCCTACAGCAAATCTATCCATTTCGAACACGCCCATGGGTCCGTTCCATACGACGGTCTTAGCATCCTTAACGGCCTTGGAGAAGAGCTCAATGGTCTTAGGTCCGATATCAAGGCCCATCCAGCCTTCGGGAATTCCGGCTTCAAATACTGCAGACTCAGTATCGGCCTTAAACTCCTTGCCGGCAACATTGTCCATCGGGAGGAGAAGCTTGACGCCCTTCTTTTCTGCCTTTTCAAGCAGTTCCTTAGCAAGATCAAGCTTGTCGTTCTCACAAAGGGAATTTCCGATTGAAAGACCCTTGGACTTGAGGAAGGTGTAAGCCATACCGCCACCGATAATCAGGGTATCAACCTTGTCGATGAGATTTTCGATAACACTGATCTTGTCGGACACCTTTGCGCCGCCGAGAATGGCCACGAAAGGTCTTTCAGGAGCTTCCAGAGCCTTGCCCATGATGTCCAGCTCTTTCTTGATCAGATAACCGCTGACTGCGGGGAGATAATCGGCAAGACCAGCTGTGGAAGCATGCGCTCTGTGAGCTGTGCCGAATGCGTCATTGACATAGATATCAGCAAGGGCAGAAAGTGCCTTGGCAAAAGCGGGATCATTCTTTTCCTCTTCCTTGTGGAAGCGTACGTTCTCAAGCATGAGGATTTCGCCTTCCTTCAAGGCTGCAGCCTTGGCCTGGGCATCCTCACCGATAACATCCTTAGCCAGGATAACCTCTTTGCCCAAAAGCTCGCTCAAACGCTCTGCTGCGGGCTTCATGCTGAACTTGGCCTCAGGTCCGTTCTTAGGTCTGCCTAAATGAGATACGATAATGAGCTTACCACCCTTTTCGATAATGGCACGAATGGTGGGGAGCGCTTCACGAATACGCTTATCGTCTGTTACCTTTCCTTCTGCATCCAGGGGAACGTTGAAATCCACGCGGGCTATAACGCGTTTTCCCTTTACATCAATGTCTGCGATGGTCATCTTATTCTTCATACTCATAGATTAAAACAACTCCTTTTGAAGTTTATGATAGCTGTAATTTTTTCCGGTGATAAGCCCTATTTATTTTACCTTATTCCATGAATATATTTCAATAATTGAAGAAAAAAATCGTTAAAATAAAAACAATAAGGACAAGCAGCCCCGAAAGCCTATCTGGATGTGTATATATCGGAGAATTCTACATTGACCTTCTGAATGCGCTCCTCATGGGTCGGCTCCAGATTCTTGACTGCCGACTTATCTTCTTCAATCACCTGGAACGGCAGCTCAAAAACAAAATCGCTGCCCTTGCCCACGGTGCTGTTGACCCATATTCTGCCGCCGTGCAGCTCCACCATGGATTTTACCAGGGACAGACCAATCCCGCTGCCCTCGCATCTTCGGGTGAACTGCTTGTCCCCTTGAGCAAAACGTTCAAAAATGACATCCCTTTTGTCCTCCGGTATGCCAACGCCGGTATCCCGTACCGACACCCTGAGGCAGTCCTTATTATCCTTGATGGTGACCTTGATATAGCCGTTCTTTTCGGTGTACTTCACGGCATTGGACAGCAGGTTCAGCATGATGCGCTCAATCATCTCAGCATCACAGGCCATCACCTTTTCCTCCACATCGGTGTCAAAAATGAGGTTCAACCCCTTGCCTTCGATATACTGGGCCACAGACTGGGTGATATTCTCAAGCATGCTGACAATATCATAATTGTGCTTATAGATCTTGAAATAGCCCGTATCCAGCTTTGTGATATCGATGAGATTGCTCACCAGTCTGAGCAGCCTGAAGGAGTTCTGCTTAATGGAGTTTAAGTGCCTCATGGCCTTTGAGTGGCACAAAAGGTTCGACCCCTTCAAATTCTGCTCAATGAGCTGAAGCGCTGATATGATGATATTCAGGGGTGTTCTGAACTCATGAGAAATATTGGCAAAAAACTCCATCTTTACGGCTTCCAGCTGCATGGCCTTCTCCAGCTCTTGGTTTTTTGCTTCCATCTCCTTGCTCTGTGAAACATCCCGGCCCACAGCAATGATCAGATCCTGCTTTTGGTCGTGAACCCAATGGGCATTCCAGGCAAAGCATATGCTACTGCCATCTCTTTTTAAAATGCGAAGCTCCAGACCCAGAGTCACAGAGTCCTTTGCGATGATGTCTTTCTGGTTGCGCACCTTTTCACGATCCTCAAGGTGAATATAGTCTATGAAGTTCTTTCCGATCAACTCATGCTCATGCCAGCCAAGCTTTGCAATCCATCCCGGACTCAAACGCCTGATGATGCCGTTGGTTTCAATGATGGCCAGAAGATCAATGGCCGTATTAAAGACCAGTTCAACCTCCTGCTCGGCGGTTTTTCTTCTCTCCAGCTCTTTTTTAAGCGTTTCGTAGAGAAGGGCATTGTTGATCAGAACCGCGAGTTGGCTGCATATGGCCGTGATGAACTCCTGATTGACGTACTGAAGCGAGCTGCTGCACCTGAAAAAGAGATTCAGAACGCCCAAAGCTTTGTCTCCGTAAAGGATGGGGAACGAACCAATGGTTTGAATCCCCTGCTGCCTGAGTAAGTCCGGTGGAATCAGGCATTCCTCGGCATTTTTGATAACAGGCGTGCCTGTGAGGAAGACCTGACTGGTGATGCTGTCTCCCATGGGAACCTCAGCGATTTCTCTTTTCAGTGCATCACCGAGATTCGAGCTGGACCTGAGCACCAGTGAGTCTTGAGCATAATCATAAACATAGAAGGCCGTCATCTTAATACCAAGATGCTCCGTAATCATATTCTGGGCGCTCAGCAGAATGTCGTCCAACTCCACATACTGACTGCATTTTCTCAAGAAATCAAAGAGGGTGCTTGTTTTCATGTAATTACTGGAGAGCTCTTCATTCAGCTGCTTTCGCTCGGTGATATCGATGATGCTCCCCGCTTTGTTTCCGGATTCTCTTAAAAAGTCCCTGATGGCAAAGGTTCTGAGCCATAGCCATCGGATGCCGCCAGACGGGCAGGCGATCCTGAACTCAATGTTCAGGCATTCATCCGGGAAGAGACCATCATGCTCCAGAGCATCACTGACCCTTTGCCGATCCTCAGGATGCACAGCCTCAAGGATGGATCGGATATCCCTGTGAAAGTCGCTCAACGACAGCCCAAGAATCTTTTCATAAGCCTGGTTGACATACAAGATCCTTTCCCTGTTCCTGATCCAGAACACCTCATCAATGCAATCGGTTAAATGAAGGGATTTGCTTCCAACCTCATCGATATGCAGTTCAAGCTGCTTTCTGGCTGTTATGTCCTCAAAGATGGACACCACATGGTTCGGACAGGGAGAGAAGGAGTAAATCTTTAAGTATTTATTCAGGATCGACGAATAAGCCTCAATCGTTTGTGACTGGCCTGTCTGGATTACCCTGGTCAGAATTTCCATGATGGTCTCTTTTTGCACAGTATCCGAAAAATAGGTGCTGAGATTGTTAAAAAAGGCTGGATCATGAGAGAAGCCAAAATTCTCTTTGAAAAAGCGATTGACATATACATTTCTCATGTCCTGAATTTCACCCTGATGCCAGACAGCCTCTCTCACGATGATACCGTAGGCCGAATTCTCAAACATCCCGTGAAAATCCAAGGTGTTGTATTCATCCAACACAGGCTCCCCCTCCAAATCATATCCGATCTTTCCCTTTCGGGATAAGATTATGCTTGTAATATTTCAATACTCATTTCAGAAATCCTTTGGATAGACTGACAAAATTTGATTTGCCTGCAAAGGCGAAAAAAAACTGTGCCGCTATGTGTTGGAGCTGGATTTCCTGTTCGCATAAACCCTTGGGTCAGCTTTGCTATTGACGCTGGACCTTACCAATCAGAGCAATTGATTATCATTCCCGTTTTTCGTTTCCTCCAACGGGTAATCTTCAACCGAATCAGCCGACTTGAACGGCTTCTCCGGTGAAAGGGCACTGACAAGGCCTCCGAAGATGATATTAAAGTAGAAGGTGATGGTACGCATGATGAGTATAAAGGGTGCGATGTGGCCTTCGGTGAAAAAATGCCTGAAAAAGAGATAGCTCATCCCCTCGGCTCCGCCCGAGGCACCTGGAGAGGGTACTATAAATGTTACCATATAGAGAATTGCATTTGTGCCTGTCACATTAAAGAATTGGCCCTTACCGTCTTCCATGGCTTTGAATATAAAAAACGCAATGGAATAAAACGCGGTAAACTGAAGGATTTGCAGGAATAAGACCTTAAGAATATCCTTAAGCTTTCCCTTGCAGGCATTAACGCCCTCACTGAAGCTCTCCAGCTCCACCTCGATCTTGTGGACATACTTTTCAGGATTCTTTATCAACCTGATTTTATTGAGAAAGCGGAAGACACCCTGAACCACATTTTCGGCGGCGGATTTGTTGAACAGAAACAGGATATAGAGGAAAAGCATCAAAACATTCGCGAGAATACCCACGATGAAGAAAACTAAAAAGCGATCAATATAGGTAATGAAATACTTAGCCTCAAAGATGAAAAAGATGATGGAATAAATCAGCATGCATAACTGAAATATCATGGATCTGACAACAAGAATGGATATGGTGTGCCCTGGCTTGACACCGTTTCGAATCATGCACCAGGCCTGCAGCGGCTGACCCCCCGATGAAAAAGGGGTTATGGCGTTGAAGAACTGTCCCATCATGGAAAATCTAAGGGAACTGTAAAAATTAAAGTTGCCCAGATGGATCAGGCAGATGAACTGAAAGATAGCACCTTCAAGCAGCCAATAAATAATCATACCGAGCACGGCGAGCAGGATCCAATTCAGTTTGAGGTTGGCCATAACGTCATAAATTTTGCTCCCGCTGGAAGAAAAAACCAGAACAAAAAGCGCTACGGCAGTTATGAGGATGATGATTATATTTAATAAATTCTTTTTCATACTTACCTTGCTTTACTCATGATTTTACTTTTTCATGCAAATATTTCCGTAAAATATGTGCATTAACCGTTGAAAGTATATCATATCATGTTTGGTTTTGCACGCTAAAAAGCGCAGTGCATTGCTCAAACCCATCACTGAAGACGGGAAAAATAAGCTAAAACACGCTAAAAAAGAAGCTCAACTGAAATCAATCAGCGACTGGACCTCATTTCCCCAACATCTAAAACATACACTATTATACCGCAATGATTTCATTTTTCAAACACTTTTAGCTTATGCAGACTGTACCTGTGACGCTTGAAGCACCTGCATGATTATACCACGTCCCCGCATATTTGTCTGATCTGTATCTATTCATGCCCTGTTGCCCTTCAAAAAAAACACGCTTCTAAATGGCCTCTCGGGGTTGTATTTTGCGATTTCCCGGATATGCTATAGAGTGACCCTTTTGATAACAAGAGGCATGGTGCATGGCTCACAAAGACATATCTCCTTTCAAGGTGGCGGGTACATATATCGGAACTATTGTTGGTGCAGGCTTTGCTTCAGGACAGGAGGTATTTCAGTTTTTTACCGTTTTCGGTGACCGAGGACTTATGGGAATCGTGGTCACGACGCTCCTGTTTATTCTCTACGGCTACATCATCATGGACATGGGTATGACGCTCAAATCCACCTCCCACTTAAGCATCATCCGGAATATCGGCGGCAAATGGATCGGCATCCTGGCCGATATCCTCATTACCTTTTTCCTTTTTGGTGCCTTTACAGCCATGATCGCCGGCTCGGGGGCGCTTTTCAGGCAGGAATTCAACATCTCGTTCCTTGCTGGAAACGCTGTTATGGCGGTTATCACCATTATCACCGTATTAACCGGCTTCAAGGGAATCATTAACGCTATCAGCTTCGTGGTGCCTTTCCTGATTGTGGCGGCAGTTGGGGTCAGCATCTACTCCACAACCGTGCTGCCTCCTGCAGCCGAAAATGCAGCAGTAGTTCTGAAGCCGGTAGGCTTTTTAAGAAACTGGCTTTGGTCGGCCATTCTCTATACGTCATACAATACGGTGACCTCCATCGCTATCCTTGGGCCCCTGGGTGCTGAGGTGAACAACCGCAAAACATTGCTCAAGGGTGCCATCATGGGAGGTCTTGGTCTCGGTGTGGGTGCCGCTGCCATATACCTGTCCCTAAAGGTGCACTATGGCTCCATAGCAGGCCTTGAGGTTCCCATGATCAGCATTGCTGAAATGATCTCTCCGACGGTTAAGATAATCTATGCCATTGTGCTGCTTGCAGAGATCTATACAACCGCAGTGGGCAATCTCTATGGCTTCACTGCCAGGATCGCCGACACCGATAAAGTGAAAGCCCGCAACATCATTCTGATCAGTAGTGCATTGGCCTTTACCGCAAGCCAATTCGGCTTCTCCAATCTGGTGAAATACCTTTATCCTGCCGTGGGCTATGGCGGCATCATCGTTCTCATCAGCCTTTTATTTCACAGGCTTACAGCGGCTGAATATGTGAAAGGGCTGAGACGAACGCCAAAAAAAAGATATTGACAAAACCCCGCCTCAGAGCATAATATATATATCAATATATCTTGAAATGCACTGACGGGGAAAAGTATGCGCGTAAAGGTTTACAGGGAGGAGCCATCATAGACTGGGAGTGGCTCTAAACACAATAAACGCAGAAGTTCTCCCCCGAGCACGCGAGCTAAATGCAATCATGCTAGTAGGCAAGCGCGGAGGCTCACCGTTACAGGAGCAGGATATCGGAAGTTTTTCCCGTATCTGTTATGAGCGCATCTTTTCGATGAATTTGGGTGGTACCGCGGAAGCTATAAGCCTTCGTCCCTTGTTGGGATGAAGGCTTTTTTAATTCTCCCCGACACTGCATTGCATGGCAGGGTGGGGTGCTTATTAGAACTATAAACGGAGGTTAACAACATGATTGTGGTATTGAAGCAGGGCATTCAGCAGGAAAAGATTGATCAGCTGAAAAGCTGGCTCACTGAGCGGGGGGTTGACGTTCAACCCATTTATGGCACTGAGAAAACCGTGCTGGGTCTGGTGGGAGATACCTCCCATCTGACGGTGGATGAGGTAGGCATGCACGAGGCCGTAGAAAAGGTTCTCAAGGTGCAGGAGCCGTTTAAAAAGGCCAATCGCAAGTTCCACCCGGAGAATACCGTCATCAAGGTTGGAAATGTCTTGGTAGGTGAAAAGGATCTGGTGGTCATCGCCGGCCCCTGCTCGGTGGAATCAGAGGATCAGATCATGCAGATCGCCCAGCAGGTGAAAAACTCGGGTGCGGCCATGCTGAGAGGGGGTGCATTCAAGCCCCGTACATCTCCCTACGCCTTCCAGGGCCTGAGAGCCGAAGGCCTTATGCTGCTCAAGCGGGCCGGTGAGGCGGTAGGACTCCCCATTGTTTCAGAGATTACCAACCCCAACTATATTGAGATTTTCAATGAGTACGTGGACTTAATTCAGGTGGGCGCAAGAAACATGCAGAATTTTGAGCTCTTAAAGGAGCTTGGCCGCATAAGGAAGCCCATCCTGCTCAAGAGAGGCTTCGCCAACACCCTTGAGGAAATGCTGATGGCCTGCGAGTACATTATGAGCGAGGGTAATCAAAACGTCATTCTCTGCGAGCGAGGCATCAGAACCCATGAGACCTACACCCGCAACACACTGGATTTAAGTGCTGTTCCGGCGCTCAAGCGGATGAGCCATCTGCCCGTTCTGGTGGATCCCAGCCATGGCACCGGTCTGGCATGGATGGTGGAGCCGTTGTCCAAAGCGGCTATAGCCGTGGGAGCCGACGGTTTGATCATCGAGGTTCACAATAATCCCATCAAGGCGCTTTCGGATGGTCCCCAATCCATCACACCCGCAGAATTCTCCTACATCATGCCCAAGCTGAGGGAGTATGCAAGACTGGAGGGTAAGAGTATCCCCATTCCCCATGCCGTCGCTTACGCGGGAACTCCGGGTTCCTTCTGCAACGAGGCGGCAGAGAAGCTATTTCCGGACTCAGCCCTCACCGGTCTTGAAAGGTTTGAGGATGTCTTCGAGGCTGTAGCCGCCAAAAGGATCGATGCTGGGGTTGTGCCCTTTGAGAACACGCTTTGCGGGAAGGTCTCCGAGGTTCTGGATTTGCTGGACCGATACAATTTGGTCATTGCGGACCGCATCAAGCTGAAGATACAGCAGAATCTTGTGGCCCCTCCGGGAACAGAAATCAAAAGCATCAGAAAAATTTACTCCAAGGATAAGGCTCTGGAGCAGTGTAAGAATTTCCTTGAAACCATGCCCGATTGCCGGATCATCCCCTATTCCACCACTTCGGCTGCCGCCGCCGCTGTGGCAGCGCTGAACGACAAGTGCTCAGCAGCCATTGCCTCCGAGGCTGCCGCAAGGCTCAACAGGCTGGTGGTCTTGAAGGCAGGAATTCAGGATTGTGAGGAGAACTACACCGAGTTCATCGTGGTGAAAGCAAAGGAATAAAACCCGGCTTTCTGTCGCAGGAGCCGGCACAATACAGTATATAGGCCATGATGTTTAAATCTGAAGCATTAAGCAGGAGCAGTTGAATGTTGTCATGCGAGAGTGTAGGTGTGTGTTAATCGGCGTGCCTGCCTGCAATCATGGCCTATCTACCATTTAAGAAAGCCCTGAAGCGTGAAGCAACAGGGCAAATAAGAAGTGAAGGCAGTTAAAGAGTATTAACGGTAAGTCAGGTTAAGCGTGAAGGCAATAGAGTTCCCAAATGCATATACCAGGCCGTATATGCTTCGTTCCAGGCCAGTGGCCGGTTGTAACGAAGTCCCCCTTTCGTTTATGTTCATAATCAAGTATCTTGCTCTTTCAACTGCCAAAGTGAAAGCCTTGGCTTTCGATTCTCTGTATTCTGGAGTCCGGGGACATGCCCCTAATTCTAAATATGCGGCGAAAGGTGGATTTGCTACACTATTTTTCTGATTTACGTCGCGAAAAAGGGGCTGTCTCAAAACAGTAGATAGGACATGATGTTCAAATATGAAATGCATCCGCAGGAGCAGATGAAGTTGTCATGCGAGAGTGAAGGTCGAGTGAGGTAAAAGCAACGTGATGTTGCT
>Ga0116192_1002127_pt1 | contig 13382 bp, 17 predicted proteins | sample AD_UKC113_MetaG_FD_89876 | JGI IMG/M metagenome (GOLD analysis project Ga0116192, IMG submission 89876) | Active sludge microbial communities of municipal wastewater-treating anaerobic digesters from Hong Kong - AD_UKC113_MetaG | ecosystem: Engineered > Bioreactor > Anaerobic > Digestate... | reverse complement strand
GTCGACGGGATTTTCATGGAAGGAGGTGAAGCCCGCATTCATCCCCTGAATGAATTCAGGGGAATCCTGCGGGCAATATCTTGAAACAAAAGTGTTCGCCAATTAGCCTGTTCCTTAAAGGGGCAGGTTTTTTTGCAGCTGGAAACCGCCGTTTCCGGGAGAGGCGGCGGTGGCGGACGAACCTCCCGGTTTTGCGGCCCGTGGAAACACGGGCTATTTTTTTGTGGGGGTGGTTTTGATGCTGGCAAAAGAAATGGCTTCGGAACCAGCTACAAGTACAGTTGGAGCCGAATGCTGTGGCGAATTTGGTATAGCCCTCCGGGCAGTAGAAGCGGCCCTGGGGATGTTCAGGCGGGCAGGGGGCAATCAGAAAGTTCTTCGAGCTGCGGCTGACGAACTTGATCGGGCAACGCACCGGATAAGATGTTATGTTAACAGCATCAGCGGGAAGGAGATGATATAGTGCTCTGGCGCACGCATTTTTTAGCCGGAGCAGCCGCAGGTTTGCTCCTGGCTGGACAAACAGATATTAAAACTGTGGCAGTATCGGCAGGAATAGCAGGGGTAGCAGCGCTTTTACCAGATTTGGACGATCCGAAATCCAAACTCGGCAAGTTGGCAGCACCCGCGTCGTGGGTGGTAAAAGCGACAGTTGGACACAGAGGCCCGCTGCACAGTTTCTTGGGTGTAGTTGCAGCAACGTTGGTCGCCACGATTTTAAACCACGGCAGTATCGCTTTTGCATCTACTGTAGCCGTTGGATACCTGTCGCATCTGGTGATGGACAGCCTAAATCCCCAGGGGGTTCCCTGGTTGTGGCCTTGTAAAAAGCGATTCGGCCTGCCGCTGGTGCAGACCGGTAGCCTGCTTGAGCGGCTCGTAGTGATGCCGGGCATGGTGATGCTGATTGTCTGGCCGGTGCTGACAAGGTCGTGGTCGTAGTTCCTGCCTTTAACCTATTGCCCGGTCTTATGCCGGGCTTCTTTTTTAGGGGTGTGGAAGGGAGATGTTTCATGGAAGACGTTCCAAAAAAAGTAATAGAAAAATTGCTTGACGTTTTTGAGATATCCATAGAAAACGTCAAACAAAAGAGGAGTAATTGTGCAGAGTGCAACCTGGCTGACGAGTTAAACGCCATCCGCGGTATTGCGGTGATTATTTTGTCTGCGTATCGTGTGCTTGACTGATTGTTTCGAGAATGGTGCAGTAAGCTTTCGCTACAATTTGGGCAGCATCTAACAAGTCTGCTTTTTTCGGGAGAGGTTCTTGGCCAAAAAACTTGTAAAAATCATATTTTTCTATAACGCTTTTTGTTAGTTGGAGAGCAATTTCCGTTTTTTCAATCATGTAAACACCCCCTTTTATCCGAATACTTAAATTCTCCATACAATAGGGAAAATCCTTTTTAAGAGCCCGAAGCTCCATTAGAGATATTACCTGTTTGGACATTGCGGTATGAAGCAGCCTTTTCCGCTTAAACCGCCGGAAGTGTACCGGTGGGACAAAATGCTCAACAAATTCGTAAAAGTATCTTCAAGGGCATCGGCGTGAGTTGGTGTACCTGGAGTAGTTGCGACGGCAGTGACGGTCGCCTGTGGGAGCCCCTCCAGCAACGGGTCAAAAGGGCGCTTTCACCACTGTAACCGCGCCAAGGGTTCCATTCGCCCTGGCGGAAAGCCCGTCCCCTTCAGGGGGTGGAAGTCATATCTAAGGAGGGAAATTTCATGTTAGAACAAGTAGTTGCTACTGTTCCCGACAAGTATTATGAACAATGGGCAGAAGATATAGCCAAAGAGCTTATTAATTTTTTGGCAAGTAAAGACATAAATATTGATCAAGCGTTGATGGTTTTGGATAAGACAAAAAAGCTGGCTGGTATGAGTAAGCTGTCCGCTATAAGTAAAGATTAATAGCTAGCAACTTGCTATTGCAACAAAATATCAAAAGTTACCGTCCATGAATCGTTCGGTGTTTTTGTCTTTAATGCCTGTGTAGTGATTATCTTAAGCGCTTCCAGCGATTCCTTAGAGAGGGATTTGTCACAATTTGGGCAAATTATTTGGTTTTTGTGAATTAAATTATTCAATTGTATATAAAATGAGTTTTTGCATCCACATTTAAGTGGTAAGTTTGGCATTGTTCGCCGGGAGTGTTTTGCCGGCATCGTCAGTAAAATGTATTGCTTTGTTCGGGCTGGGTTTGTGGACAGGAAACGAGTTGTTTTTCAGATACAAAAACTCAAAATTCGAAAGGAGAAGTTGAAATGTTGCTAAAAGTATCTAGTCAAACAGATCCTAAAAAGCTGGCCGGTGCGGTTCTCCATTCCATGAGAGAAAACGGCGGCACCGTCGAACTGCAGGCCATCGGAGCGGGAGCGGTCAACCAGGCTATCAAGGCACTGGCTGTCGCCTGCCTGATTTCGGACAGAAGCGATGGCGGCAAGATTAAGGTAGTGCCGGGTTTTGCCGACGTGGAACTTCGAGAAAAGCCGATAACAGCCATAAGATTCAGTGTGTTTGCAAATTAATCCATCGCTGCCCGGAACCAAACCGGGCTTTTTTTTGGGGAAGCTTTATGGACGGGGGCTATAAAGCAGCGGACATACACCCACAATCCCTCTCACCAGCCCCGCCAACAGCGGGGCTTTTTTTTAAATAAAAGGGGGTGTAGGTATGGATATCTAAAAAGCGTCCATCTTCACAAAACAAAAGAAAAAGAAAGGAGTCGTTACTGTGCGAAAAAACCCAGGTTTAGCTGCAGTATTAAGTTTTTTTATTTCCGGTCTCGGCCAGATCTATAACGGGCAGATAGGGAAAGGTATTGCGCTGATTATAGCTGAAGGCATCGCAGCACTTCTTTGTATGGTCATGGTAGGGTTTGTCTTGTTGCCGGCCGTTTGGATATACGGTATCTACGATGCTTACAAGACGGCTGAGCGAATTAACAATTCTATAAAATGAGGTGGTTTCGGTGCAAAGGTTGGTTGTTTTTATTCTGATCGCGCTGTTGGTGTTGGCAGTCAGCCCGCAGTGCTTTGCCGCGGACGAAGCAATTAACAACACATCAGGCATACCGCCCGTCAGTCCCGAAGAGTTCACGAACAGAGTAAACGGTATAATGGACAAACTGTACACGACAGCGTCTCCGATAACCGACACCGTCGCGAAGCTCATGCTTGCCGTCGCGGGTATAGCTGCCCTGGTGGTGTTTTTCAGCGGCATGAAGCTGTTCCAGAGGGTAGTAGGCGCCGTGTTGTGCATAGGGTTCGGGTTGTTGTTGTTTTACGGAGCGCCGTATATAGTCGGAGCGATTAAAGGGCTGGCTATATATGCGACAAAGTAGTGCCATAATTTAATTATTTTTATGAAAGGAGACAGATAAAATGTTGCAAAATAAAATGTTGCAAAAACTCAAAAAAGCCGTTGCGGCGGGAACCGTATCGTTGTTGGTAATAGTCGGGCAAGCTGCAGCATATGCTGAAGGAACTGCTGGGATAAGCACCCAAACTGCCGAAGATGTAGGAAGCAAGGTTGTTGATGTCGTGAAAGATATTACGCTACCGCTGGGATCAGCTGTAATCTTTATTTCGGTTGTAATAGTAGCATTTAAGTTGATAGCAAAGGCAGGCAATCCCGAAGAACGCGGGAGGGTTATCGGCAGCATACCCTATATTATAGGCGGCGGCATTGCTTTAGGAGGCGCTATTTTGATTGCTGGCTGGATCATCGGAATGATGGTGAAGGCTGCGTCATGAGAGTGTATCCCGTACCTGTGCAGTCAGAAAACGAAGAGCGCGTCATAGGCGGCTACCTTACTCTTCGCCAGTTTGCGTACATCGTATTGGGAGTTGCCCTGGGGGGAGGAATCTCCTTTGGGGCGCTTTTCTTTCTTCCTATATACATTAAGTTGTTTTTCATGGCCTTGTTTGTAGTTTCAGGAGTACTTCTGGCTTTTGTTTCCGTCGACGACATGGGGTTGGACAGATACCTCTGGTACTGGTTTTTGTGGCGCAGAAGCAAAAAAGATTATTTTTGGAAAGGAGAATTTTAACCTTGAAACTGTCCTATATTATATCGCTGCTTTTTATTGTCCTTTCCGTAGTTACAATACCTGCCGCCGTCTGGTATTCGAAAATCAAGGAAGGTAAAAGAGCGACCGGCCGGTTGCCGGCCCAGCCGGGCCAGAAGGAACATAGGGATGCGTCACTGAGCGACTTCTGGGATGTGCAGGACGTCAAGGCAGGGATAATCACGCTGAAACCGGGGAATCGGTACCGGGCGATATGCAGGATATCAGCTCAAGACTTCTATTTGCTTGGCGACGCCGAGCAGAACGGCGTCGAAGACGTGCTGCGCTCGATCTTGATCGGTTTGGACTACCCCTTGCAGACTCTCGTTACTTCCGAAACCGTCGACACGAGGAACGTGGTGACGGCCTTGCGGGAAAACGCCATGTTCGTTCCAGGGAAAATAGCCGAACACGCCGCTGTAAGGGCTGAATACCTGGAAAACGTGATGATGAGCCACACGGTATCGGCCCGTACCGCGTACCTTGTCGTGCCCTTTGATACGGACAAAGGGTTCGAGCGGGCCAAAGGAGAGCTCTATGCCAGGATATCCAGTTTGGCAGGAGGTTTTTCAGGCGCAAAGATGCGGCTGGAAATGCTGGACAGCGCCGCCGTCTGCGATTTGCTGGCGCACCTTTTAAACAGGGGCAGGGTGTGGAAACCCTCATTAGCGGTTGAAGAAGGGGTTATGACAGACTTTCACGTTGCTGCGGCCGAAGCGGCATAAAGGAGCGGATAATTTGTTTGGTAAAAAAAGAATAAAAACATCACAAAACCAAAATAAGGACAAAACCCCGGCGTCCCTTCCCGGAGAATTATCGGTTAAAGACCTGTTCTGCCCAGACTCACTGACTATCCAGAGAAGCTCCTGTATTCTGGGCGGCGAAAGACACTGCCGGGTATATGCGCTGCAGGCGTTGCCCCACAAGCTTGTGGTGGGTTGGCTGGACGAGATATACAGGGCCGGCAGCGTTGACGTGTCAGTACACTACGAACCCGCGCCCGACCGTGAAGTTGTGTCCAGACTGATCAAAAAAGAGACTCAGCAGCTCGTGCAGTACGAACTTGACCGCAAAGCGGGAAACATATCTCGCATACCCGAACTTGAAGCCAGTATTGCAGATTACAGGGCTTTGCGGGATGCAATACAATTGGGGACCGACCGGCTTTACTACGTTACCCTGCTCGTAGCTGTCCACGGCGCGGACGAAGAAGACCTGCGGCGCAGGTGCGAAGTGGTGGAAGACATACTTGCCAGAAAAAGAGTTTTGCCACGAGTCCTGGTTTACAGGCAGGTGGAAGGATTTAAAAGCGTATTGCCGCTGGGAACGCATAAAATCAAAGATTACGCCAAAAGCATGACTTCCGGAGCTTCCATGTGCTGTCTTCCTGTTACCGTGTCTAAAGCGGGGCACGCTTCGGGGGTGGCTTTGGGGCACAACGTATACAACGGTACGATGATATTTTTGGACAGGTTCGCGGGGGAAAGGATAGTCCCGAACCCGCACCTGTTTGTATCCGGCATGACAGGTTCCGGCAAGTCAGTCACTTTGCGTTTGTTAACTCTTTTAGAAGCCGATTTCGGAGTGCGGACGGCTTTCGTGGATCCCGAAAATGAATACGTCCATTTCGTCCGCACTCTTGACGGCCAGGCGGTGTTTCTGAAACCTGGGAAGTTCTCAGGAATGAACATTCTGGACGTGGAAGCGGAAACCGTAGAAGAAGGAAATATCAAGGCAGAAAGAGTAAATGTATTGGACAAGATATCGGACATCCAAGCGTGGCTGACAGCCGTATTTCGCTACAATGCCGGCAAAGGGTTGGAGATGCGGGAGTTGGCTCTCGTCGAAGAAGCGATGAGGGAGATGTACCACGAAAGAGGGATTACGGAAAACCCTGCTTCCCTCTACGAGGGTGGCGTAAAGAAGCCTATGCCTACCCTGACAGAGTTGCAGGCAAAATTGGCGCAAAAACCCGGGGCGCAGGAGCTCGCGGACAGCATGAGGCCCTTGCTGGCCGGGGGTTCCCTGGGTATGTTCGACGGGCAGACGACCCTGCGGCTGGCTGACGCGCCTCTTATAGGATTCCACTTAAAAGCCATCGGCTCTGACTTTGCACGGTTTGTAGCCGTATTTGCCGCGCTTTCATGGCTTTGGCAGAAATTCGCCCAGAAGGGCGGCAAATCAGTAAAAAAGTGCGTGGTTGTGGACGAAGCCTGGATGTTTTTAAGGCATCAGGACGTGGCAAATTATCTGGAAGTGCTGGCCCGCAGGGGTAGGAAGCACGGCTGCGCTTTGACTGTGGCGACGCAGAGGTTCGAAGAGTTCGCTTTGACGGAAGCCGGAAGGGCAGTCATTGAATCGTGCGCGTCCATCCTGGTGCTGCGGCAGGAGGACCACGCTGCTGACGCAGCAGTGGACTATTTCAAATTGTCGGGAGGCTGCAAAAGGTTGCTGGCGACAGCCACGCCGGGCAAAGGCATCCTGCGGGTTGCCGGAGTGACGACGGCGGTGCAGATAACCCCGGCGCATTTTGAGTGGGATCTGGTAGATACAAAAGTCACTTAGAAAGGGCTGGTAAGGATGGAAGCGCTAATATCCAGCATAATACTCAGCGAAATTGCAGCTACATGCGTACTGGTGAAGATATTCGAGGTAGCCCTGCCAAAAGCTCTGCTGTATTCTTTTTTGTATACACTATTCTGTCTTGTTTTCACCTGTATCAGCAAGCTGCCCGGCATGGCCATGTCGAGGTCGCTCGACATGCGAAAGAATCCTGAAAAAGAAGAAAAGATAAGAAGGATAATGGTCAAATACGGCCTGTGGAAATACGCTCCCAGAGACCTCGACATACGCATCATAAAAGACGATAGCATAAACGCCTGCGCTCTCTGGAAAAACATCATAGGCTTGAACACGGGGCTGCTTGAGAGCATGGAGGAAGCGGAGATAGCCGCCGTGATAGGGCACGAGCTTGGGCACCTGCATTACAGGGATGCCCTGTATTCAGCATGCGCGTGGGGCCTGTTCGCGCCCTGCTCGCACGCCTTCGCGTTTGTCACGTGGATTATAGCCATGACAATAACACCTATTTTTATGTTGTTCCTGGGAGAAGAGCTGTCGATTTATCTCATGGCCGTGATCTTCGGCATAACCGCAATGCTCCGGAGGTTCTGCACTGTTTTTATAAAGCTGCGTTTCCAGTGGTGCGAGCACAGGGCCGATTTATTTTCAGCGAGCATAAGCCCGGAACTCAGAAAAGGCATGATTTCTTTTTTTGAAAAAATCGCTGCGGATTCGGTAGAACCGGGGCTTTACGGCAGACTGTATGGAACCCACCCTTCGCCCAGGAGAAGGGTTCAAAAAATAAAGGAAGTGTTTGATCGTGAAAACTAAGCACGTTTTAGTGTTACTGTTGCTGTTGCTTGTTTTGTCGAGTTATCCGGCTTCGGCTATGGGGGTCGCTGGCGTGCTTGACCAGGCCGAGCTTGCGGCTTCCGAGCCGGAAAAACCCAACGGGGATACTGCATCAGGCAATGCCGGCGGGGAAATCAAGGACGAGGGCGGGCCGTTCGAAAGGATCATAGCGGGTTTCATAGAGTTCCCCGTCAAGGTAGTCAAGGCCATAGGGGATACCATAGGATTAAAACATATCAACATCCTGGTATTCGGCGCGGACCCCGGTAACGGTACTCCCTGGCACGACCACTTCTTGTGGAACGAAAGCGAAGCGAAATTCATCAGGACGGTTTACTGGGCTTTCGCCTCCATATGCCTGCCTTTTTTCCTGTTCGTGATAATATCCACTGGGTTCAAGCTCATATACGGCGCGGCCAACCCCGGAGCCAGGGAAGAAGCGATAAGCTCCATATGGCGCTGGTTTGCTGTCATGGTGATGGTGTTGGCGGTGCCCCTGATAACAGACCTGGTGCTTTCCCTTTCAGGGGTCCTTACGGACGCGATCAGGATAGCCTTTGAACACGTCAGCAAGTCGCTTGGCTTGGGAGTGTCGCTTGGCGAATTTTCGAGCGGGGTGTTCAAGGGCGACATTGGAGTAAAAACCGGCAGCGTGATTGGCACTGCGCTGGTCAAAGTTTTTTTCGCTTTCGCGTGGTTATGGTTCAACATAATCTATTTCATCAGAAAAGTCGTCCTGTCAGTGATGGTCTGTTTTACACCCGTCGCCGGGCTGTTCTGGGCGATCAACAAAAATGTGCCAGCTGTGGCCATATGGTTTGGAGAGTTGGGCTCTAACGCGCTCATGCCGGTGGCGCACGCAATAGTGCTGTGCGTCATCCTGGGGTTGACGGACCTGAAGAACGTCTCAAAAGACGGCAGCTGGTTTTATGTGCTTATAGCCATATACCTGCTCATGCCCCTGGCCGAAACGATAAGAAACTCCGTCCAGTCGCTCTTCACGCGGTGGGCCGGGGTTGACGAGTCGGGCATAGCATCGAGGGCGACGATGGCAGCGTTCGGGTTCGGCGGCATAATGTCTTTGGGCAGGCTTGCCGGCACGCTCACTGCCGGGAGTACCCCTAAAAATGTGCTTTCTAACAATGATGACTTGACAGGAATAGAAAGGATGCTCAAAACCGGCGCGTCACCGGGCGCTGCGAGTTTTGCCGGAGTCGAAGTGCCAGGCGGTTTTGCTGGTGCTTCTGTTTCCGAAAACATTCCTGGGTATAGAATGGCTAGAAGCGGCCTGTACGTACCCTCTGACCTGGCAGGTACCGCAGATGGAGGTTTTACTGCGACAGGCGGCGCTGATGCAGGAGCAGGGGAAGTTCTGTTTCCAGCTTCAACAGGCGGACAGGTGCCGAAAGAAAACCCCAGCGAACAAAAAGAAAAGCCGGTCTTAGGCAGGGTGGCTGACGGGGCTGTAAACGTGAGCGCCGCTCTTGTTGGCGGGACGACGGGGTGGATGGTGAAGGCAGCGGCAGGCGCGGTGCCGGGCATGGCTTCCGCGGGACAGGCGTTAGGAAATACCGTTGACAGGGGCTTCAGTGCCGGAGCCCGCGCTATTGCCAGTCATATCGTGCTTGAGAGCAAGATGCTGGATGATCTGAGGAACCCCGACCCTAACAGGAAGAGGTATTTCAGCGGGCAGACATGGAAGGACGTTCATAATGTGGTCAAGGCCTCGTATGGCGTAGCTGGGCAGAAAATGAACGTGTCCGACCTGATGTACGCGAGCACCCTTGAAGAAGCCGTTAAGAACATGCAACCCAAATATAGCGATTCGAAGAAAAAGCTGGCATGACCGCCCCCTTAATCGGGCGGTTTATTTTTTAAGGGGATCATTATACTAAAAGGGTTAAAGCGCAAGAAAAGACTAATAGCAGTTTTAAGGAAGCTTTTTGTTATATTTGCTCCCGTATCGGTGCCGCTGCTGTTTCTTGTTTTTGCGGCATCTGCCGCTGCGTTGTTTTGCGCTGCCGTATATTATTCCATGCCCGTTTCGGGCACTTACACGGGAGTAAACCCTTCGGAGAAGGACAAAGCCATTTACGAAACCGCCCTGAAGCTAACCGAAGAGTACAACGTAAAAGATACCTGGCTGACCAGGAGCGACGGCGCGAGGGAAAACCTCGGATTCCTGGCCGACCGGTACGGCCACGATCTGGAGATAGCAAACCAATGGGGCGACATTTACGCCTCCGCGCTCCAGAAAGCTTTTCAGCAGAGCGACGAAAACAGGCTTGAAAACATGGGCTGGGTCACGTCCGAGCTGAAAAAGCTCGCGTCCGACCTTCACCCGAAGTTTTATTACAAGGAATCCACGGTTACGGTATGCGGGGAAGACGGGGAATGCACAACCACGATAGTTTTTCTGCTCACCGAGGCCGACACCATCCGCGGGCATTACACCTACCAGTACGAGTGGGTGACCGAATCCGTCGGAGGCGGTACGGTTACCTATGAGAAGTACGTCGGCCAGCAGCTCGTCGGGCCGAAGTGGGAGAGACTCGAAAAGTACTTGAAAAGCTACCTGGACGTGCCTGACGAAGACCTGTCCCTGGCGCGCCAGATGGTGTTTGAGGCCGGGCAGGGATTTACGGCCAGAAAAGAGTGGCTGGAGTGGCTGGCCGGGGCCTTCGGAGGATCGGCCTGGGCTTCCGGCGCGATGGTGCCCCCGGAGCTGATGGACTTTTTTAAAGAAGCGGAAAGGGCATACGGGATTCCCTGGTGGTTCCTGGCAGCGGTGGCGTTTACGGAGAGTTCGTTCGATTCTCAAGCGGAGAATCCTTCCTCGGGCTGCTTCGGAATTATGCAGGTCAGCCCCGCCAACTGGAAGGCGTATGCATCCAAGCTGGGATACGACGTCGAGAAAGACAGAGACAACCCGAAGGCGCAGATAATGGTTGGGGCTTACCTGCTGAAAAAATATTTGGGGGATTCTGTAAACTGGGACGGCGATTGGAAGGAGGCTACTCTTTACGGGCTTACTTTCTACAGCGGCCACCGTTCAAAAGGCGGTATCATAGACAAGATCGCTATGGAAAAGTGCAGGCAGGACTACGCCTCCAAGATATGGAACCTGGCCGAGTCGTTCAAAAGCGCTCCCGCATCCTGGCCCGTGCCGGGGTACACGCAGGTATCGTCGTACTATGGCTACCGCACGCACCCCATCACCAGAAAGTGGCAGCTTCATAACGGCATAGACATAGCCGCGCCCGAAGGCGCTTCCGTGGTCTCTGTGTCCGCGGGGATCGCGTACATAAGCTACGATCCCGGCGGTTACGGCAACCTGGTGGTGGTCAAGGACGGCATATACGAATATTATTACGCTCATCTTTCCGGGTACTCAGTTGCATCAGGGCAGACAGTAAGGCCAGGGGATGCGATTGGTCTGGCGGGTAGCACGGGCAATTCGACCGGCCCGCACCTGCATTTCGGGATAAAGCCTTTGGACGGCGGCCAGTGGATAGACCCGTTGGGATTTTTGAGGGGGTAAAAGCGTGCGGATACTGATAGCTTCGGAAGACAAGACCCTGGGCGAGTATCTGAACAACCAGGGCCATGAAACCAAGACAATCTTTGTAAACGACATTGCGGTATACGCGACCCAGCACTTTTCGGCCGAAGTGGTCATATATTTCACGTCAGTCGTCAAGACGGAAAACCACGAAGACGTAATTAAGGCCCTCTGTTCGAGCGGTAAAAGGGTCATCCTCGTTGCCGAAAAAGACGACCCCATACGGGCATTTGCGGCGGCATTGGGAGTGACCGACCTGATGAGTCTGCCCGTGGAGCCCGCAGACGTGCTGCATCGGCTGGAGAACCCCGCGTCGAAGGAGGAAGCGGCCGAAACGATGCGGCAGGTGCAGATGAGCCCTTTGCGCGGGCAGGAACAAGATGAAAAAAAACAAAAGTTGCGTTTGCCCAAGATACCGTTATGGGGGCGAAAAAAAGAGGCGGATTCGAAGCAGACGGCAGGTAAACCAGCTGCAAATCAGCCTGACGGGGAAAAACCGGAGCTCGTTGCCGTTGAAAAAGCACTGGTACCGGCCATTGAAGCTGAAATTGAAACGGAAAGCCCAAAAGCTGCCGTGCCAGAACCATTAAACCGCAGAACGGCAGGCATAAGCAGGTGGTTATCAAGAAAAACTGTGACAATTCAATCAAAAAACAAGGCTAAATATAAACAGGACAGCCCCTTGTCCTACCAAGAAGAAAAATGCACAGGAGAGCCAACTGCGCTTCAGACGCAGAGCGACGTCACGGGAGACAGTTGCCGCGACATCCTGACCGGATGTTACAACAGGAGATATTTGACGGAAGTATGCACGCTGTATGGATTATATTCTGTCGTTTTTATCGACCTGGACGGTTTTAAGCTGGTGAACGACATACTGGGCCATGACGCCGGTGACAAGGTGCTGTCCGCTTTTGGGAGAACTCTGGAGGAAAACTTGAAAGGCCAGGACATTGCCGTTCGGTGGGGCGGCGACGAGTTCGTACTGGTTTTGCCCGAAACTGCGCCCAGAGACGCGGAGGCAGTGGTCGAAAACCTGCGAGCGGCCTGGGATAAAGCAGCGCCCTATATGGGCAGCTTGAGAGTCGGATTTTCAGCCGGCATATCGTCCGGCAAGAACATATCTGGTCTGCAGGAAGCTATAAAAGAAGCGGACAGGCTGATGTACTCGGATAAGAAGGTCAGAAAGATGAGAGAAGCGTGGGGGCCGCCGAAAACTAACTTGCCTGTGATGCCGGAACTGCCGGAAAGTATTAGGCTTGCTGCGAAAAAAGGTATGGTTCTGGCGGTTAATGTAATTGCTGTTGCGGGGTTGGTATCTGCCGTCGTGTGGACATCTGACTATATATTGCGTTTATTTGGCGGGTACTCTCCCTATTTACACGAAGCGGTGCGTGTTGTCGAGTGGTTCTGGAAGATGGTGTACACGGGTTTGACGGGCCGGGTGGCATAGCCGGGCTCACGGCGGCTTTGTTCCATATGAGGCCGCCTGAACCGCCTTCTACTGGACAAGAGCCGGTTTTTCGTATTTCAAGGGGGCGAATTAGAAATGCAAAAGATGCTAACAGAGTATTCGAAGTATTCGAAAAACGAGTCAAGAAATCAAGTGTTAGCGACCGTCAAAGATCTTGTTGATCCGCGCACATTTGCTGTTTTATTTGCAATTGCTAAAGACGGAGAGATTATCGTAAGACCTATCGGAGGAAAGTGGGGCTCAGGCATTACCGATGCCGTACGGGAAATAGCGGAAAAATATCCTGGCTGCAAAATGCAGTTCTTTGAACGCTGCAACAACTGGAAAAAATATTTCGAAGGCATTGTTGAAAGAGAGCAGGTTTTGCCTTATGCCGAGTATTCCCCGGAAACGAGAGCAGCCTTAGAGGAAATAAGACAAAAAGTATTAGGTTGTCGTCAGAAGGAACTGGATAAATGACAAGGAATTTTTTCTTTTAAACACTGGTGATATTGATTTGCCGGAGGGCAGCAATGGTTCAAAAACAAAAACCAGAACGACGTATTGTTAAAGTATCGGATATTGTTGAGATTCCGACTGAGTTGGGCAGCAGGTGTCTTTTGTTGCAGGAACTAGGGTTAAGCGCTTACCGGAACAGCGAGGAAGAGATCCTTGAAGCGCTTATCGAAACCGCAAAACGTCCTGAATTGCTTGATAAGTGTCTCGCATACAGCCGCTGTCAAAAATTTTGGAACGCATTCAATCAAGGCGACACGCCATTTGCTGAGCGCGACCCCATTCGCCTGCTGGAATATGAAGGTCGGTTCTGGGTGGTAGAAGGCAAACACCGCGTATGCTTAGCGAAGAGAGCCGGAATTCAAAATT
>Ga0116192_1002124_pt1 | contig 13387 bp, 12 predicted proteins | sample AD_UKC113_MetaG_FD_89876 | JGI IMG/M metagenome (GOLD analysis project Ga0116192, IMG submission 89876) | Active sludge microbial communities of municipal wastewater-treating anaerobic digesters from Hong Kong - AD_UKC113_MetaG | ecosystem: Engineered > Bioreactor > Anaerobic > Digestate... | reverse complement strand
TTTGACGGTCTGGGCATTAATGGCCTTCGTTCTGGCTTCAGTTACTTTTTCAAAAACCTCTCTCTCATGCTTGGCATAACCTTTTACCGTTTCGACCAGATTCGGTATCAGGTCATAGCGCCGTCTGAGCTGGACATCAACTTGCGACCAGGCGTTATCGCAGCGGTTTCTCAGAACAACCAGGCTGTTGTAAATGGCTATACCGATGACGAGCAGCAGCCCGACAATAATCAAGAGAATGATCCACGCACCCATTTGTTTCTCCTTTCAAGCCCTGTTTTTATCTTTAAAAGGTTTGATGAAAGCAGGATATTAGTCTTAATCAAAAAAATCAAGCTTTAATAAGCTTTAGAAAAAATTCAATTGACTTGAATTTACCCGAAATGTTATATTCTGGCTCTAAATATTTCTAAGCTTAGCTTTAAAATTTAACAGTAATTTATAGCCCAAAGGAGGTTTTCTGAATGGCTAATTTAAAAGAAAAATTTGTTGGTAAAATGATGCCCATGCGCGACAGGATTCAGAAGATCCTGAAAGACCATGGGGAACTCAAAATTTCCGATGTGACCATTTCCCAGGCCTACGGCGGCATGAGGAGTGTGAAGTGCATGATGTGGGAATGCTCCGCCCTCGACCCCAATGAAGGTATTCGCTTCCGTGGTTACACCATACCGGAGGTCAGGGAGAAGCTGCCGAAAGCCCCTGGCAGCGAAGAACCACTGCCCGAAGGAATGTTTTACCTTCTGCTCACCGGTGATATCCCGACTTATGAGGATTGCCTGGAAATTTCTGAAGAGTGGCGGAAGAGAAGCGAACTTCCCAAGTACCTGATTGAAGTTATGAAAGCCATCCCGGCTGAGACTCACCCCATGACTCAATTTGCCATGGCTATCCTGCAACTCCAGAAAGACTCGGTTTTTGCCGAAAGATACCGTCAGGGTATTCATAAGCTGGATTACTGGGATCCAATGTATGAAGATACCATGAACATTCTGGCCAAATTGCCAGCTATTGCCGCCTATATTTACCGGCGAACTTACAAGGGCGACAAACACATTCCGGCCGATCCCAAGTTGGACTGGGGCGCTAACTTTGCCCATATGCTGGGCATCACCGACGATCCGGCTTTTAAAGATTTAATGAGGCTCTATCTGGTTCTTCATTGCGACCACGAAGGCGGCAATGTTTCAGCTCACACCTGCCACTTAGTCGGCTCAGCCTTATCAGATGCTTACTATTCCTTATCAGCTTCGATGGACGGGCTGGCTGGCCCTCTGCATGGACTGGCTAACCAGGAAGTTCTCCGCTGGATTATGGAATTAATGGAAAAACTGGGCAGTACTCCGACCAAAGACCAGATCAGCCAGTACATCTGGGACACTCTGAACGCTGGCAAAGTCGTGCCGGGCTACGGGCATGCTGTTCTCCGCAAGACTGACCCCAGATTCATGGCTCAAAGAGAATTTGCTCTTAAGCACCTCCCCGATGATGAGATCTTCAAAGTCGTTAGCCTGGTCTTTGAAGTTGCTCCAGACATTCTGACCAAACATGGCAAGGCCAAGAACCCCTGGCCGAACGTTGATGCTCATTCTGGTTGTTTACTCTGGCACTATGGCGTAAAAGAGTATGACTTCTATACCGTCTTCTTTGGTGTGTCGAGAGCCCTGGGTGTTCTGGCCCAGCTCGTCTGGGATAGAGGACTGGGCTTACCAATTGAACGGCCCAAGAGCATTACGACTGAATGGGTTGAGCAATTCATAGCTTCCCAGCAAGCACCTAAAGCCTGAAGCTAACTTTTTTAAGCTAAAGATTAAGGGCTGCCCAACCGGGCAGCCCTTTTTTTGATTTAAATCTGAACCGGACTCCCGCCTTCGCTAAATAAATTATCTCATTGATCAAAAAACGACCTCACTGCCCTGTCCAGACTTTAACCGTTTGAATTTTGCCCTCAGCTAAACTAAAATCGAGGCATGGAAGCTTTGAGAATCTATACCGAAAAACCATATTGCCTGCAGGGCGAGGTAACCATTAGTGGAGCCAAAAATGCGGTTCTGCCTGCTATCGCTGCCTGTCTTCTGACCGAAGACAGGGTCGAGTTGACCAATGTCCCTGTGGTTAAAGATGTTCAAACCATGCTGACTCTGGTGAGCGAACTGGGCGCCAGCTATTCTCTCGATGAAAGCCAGAAGACTCTCAGTCTGGAAGTAAAGAGAATTAAATCTACTCAGGCTCCTTATAAACTGGTGCGGGCCATGAGGGCTTCGATTCTGGTTCTGGGCCCTCTTCTGGCCAGGAGCGGTCAGGCGACAGTAGCCCTGCCCGGCGGCTGTGCCATTGGAACGAGACCGGTTGACCTCCATATAAGCGGCTTGCAGAAACTTGGGGCCAATCTGAAAATTGAACACGGCTACATAATAGCTGAGACTAAAAGGTTAAAAGGGACAGAAATTGAATTTGAAAAAAAGACGGTGACCGGGACTGAAAATCTGGTCATGGCCGCCTGTCTAGCTAAAGGAGAAACCATCCTTAAAAACTGCGCTCTAGAGCCAGAAGTGGTTAATCTCTGCGAGCTGTTGGTCAAGATGGGAGCTAAAATAGACGGTATTGGAGAAGAAACCCTGAGAATCACCGGGACTAAGGAGCTGAGTGGAGCTGAGCACTGCATTATTCCTGACCGGATTGAAGCCGGAACTTTCCTGGTAGCTTCGGCCCTGACCAGGGGCGACCTCATTCTAAAAGAAGTTGAGCCCAAGCAGGTCGAAGCGGTTATAGATAAACTGGTCATGGCCGGCAGTCAAGTTGAACAATCGGGCCGCAATATCTTAAGAATTAAGGGCGGCGAAGAGCTAAAACCCCTGGATATAACTACTGCTCCTTATCCAGGTTTTCCGACTGATATGCAGGCCCAGTTTATGGTTTTAATGACACAAGCTAACGGCCGTTCCATTATTACTGAAACCATTTTTGACCGGCGCTTCGCTCACGCCAATGAGTTACTCCGCCTGGGAGCCTGGATTGAAATCGAAGGAGACAAAGCTATTATCAGAGGCCGGACCCCTCTCTCCGGGGCAGAAGTCATGGCCACTGACCTCCGGGCTTCAGCCTGCCTGGTCCTGGCTGGCTTAATTGCTACCGGACAGACAACCATTAATGAAATCGAGCATCTTGACCGTGGCTATGAAAAAATTGAAGAGAAGCTTCGCCATCTCGGGGTCAGAATTGAACGTTTCATAAACAATAATAACAATAACTATAAAAAGGCGGAGGTTAAGTCATGACTGATTGTCTTTTCTGCCGGATTATCAGTAAAGAGATTCCTTCAAAATTAGTTTATGAAGACGAGAAAGTGCTGGCTTTTGAGGATATCAACCCCCAGGCTCCAACCCATATTCTGATAATTCCTAAAAAACATGTGGCTTCATTGAAGGTAGCTGAGGAAAGTGATCAAGAGTTGCTTGGTTATATTCTGCTGACCGCCAGAAAGATAGCTGAAGATAAAGGTCTGGGGAAAAACGGTTTCAGACTGGTAATTAATACCGGGCCTGATTCCGGACAGGAAGTATATCACTTTCATGTTCATCTCCTTGGTGGCCGGCGTTTCGGCTGGCCGCCAGGGTGAACTGGTCGGGCCGCTCAGATCAGCGGCCAGGAGGACGGTCTGAATTCATAAAGACTATAAAGCTGGAAGCAATTTATGGCTTATCTGATTGATGGCAACAACCTGATGGGACAGGCCGACCCCTATTTTAAATATAACCTCTCCAGCCGCAGCCAGCTTATCGCCCGCTTGCTTCTCTTTCAAAGAGCCACCAGATCCAGAGTCTTCCTGGTTTTCGATGGCCGCCCGCCAGAAGAAGACCGCCTTATTCAGCTTAATTCGAAATTCACCATTCTATTTCCAGAACCCGGTCAATCAGCTGATGAATTGATTGAAGGATTGCTGGGCCTTAAAAAAGACCGGCGTTATTATCACGTTATCAGTTCTGACCGCGGGGTAAGGGAAATCGCCAGACTGCGGGGTGTTAAGTCCATGACCTGCCAGGAGTTCTTGAAGGAATTGAAAAAAGTTTTAAAGGACAACCGGGCCAGCCGGGAACTCGAGAAGCAGGCCGATAATTCTACTCCGCTTGAGATTTCACTCTGGACCGAGCTTTTTGGCCGAAAATGAGAAGTTTTTCTATTATCGGAGCGGGGAAAGTTGGAATTTCCTTAGGTCTGGCTTTAGCCAATCACGGTTTCCAATTAAAATATATTTCTGACTGCGACCTCAAGGCTGCCAGCCGGGCCAGAAGAATAATCAAACAGGGAAAAGCCACCGGGGATAACTGCCGGGCAGCCGGAGCCGCCGGGATAACTTTTATTTGTGTTCCAGACGGATTAATAGCTAAAGTGGCTGGAGAGCTGTCAGCCCTCGATCTGCGCGGTAAGTATGTTTTCCAGACCAGCGGAGCTGTCTCCTCCGAAGTTCTTCAACCTCTCTCCAGACGGGGAGCTTCTGTGGCTTCTTTACATCCTGTCCAAACCTTCGCCGATACCCCTCCTGATCCAGATATTTTCCAGGGCATTTTCTTCGGCCTGGAAGGGGATCAGGAAGCGGTCAAGCTGGGCGAATTTCTGGCCAAAAAGCTTCAGGCCGGAGTAATTTTAATTTCTCCTGAAAATAAGGCTTTATACCATCTGGCCTGCTCGATAACTTCAAATTTTATGGTGGTTCTGCTGTCAGAGGCTAAAAGCCTTTTTGAGCTTCTGGGATTCGAAGAGAAAACCTATCTGGAGGTTATTTATCCTTTGCTTAATAAGACTCTCGATAACGTCAGAGAACTGGGCTGTGAACGGAGTCTGACCGGAGCGGTTTTAAGGGGCGATATAGAGACGGTAAGAGAACATTTGAAAGTTCTGTCTCAAAAACCCGGCCTTGAAAAACTATACCGGCTGATGTCTCTCCAGGCTTTAAATCTAGCAGAAAACAGAGGGCTGGAGAAAAAAAAAGTTAAAGCATTGAAGCATCTGCTGGAACAAAAATAACTTCTTCTTCCAGCCACAGGCCGTAATTTTCCTGAACCTTTTCCTGAAGCCGGTGGGCCAGTTCCAGAACATCACGGGCAGTTGCCCCACCCAGGTTGATAATAAAGTTACAGTGCCCAGAATAAACAGCTGCCTGCCCGACCTGCAGTCCTTTAGCGCCTGATTTTTCCAGCAACAAGCCGGCAGCCAGCCGCTGGCCATCAGGCAAAACCGGATTTTTAAAATAACTCCCGGCGCAGGCAGTCGTCCGTGGCGGATGGCGGCGGGATCGCTGTTCAAGGTAGCCTTTTACCAGCTGGTCAATTTTATCTTTTTCACCTGGGGTAGCAAATAAAAAGGCTTTTAGAATTGGCTGATGATTTTTCTTGAAGTTAGAAGACCTGTAACCAAATCCTGAAGAAGCCCCACTCAGGCTAACTGCCTGCCCCTCGCTATCAAGGGTTAAAACCCCGGCTGTTTTTTCGCCGATGGCCTGGCCAAAGGCCCCCGCATTGCCATAAATAGCTCCTCCCACCGTCCCCGGAATGCCGGCCAGAAATTCCAGGCCGGTCAAGCCTGAAGAAACCATCATTTTGACCACAGTCTGCAAATCACTACCTGAGTCTATGGCCAGCAGGCCCTGGTCTGGATGGTAACTTATGGCTGAAGCTTTGTTTCTGATGATCAACCCCTGGTAACCGGCATCATCAAAAAGCAGATTATAGCCTCCTCCGATGAGATAGTAAGGAAACCGGCATTGCCTGGCGGTTCCAACTGCCTTTACCAGTTGATCAAGATTAATGACTTCGGTAAAAAAGCGGGCCGGACCTCCTATTTTGAAACTGGAGTAGGCGGCCAGAGGGACACCGGCCTCGAGCTTCAGCCCGGTCTCGGCCAGAAAAATTTGTTCAAAAGGCTGCATCTTTTGTTCTCTTTTCCTGGTTTTAATTATATATGAGTAAAAAAGTTAAGTCTAACCAGCCTATCCGGTCGGACCTAAAGCAGGTTAACATAAACAATTGACTTTTTTCTTTATTAAGGGCAAGATATTTAGCAAATTAATTTAGATGAGAGGTTTAGAGATGAAAAGAATTCAGCTGATGCTTTTCCTTTTAATTGCTGCCAGTAGTCTGGCTCTGGCCCAGAATCCAGGTGACGAAGCTTATATCAAAGCCATGCAAGCCAGCGATCCTTGCCAGCGAGTTCAATTGCTTAAAAGTTATGTGACAACTTATGCGGGCAAAGGTTCAACCTATGAAAATTATGCCTATGCTAACCTGTGCCTGACTCCCTGCAAAACCAAAACGCTGGAAGAGACAATTAGTTATGGAGAAAAAGCTCTGAGCGCCGGGGGCCTGGACGATACGACCAAATGCCAGGTCTTATTGACTTTGAGCGGTGTTTATATTTATCAGGGACAGAATCTGGATAAAGCTAAAAATTATGCCAACCAGGTGATTGAACTGGCTAAGACTAACAAAAATAAGGAAGAGTCTAACCCCGAGCAGTGGAACAGAATGACCGGCGCCGGCTATTTAACCCTGGCCAGTGCGGCTGAAAAGTCTAAAGACATCAATGGAGCAATTGAGGCCTATCTTACGGCTTATTCGTTTTTAAAAGACCCAAAAGTTCTGCACCCTTTAAAGAAAATGGGCAGAGAACTTTACGAAGCCAAGAATTATACCGAAGCTGAAAAGGTTTTCCGGACTATTTATAATCAGAGTAAAGACCCCAACGATGCTCTTTTCCTCGGACAGTTGTTGATGAAGGCCAACAGAAATGATGAAGCCCTGACCTTTTTAAAAGAAGCCTATAATAAAAAGAAAAGTGGCGAGATAGCCTTTTCGATTGCCGTTCTTCTGGCTAAAAAAGCTCAAAGTGACCCGTCGCTGGTCAACGAAGCTGTCCGCTATTCACTCGAAGCGGCTCTTCTCCCCAATGCTAATTCTCAGCAGGCAATGAAGATGGCCGAAAGCTTGTTTTACACCATGAACAAGGATCTTAAATATAATGAGACCGTTCTGGCCTTGCAGACTAAAGCTAAAGAACTGGAAGAACTGACTCAGATCTTCAATGAACGGTTCGGCGGCAAAAATGAAGAAGAAATGTCAGATAAAGACAAGGAAAAAATGAAGGAATTTATGGGTGATATCGAGACCAAAAAAGCTGAAATAGAAAGCTTGAAAAAGCAACAGCAAGCTGCTATTGACAAGTTCAACCGGCTGGTCGATGAAACAAAAAGGAGACTCGGGGCCAAATAGTCACTTAAAACAAATAACAGGCAGTTTAAGCTCTAATTGGCAGGGGGAAAATTAATTCAGGAAACGTGGCTTAACTCTTAACCTCTTTTTTTGTAAAATATTAGAAGAGGGAAGGAGGGCCGGAATGGTAAAACAATTAAGCCGGGAAGAAGCCAGAAAAAGAATCGCTGAGCTCCGGCAGAAGATTTGTTATCACGAAAAAAAATACTATGTAGATAATGATCCTCAGATCTCTGATTATGAATTTGATCAGTTAATGGCTGAGCTTCAGGCCCTGGAAGAGGCTTTCCCTGAGTTTATTACTCCTGATTCACCTACCCGGCGGATTGGTGAACAACCAGTTGAAGGCTTTCCAACTGTAGAGCACCGCTGGCCGATGCTCAGCATTGAGAACTGCTATAATATTGAGGGTTTGAAGGAATTTGATGAAAGAGTCAGAAAGCTTCTGCCCGGTGAAAAGATTGAATATGTGGCCGAATTGAAGATCGATGGGATGAGTATGTCCATCCGTTATCAGGCTGGGAAATACCAGCAAGCAGTGACCAGAGGGGATGGATTCCGGGGTGATGAAGTCACCGCCCAGGTAAAGACCATCCACAGCCTGCCGCTGACTATTTCTCTGACCGATGAGGTCGAGGTCAGAGGCGAAGTCTATCTCCCCTATGAGTCGTTTAAAAAAATCAATGAAGAAAGGGAAAAAACCGGCGAGCCGCTTTTTGCCAATCCGAGAAACGCTACCGCCGGCTCGATCCGGTTGCTTGACCCCCGGGAAGTCGCCCGGCGTCATCTTGATATTTTTCTTTATTATATTTTTATTAATGGTCAGGAAAGGCCAAGCCAGTGGGAAAATTTAGAGCAACTGAAAAAACTCGGCTTCAAAATCAATCCCCATTCCCGACTCTGCCAGAATATTGAAGAAGCTATCCGCTATCATCAGGAATGGACAGAAAAAAGAGATACTCTTGATTATGATGTGGATGGCATTGTGCTTAAAGTTAATTCAACCCGCCAGAGACAGGCCCTGGGAACCACCGCTAAATCACCCCGTTGGGCCATTGCCTTTAAATTTCCTGCCAGACAGGCCACAACCAGAATCAAGGATATCATTATTCAGGTAGGCCGAACTGGAGCCCTGACGCCGGTGGCCATCCTGGAGCCGGTTCAGATTTCCGGCACAACCATCAGCCGCTGCACTTTGCACAACGAGGAGGAGCTCAAAAGAAAGGACATCCGGGTCGGCGATTATGTCCTGCTAGAAAGAAGTGGAGATGTCATTCCCCATATCGTTTCAGTGATGAAAGAACGAAGAACTGGCCAGGAAAAACCATTGGCCTGGCCCAAAAAATGCCCGGTCTGTCATTCTGCCCTCTATAAAGAAGAAGATGAGGCTATCTCTCATTGTATCAATCCCTCCTGTCCAGCCAGGATCCGGGAGGCAATCATCCACTTTGCTTCCAGGCGGGCCATGAATATCGAAGGCCTGGGAGAAGCTCTGGTCGATCAACTCCTGGCTTCAGGCCTGGTGAAAAAGATTCCGGATCTTTACCACCTGAAATACGAAGACCTGGTCCAGCTGGAAAGAATGGGACCAAAAAGTGCCAGCAACCTTCTCGGGCAAATCAAAGAATCAAAATCCAGGGAGCTGTGGCGGTTAATTTTTGCCCTCGGCATCAGGCATATCGGAGAAAAGATGGCTCAGGTTCTGGCCCGTCAGTATAAAGATCTTGACCGGCTGGCTGCTGCCCGGGAAGAGGAGCTGATGCAAATTGAAGGTATCGGACCAGAGGTCGCTAAGGGTATTGTTTTCTTTTTTGCCCAGCCTGAGAATAAAAAATTACTAAAAGAGCTTAAAGAAGCCGGCTTGAAGTTTAAAGAGAAAGACAAGGAAACAGGACCCCGGCCACTCGAGGGCTTAACCTTTGTCCTGACTGGAACTTTATCTTCAATGACTCGCGACCAGGCCAAAGAAACAATAGAAGAGCTGGGAGGCAATGTTTCTTCTTCGGTCAGCCGCCAGACGGATTATCTGGTAGTGGGAGAAGAACCAGGCTCCAAGCTGGAAAAGGCCCGGGAACTTGGGGTCAAAACCATACCTGAACAGGAATTTCTGGCTTTACTCGGAGGCCGCTAAGCTATTTTTTCTTTTTGAACAGATTAGAAAAATCAAGGTCTAAAATTGATTTCAGACCGGTTTTTTTCCGTTTCTTATCGAGTTCAGCCAATAGAGCTTTGGCCTGCTGGCGGTCAGGATCTATTTCCAGCGCTTTTTCCAATTGTTTTCTGGCTTTGATTTTTAATCCCTCATTCATATAGAGCACACCCAGCCCTAAATAGGCCTCAGCGTTCCAGGGCTGTAATTCAATTGCCTGGAGAAAATCATGTTCGGCTTTTTTCTTATAGGCTTCAAGTTTTGATTCGGCCAGGGCCAGCAACAGGAAATACTCGGCTTTCCCCCGCCGGAGACGGAGAGCCTCCTCCAGGAAAATAATAGCTTCTTCATACATGCCCTGATTAAATAAAGTTTTTGCCTGGCGATATTTGATTTCTGCCTTTTTGACCTGATCATCAGCTGATTCCTGAGCACCAGTGGTCAGCTGAGAATCATATTCTTTGCGTTTTTGCGGGTCAATTAAAATCCGGTAGGCGCCGGTCAGGCTGTTGAATATTTCATTTATCAGCGAAGTATCTTTGACCTGCTGATTGAAGCGATCCGGATGATATTTCCGGGCCAGGCCAAAATAGGCTTTTTTAATTTCTTCCTCGGTAGCTGTCCGGTTAACACCCAGTAACTCATAATAATTTTTGGTCTTTAAGCTGGCCTTTATTTCTTTTAGCTCCTCCAGCCGCTCTTCAATTTCGTCCAGGTCCTGATTTTTATATTTTTCGCTCTCCTGATTATCTTTTCTAAAAGCAGTATCAGAATTTGAAACTTCAATCATCTCCAGACAATAAAAAAGGTATAAAGAGCGGAAAAAACTATCTGAAGAAAATCCGGCCGGGACTGATAGCCGGTCGATTTCCTGCCTGGTAGAGAAATGCTGGAGCAAGCTCTTCTCTTCATCAGTTAAGAGGTAAGCATATTTGGTGTTTTTTAAGATCAGTTTTTTGCCGCCGAAAAATTTCTGAAGAGAAGCATCATATTTCATCCGGCGGATGCCATAGTCAATGATAAATGGCAAATCTACAGCTGGAAACTCAGCCGGAGGCTTTAGATCTGACCGTTCTTGAAAGGAGAGCTCAGCATCAAAATAGTTAAAGACATTTAAAAGGGCATCTCTGATTTGAAAAGCCAGAGCTTCTTTGAGGTCAGTCTCTTTTATGACTCCGCTCTTTTTCAGGCTTTCGCCCAGAGGCTGATTGGCCTCAATATAATCGTCTATTTTAGAAAAAGTGTCCTGCTGAATTTTCTGAAGTTTAAAAAGGATTTCACCTAATCTTTCCGACTTAACATTAGTCTTGACTTGAAACGGTTTGCCTTCGATGAAAAAAATGTATTTTTCTATCTCTTTTCTTTTTATAACTAAACGGCCGCTTTTTCCTTGAAAATAAATATCTTTTAAAGCCAGAGCGATGTGTTGCACTGATTATACCTGGTTGCCCTGCCTATAATTTATAAGATCTGCCCTGTTTTTGCAACTTTTTAGAGAAAAGAATGGGAAAATTAGCAAAAATTGGACAGAAGTCTTTATTTTGTGTTATCTATTCTCTATGAAAGTAGCTATCGCTCAAATGAGTCCGGTTCTTGGCCGGGTTGATAAGAATTTAGAGATACACCTTGAATTTATCGAAAAAGCAGTTAAAGAAAAAGCCGACCTGATCATCTTCCCGGAACTCAGCCTGACCGGCTATTCTCTTAAAGATCTGGTCCCGGAAGTAGCTCTCAGGCCTGAGACCTCCTCTATTATGGCCAGACTGCTGACGGCTTCGAAAGACATTGACTTAGTCTTCGGCCTGGTCGAAGAAAGAACGGAAAATCCAGGCCTTTTTTATAACTCAGCCGCCTATTTGACTGGGGGAGAGATCGCTCACATTCACCGCAAGGTTTTCCTGCCGACTTCAGGTATGTTTGAAGAAGCCCGTTTTTTTGCCAGAGGGCATGATTTCATGGCCTTTCCGACTGGATCAAACCGGGCTGGCTTGCTTATCTGCCGGGATCTCCTCCATTATAGCTCAAGTTATTGCCTGCTGGCCGGCGGGGCCGGCCTGATTATTGCGATTTCTGCTGCCCCGGGCCGCGGGATAACTGATGAGGGAAGCCAGGGTTTCGAATCCAGTCAGAATTGGGAATTAATCGGTAAGGCCATTTCTTATTTTTCCAGTGCCTATGTGATTTATTGTAACCGGGTTGGTCTGGAAGATGGAGTAACTTTTGCCGGGGGATCGTTTATTTACACGCCTGACGGGGAGCTCTGCCTTAAATTACCCTATCTTGAAGCAGCTTTCTCAATCCAGGAAATCGACCCCGACCTGATACGAAAGGCCAGAAAGAACAGGCCCTATAAGCGTGATGACCGGCCCGAGGTCATCTGGCGTTCTCTAGGCCGCTTGCTAAGGGAAAAAGATGAAGATTAATTGCCCCCTGGTCACCAGGGTTTTAACTAATTTTATCAGGGAGGAAAGCCAGAAAGCCGGCTTTGAACGGAATATCATTGGCCTGTCAGGGGGTCTGGATTCTACTGTCTGTGCCTATCTGGCGGTCAAAGCCGTCGGCTCGCCCAGTGTTTTTGGTCTGATCCTGCCTTACCGGGATTATGATCAGGAAGGTGTTAGCCTGGCGGAGGAGGTCGGCCGGATTCTTGGGATAAAATTTGAAACGATTGACATTTCCCCCCAGATTGACGCCTATTTTTCAGGGCATCCTACCGATAATCATGTTCTCAAAGGTAACAAGATGGCCAGAGAGCGGATGTCCATTCTTTATGACTATTCGGCCCGGCTGAAGGCTATGATTCTCGGGACAAGCAATAAAACTGAATTATTAATAGGCTATGGGACGATTCACGGGGATATGGCCTGCGGGATAAATCCTATGGGGGATCTTTATAAGACTCAGGTTCGGGAGCTGGGACAGTATCTCAAGGTGCCTGAAAAAATTCTCCGGAGGAAGCCAACCGCTGGCCTCTGGCCAGACCAGACTGACGAGGATGAAATTGGGCTGAGTTATGAAGAGCTCGATAGAATTCTTATTAAGCTGGTGGATGAACGGCTGACGGCAGATGAGGTTATCAGGGCAGGGCTCGAAGAAAAAAAAGTCCGACGGGTAGCTGAATTAATCAGAAGATCAGAATACAAAAGGAAAATGCCCCCGGTTGCCAAACTGTCCGAGCGGACTATCGGTCATGATTTTCTCTATCCTTATGATTGGGGGAAATAACCCCGTCCATCAAGAAACAATGAGTCAAAAAGGGCGGTTATTTATAGTCAGCACTCCAATTGGCAACCTGCAGGACATTACCAGCCGGGCACTTCAAGTCCTCAATGAGGTTGAAGCTATTGCCTGCGAAGATACCAGGCAGACGGTCAAGCTACTTAATGCCTTTGGGCTGAAAAAAAGACTCATTTCTTACTTCCAACCGCGGGAAAAGCAGAAGATTCCCCTGATTATATCCATCCTTGAACAGGGAAAGGATATAGCCCTGGTCTCAGATGCCGGGACCCCTGGTATATCCGATCCTGGTTTCCCCCTGATTAAAGCCGCTATCGACGGTGGTATTGAGGTTATACCAGTCCCTGGCCCGAGTGCTCTGACGGCCGCTCTATCGGCAGCCGGGCTCCCGACTCATAGAGTGCTTTTTATTGGGTTCCCCCCGGTCAAAAGGGTAGGATTAAAGAATTTCCTTCAGAAAGTGGCAGAAGAAGAAGCAACCCTGGTCTTTTTCCTACCAATGAGAAAATTCAACCAGTTTATAGAAGTGGCCAGAGAGGTCTTTGGGCCAAGGGAAGCTGTTCTGGCCAGGGAAATGACCAAGATCCACGAGGAATTCATCAGGGGAAATCTCGATAATCTGGCCTCAAAAGTCTCTGAGGACAGGTTGAAAGGTGAAGCCACTATCCTAATAAGGGGTAAATAATTTTTTTTCAAAATACTTGACAAATATATACTACGATATTATATTAATGAA
>Ga0116192_1002123_pt1 | contig 13392 bp, 11 predicted proteins | sample AD_UKC113_MetaG_FD_89876 | JGI IMG/M metagenome (GOLD analysis project Ga0116192, IMG submission 89876) | Active sludge microbial communities of municipal wastewater-treating anaerobic digesters from Hong Kong - AD_UKC113_MetaG | ecosystem: Engineered > Bioreactor > Anaerobic > Digestate... | reverse complement strand
TCCTGGATGAACCGAATACACAGCAGGTGGTATGGGACAAGTTCAGAAGGGCTTTCAACTTCCAGAACATTTCAGTGGATGACCTGGCATTCATTTATGAAAACACGCTGATTCGGGAAGAAACCCGGAAACGGTTCGGTATCCACAGCACTCCGCCGGCCATTGCCGAGCTTATGGTAGACAGGCTCCCGGTTGAATCATTACCCCAGGATGAGCGCTACGTGTTGGAGCCCTGTGCGGGGCATGGCGTCTTTCTCATTGCCGCGCTGCGGCGTCTGAGAGAGCTTCTGCCTGTGTCCTGGACCAACCAGGAAAAGCACGCCTACTTGAAGGATCGGCTGACGGCCATCGAGATGGACACCTTTGCCGCCGAAGTCTGCCGCCTTTCGCTCACGCTTGCGGATTACCCCAATCCGAACGGATGGAAGATCCTTTCTGAGGACATCTTCGCAACCGACGTGCTCTACCGGCAAATGAAGACTGGACGAATCATCCTCTGCAATCCACCGTTCGAGGATTTTACTCCGGAGGAGAGGGGGCGATACGGCCAGAGGGTGCAGAGCGTCCACAAGCCCTATGAAGTGTTACGGAGAGTCCTCACGGACCCGCCCGCCATGTTGGGGTTCGTGCTTCCCAAATCCGCCATCATCGGAGGCCGTTACGGGGATCTTCAGGACCAGATCGCCCGTCTCTACAAGAACATTGAGACGGTAGCCCTGCCGGATCGTATCTTCGCCTTCTCCGATCAGGAGACGGTACTGGTGCTTGCTTCGGAGCGCAACGATTCAGAACAAGCCGACGTGCAGACGCGAACCTTCTGGATACGCGACAATGACAGGCAGCCGTTGATCGAGAAGAGCCGACTGCCGGACGAAGTGAGCAAGGTTATCTGTCGTTCGGCTGCAAAGAAGCCCTTGCGCATCTGGAATCCTCCCCTCGCCGAGCTCTGGGAATATCTGGAAAGGTATCCAAGGCTACAGGAGGTAGCTGAGATCCATAGAGGCATTGAATGGAATATCTCGCTCAGGGAGAACAGGGATAGGCTCATATCGCCCATTGAAAGGCCAAGTTTTGTGCATGGATTAGATACTGCTCAAGGGAAGATAGAGCCATTCCACGCTAAAGGATTTGTTTATCTCAATATGGACCCACAGTATCAGCGAACCACTGCCCACAAGTTCGCGTGGGATAAACCAAAGGTCATAGTCAATAGCCACAGAATGAGCAGAACCCCTTGGCGAATCGTCGGATATCCTGATTCGAAAGGATTTGTTTGTTACCAGAATCTCTTTGGAATATGGCCGACAAATGAGATGAATATCGAGGTGCTGGCAGCGATCATAAACTCACCAATAATCAATGCGGTATTCTTCATCCAGAATTATGGACGTCATAATTTAGTTGATACTCTAGAACAAATACCTGTTCCTCTTCTCAGCAAAGTAGATGGTGCAAGGGTCACCGACCTTGTCAAACAGTATAGCACTTCGAGGCGTCAATTCGAAAATCCAGCGGACAGAGCGACCGCTGTTCAGGACAGCATTCGTACGCTCATGAAGATCGACGCTTTGATCCTCAAGGCCTACGATCTTCCGCCGAAGCTTGAGCGCAAGCTGCTGGAGTTTTTCAGGGGGTACAAGCGTCCGTTGCCCTTCGAATTCCCTGACTATTACCCCGAAGACTTCAAACCCTACGTTCCATTGTACAAATTCATTGAAATGGATTTGAAACAAGCCAGTGCCGGGGAGCTTCTCAAAAGGATCACCCCTCTCGATTCAGAAGAAGCGCACGACCTTGTGTTGACACTCGAGCAGAGGTAGCTTCGCCATGGATGGTTACCTGCTGGATACCAATGCCGCCAGCGTTCTATGGGATGCCAGGCATGCGGATCACGATAAGATCAGGGCGTTTCTCGAATCGGTTTCACCTGCGCCTGTCTGGATATCGATCATCGCACTGGCGGAGGTTGAATACGGATTGAAGACAGCTCCCGCCATGAACCTCGATACTCACAAGGATGTGCGGGCTGAGATGGCAAAGTATCCTGAGGTGCTCGAACCAGACAAGCACACCATCGCGCCTTACTCCGATTTGCGTGCGGAGCTCTTCAAGAGCTATGCGCCAAGAGACCGGAAGGGAAGACTCACCAAAAAGTGGGTTGAAGACCTCTTCGAGCGCACGAGTGCCAAAGAGCTCCATGGGAGTCAGGAAAACGATATCTGGGTCGCATCGCTGGCTATCCAGTACAATCTTATACTCGTAACCGAGGATCGCATGGCGCCGATTGTTGAGGTGTCCAAGTACCTGCCTGATCCCCTCCGAATCCAGAAATGGAGATAATCGGTTGCATCCGGTTACCTCGTCTCTCCCGCTTGGAATTCCCCCAATCTATGATGGAGTACCTTCAGAGGATGATGAACAGGCGTACCGGGCAGCGCTCCAGGTTGGTGCATACTCGATACCGGACGCTTCGAACTCATGCTGCAGATCGGTCTTGAGAACTTTGCCCTCACAGAAATCCTTGGTGTTGGAGCTGAGCAGTACAACGGCTCCCGGTTCCCTTAGACCGCTACGCATTTCGTTCGACAGGCGCAACGCCAATTCCGTTATGACTGCATCCGCCATACTTCCTTTGCCACGATGGGCGGGCGGGCGTGCTTCCTTGGTGCGCAAGCCGGCACGTCGCTCGTCCTCTTCCGATGCATGGATACTCCCTGCCAGTGCCAGGAACTGACCGACAATCTGCTTCCCTCGTGAAATCACCGTATCAGCGCATTTCCTCGCATCCACAAGTTCGACGTCCTGAGCCTCGAAGGCCGCAGCGATTTTGGCTGCATGATTGTGACTTGCCCACACTTTCTCCAACTGCTGTCTCACATCCTGTTCAACGCCCCCTATCGCTCGCCGGTATTCACTCTGCACCCAATCGCAAACGACCAGATGGAAGCAAGTTTTTCGTGTCTGCAGGGCATCGACTATCCAGAGCGCATTCACCATATCGGTGGGGGAGACTCTATCAAACACGGGAGCGCGGACAATGTCCAGCAATGAACAGGTGTCCACCACCAGCACTGCAGATGACGGGGGGCTTTGCGTATCCATAGGCTCGAACACCGTCACTGTGCGTCAACGTATCTGAGCAAGTCGCGTCCGAATTCGTACTCGATCATCAACTGCTGGGCTGAGTCCTCGGGCCAATGTCCGACTCTGACCAGCCACATGCCGAGTGTATGGGCATCCAGTGAGCTTTCATCTCTGACCGTCTGGGCGATGAACGCGAACCAGCGCCTTCTATCCAGTGGATGAGCGGAGCCGGTCGCCTTGTTCGCGAGATTGCTGAAGCGGAGCAGATGGCTTGCAGCTTCCTCGCTTATCCAGTGAGTGATCGGGAGTGTATCCTCTGTCAGAGTGCAGCGCAAATTCAGAGCCCGGCATGCAGGTTCCGCAGCGGTTTCAAAGAACTCGGCAAGGATAAGGTTGTATTGCTGCCTCGAAAGCTCAGAGACCGTCTGGGGTACGATATTCGTCACTGCCAAGTCATCATCTTGCTTCGTCATAAAGAGACTGGCTGCGGGGATCTCGGGTGTGCTGTCGCGGTTGAACACCAGCCAATCAAGGCTCTTTGAGCCCTCAATCAAGCTGCTTTCTTCTTCTCTCGCCTGATCCCGCACCCATCCCTCATGCAGTTGCGCTTCAATGACATCCCCGATTCGTCCTATCTCAGCAGCGCCTCCGGTTATGATCAGATCGCGGAACACCGGCAGAAAACCGTAATCGCTCATGGTGAGCACCTTTCTGAATGAAATACCCGCTCCAGCATGGTGGGCAGGAGGGCATCGAGGTCCTTGCGGATGGAGGTGTGCTTGGCTTTCATCATCGCTACCTTGGATTGGAGGGCGTTAAAGGAAAGCTGGGTGCTGAGGAGAGGAACAGGAACCCGTATGGCCATCAATGAGTCAGAAGTAAGGGTCTTATTACGTGCGGCTGTTCCTGGCGAAGCTGCAGCAATACTGGCAAATCCTTCTTGAGTGGTGAAATAGTACCAGAGGTAATCCGAGGTAGTGATATCGGGCGATGGCAGGCAGGTTAACATGCGATGGTTGCCTACGCAGCCGTGATCCGCAGGTTTGGCAATTGCTATAGCCTGTTCCCAAGCCATGATGTTGCTAAAGATCAGGTCTCCTCGGTATACCCAGAACAGTTTCTGCCATCTAAACTCTGATCCCGGCAAAGTACGTCGATGAAAAGTTCCTTTGTAGAAACTACGCACCCCCAGCTCGGTGTAACTCTGCTCAGGTTCGATCTCGACATCACGCCGCACAACCGGTGCAACTTCACCCATAGCCCTCCAGTCGGCCCTTGCCATGGATTCACGGAATCGGATTGCAAGCAATCGCTCGGCATCCGCTTCTATGGCATCCAGTCTATCGACAACAGCCCGCGCCTTTGCCACTACCGTCTCAAGTCGGGAGACGATAGAGCGCTGTACATGGATCGGAGCAAGCGGAATCTCGTTGGCAAGTATTTCCTCCGGCTGAACTCGCTGCCGCCGCACTCCGAGACCTTTGCTCCCCTTGGCTACAGCCTCCCAAACACGTTTCATCGAGAAGTAGGCGAGCAAGTAGTGAGGCATGAGGCGGGCTTCATCACAGATGAATGTCGGGTATTCGTTCGATACGAAGAAGCCGTCAAATTCATCCCCCACAATCCCATACGCACCCTCGAAGGCAAAGAGGCGGCTGTAGATAAACTGCCCTTTGCGTACTCGCCTCAGGGTCGTTGCACTGCTCTCCAGTCCGATGATCGGACGCTTTCGGAACAATCCGCGCGCGTAGCTGTAAATGCCAAAGTTCGGGTATTCCTGGTCGCGTTGAACCGGAACAGTATCGTTGATAAGCTGCAGGCACTCTGAGAGCCTGACTTTCGGCCAATGACCCATCTATTATCCCCTCTCACCGCTCCCCATGATTCCAGCGTCATCCTTCACCAGAGCGGCTATATCGGCGAGGAGAGCCGCCGCTTCCCGCTCGTTCTCGATCATGCGGGACAACAGCTTTTCAGGGGGAATGTACTCCACTGCCTCTCTGCCGTTCGGGTTCTTGAGATCGAGGTTGTAGATGGGCCAGTATACAGCATCGCCTTCCCGTTGAGCGCTCTTGGCGGCCTCCTCATGGGCCTGCCGACGGGCGATGAGGGCTTGCTGTTCGGCCTGGAGAGCGGATTTATTGGAAGACTTACCCTCTGCGCCATTCAAGGCGGTGAGCCCGGTGTCGATCTCGCGCAGGCGCGCCGTGCATTGAGCCGCCGCCTGACGCTCGCTTTCGGCCTTCTTCCAGAGAGGCTCGGCCAGCGAAAGAGCATCGGCCTTTATGGCCGCAAAATCAACCCGCCAGGCACGGCCGTTTTCCTCCCGCTTCTTCCACCAATCGAGGCACGGGGCAAACTCCTCGTATTGGATGGGAGCGGTCTTGCTGTATTTCTTGCGCCCCTCTGGCGGGGGAAGCTCATAGATCCAAATCTCGCGGGTGGGGCCGCGGCGGTCGAAGAAGATCAGGTTGGCGGGAATGTCGGTATAGGGCGCAAATACCCCCTGAGGCAGCCGCACAATGGTGTGCAGGTTGAAGTTCTTGAGGAGATCCTCCTTGATGCGGGCGCAGACTCCGTCTCCGAAAAGAGTCCCGTTGGGTACGACGACCGCAGCCCGGCCGGGCTTTCCCTGGCTTTGGCGGGAGCGTTTGAGCTTGCGCATGATGAGCTGCAGGAAGAGCAAAGCGGTTTCCGATGTTTGCATCTCGACAGGAAACCTCGACTTGATGCCCGTCTCCTCCTCACCGCCAAACGGCGGATTCGTCATGATGATGTCCACGCGGTCCTTGTCTCCGATCTCCTTGATCGCAACGGCAAGAGAATTCCCGTAGACCAGGTCCGGATACTCGAGCCCGTGGAGGAGAAGATTCATCTGGCTCAGCATGTAGGGAAGAGGCTTCGCTTCCTGCCCGAATATCGAGCGCTCCTGGAGGATGCGGCGCTCTTCAACCGTCCTGCACTGACCGGCAAGATGGGTGTAGGCCTCTACGAGGAATCCGCCGGTTCCGCAGGCCGGATCGAGCACCATCTCGCCGAGCTTGGGGTCGATCACCTCCACCATGAATTTGACGACGGGGCGCGGCGTATAGAACTCACCGGAATCTCCCGCGGCGTCCCGCATCTCCCGCAGCATGATTTCATAGAGATGACCGAGGGTGTGGATCTCCTCGGATGAGCTGAAATGAATCCCGTTTACCTTGTTTATGACGTCACGGAGCAGGTAGCCGTTGATCATCCGGTTTATGACGCCACGGAAGACGTTTGCGATCACGTCGCGCCGGTCTCGGCCGTTGGCGGACTGGAGATTTCGAAGGTAGGCAAAAAGTCCCGGGCCTCGACTCCCATCCGGGCGGATGGCTTCGTCCTGGTTGATGAACGCAATGAGCTCATCTCCAGTAATGCCGTCTTCCTTGGCCGCCCAGTCCCGCCAGCGGTAGGGTGACTCGATGACGGGCTTGAATTTCACTCCCTCGATTTGCGCCTCCTGTTCACGGATCATCTCCATGTCGTCGAGGAACTTGAGGAACATGATCCAGGTGAGCATCGGGAGACGGTCGAGATCACCGTTCAGCCCCTTGTCCTTTCGCATGATGTCACGAGCGGACTTGATGAGAGCGTTCAGTCGCTGAGCCGTCGTTTGTGGCTGGCCGCCCGCTTTTGGAATTCTTCTTGCCATGCTTTTCTATTATCCTCCATAGACTACGCCGCATAGAGCTCACTTTGAAGCGTTGCAACCGCTTCGCGCAGCTTGTCTGCTCCTCCGAAGTAGCCGATGATTTCGACCACATTGCCGCGGTCCGAGACAGGCGGCACTTTGAGCGCATCGGGGATCTTGAATTGACCGATGCCGTGCTCCGCGTATTTTCCCAAAAGGTCTTCCAGAACGGCTCTCGCCTCCGGGCCGTACTGATCGAAAAAGTCCTTTCTCTCCTTCCTCAGGCGCTCCGCGCGCTCGCGGCGGGTGCGGAGGGGAGCACTGTAAGCCACATGGCACAGAAGGTCAAAGGGATCGGCCTCGGGCAGCCTGAGTGTGGAAGCAAGCTCATCGAAGTCGATCCCTCTTTTTGAGAGCTCCTCTACGATCTCATCCCGCCCGTCGGCTCGCATCCAGTTGGATCGCAGCTCGCCGGCAGTAGGGTAGAGCGTTCGGACCACATCGGCGGTATAATCGGTGTATTTCACAACCCGAAGCTGCTTGCCGCTTTCGTTGAGCTCATAAACCATGTGCGCCGCGATTTCGATGACGCCGTTATCAACGTAGTACTTTCTTGGCTCGTTCGGCTGCGGGTCGGTGATTACCGGAGGCTCCGGGTCCGATACGATCTCCTCATCCCCGGGTTCCTCGCTATTTTCTTCCGGTGTCACGATTTCCTCATCCGTCACCTGCCCGCTGTCATCAACTGTTTCTTCCGTCACCAGAGCGGGATCGCCGTCGAAATCGGGATCGGCAAAATGGCGGGTAGCCGAACCGGTATAGTCGAGGATGCTAAAAAAATACTTTCCGTAATCATCGCGCACACGAGTTCCACGTCCGATGATCTGCTTGAACTCGGTCATGGAACCGATCACACGTGCCAGGGCCACATTTTTCACCATCGGAGCGTCCACGCCTGTCGTCAAGAGTTGGGAGGTGGTGAGAATAACGGGTGTGTCGCTCTCGAGCTCCTGAAAACGGCTGAGATGCCCCCGGCCGACCGATCCTTCATCGGCGGTAACCCGGCATGCGTAAGAAGGATGATCTTTGACGAGATCGGTATTGAGGTTGTTGAGCGCCCTTCGCATCTCTTCGGCATGCTCCTGGTCGACGCAGAAGACGATGGTCTTGGCGAAGCGATCCGTCTTTCGCATGAACTCAGCCATATGGGCGGCAATGGCTTCGGTTCGGGCGCGCAGAGCAACGATTCTTTCAAAATCTCCGGTCTGGTACTCGCCGTCAGGAATCTCCCGTCCATAGCGGTCCAGCTCTCCCTTGGTGGGCCGCCACCCCAAAGCGTCCGCGGTCGTGATCACGCGGTGAACGCGATAGGGGGCAAGAAAGCCGTCTTCGATTCCTGCACGCAAGCTGTACGTATAGATGGGATTTCCAAAGTACTGGTAGGTATCCCGGTTATCTTCCCTGAGCGGCGTCGCCGTCATGCCGAATTGGACGGCCGGCTTGAAGTACTCGAGGATCTCTCGCCAGTTGCTGTCGTCGCGAGCGCTCCCGCGATGGCATTCATCGACAACGATGAGGTCGAAAAAATCGGGGGAGTACTCACGGTAGAGCCCCGGCCGGCGTTCGTCCTTTGCGATGGCCTGATAGATGGCAAAGTACATCTCGCGGCTTTTCACCACCTCGCCATTTTCGATCTTGTACCGGGCATCCCCAAATGGAAGGAACATCTTGTCCTTGGGATCGTCGATCAGAATATTGCGGTCGGCAAGATAGAGGATCTTGGGCCTTCGGTACTCACCCGTCGAGTTCCAGCGGCTCGACCAGAGCTTCCAGCAGACCTGAAAGGCAACAAAGGTCTTTCCCGTACCGGTAGCCATGGTGACCAGGATACGCTTTCTCCCCTTGAGAACCGCCTGCACCGTGCGGTTGATGGCCACTTCCTGATAGTAGCGAGCCCTCTTTTCGAAATCGAGATAAAAGGCTGTGAGCAGGCGAGCCGCCTGTTCGTCATTGAGCCCCTCACTCATGCGGAGTCGCTCCCAGAGCTCATCAGGAGAAGGGAATGCCTCCAGTTCTCTTTCATTCCCCGTGATGAAGTCGAATTCGCAGATGCCTTTCCCATTTGTGGAATAGGCAAATTTAAGCCCCAGAATCTCGGCATATTCCTTCGCCTGTTCGAGGCCGCTTGAAGAAGTTGCATAGAGAGACTTGGCTTCAACCACAGCCAGCGGGAAATCACGCGTGTATCTCAGCAAGTAGTCGGCGCGCTTCTGCTTTCCGCGACGCACCTTCCCGCCGCTCACCATGATGCGCCCATCGGTGAAAGACCTTTGCTCCGTGATCGAATGCGGCTCCTCATCCCACCCGGCAGCAACGAGCTTTGGGACAACATACTTCCTGCATGTGTCGGCTTCGTTCATAAAGTTAGCGTCCGCAAAAGGTAAAAAAACCAGCTATGTCTTAACCTCACTGTATACCACTCAACGCCCCGGAATGAAACAACTTCGGCCCGAGCGCGCCTTCGGGAAAGCTCCGACCTGCAGCAAAATGCTCTCCCATGAACCTTTTCGGAAGGATAGTTTGCCCTGGCTTGTAGAATGTTCTTGACAGGTTCACGCATAGTACTATTATGCAATATATCCTACCAATGGTAGGTACTAGGAAAGGCTGTTAGGAACAGAATGGAATGACTTCCAGTCATGGATTCAGCTTAATTTCCGACATGAAGCGAGGCAGGACATCAGATCCATGAAGCCACCAAGCCATAAAAAACAACTCATAAGTGAGCCTCCTGCTCTATTTAGTCACAATAGTACACCGCGCAAGTCGAAGGCGTTCCTCTCCTTTTCCACGGCACGAATGTGCCTGCAATGCGACGCCATTCACCAGGCGGGTTCATGCCCCAGATGCGGCCATCCGGAATGGATGCCTCTGTCACGAGTTTTGGGCTGTGACTGCCTGAAGCTCAGACTCACTTCGTCAGACTGACAGCTCATGCACACTGGTATCGGGACATGCAAGCTTCTTCATGCGCTTCTTCCGGTAACGGGAGAAGCCACCAAGGACCAACAATATGGCCGAAAATGAAAAGACTCTCCAAGAGCAGCATTCACTGAACGTGGACTCTGCACAAAATCCGGCCGGTAAGGCCGCCTCCGTTGAAGCCGTTGCCGATCACCACCCTGGCATCAAGACGTCAGAAGCGACTGCATCGGATAGTGCGGGAAATGATATGGAGGATTTTTGCCCACGCTGCATGCACCCGATTGCGGATTCGTCAACAGCGTTTTGTCCCTACTGCCGCTGTTGCATCAACTGCTCATGAAGACTGGATGAATTGCCGGCGAGCATTCCTTTGCCACTGGCGCCATCATGAGGGGGAAAAACATGGAAGAGTACCTCACGGTCAAGGAATTGTGCGACCGCATAAAGTACAAAGAACAGACGATCTACAACCTCATCTCCCGGGGCACCTTCGTCCTGGGACGGCATTTCCTCAAACCCACTCCCAAGAAGATCCTCTTCAAATGGTCAGAGATCAAAGCCTGGATCGGCGATGCCGCTCTCTCTGGAGAAGTCGGAGCCGCGCTGGATGGCCCTGAAATAAAGGACAAAACCGCAACCCAGCCCGGCCAGGTCAGCCTCATACGCATCTAATGAATAATGAAAGCTTTCTTCCGCAACGACTCCCGTATCTGTTACTATGAAGACGGTGAAAATCAGCGGAAGGAGGTGTTGCGATGAGAGGAGCATAGAATGGCAGAAGTAGCATCACATGCCAATGTTGTGACTTTTCCCCAGCGCAAAAAGCAGTCTGAGAAGCCGCGCAAGGCGGGCCTAAACCGAAACAGGGAAGGATCGGTCCGAAGGATCAACGGCAAGGTCTACGTGGATTTCATCTATCTGGGCGAAAGAGTGCGGGAGACCTCAGGCCTTGAGTGGAACGAGAAAAGCGCCAAGCAGGTGCGCGAGCAGCTCGATAAGATCATTGTCTCGATCAAGGCCGGTACGTTCAGGTTCGCGGATGTCTTCCCGGAGAGCAAGAACTGCGACTTCTTCACTGCCAAAGAGCGAGAAGTATACCGGCTTAAGCAAACCCCGGAGCAGGTCGCCTGCAAGGGTTTCTTTGACAGCTGGTATGAACTGGTGAAGAGCTCGAAGCGCATAACTGGACGCACTCTGCTGGGATATAAAAGGTATATGGAGCTGTATCTCAGCCCATTCTTCGGGAGCATGACCTTTGCGGACCTCAACGCCCAGACCTTCGAGAAATTCATCGTTTGGGCAAGGCAGCAGCACTACAGGAAGAAGGAGATTTCCGGCAACACCATCAACAAGTGCTTCACGATCCTGAAGATGATCTGCAAAACCGTCTCCATAGAGTATGGATGGGGTAACACCTACAACCCCTTCTTTGGGTTCAAGAAACTTCCGGAGGATGATCCTTACGAGGACATTTTCCCTTTCTCCGTTGAGGAGCAGCAGCAGCTGATCGAGCATCTGCCGGACCACTGGAAGCCCTATTTCCGGTTCGCCTTCTGCGCCGGACTGAGGCCGGGCGAACAGATTGCCATCAAGCCGGAGGATATCGACTGGAAACAGGGAGTTCTCAATATCCGGAGAGCCATGACACTCGATGAAGAGGGCAAAAAAGTTGTCGGAAGAACCAAGAACCGCTACAGCCGCAGAACGATAAAGCTGATTCCGGTCATGCTCGATGCGCTTCAGGAGCAAAAGCGAATCCACGACCGATTCCAGAGCGAGTACTTCTTCTGTTCGACCACCGGCGCTCAGGTGAACGTGCACAATCTGCGAGCGCGTGTCTGGATTCCTGCCCTAAAGAGAGCCGGCCTGCAATTTCGGGAGATGAAGCAAACGCGCCACACCTTCGCGACCATTGCACTCTCGTGCGGCGAAAGTCCTCTTTGGATCGCCAGTGTAATGGGGCACCGCAACACGGCCATGATCATCAAGGTCTACAGCAAGTACATCGAGAAGGCCCGCGGCGCCGAAGATGGCGGCTTTTTCAACACCACACTCCAGGGCGGCAAAGGTAGCAACAAGGAGGGATAGGTAAAAGCCATTTTTGGCAAAATTATGGCAAAACACCCCCTCAAAAAGAAAAAAGGAGCCAGCCGATCTCGGCTAACTCCCTGTAATTACTTGGCGCGCCCGGTAGGATTCGAACCTACGACCTACGGATTAGAAGTCCGTTGCTCTATCCACCTGAGCTACAGGCGCGCAGCTTGGGAGTACGGCCGAAGGGGCCACAGGGTCTTCATAGTCGCTTTTTCCGTACCCTGTCAATACTCGAATGCCCGGCACCGCGACCGGGCATTCCTTTCCATTGCGTTGTTCCCACCTTTCCTTTACTTTCTCGGGTGCGACCGACCCCGGCTTTCGGTGTTTCTCCTCATGCCTTGTCGGGTGAGCCTCTCTCCTTGTGCTCTTTGCGGCCGACCTGTTTCAATCAACCCTCGGGGCTGTCGGGGAAAGCCCGGATACGCGCACGATTTCCGGTTTGTTCCGGCTTCCGGAGTTGACCGGGCGAGGAGTGCCCTGGGGGTCGTCGGGATCCGAGGGGCGGAAATCCCGTCCCCCACGATGCCCGCTCCCGGAAGCCGAGAGTGCCCGGGTTGCTGCAAGACGGGGAAAGGTCTCGGTCGGGTTCATCGGATCGCAGGATGGAGGGGGAAGAAGGCCGGGCCGGAGGGGACAAGGGACAAGACGTGAGCGGTTACGCATGGGCGCCAGGGCAGGGGGATCGGGGGAGAAAGTGATTGGACGGTTTGGTTGGTTTCGTTGGTTTGCTTGGTTGGTGGCGACGGTATTGCTGCCTTGGGGTGTTGGGGCCTCCTCGTCTCCCGGCTTCCCCGCCTCCGGGCCTCCCGGCCTTCCGTCCGCCCAGCCTCCCCACCTTTCCCCCGTCGGGTCCCCCGGCCTTTACGAGTGCGAGATCGTTCGCACCTATCCTCATGATGCGGAGGCCTTCACCCAGGGACTCCTCTTTGACGGTCGGCATCTCTATGAAAGCACCGGGCTTCGGGGGAAATCCTCGATCCGCCGGGTGGATCTTCGGACCGGAAAGGTCCTCGAGAGTCGCCTCCTGCCCCTGCCGTACTTCGGCGAAGGGCTCGTTCAATGGCAGGATCGCCTGATCCAGTTCACCTGGACTTCCCGCAAGGCGATCGTCTACGACAAGAAGGACCTGACCCCGATCGGCGAGCTTCCTTATCCTCATGAAGGGTGGGGGATCACGTCGGACGGAACATTCCTGGTAGCAAGTGACGGCACCCATATCCTTCGCTTCCTGGATCCCCTCAGCCTCGAGAGCCTTCGCGAGCTTCCCGTCACCGACGGGGAAACGCCCGTTCCCTCCCTGAATGAGCTCGAGTACGTCCGGGGAGAGATTTTTGCCAATGTCTGGATGAAGGATGTCGTCGCCAGGATTTCCCCCCACACAGGGGAAGTGCTGGGCTGGGTGGACCTGAGTTCCCTGCGGGCCGCCCTGGGAAACGCCCCCCGGGCGGAGGCTCTAAACGGCATCGCCTATGACGCCTCCGCCGATCGCTTGTTTGTGACGGGAAAGTGCTGGCCATTGCTTTTCGAGATCAGGATACGGCCCAGGTAGGCCGAGGGCTGGAGGCGAG